>Ga0187894_10000961_pt1 | contig 38213 bp, 34 predicted proteins | sample GBC1701081metaG_FD_136650 | JGI IMG/M metagenome (GOLD analysis project Ga0187894, IMG submission 136650) | White microbial mat communities from a lava cave in the Kipuka Kanohina Cave System on the Island of Hawaii, USA - GBC170108-1 metaG ... | reverse complement strand
CGACCGCCAGCTCTCACTTCGCGGCAGTGGCGGGTCCTCGGATTGGTCGCGGCGGTGACATTCTTTGAGCAGTACGATCTTTATCTGTTCTCACTCGCCCTGAAGCAAATTCAAGCCGGGCTGGCAATCTCAGAAACGGAACTTGGGCTGCTCGGGTCCATCGTCCGTTTTGGCGCCTTGCCAGCGTTCTTGGTGGCACTCGTGGCTGACCGTATAGGTCGCCGGCGAGTGCTGCTCTTCACGGTTTTGGCCTATACGTTATTTACCGGTTTGACGGCGTTGGCGGCTGACGTCCGTGCTTTCGTCGCGCTCCAATTTCTTGCCCGAACGTTCGCGGTTGCCGAAGCCCTGCTCGCGGTGGTGGTCATCGCCGAGGAATTTGATCCCGGCGTTCGCGGGTGGGGCATTGGCGCGCTCGCGGCGATCCAAGCCTGCGGCGCCGGGCTTGCCGCTTTATTGTTCGGTCTGGTTGGTGGTATTGAAAATGGATGGCGTGGGCTCTACCTGGTCGGTCTGGTGCCGCTTTTACTCATTGCCTACTGGCGTCGGACGCTACCCGAAACCGAACGATTTGCGCAGTATCAGCGTCGGCGCGCCGAAGTCGGCCAAGCCGAACATCTTCTTCGCCCCATGCTCAATCTGCTCCGCGCCTATCCGGGCCGCATGGCGATGCTGGCTTCTGTGGTGTTCATTCTTGCCGCCGCGGAATCAGCGGCTGGATTCTTTGGACCAAAATTCTTACAAGATGTTCACGGCTGGACCCCACGTGCGGTGGGGCTCATGACGGTCTTTGCCGGGGCTTTTGCCATCACCGGCAACACGTTTGCCGGATGGCTGAGTGACCGCGTGGGGCGCAAACGCGTCACAATCGGGTTCCTGTTGGGTGAGATCGTTTTTACCATTGCTTACTACAACGTGTCGGGGTTGCTCGTCGTGCCGATGTGGATGCTGATGATCTTTGCCCTCCTTGGCGGCAACGTGACGATAGCCGCCTATGGAGCCGAGTTGTTCCCCACCTCGTATCGCTCAACCGCGGCCGGGGTACGAGTAATCGTGGCGACGGTTGGTGCAAGCATTGGGCTCGCGATTGAGTCGCTCCTCTACGGCATGATGGGTTCGCACTGGACTGCGATTTCGTTATTAGCCGTCCTGGCAATTCTCGGCCCTGTTATTGTGGCGATAACCTTCCCGGAAACCAGCGGGCGCACCTTGGAGGACATCGCGCCGGAGCGCTAACCTGGACAATTCACCGCAACCCGGCCTGACGGCAGACTTCGAGCAGTACGTCGGGACGGTCCGACCCGATCGCATCAACGCCGAGTTCGATCAGACGCCGCATCTCGGTTTCTTTGTTGGCGTTCCAGGCGCGAACCAACAGCCCTTGAGCATGCGCCGCAGCGACAAGCTGGGGTGTAATAAACTCATGCCAAACGTGCAAAGCTTGAGCGTTGAGCTGTTGGGTTCGTTGGACGGCGTTGGCGGGGAGCCGGCCCCACAACGCGCCCGTGCGAATTTGGGGGTTGAGTTGATGCGCCTCGACAAGCTGCTGATGCATAAAAGAGGTGAGGACGACCGCTTCGTCTTTTTTTGTTGCCGCGAGGGTTTGCATGACTGCCGGCGCTGTCTGCGGTCCTTTTAATTCGATCTGCAAGGTAACTCTTCCGTCCACTAATGCCAGCGCCTCTTCAAGGGTTGGAACCTGTTCGCCAAGACCGGCATCAAGTTGGCGGATCTCGGCGAAGGAGAGCTCCGCGATTCTCCCCGTCCCGTTGGTCGTGCGATCGACCGTAGGATCATGCATCAAGATTAGGTGATCGTCACGAGTGAGCTGAACATCGATTTCTATCTGATCAACTCCGAGCTCAATCGCGCGACAAAGCGCTCGGAGCGTGTTTTCTGGCTCCAGAAATCCTGCGCCCCTATGAGAGGTAGTGATCATACTGTAGGGATTTCAGAACGTAACCGCGTAAAGGCGTTGCTTCACCCCTACACCTGACGCCATTGCACCAGGGTGACATCCTCGTGATCTTCCCAGACCACCTCAACGTCGGCGCCAATCTTCACCTCTTGGTGGGGGTCTCCCAACAGGTTGCCGACCATGCGGACATTGCCGGCATCAGGGAGTTCAACCAAGGCAATGAGATAGGGCCCACGTTCTTTTAAGGCAGGATGTACCGGATGCCACACCCGTTCAAATGCGTACACTTTGCCGCGCCCCGAGCACCCTTGCCAGCCAAGATTCTCTGACCGGCAGCCATGGCAGATCCACTCAGGGCCAAACTGAAAAGTTCCGCATGCCTGACAGCGTTGGACTAACAGTCGGTGTTGCTTTGTCCCTTGCCAGAACCCGGCATCGAGGGGATCCGGCGTTGGGGTTGGCAGTGGCATACCTGAGGGCAGATACGGAGTAGTGGTGACGGGATCATGGGGCATGTCATTCTCCAATTGATCACTCTGTTAATTTCTCAACAACAGATTACTCACCGGCGCCACCATCGGGCCGGCAGCAACGAGACAAATACGGGCGTCTTTGACCTGGCAGGTTGAGGTACCGCGCAGTTGCCGCACCCCTTCAAGCGTGAGTTCAAGCCCATGCATATACGCTTCTGCCAGATTGCCACCGCTCGTGTTGATCGGCAATTTCCCCTCAGGCCACTCAAGGTTACCACCGCCGCAGAAGGCTTCGGCTTCTTCGGCAGCACAGAACCCGTGCTCGACGATACTCATCAGCACTCCGCCGGTGAAATTCTCATAGATTTGGGCAACGTCGACATCTTGGGGAGTGACTCCGGCCATGGCGAAGAGCCGCGGCGCGAGAGTCTTGAAGTTCGCAGTAGCGTAATCAGGATCATTATGAGCGGTCACCCATTGGCGATATCCTGACCCTTGGGCGGCGGCCATGAGATACACCGGCTTGTGAGGTAAATCGCGTGCCCGCTCCCTGGTAGTAAGGACCACGGCAGCGGCCCCGTCATTCTCCAGGCAGCAATCGAAGAGATGAAACGGTTCGACGATCCAGCGCGAATTATAGTACGCCTCGCGCGTCAGTGGCCGGCCATACATAACTGCCCGTGGATTACGCTGAGCGTGTTTATACGAAGCGAGGGCGATTCCCGCGAGCGCCTTTTGGCCGATATGATGTTCGTACATAAACCGCTGGGTGCGCATGGCGAACATCTGAGCCGGCGACATAAGGCCATAAGGGACAGTGTAGGCCGCGCCGCCGCGAACCCGGGCGCCGGCATGCCCTTGGCCGAAGCGCCCGAACTGACCTTGGGCTAGTGCTCGATACGCGACCACGCATTGTGCGTAGCCTGCGACAATGGCCGCCGCGGCATTACCGACAGCTCCAGCCATACCACCACCGCCACCACCCCAGTGCATATTGGAGAACTGGATCTGGGGAACGCCGAGCGCACCGGCGAGGCGGACGGGGTCGTTGCGGTCATCACTGTACGAAGCGAAGCCATCGACGTCCTCAATCCGCAGGCCGGCATCAGCCACGGCTTTTTGGATGGCTTCGAGAGCAAGTTGAAACTCGCTCATTGGCGCCTGACCGGCTTTGTAGTAGCGCGTTTCGCCAATACCGACGATGGCAACCTTGTCTTTGATCGAATAGTCAGTCAATGCTGGCCTCCCTTTTGCACTGAGCTATCAGCCATTAGCTTTTAGCTTGCGGAGAAAACTTTTACGAAAATGACCCAAGCACTAGAAGTGATGAGGTCTTCTGTCGCAGAGGTTTCCCCCTCATCGCTAAGAGCTAACAACTAAAAGCTAATGGCTTCCGTCATTTCTTGTTATCGATCTCGTCAAACAGCTCTTTGGCGATGCGTAAGCCATTCACGCCGGTCGGCCAGCCGCCGTAGTGGGCCAAGTGAATCATTATCTCGTTGATTTTCTCGCGGCTAATACCGATGTTGAGCGCGCCACGCAGGTGCGTCTTCAACTCGCGTTCGCGTGCGAGTACTGTCAGTGCCGCGACGGTGATCATGGAGCGTTCTTTGAGTTCTAATCCGGGCCGGTTCCAGATATCGCCGAACAAGTTTTCCACCGTCACTTGGAGAAAACCTTCGTGCATCATGCCCGGTTGCGGTTCTCTGCCAAAGAGTTCCTTCATCTTGGCGGCGCCTTTTTTCCAACGTTCAGATTCTGCCATACTGCGATCCTCCTTTTCCATGAAATGCTAACCCTTGCGAGCTTAAGGCTGGTTGTCTACTATCAGACCGACTATTCATCAGTCAAAGCGGCAGGAGGTGACTATGTCGCGTCTGAGTGTGCTAGACAAGGACCAACTGACTCCAGAGTTTGCTGAACTCGCCGAGAAAGCGGAAGCAACGGGACATGCCACGGTCTTTCAGGTTCTGGGCCATCGTCCCGACATGTTCCATAATTATTTCCAGTTCTACTATCCCGCGCATGATAGTGGCTCAGTTGCGCCAGTCATTAAGGAACTCGCCCGCCTCAAAATTGCCCAACTGAATAATTGCTTTACCTGAAAAAGGGCTCGCTTTGCATCGGCGATGCAGCAAGGCCTGACCGAAGAAAAGATCGCGGCCATCGACACGTATCAAGATAGCCCAGTGTTTACTCCTCAGGAGAAAATCGCGCTGCGCTTTGCCGAAAAGATGGCGCTCAGCCATCACGAGATTGACGATGAATTCTTCCGCGCTTTGCGCGCTCATTTCAGCGATGCGCAGATCGTTGAGTTAGGCATGATGATCGGGCAGTATATCGGCTTCGGCCGCCTCCTGATGGTTTTGGATCTTGAACGGCCAGTGTGTTCGCTCTAAGCGGGTAGCGAGTGATGAGTGGTGAGTGAAGAAGAGTCCGGGCTTTGATAATAAGATGGCGCAGGAAATCTCGGTTCAGGAACTGAAGGCAAAGTTAGCTGCCGGCGACGCTCTCGTCTTACTGGACGTGCGCGAACCTGATGAGGTTGCATTCGTTGCTCTGGCGGGCTCGACTCATATTCCCATGGGCGAAATTCCGGGACGGCTCCACGAACTCGACCCTGATAAAGAAATCGTGGTGTACTGTCACCATGGGGTGCGCAGCCTCCACGTCGCCAATTTTCTCGCCCAGCATGACTTTGAAAAAGTCGCGAGCCTGGCTGGCGGGATCGACGCTTGGGCTGCGGAGATTGAGTCGAGCATGGCGAGGTACTAGAAAAAGTAGTCAGCATTTAGTAGCCAGTAATCAGCATGAAAGACATCCAATCCCCAACTCCTAATTCCCAATCCCCCAAACCTGGCCCCCTGCATGGTATCCGGGTAGTCGAGTGCGGCAACCTGGTATCCGCTGCCTATGCTGCCAAACTGATGGCCGATCTCGGTGCTGAGGTTATCAAGATCGAAGAGCCGGGCGGGGATGCTGCGCGCCGGCGCGGTCCGTTCCCCGGCCATAGCGAGCACCCAGAGAAGAGCGGGCTGTTTCTCTATCTCAATACCAACAAACTTGGTGTGACGCTCAATTTGCAGACGAGCAAAGGTCAAGAATTGCTTCGACGTCTTCTGCCAGAGACGGATCTCCTCATTCATAATTATCTCCCGGCGCAGATGCCGGCATGCGGCTTGGACTATGCCGCTCTGCAAAGCCTGAATACGCGTTTAGTCGTGACGTCAATTTCACCCTTCGGGCAAACGGGGCCGAACCGTGCGCTGTACGCCTACGACCTGACGATGTGGGGCGCCGGGGGCATCAACTATCTCGGTGGAGTATCGGGACGATCAGACTTACCGCCACTCAAGACGTTTGGACAACAAGCCGGATTTCAAGCCGGAGTGAATGCCGCGCTCGGTTCGCTAGGTGCGTTGTTCAGTCGGTTCACCAGTGGCAAAGGTCAACACGTGGATGTATCAGTGCAGGAGTGTTTGGTTGCCATTATGGAGAACAACTATATCTCCTGGCCGTATGACGGCAGTGTCGCCTCACGTTTAGGTTTTCGCCTGATCCCACAAGATGTGTTGCCGTGCCGCGATGGGTACATTTATTTCCTGGCGATTGAGGACCATCAGTGGAAAAATGCCGTGGAATTAATGGGTAACCCAGAATGGGCTGCCGCCGAACTCTTTCAAGACTTCGCTTCTCGTTCCGGCAACTGGGACGCGCTCAAGCCGCTGATTGAGGATTGGATGCAGGACAAATCGGTACAAGAGGTCTACCATGCGGCGCAAGCCAAGCGGGTTCCGTTCGCCCCGGTTTCGACGATGGGAGACTTGCTCGCGTCGGAGCATCTCAACACGCGCGGTTTTTTTGCTGAGATTGTCCATCCAGAGGCTGGGAATTTGCGTTATCCTGGCGCACCGTACCGCTTTTCTGCAACCCCTTGGTCTTTGCGACGTCCAGCGCCATGCCTGGGGCAGCATAATGAGGAAGTGTATTGTGGACAGTTAGGGATAAAGCGAGAGGAACTCAATGAATTAAAAGCACGGGGAGTGATCTAAGGAAACAAGGGATTGGGGGTGAGGGACTACTGGGGGTTGGTTTTCTTTTTTTGCTAACCCCTAATCCCCAATCCCTGACCCCTCAGACGCTGCGCACCGAGAACTGAAGGCTTGAGGAAATATGGCCAACAATTCGCCACTGGCAGGGGTTCGCATTGCCGACTTTACTTGGGTCTGGGCTGGGCCCTTCGCGACGTTGCAACTTGCTCACCTCGGCGCAGAGGTGATTCGGATTGAGACGCAAAACCGAGTCTGTGTCACTCGACGTCTCCCACCTTTTGCCGATGGGCAGGGCGGGATAAACCGCAGCGGGTACTACAATCAATATAATCAGGGCAAAGCCTCTGTCTCTTTGAATCTCAAATCCTCCGAGGCGTTAGCGATTGCCAAGAAACTGGTTTCGGTAAGCGACGTGGTAACAGAGAATTTTGCCGCTGGCGTAATGGACAAAATGGGCCTGGGCTACGAGACCCTGCGCCGGATCAAGCCAGACATTATCATGATCTCTATGTCTGGCTACGGCGCGAGCGGTCCGGAGAGTGGCTATGTCTCTTATGGTCCGGCCCAAGCTCCGTTGAGTGGCTTATCCTCGCTGACCGGATTTCCGGATTTCCCTCCCATGCACGTTGGCTTTTCTTATGGAGATCCCAATGGCGGTCTCCATGGCGCTTTCGCCGTGCTTGCCGCCCTCATGCATCGGGCTCGTACCGGTGAAGGGCAATACATCGACCTCTCCCAATGGGAAACCTCGATCGCAATCACTGGGGAAGGACTGATGGCACAAGTGATGAATGGCGCACCTCCGCCGCGCATCGGCAACCGTGACCCCTATATGGCGCCGCACGGTCTGTTTCGCTGCCAGGGAGAAGACCGGTGGGTGAGTATTGCGGTCGCCAACGAGAAAGAATGGCGACAGTTCTGCCAGGGAATAGACCGACCTGAATTGGCTGCAGATGCTCGTTTCTCTTCACTGACCGACAGAAAAAAGAACGAGGACGCCCTCGATGCACTGATCACCGTCTGGACCGAGAGTCTGACGGCTGAAGCAGTAACCGCTCAACTCCAAGCCGTTGGTGTTGCCGCGTTTCCCATACTCACCAACCAAGAACTCGCAGGAGATCCGCATCTCCATAGCCGCGGGTTCTTTGCTGAGCTTTCCCATCCAGAAGTCGGCGTTCGTCGGCACGCTGGAGTTCCCTGGGTTTTTTCCGATACCCCTTGCCAGGTGAGGCGAGCGGCTCCGTGTTTAGGACAGGACACCGACGAGGTCCTGCGACGTGTCTTGGGTTATTCAGCTGAGGAGGTTGCCGCGCTTAAAGCACGGGAGGTCCTGACGTAACTATGAGTGAATAATGAGTGTGGACTCCAGAAGTCAGAATCTAGAAGTTGGCAGCCAAAAGGTCAAATCTGGCTTGCAGACTCCGAACTCGCAACTCCGAACTGCGAACTTTTCCTACTGGCTGGTTACGCTCCTACTCGTGCAATGCCTGGCTTGCAGCGTGTTGGCCCCTGCGTTCGTCGCTGCGCAACAGACGCTCACCGGCGGGTGGATTATCCAACTTTATGGCATGGTACAGGTAGAGCCAGGGGCTAATGTATTGATATTAGATGTGAAAGGCGAAGAAATCCGCTTCGTCATTCACAACGTGCGTTGCAGTGACCGGAATTTTTCTATGGCACGATTTCTTTCCGACACCACGAATCGAGTTCCTGGGGTGTATGTCAAAGGCTCAGACTCGTGGCTAGAGCTTTTAAGAAAGGAACGCCCTAGCAAGCGAGTCCTCAAGATGTCAGGAACATACTATCAAGACTCGCGCACCTTACTCCTGAACAACCTGGAGCAATTTCACGAACAATCGACCCCTCAATCGATCCCTCATCCCTAGAGGCCTAACGTTTAGTACATTTGTGACTCTACCTCTCTTCTACTGAATAAAAAGACCTCTCGAGAGAACTTCCTCCTGGGTAAGGAGCGTGATAAGATCTGACGGTGGAGTGGGATGTGCGGTCTGTGGAGGAACTTCTCATGCAGGAGGCGGGAGTCCCCGCCGATACCCTCGCCAAGGCCAAAGAACGGCTGAGGGACAACCAAGATTTGGGTGATGCTCTGTGCGAACTTGGCGCACTCAGCTCTGCAGGGTGGGCAAGAGTTCAGGCCTCCTATTACGGTCTTACCTATAGCGAGGTGCTGAACCTGGATGAACAGCATAGCGAATTACTTGCTCGTGTCCCGCTTTCCTTTGCGAAACAGTATCAAGTGCTGCCGCTTGCACACCACGACAACGCCGTCACCGTTGCGATGGTGAACCCGCATGAGCTTGCTGCCCTCGATGATTTGCGGTTGCTCTTTGGCACGCGTGTAGAGGCGCTGGTTGTTCCCAAACCGGTGTTGCACGAGGCTCTCAATCGCGCCTATGATCGGGCCTCGCAATCTACCCAGGAACTCCTCAATACCCTCGATGAGAAGGCTCTCGATCTTGATGCGACGGACTGGCAGGAGCCACGCGACTTGCTCGAAGCAAACGACGAAGCGCCGATCATTCGCTTAGTGAACTCCCTCTTCTACCAGGCGACGAAAGAACGCGCGAGTGACATCCATGTCGAGCCCTTCGAACAAGAACTCCTGATTCGCTTCCGCATTGACGGCATTCTGTATGACACGATTGCTCCACCAAAAGCGATTCAGCCTTTGCTGATCTCGCGCATCAAAATTATGGCTGGGCTGAACATTGCCGAGAAGCGTTTGCCGCAGGATGGCCGCATCCGACTGAAGGTTGCTGGCAAAGACATCGATATGCGCGCCTCGGTCATTCCCACCGCGTTTGGAGAGCGGATCGTCCTCCGGTTACTCGATCGCTCGAGTGCCTTGCTGGGTATGGAAGAACTCGGACTCAGTGGACGAAATTTGACTCAGGTCACCCGCCTGATTCGCCAGAGCCACGGGATCGTCTTGGTAACGGGACCAACCGGCTCTGGCAAGACAACAACCTTGTATGCGGCGCTCAGCAAAATCAATTCGAGTGATAAGAATATCCTCACCATTGAAGATCCGATCGAGTATCAGTTGCGTGGCATTGGGCAGATGCAGGTGCATCCCAAGATTGACCTCACCTTTGCTGCTGGTCTGCGTTCGATTCTCCGTCAGGACCCCGATATCATCATGATCGGTGAGATCCGCGACGCGGAAACCGCCGAGATCGCGATTCAGGCGGCACTCACGGGGCACTTGGTCTTCTCAACCTTGCACACCAATGACTCGTTTGGTGCGGTCTCTCGTCTTCTCGACATGGGGATCGAGCCTTTCTTAATCTCGTCGTCATTGCTTGGGGTAATGGCGCAGCGGTTGGTGCGGCGAGTGTGCCCGGAATGTCGACAGGCTTATTCGCCGGAGGCGAATAAAATCAGAGAGATCGGGCTGACTCCAGAAATTGTCGGTGAGCGACCCTTTTACTGCCCCGGACCAGGCTGTGAGGCGTGTCATCACAAAGGCTACCGTGGCCGAGTGGGAATCCATGAGTTATTGCTGATAACCGACGTCACTCGCAGTTTAGTAATGGAACGAGCCGATGCTGCGGCTCTCCATCGTGCGGCAGTGGAGGAAGGGATGCCAACCTTACGGGATGATGGTGCGGAAAAGGTGCTGGCTGGAGTGACGACTGTGGAAGAAGTCGTGCGGGTGACGCAAGAGGAAATGGGGTAAAGAGGGTTGGGGACTAGGGGCTGAGGGTTAGTAAAAACCCATCCCCAATCCCTCCCCCCCTAGTTTTATGCCTATCTACGCCTACTCAGGTCTTACTGCTGAAGGACGAGCAGTGTCCGGGGTGATCGACGCCGAAAGCCCGAAGAGCGCGCGCCTGTCATTACGGCGTACCGGGATTTTCCCGACTGCGATCGACGAAGAGCAAGTCTCCCGCTCTACTGCTACCGTAACGGAGGCCCCAAGGAGCGGCGGACCCTGGTTTGAACGTGTCTCTGCGCAAGATCTGGCGTTGCTGACCCGTCAATTTGCGACGCTTGCAAAGGCCGGTCTTCCGTTAGTCGAATGCTTGAGCACCTTGATCGAACAAATGGAGAATGCCCGCCTCAAGCGTATTCTCACTCATGTACGCCAACACCTACGCGAAGGGCGATCTCTGGCCGATGCTCTCCAGGCGCATCCACGTATCTTTTCCAGCATTTACATCAACATGGTACGAGCAGGAGAGGAAAGTGGGACTCTCGAAACGGTTTTGGCGCGGCTGGCTGATTACAGCGAGAGTCAGGCGCGCTTATTACGGACCGTACAGTCGGCATTGACCTATCCAGTGGTTATGGTTGTCGTCTCCAGTTGCATTCTTGTGTTTCTGTTGGCCTATGTTGTGCCTCAGGTGACACGAATTTTCAGTGAGAGCGGACGAAGCTTGCCATTGGCCACACGGATTCTGATCGGCCTCTCTTCTTTTCTCGCTGAATACTGGTGGATGCTCCTTTTGCTGGTTGCTGGAGGAGGGTTGGTTACTTCGCGTTTCGTCCGTACCCCTAAAGGACGCGAGTGGTATGATTGGTTACTGTTACGATTACCATGGACAGGGCGTCTCCTGCAACGCCTGAGTGTGGCCCGTTTTGCCCGTACCCTCAGCACGCTTGTTGCCAGTGGCGTTCCGATTCTTACTGCCTTAGGCATCGTCTCGCATCTGGTGGGTAACAGTTTGTTGCGGCGCGCAGTAGAAGAGGCACGAGCGAGCGTACAGGAAGGGGAAAGCCTTGCCGCTCCTCTGCGGCGGAGCGGGTTATTTCCGGCGTTGTTAACTCAGATGGTGGCGGTCGGAGAGCGGAGTGGTGAACTCGAAGGAATGCTGGCGCGTGCAGCTGATACCTATGACGAAGAAGTGACCGTGGCGCTCTCACGTTTGACCAGCCTTTTGGAGCCGCTCACGATCCTCATTATGGGCGGAGTTGTCCTTTTCATTGTCTTGGCGATTCTGTTACCAATCTTTGACCTTAACCAATTAGTGCATTGATGAGCGGCCAGAGCCTTGCTAAGCTGAACCCCGGTTGTTGAGGAGGTGGTATGGCGGCACGAAAGTTTCTGGTTTGCGGTTTCCCACATCACGTCTTACGTTTTACGTTTTGCCTGTCGCGCATCACGTGTCGCGTGTCGCGCGACACGCCTCATCCTGAACTCCGAACTCCGAACTCTGAGTCTCGGCCTACTGACTATTGTTCCCGTGGCTTTACTCTCATCGAGATCATGGTGGTGGTGTTTATCCTCGGCTTGCTCGTCACCCTCGTCGCACCCAAAATCATGGGCCGCACTGACGAGGCGAAGCGCACCAAGGCCGCAGCCGATATTCGGGCAATTCAGCAAGCCCTCAACTTATACAAGCTTGACAATGGGGCGTACCCTGTCACTGAGCAAGGACTGCAAGCCCTGGTGACGAAGCCGCAGTCCGGGGTGGTCCCGGCCCGTTGGAATCCCGAAGGGTATCTCGAAAAAGTCCAGCTCGACCCTTGGGGTCATCCCTATTTATACCTCAGCAACGGAGATCGATATACGCTCAAGTCGCTCGGCGCCGATGGTGAAGAGGGTGGGGAGGGGAAGTATGCAGATCTGGACAGTCGAGATCTCTAAGAATTGGGGATTGGGGATTGGGGATTGGGGATTGGAGAGAAAAGAAGGCAGGAATCTCAGGCGGAGAGAACAAGCCCTCTCCTTTCCAACCCCTAACCCCCGACCTCTAACCCCCGATGCCGGCTTTACCCTGCTCGAACTCTCGCTAGTCCTGTTTATCATCGGTCTGCTGATCACCATCCTAGTGCCACGGCTTGGTAACTTAGATGGGGTGCGACTGGAAGCGAGTGCCCAACGGCTCGCTGCTCTCGTACGGTATCTCAATGGTGAGGCTGCCTTTCGTGGTCACGTCTACAGACTGAGCTATGACTTCAGTCAGCGCACCTATGCCGTGCAGGTTCTCGTGCCGTCCCGTGGAGCGGCAGACTTTGTCTTAGATCAGTCTCCGCTTTCGCGCCCCGTACAGCTTCCTGCGAATATTACTTTTGCCGATATTCGCGTGCCGAGTAGAGGACGGGTCAATACCGGCCAAGTCTTCACTCACTTTTATCCCCAAGGGTATGCCGACCCCACGGTTATCCATCTACGTGATCAACACGACCGAGTAGCAACGGTGATGATTCCGCCTATCACTGGAGAAGCTCAGGTGTACGAGGGATATGTCGATGCCATGCGCAGCCGCTAGGAACGCAAGTGCGGAGTGCGGAGTGCGGAGTGCGCTGTCCGAAAATTCTGGCCATTGGCTCCTGACTCCTGGCCCCTGTGCTCGTGGCTTTACTCTGCTCGAAGTCCTTGTGGCGCTAGCTGTTCTGGCGGTGACCTTAGTCAGCCTTCTCGGATTGCACAACCGCAACTTGCTGCTCACGATCCGTGCTGAGCGGCTGAGTACCGCAACCTTGCTGGCACGAGAGATTCTTACCCGGACCCAATTCGAAGGAAAAGAGTCGACTCGCGTCTCAAGTGGTGACTTCGCCGATCTGCATCCCGGCCGGTATCCGGAGTTTCGCTGGCGCCGAACGGTCCGTTCCACTCCCCTGACGGGACTGTGGGAACTCCGCGTCGATGTGCGGTGGGGCGAACGTGAAGATGAACGGTGTGAACTGACGCTGTTTACGCCGCTCAACTAGTGAGAGAACAATGAATTCAGAAGTTAGAAGTCAGAAGTCAGAAACGGGAACACGAAGGACACGGACTTCAGATCTCGAACTCCAAACTCCGAACTTCGAACTCCGAACTCTCAACCTTCAACCTACCCACTACTGTTCCCGCGGCTTTACTCTCCTGGAAGTGCTCGTCGCGAGCACTATTCTGAGTATGGTACTCGCCATCTTATACGGCGTATTTTCTCGCACCCTCGCGAGTAAAGGGATAGCTGAAGAACGCGCCGCCCGCTCACGGACGGCACGGATCGTGTTGCTCCGTATTGGAGAGGATTTGCAGGCGAGTTTTCCTTTCACCCGAGAGGATGCGCGTTTTATCGGCGAGACCCATCGGTCGAGTAATTTCCCGGAGTCTTCCCTCTCCTTTGTAACCGACACCGGGTACGAGGGTGATTGGTGCGAGGTTGCGTATGTCCTCGTCCCCGATCCGACGATTCCGACTCTTCGCCAACTCGTACGTGAGGTACATCGCAATCCTCAGAATTTTGTCTCCGACAACAAGCGCCAGCATGGAGAGGAGACCTTTCCGCTGCTTGCTGGTGTGCAAGGGCTTCGTTTTCGTTTTTTCGACGGGCGGGTATGGTATGACGAATGGGGTCGGGAACAGACGCGAGGACAAATCCCGCAAGCGGTTGAAGTCGAGCTGTATCTTCAGGCGCGGGGAAAAAGACAGGCAGGATCCGATCAGTCGACGGAGGTGGTGCGGTTTTCAACCATCGTCGATCTGCCGCTAGCTCATTCCTCGGCGAATACTCTCCCGCGTTCGGGGGCAACGTGAAGATAGCGGACGACAGACAGCGGGGGGTCGCCCTGGTGACGACCCTGTTAGCGGTGACGCTGCTAACGATCGCAGTGGTCGAGTTCGCCTATTCAAGCCAGGTTGATTATCACTTGGCACATAATGCGCTCAAAACACTGCAGGCCACCTATCTTGCTCGCTCTGGAGTCAATCTCGCTATGCTCGTGCTCAAAAGAGACGGGCAAACCTCTTCAGGAATCGATACCCTCAGCGAGGAATGGGCGCGACCGTTGCCGCCCCTTCCTGCCGGGCAGGGGGTGGTAGTGGTACGGGTGAGTGATGAGCAGGGAAAACTCAATCTCAATGTTTTGCGTAATACCAGTGGCACGGTCAACAGCGCTTGGCGTGAAGTCGCCGAGCGGGTATTTGCGCTCCGTGGTGTTGATCCAGGTCTCCTTGATCCTCTTGTGGATTGGCTCGATACCGACGATTTTCCCGAGCCCCGTGGGGCAGAACGTGGTCACTATCTGACCCTGACGCCGCCCTATACCTCAAGCAATAGTCCGCTGCTCACCTTAGGAGAACTTGGGCGGATTGAGGGATTTACTGTAACGATTCGTTCTCGGCTCAACGAAGTTGTTACTGTCCTACCGAGTAACAGTACGCAAATCAACGTCAATACGGCTCCGATAGAGATCCTCGCGGCACTGTTTCCCGCAGTAGAGCGGAAAACTTTCGATCTCTTTCTTGCTTCGCGAGGAGAGTCACCAATCCATGGAGTAAATGACCTGCGCGATCGCCTTGGCTTAGATCCGCGCGCTGCCACGGAAGTATCCCGGTTCGTATCTGTGCGCAGCGAGTTTTTTGCTGTTACCGCGCTGGCCACGGTAGAGCCGGTCAGCCAAATTCTCACCGTCATCGTACAACGCCGGGGAACGCTATTGGCTCCAATCTCCTGGCATCCGGCAACGCCGGTAGCAGTGAAAGAGTGAGCGATGGCGCGGCGCATTCTTGCTTTGGATCTTGGTTCTCACGCGCTCAAGGCAGCAGTCATCGAGAGCACGCTGAGGGGCTGTCAGATAATCGGACTCTGGCAACAGCAGCGTGATCACAGTCGCTCCCTAGCAGAGCAACTGCAAGAGTTCCGTACCGCGTACGATTTACGAGCCGATACCATTCTCTCTTGCTTGCCGGGCGATATGGTTACACACCGGATGCTGTTTTTGCCGTTTGCGTACACCCGACAACTCAGTCAAGCTGTTCCCTTCGAATTGGAGAGCCAGATTCCTTTCAGCCTGGAAGAGGTAATGGTTGCCGATCACGTCGTTCATCGAGCGGAAGGCGGAGCGACGGTTCTTGCTGTTGCCGTGCCAAAAACCACTCTCTCTGAACATATCGAAGCCTTAACCGCAGCTGGCTTCGATCCCGCTCGTGTGAATATCAGTCCGTTGGCATCACTACCAGTGTTGCAAATCGCCGGGGTCGAGTGTCATGGAGTGACCGTGCTGCTCGACGTAGGTGAAAATCGCACCTCTATCATGCTCCTTCAGGATGGAGTCTTACGTGGCCTTCGTACGCTCAGTATCGGGTTAAGTCGAACGGGCGGATTCGCATCATTCCTGCAGGAACTCCGCTGGTCTCTGTTAGTACTGGGAAACGATGAACCGATCAAACTTTCTCGTCTCTTCCTCTGCGGAGGCGGGGCATGCTTCCCGCAACTGACCAGTGCATTAGAAAAAGCCCTTGCTATAGAGGTCGTACCATTTCAGTCCTTTGCGTTGCCGGCTATTGCTGAGACACAGCGAGAAGAGCAAGCACTCTTCAGTGTTTGTTTGGGAATGGGACTACGAGAAGCCCTTGGTGTTGCAGCGCCTGAAGTGAATCTGCGCTGTGGAGAGTTTGTACCGCAGGGGCAGAGCAAGACTGTACGCCGTGAATGGCACCGCCTCGGTTGGCTTGCTGCCGGAGTTGCGGCGACTGCTGGACTGGCATTCGCTTTAGAGATGAATCGCTTAAATAGCCGTTATCAATCCCTGCGTCAGGAAATTCGCCGGGTTTTTGTTGCTGCTCTTCCTGAAGTGCAAACGGTGGTCAACGAGAAGGTGCAACTCGAGGAGGCGATTGCCACACTACAGAGTCGGCAACGGCTTCTCCGCGGCACGGGGACCACTTCAGTCCTGGATGTCCTTCGGCAGTTGAGCGCGGCACTCCCAGAACAGGTGCTGCTGGATCTTGATGGATGGACATTCGATGAAGAGGCAGTCCGATTTCATGGGACGACGACCTCGTTCGAGGCGGTAGAGACAATTAAGACGACGATGGCCGGTCTGGGTTTGTTTCGCGAAGTCCAGCTCCAAGATGTGAAAACAATCGCAGGGGGCAAAAAGGTCTCTTTTGGCTTGTCTTTACTCTTCAAGCACGATGGGCAGCAAGGGGAGAAGCCAACCCTAGCATCCAAAAGCGAGTTGTTAGGATAATATGATCATGAAACTGCTTTCCCCTTTTGCTTCACGACATTTTTGGCAACGCTGGACGCAATCGCCCGCAATCGTGAGAGGGAGTTTTGCTCTTGTCTGGGGATTCTTGGCCCGTCTTTCCCCACGGGAGCGACAATTTATTGCGGTTGCTGCCACCTCTTTGGGTATCATATTGCTCTATGTGCTCGTGGTCGACCCTCTCTGGGAGATGCATACCCGGCTTCGTGCTCGAGTAGCCGCAAAAGAGCGCGAACTGCGTGAAGTAACCTCCCTCCATGTGATGTATGAAAGTCTTCGTCGCGAGGTTGCAAAAGCACGTCCGGCCAGCGGGACAAAGGTCTCACCTTTTGCCTTTCTCGAAGGGTTGGCAACAAGTACCCTCGGACGCGACAAGCTGGCTGCGATCAATCCTGTCGGGCATGAAAACCGTGATGGCATGGACCAAGAAACCATCGAGTTGAAGCTCAGCGGCGTGTCTCTGCGAGAAGTCGTTGAACTCCTCTATAAAATGGATACTGCTGGCGCGACCTTGCGCTGCATAAATCTGTCGATCAAAAAACGCTACAAGGATCCCTATACCTTCGATGTTGCCCTCACTGCCCTCGCTCTCAATGCGCGATAGCCTCCTTTCCCTGCGCTCGTTGAGGTCTCTCCCTGAAGCTATTCGCTTGCGCACTCCTCTTGCTTCATTCTCGCCTCGTTGGGGTTGGATCCTCTATACGCTCGTCTGTTGCTGCCTTTTTGTCCTGCTGACCTTCCCGACCGATTTACTTGTGCAACGGACTGTTGCTTCCGCGACTCGCGGATTACCAATGCGAATACAGTACTCTCAGGGTGAATTGACGTGGTGGGGTGCGTGCGTATTTCGTGATGTAGCGATTGAAAATCTATCGCCAGGCTTCCCTGCTCTCAAGCTTGTTCGTCTGAGGGTGCACCCTTCTCTCCTTGGTCTTCTTATTGGTCGATCTTTCCCTCTCACTTTCAGTGCTGATCTCTATGAAGGAACCGCGAGCGGAACAATTGCGCGAGGAACAGAAGGACTGACTATACAACTCTCCGTGCGTCGGGTTGCCCTCGGTTCCTTGCCATTACCATTACCCTGGGGGCAAGGCAGCATCGTCGGCAGTCTGACTGGAGATGGGGATTTTCACGGAAATTTCTCTGATCTCCGTAGTCTCCGTGGAACTTTTACCCTAGATCTTACGGGTGGAGCTCTTCGCGGTGGAGCTACCGCTGGCTTTCCTATCCCGCCGCTGGCAGCGGTCCAATCTCATCTTCGTGCTGCGTTGAAAGCTGAACGTCTTGAGATCGCCGATCTCAGCCTTAACGCTGATGGAGTGGAAGCCCACTTACAAGGAACAGTTGTCCTCGGTACGCCGCTGGCTCGCAGTGGTCTGGATCTGCAGCTTGTAGCCAAGACGTCGGGAACTCTTCCTTCATCTTTGACAATGCTCCTCTCGTTCATACCTGCCTCACCAGGGATGCCAGGCGAGCGCCGTGCGTCGATTACCGGGGCTCTTGCCGCACCGATAGTGCGGTGAATGACACTCCCCCCTGCTCGGCAAACGGGATTCCCTTCCTAGCCTCTTTTTGTCAGAATAAGCCTGCTTGCAGGAGCATACGCGCCCATGCCCCATATTATTGGCACAGCCGGGCATATTGATCACGGCAAAACCTCTCTCATCAAGGCACTGACTGGTCAAGAAACTGACCGGCTCAAAGAAGAGCAGGAACGTGGTATCTCGATTGACTTGGGATTTGCCTACCTGGATCTCCCCGGTGGAGAACGAGCCGGCATCGTTGATGTCCCCGGCCATGAGCGCTTCATCCGCAACATGCTGGCCGGCGCGCATGGCATCGACTTGGTGTTGTTTACTATTGCGGCAGATGATGGCGTCATGCCCCAGAGTGAGGAGCACCTCGATTTTCTCCATTTGCTTGGGGTGAGAAAGGGCATTTTTGTCATCACCAAGACCGATCTTGTCGATACCGCTCGTCTCGCCGAAGTACAAGAAGAGATTGAGATTCTGACTCTCGATACGACCCTGGAAGGCGCACCGATTATTCCAGTCTCGTCAGTGACGAGCCTCGGACTTGATCGGTTACGACAAGAGATTGCCGCTCAACTGCAAGCGTATGAGCGCTCGTCTCTTCCCGGGTATTTTCGTCTGCCCGTGGATCGAGCATTTGTGATGAAAGGCCACGGCGTCATCGTGACTGGAACTGCCATAGCTGGCACAATCAGTGAGGGAGAGACTGTGCGAGTATTGCCCGGTGGTGAGGAGTCGCGGGTACGCTCGATCCAGGTGCATGGACAGCCGGTTCCCCAGGCGAAGTGGGGCCAACGGGTAGCGCTGAATCTCGCTGGCTTGGAAAAAAGTGCGCTTGCTCGTGGTCACATGGTCTGTCATCCAAAAGTGACGTTGACGACTGATCGCTTTGATGCTTTTGTCGAAATCCGCCCGGGAGCTGGTCGAGAGGTTGAGAACCACGAGCAAGTCCGGGTACATATCGGCACTGCGGAAGTGATTGGTAAGGTCATCATTCTTGATGGGAGAGAGAATCTTCCACCCCGTTCAACCGCGTTTTGTCAAATCGTTTTAGAAGAGCCGGTCGTCGCCTCACGTGGAGACCGATTCATTCTGCGCAATCAGACCGCGCAAGGGACGCTTGGTGGAGGGGAAGTTATTCAACCCTTTGCCCAACGCCACCACCGTTCAGCAGAGGGGGTGCCTGAGCGCCTGGCCTCTCTGCATTCGGCTGACCTTCTTGCCGCGTGCCGGACCTATCTCGAAGTACAAAGTGCGTTTGCCTCACCATTAGAAGAAATCTACCAAGGCGTGAACGCGCGAGAAGAAGAAGTGACCGCGCTGCTCGGGCAAGACCCACAGATCTTGCCGCTGCCTGACAACACACATCCAGAAGCCTACTCGGTAACCTCTAAGTGGCAACGTCTCACCACGGAAGTAACCAAGACCTTGACGGCATTCCATCAAACTACACCGCTCGCGCGTGGGATGGAGATGGAATCTTTGCGCAGCCAGCTCTCGTTTCCTTTTTCTCCCAAGGTCTTTCGTGCCGTGACCGACAAATTAGTTGCCGAAGAGATTGCAGTTCGAGAGGGCAGTTCACTCCGTCTCCCTTCTCATCAGGTGACGCTCAGTAGTGGAGAGCAGGAGATCGCGGTACAGTTGGAGCGTTTGCTTCAGGAAGGAGAGTTTACTCCACCAGAGGTGAAAGAGCTAGAAGAGAAACTTAAGGTTCCGCGCAAGCTGTTAGTAGATCTCTTGAGTGTCTTAGAATCGCGCGGTGCTGTCGCTAAAGTAACGGCAGATCTCTATCTCAGTGGAGCGATACTAGAGCAAGCAAAGACCGTTTTAGTCGATCATTTGAAGACCGAAGGAGAGATTTCTGCGGCGACCTTTCGTGATGTGTTGAGTGTCAGTCGAAAAATTGCCATCCCGCTGCTTGAATATTTTGACCGCAGTGGATTAACCATGCGAGTTGGTGATGTACGAAAGCTGCGGAAGAAATAGAGACTAAGGGTAAGGGGCTGGTTTTACTGACCCCTCCCCTTTGGAGATAGGAAGCTATGAGTCAATCAGACCAGACCCCGAGGGACCAACGCTCGCGTATCCGCCTGACCGAAAAAGTCAAATCAGCCGGGTGAGCGGGAAAACTAGGTCCGGCGGACCTGGCTCTCGTGCTTAGAACACTTCCTCGGGTGCAACACCCGGATCTTATCGTTGGCATCGAAACGTCAGACGATGCTGGCGTTTTCCGCCTGCGTGATGACCTCGCCATAGTTAACACCGTCGATTTCTTCACGCCAGTGGTAGATGATCCCTACACGTATGGCTTAATTTCAGCGACGAACTCACTGAGTGATGTGTACGCTATGGGTGGTGAGCCGAAGACAGCGATGAATATTGTCTGCTTTCCCCAGAGCGGTATCGATAAGGCAATTCTTGCCGAGATCTTACGTGGCGGTGCCGACAAGGCATCCGAGGCTGGGGTTGTCGTTGTTGGCGGGCACTCAGTGGCTGATGATGAGATCAAGTATGGCATGGCGGTGACTGGGATCATTGACCCGCGCCGGGTAATCCGCAACGTCGGCGCTCAAATTGGCGATGTCCTTGTGCTGACGAAGCCGCTTGGTACCGGCATCATGACGACCGCATTGAAGAAAGGGCATCTCAACGACGACGAGTATAAGGCGGCGGTGACCTCAATGGCAACGCTGAACGCGGGGGCGGCTCGCGCCATGCTGCGGTATGCTGTCCATGCTTGTACCGATGTGACCGGCTTTAGTCTGATGGGGCATAGCTGTGAGATGGCGATGGGTAGTAATGTGACTCTGCGCCTTCATGCCGCGGCTTTGCCGCTTTTGCCGGGAGCGTTACGACTCGCACTAGAAGGATACATCACTGGCGGTTGCAAGCGGAACCGCACCTATCTCGCCGACAAAGTCCGTGTGCTTTCCTCCGTGCCGCAAGATTTAAATGAGGTTGCTTTTGACCCGCAGACCTCGGGGGGATTATTGATCACCGTTCCTGAGAAAGACACGCTGGCGCTCACCCGTGATCTCGCCAATGAGGGAGTACCTGCTATGGCGATCATTGGTGAAGTCGCCCCATATCAGGACATTTGGGTCGAATTACGCTAGATCAGCAGCGTACTCCGGAGTTACGAGAATGACTCCAACCGCCTGAACAGGCGCTGCGAATCCTCTCTTCTTTCCCCTTGTTTAGCTAGCAAGGCGCCCTTTTCTTACCAATCCCGTCTCTCTCTCACGATAAAGGTTTTTCTGACCCTGCCGATCTTTTGGGATGTACGAGACACCTGTCCACGGGGTGGGCAAAGAAGGGGGAGGGAGACATGCAACAGACAGAATCGGCCGTGCTTTTGCAAAACCTAGTATCTTTGACCGAGGGATTTTCGCATCTTGGCATGCGGTTATCCCAGGCAGCGAGCGCCTTGCAAGCCGCGGGGATGCCGCCGGCCAAAAATCTACTCGATGAGCTGGCGGCTTCTCGGCAGAGTTTTGCTGATCTCTGTAGCAAAGGACTAGCACTCGCCGAGTCTTTATCGATCTCACCGCTGCCAAAGGCCGAGGCGCTTGCTTCGCTAAGCGACCTTAAGTCCCTCCTGCAGGTAGTTGTCCAAGCCGAGGAAAAAAGCAAAGCGGCGAGAAGCTTGTCCCAACGCGCGCTTGCTATTCTGGACCGCGTCCGTACTCTCAATCATCGAGAACGCGGAGCATTCTCACCCCTCACGGAGTGTCAAGCTCGTGCGACCTCGCTGCGTAACGCGATTGCCGAGATGCCATGGCCAAAGTTGCATCCTAGTGCTGAAACCATAGGGAAAGACGATGACCCTTTCTGGGCGCTGCTCGCTCTCGTCGAACATGGGGAAGAACTGGATGATGAGCAATGTATCATGCTGCAAGAGATTATCGAACATGCATTCGGAAAACCCCTTGCTGTTGCTGCTTTGCGAGGCAGACTTACCCTCCTACCAGAGACAAGCACCCCAACCGAGCAAATGCTCGTGGACGAAGAAGTCGTGCCCTCCGTTGAAGGCCTAAACACCGTCGCAGCAGTGAATGCAGAACCGCCTCCCGTAGCCTTTCAGTTCCAAAGCAACACCGAAACAATAGAAGAGAGAAAAGGTCGATCCTCATCTCCTGTGTTCATCGCAGAACAGGGAGATGAAAATAGTAATCCTATCGAAGCGGTATCACCAGGGTCTACGGAGGTCTTTTCTGCTCCTGTAGCCGAACAAGAGCCAGGTGTGAGCACGAGGGAGATAGAGGATGTCTATCACTTCTCTCCCGAAGAAAAAGCACAAAAGATCGCAGGGTTTCTGCTGAACGGCTCAAACAGGATTGTCAAGGATAAACCCACTATTCTCCACGATCTCGTGTGGCGATTAGTGTTTGAAGAGAAAATCAGTATCGCCTTTCATGTCGCGCGCTGCTTAGAAACGCAATATCCGGATTTTCGGCCACGTCTTCCTTCTTGGTTGCTGCGTGCGGTGGTCCTTGGTCAACGGGTGCGGAACCCGAATGGGGAAATCGCCCGGTTACTCAAAGACGATTTCGCGCGATGTGGTTCCGATTGTGCTGCAACTGGCAATAAAGAATGGGATCTGGCTGTCGAGTTCCTGTTGATTGCAGCTTCACTTATCCCAACCCTTCTCGCTCCCGAAGCTCGATCCTCGATGATATTGCACAGTCTCGATTTGGGAGATGGGCTCGAACAGCTCTCTTCTTATTGTGGAGTCATTGCCGGCTATGGGGACCTGCTGATTCCGTTGGACCCTTCCTTCTTCAAAAAACAGGGACGCGCGCAGTCGCGGGAAGCAGTGGGGTTTGTCCGGCGCTTGATGGGTTCTCAGGACGCGTCCGGGCGGAAAGATTCCGTGCAAGAACAGATTGAGTCTGTACGCCTGGAGGTCGCCAGTCGGCATGAGATCGTATTGGAAGAGCTCTCTCTTTTTAGAGAACTCAACTCCTCCATTCCTTTGTTAGGGAGTGTGAACTGTTGTCGACGAGCCCTGGAGAATATCATCACCCTATGTGATGCAGAAGTTCCCTTCGTTCCTGATGAGCCATTACCACGGCCTTTATTAAATGCCGACCTGTCGCGGATCCCTTCGCTCGTGTTGAATAAACAAGGCGATGTCGAAGGAGCCGACCAGCCCGCCTTTGTAGAAAGTGTGCTCAGGTTGATCGCTAGTGGCGCTCTCAAGATGATCTAGCCCACTACTGAGCTAGGGGAAGAGCTAATCTGTTATCCGTTTGTGTAGGGGCGCGGCATGCCGCGCCCCTACCGTTTTTAAGGCTTTCTTTCAGTTGCCGGCAATAAGACGCCGCCAGACTGTTTGTCTGGTGGAACGACAAACGATGGGCGGTCGAGCTGCTTTTGCCATCGAGAAGGAGCTTTATGCTCCCGCAAAAAGTTGCGGAAGCGATCACGCTCGCCAATTGAGTGGGCAGCAATCTCTGCGTCGTCGCGCACGATGTGGGGAGTAAGGAAAATCAAAAGGTTAATTTTGTTGCTGGTATTTGAGTCCGTACGAAAGAAATTGCCCAAGACCGGGATCTCATCCAGGTAGGGAACGCTTGAGCGTTGACGTATTGCATCATCGGAAATTAACCCACCAATGACAACAGTCTGCCCGCTTTTGGCCACGACGATCGTGCTCGCCGAGCGAACCGAGGTGGTTGGGCCAACCAGGTTTGGATCGCCAACGGTTGTTGGCACGATTCTCGACACTTCCTCATAGACATCGAGGCGGACGGTATCCCCTTCGGAGATCTGAGGAGTGAGACGAAGAGTAATACCGACATCTTCGCGTTGCACTGTGGCAAACAGATTACGCAATTGGGCCGCGTCGGTCGCTCGGCTGGCGATAAAGGGAACATTCTGACCCACGACGATCTCGGCTTCTTGATTGTCTGCCGTTAACAGGGTGGGTGCAGAAAGCACGTTAATGTCAGTGTTATTCTGCGCTGCCCGCAACAAGGCTACCTGAGCCGGAACCCGTGTGCCATCAGGAAGTTCAATGGTCTTATTACTGACAGCGGCGGCCAGCAATCCTGACAAGCTAGCAGGATCGGTGAGAGCTGTATTTAAATCTCTGAAATTGGTACGGCCAAGGGCTATCCCTTCACCATTAAGGCTAACCGCTCCTTGGAGTTCAATGCCGAGTTCTCGCGCCCGGTCCATACTGACTTCGAGAATAATCGCTTCGACATAAACTTGCTTGCGGCGGATATCGAGTTGATCAATCACCTGTTTGAGCGTGGCAAAGTCTTGTGGCGCGGCACTAACGATGAGCGAATTTGTGGCCGGGTCAGCGGTGATGGTGACTTCATTGCTGAACTCTGGCGCACTTCCGGAAACGCTCGGCGCGTTCGGTTGCGCGGGAGCCGAAGAGGACGAAGGAGAAAGTCGCTCTCCCATGCTTGACCCTACCCCGTGATTCTCTTGGCCAAAGCGCCGCTCGCGATTGAGGCGGCGCTCGCGACGCGGAACACTGAGAAAGCGATTGCCGTCGATGCCACCAGTACGACCGCCAATCAAATCCGCTAATACGGGGAGCAGCTCTTCTGCATTAGCATATTTGAGCGGATAGACATGAATCTTACTAGTTCCTGGTGGGAGCGGAACATCGAGTTGATTGACCAAGCGGCGTACGGTTTTGATCTCTAGTGGGCCGCTCATCACTATAAGTGAATTCGTCCGTTCGTCCGGGAGAACACGGACAAGGCGGGAAGCACTTCCTCCTCCCGGAGGAGCATTCGTAGCCGTAGTGGCGGAAGCGGTGACAATTCGCACTCGTGGATTATTGGGATTCTCGTTACTGCCCTGCTCTTTCATGATTTCTTCGATTTTTTTTGCGAGATCCGCGGCGATCGCATGTTTTAAGGGAATAACCTCAGTCATCCGTTCGTATCCTTCAACGTCGAGGTCTTCGAGCATACCCAACAGCCGTTTCACGTTAGGCGCGGAGTCGGTCAAAATGAGCGAGTTCGTTTGTGGATAAGGAAGAACCAGTCCGTCGGCAGAAACCATAGGCTGGAGTACCTGGACCATGTCTGCCGCAGTGACATGTCGTAACGGCACGAGGCGGGTAATAAACTCGTCACCGGTCGTCTCCAGTGACCCGTTATAGACCATGGGCAGCCCGATCTGTTTGGCATCGCGGCTGGGAACAATCTTCACCACCCGGCCACTCGGCACGGTGGTGAAGCCTTTGACCTGTAGGACTGACTGAAAAATCGCATAGGCCTCGTCCGGGGTGACTTTGGTCGGAGAAATAATCGTGACCTTCCCCCGCACTTTTTCATCGACGATGAAGTTCTTGCGCGTAATTTCGCTGATAAATTTTGCCAGAATGGGAATATCGATATCCTGAAAGTGCATGGTGACCAATTCATCAGCTTTTCGTACACTTGGGGCCTTGCCGATCGAGTCCGCACTGAAGCCATCGTGATGGAGTGGGACACCATCGTCCGCTTCTTCATGTGAAGAAGAACTGTCCTGCGCCCAACTTCCCTGGCGGCTGACAACCAGAAAGATCGCCAGGAGCAGGACTTGAATGCCGTTAACGAATCTCATACGAGAGGGTAGTTGGCTGGCGGTTACGTAATACGTCAACCCGTATCTGTGAGTGACCCTGAAGATCCTGCAAGAGATTGAATGCCGTCCCTGGGTCAGAGATCTCGACTCCGTTCACGCGCTGAACGATATCCCCATTTTTCAAACCGATGCGGTCGATAAGACTCTCCGGCTTGATCGCGAAGAGGCGAAACCCTTGAGTGACACCTTCTTGGGGAGAATAGGGGACTGCCCGAACTTGCGTAAATAAATCGCTGAGATTGCTGATGACGTGATCGACCTCACGACGGTCAATCTGGTAGGAATCTTGCGCTACTTGCCGTATCCCGTCTTTATTTTCGCTCGACACAGGAGTGACGGCTGGAATGGGAGACGACGGCCCTGCAGATGGTGACGTTTCCCGAGGCAGCAGAAGCGTTTCACGTTGCCCTTCTCGTTCAATAATGGCCCGGTCCCAGCCAACCAGCACGAGTGTAACACCGGGGGCAACTATCTCTCCCTCGCGATACAATCCTTGATGGCGCGTGGTTTGCTCTTCGAGAATAGCGAAGGCGCGATCTTGTACCCCCGTGGCCGTGCCGAGCAGTTTTAAATTTGCCGCATTTGTTGTTGTGTCCGGAGTCGCTCCTGTGGTCGGGACCAAGGCTTTAGTAGAATTAAAGATATCTCGCGTATAGACAATGGCGTAGGCAGAGAGGGACGGTTGCGGCTGTAAGCTAGATGAAGGGAACGCCTCTTCTTTTTGTAGAACCGCAGGAGGAAGAGTGAGTTTGGTGGCGACGACGCTATTAATCGAGAGAGCGCAGAAGTACGCAAAACACGTCAACAGAAAAAGTCGAGCGCACAGGAAGAGAATCTTCATTCCCGCCACAACCGCATTCCCCCTCTCATCCTAGCGAAACAGCATAGGCGAAAGCGGATAGCAATTCAAGCTTTTCATGAAATTTGTCAGCCTAAGGCCACAAGAAGCAAGGTTGAGAAGATTTTTCTCTCTCCCGATTGACTCGCCGCGGGATCTTAGTTAAGTCCGTCGCTCTATGGAAGAAAACGAGCAAGTCCTGGTTCGCAAAAACAAACTCGCAGCCTTGAGGGAGAACGGAGCCCCCGCCTATCCTAATGACTTTTCTCCTTCCTACCTGGCGTTCGCCTTGCAGGAACGATTTGCCACTGTGAGCGAGGAAGAACTGAGAACAGCAATAGAAACGTTCGCGGTGGCGGGGCGGGTCATGTCACTGCGACATTTTGGCAAGGCCGCTTTTTTCCACGTGCAAGATCAGAGTGGACAGATCCAGATCTACGTTCGACAGGGGGAAACCCCTCAAGAAGCTGTCACCTTGCTCAAAGAATCGCTCGATGTTGGCGACATTGTCGGTGTCATGGGACCGCTTTTCCGTACCCGTACCGGCGAGTTAACCATAAAAGCAACCACCCTGCGGCTTCTCAGTAAAGCCCTTCGCCCATTGCCAGAGAAATGGCATGGGTTGCAAGATGTTGAGGCTCGCTATCGCCAACGCTACCTTGATCTCCTCGTTAACCCCCAGGTGCGCGAGACCTTCCGCAAGCGAGCGAAAATTATTCAAGTGATCCGGCGCTTCTTCACTGAACGCGATTTCCTTGAAGTCGAAACGCCAATGATGCAAAGCCTGGCAGGAGGAGCACTCGCTCGGCCCTTTGTTACTCATCACAACGCGTTGGATATTGATCTCTATCTGCGCATCGCTCCAGAACTCTTTTTAAAACGCCTCATGGTTGGCAGTGTTGATCGCGTGTTTGAACTCGGGCGAAATTTTCGTAACGAAGGGATTTCGACCAAGCACAATCCCGAGTACACTATGCTTGAATTTTATCAGGCGTACGCGACCTACGAACACTTCATGACGCTTACGGAAGAGCTGTTCATGCTCCTTGCTCACGAAATCAATGGTGGCCCACGTCTGGCATATGGCGACCACGAAATCGATCTTACTCCTCCCTGGCGTCGGCTTGGTCTAAAGGATGCCGTGTGTGAATACACCGGGCTTTCGTCTGAGGAGGCCGATCAAGAGGGCATTCTTCGTGCCAAGGCACGAGAGTTGGGAGTCCAGCCCCCGGCGTCTGTGCCGCTAGGAAAGGTATTAGAAGAAATTTTTGGGGCTGTAGTGGAACCGCACCTGATCCAGCCAACGTTTGTGGTGAGCTATCCTGTCGAGGTCTCCCCACTGGCTCGTCGCAGTGACAAAGACCCGCGTTTTGTCGATCGATTTGAACTGTATATTGCTGGCCGAGAGCTTGCCAATGCCTTTTCCGAGCTGAATGATCCAGAGGACCAGCTGCAACGCTTTCTTGCACAACTACGTGAACGTGAGGCTGGGGACGAGGAAGCCCACGAACTTGACGAGGACTATGTTCGCGCTCTGGAGCACGGCTTGCCTCCAGCCGCTGGGGAAGGCATTGGCATTGACCGGTTAGTGATGCTGTTTACCGACTCACCATCGATCCGCGACGTTATTCTCTTTCCCCAAATGCGACCGGAGAAGAAATGACAGAAGCTGTCAGCGATCAGTAATCAGCGGTCAGCCAGAAAAACCTAGATAATGATGACCGTCTTGCTGAAAGCTGACGGCTGAAAGCTGACGGCTTATCTGTGCGTTACGAACTTTTCATTGGCCTTCGCTACTTGCGCGCCAAGCGGCGCGAGCGTTTCGTCTCGCTCATTACCCTTTTTTCCATGATCGGTGTCCTGCTTGGAGTCATGACACTGAATATTACCCTTGCGGTGATGACCGGCTTCGAGGAAGATTTACGAAACCGTATCCTTGGCTTCAATCCTCACATCGTGCTCTCGCACTTTAGCGACGGTATTAGCGATTACCAACCAACCCTAGAAAAAGTCCGACAGGTACCAGGAGTAGCTGCCGCTGCCCCGATTATCTACGGCCAAGTAATGCTGACTTCACGTCAGAATGTTTCTGGTGTCATCGTACGCGCGGTCGACCCGGCTTTAGCCAGTACGGTCGTCGACGTCGTTGCTCACTTGAAGGATGGCTCGCTCGATGGCTTAGGACAAGAGCGAGATGTCACTGTTCGTGATGACACCGGAGAGCGGACGGTGCGACTTTCTGGCGTCGTTATTGGCAAAGAGTTGGCGCGGCAGCTGAGGGTCATTGTTGGTGATCCGATCAGTGTCGTCTCGCCGCTCAATACCACTCCGGGCCCCATGGGTATGATACCCAAGGTCAAACGTTTTGTCGTGGCGGGGATCTTCGACTCCGGGATGTACGATTACGATAGTACGTTAATTTATATGTCTTTGGCTGATGCCCAGAAATTTTTCAACCTTGGGGACCGTGTCACGGGAGTCGAAGTACGCGTGCAAGATGTGGACGACGCGTCGACGGTTGCGCGTCGGCTCGAAGCTGCTCTGGGAATACCTTATAAGGCACGTGACTGGACGGAGATCAATCGCAATATTTTTGTTGCCTTGAAGCTAGAAAAATTCGTTTACTCTCTGGTTATTTTACTCATTGTCTTGGTTGCGGCATTCAATATTGTTGCGACTCTCATCATGGTGGTGATGGAGAAACGCAAGGATATTGCCGTGCTGAAGTCGATGGGGGCAACCAGTCACTCCATCAGTCGCATCTTCGTGTACAAGGGGGTTATTATTGGTGTGGTGGGCACCTTACTGGGGACGCTGCTGGGTTATGTTGGCTGTTGGGCATTAGATCGCTATCATTTCATCTCGTTGCCGAAAGATGTTTTTTATGTCTCTACCTTGCCGGTCAAGATTTATCCAGAGAATTTTCTCATCGTCGGGGGGGCGGCGTTGCTGATTTGCTTACTCGCGACGATCTATCCCGCGCGTCAAGCGGCTCAACTCTCACCAGTGGAAGTCATGCGGTATGAGTAAAAGTGGTCGATGGTCAGTGGCCAGGCCGCAGACGACCAGATGCGACTTTCTTGTCTTTGTGTTTCTTTCGCAATCTGCTACCCACGATTCGCAATCATGAGGGCAGGGCTGTAGTGGCAGGTGACGTCTTAATTCGCGCCGAAAAGTTGGGGAAGCGTTACGGCGAGGGGACGCAAGCAGTTCGTGTGTTTGCCAATCTTAATGTGGAGATTCGTCGGACAGAACGCGTGGCAATTGTTGGTGAATCGGGGGTAGGGAAAAGTACGCTTCTCCATATTCTCGGCACGCTGGATCGTCCGACCGAAGGCAAAGTGTTTCTCGATGGGGAAAATCTCCTTGCCCTGTCCGAGTCAGAACTGGCAGCCCTGCGCAATCGCGAGATCGGATTTATCTTTCAGTTTCACCATTTGCTCCCAGATTTTACTGCGGTTGAAAACGTGATGATGTCTTGTTTAGTCGCTAGACTCAGTTGGTCCGAAGCGCGGAGGCGAGCTGAGGAGATTCTTCAAAGAGTAGGTTTGGAAGAACGACTAACCCACCGCCCAGGAGAACTCTCTGGGGGGGAGCAACAACGAGTTGCGGTCGCACGGGCATTGGTGTTACGCCCTCGGGTCGTGTTAGCTGATGAACCGACGGGCAACCTTGACCCAGTAACTGGTGAAAGCGTATTACAGTTGTTGCTCTCTCTCAATCAGGAGATGGGTGCCACCATGGCGATCGTTACGCACAACGAAAAGTTAGCAGCAGCAATGGATCGTACACTGCGCCTCACGGGCGGGAAACTCGTTGAGATAAAAGCATAAATACGAAACGAAGACGCTCAAACATAGTGTTCTTATCCCTCAACGATCCTGACGATGATTTTAAACGACTTTACAATTCAGGGGGATTTTGTTAGGGGAAACACGTCTCTCGCGAAAGAAACTCTCTCTATGATGCACAAGGTCTGGGTGGTCAGTGCGGTCCTCTTGATCCTGGTCGGTCACGCACAAGCCGCTAATTCGAAAACAACAGCCCCAGCGGATACTGGCGCGAAAGGGAAGACTTCAGAATCCATTACTGACCTTACCCCCCTATCCGGTAAAATCATTGGAGAGGTCGTCGTGAGCGGAAACGATCGTGTCGAAGAAGAGGCAATCCGCGTCTATATCAAGAGCCTGCCTGGAGAGCCCCTCGACGAAGCGGCGGTCGATAAAGACGTGCGTGCAATCTACAATATGGGGTTCTTCAAAAATGTCGAAGCACGAGAAACAGAGCAGAACGGCCGTATCGTTCTTACCTATGTGGTAACTGAGCGACCTCTGGTGCGTGCAGTGCGAATCGAAGGAAATAAAGCTCTTTCCAAAGAGGATCTGGAAAATAAACTCAAAATTCACCCACGTACAATCCTGAATCCGGTCAAAATTCGTCGTGGCGTCGACGAGGTGAAAAAAGCTTACGAACAAAAAGGATACCTCGACGCAGACATTACCTATCGAACAGAAGAGAACGAAGCTGGAGAAACCATCCTCACTTTTACTGTGAACGAGAACGACAAAATCGGCATCAAAGATCTTGCTTTCGAGGGCAACAAGGCATTCACATCTGACCAACTGCGCTCGGTTCTCCAGACGAGGAAAAAAGGCCTGCTTTCCCGGTTTCTCAATACGGGAGTTTTGAATCGCGATGCTCTAAAAACTGATACCGAACGACTGACCGCTTTTTACTATGATAATGGCTATATCAATGTTCGTGTGGACGAGCCCAAAGTCGAGCGTCAAGAAGACGGTCTGTATGTCACCATTCGTATTGACGAAGGCGAACAGTTCACTATCGGCGAAATTGGCTTCGTTGGCGAAGTGCCAGGTGGGGAAGAAGTCGCAAAACGGCAGGTGCAGTTGGAAAAAGGAAAAGTGTTCAAAGCCAGCGCACTACGCGATGACGTCTTCCGCCTTACTGGCTACTTTAGCGACCAAGGATACGCCTTCGTCAATGTTGAGCCGGAAACCGATGTCCATCCTGAAGATAAAATCGTCAACGTCAATTACCGAGTCGATAAAGGACCGGAGGTCTATGTCGACCGTATCGATATCGCTGGCAACACCAAAACCCGCGACAAAGTCATCCGTCGAGAACTCCGTATCGAGGAGCAAGGTCTGTTCTCCGCCAGCGGTCTACAAGTGAGTAAGCAACGAGTACAGCGTTTGGGATTCTTTGAGGATGTGAACCTTGCTACCCAACGTGGTGTACGGAATGATCTCTTGAACGTGCTCGTTGATGTAAAAGAAGCCCAAACTGGGTCGTTTAGCGTTGGCGCTGGATTCAACTCATCGACCAGTATTGTCGGCAGTGCTCGAATTCAAGAAAATAACTTATTCGGAAGAGGTCAACAACTAGTTTTAGGTGCGAGTATCGGCACCCAATACAAAAATACCATGTTAAGTTTTTATGATCCTTACTTTCTTGATACTCAGGTCTCGTTTGGGGTTGATCTGTTTGACTGGAAATTCGCTTTCGAAGACTTTGACCGCTCCGGTCAAGGGGCGGGACTCAAATTCTTCTATCCATTAACTGCACTTGGATACCGATCACTGTGGGGATTTCCTCTCGACGATATCCATGTTGGGACGCGGTACCAATTTGAGCGTTCACGAATTAGTAACCTCGATCCTATTACCCCAGCGGCGATCCGCGCCGAACGTGGGACCGAAACGACTGGGCTGATTTCTCCGACTTTTTACCGTAATACCTTGAATTTTCCTATGGACCCAACTGCTGGATCGTTTCAACAGTTGTCGCTTGCCTACGCTGGGCTCGGCGGTAGTACCACTTATACCAAAGCTGAGCTTGAGGCACGCTTCTTTTTACCAGTCTATCGAAGTCCGCGCTGGGGGCAGTTTACCTGGATGACCGGCGGGTTCTTCGGTTACGGAGTCGGTGATATCGATTTTTTTGAACAAGACAATATCGGCACCCAATCTCGCCAAGTCCTGAAGAACGACATGCCGCTGTTCGACCGGTATTTCCCTGGTGGGCTCAATTCTGTCCGTGGTTTTGCCGAACGCAGCCTCGGGCCGCGTGAAGCGGTCACGGTGGTTGTCACCGGGGATGGTGGATCACAACAGGCGAAAACCTATTTCCGTCCTATCGGTGGGAGTGAAGAGCTGATCATCAATAACGAGATCACTTTTCCCTTGGTGCAGCAACTGAACCTCAAGGGCGTCGTTTTTTCTGATATAGGTAATGCCTTTACTCACTATCAAGGCCTTGACCTTGGAGATTTGCGCTATTCGGTGGGCGCGGGAGTCCGATGGCGCTCACCCTTTGGCCCTATCCGCATCGAACTGGGGCATGCTCTGAACCCCCAAAAAGACGAGAAAACCGCCACGATTGGCTTCTCTTTTGGTGGTTTTGCGATTGGTGGAGGAGGAGGCCGCTACTACGGGGGGGCCGGTGGAGCGTCCCCATTCTAGTCCATTCGCAATCCACCAATATGTAGATAGGCATCGAGGGCCTTCGGAGGGAAGCCCCATGAATAAAGAGAGGAAATATCATGCGTAAAATTATATCTCTGTCCTTACTTCCAGGCCTGCTCTGGTTGTGGTCGTCGCTTGCCACGGCGCAGGAACTCAAAATCGGCTATGTTGATTTACAACGAGCGTTAAATGAGTCCGAAGCTGGGAAATCGGCGAAGGAGAAATTTAAAGGCGAGGTCAGTAGAGCAGAGCAAAGCTTAGAAAAACGGAAAAATGAGTTAGAGAAACTCAAAGATGAGCTTGAGAAGAAAGGCTTGCTCCTTAAGGAGGAAGAGCGCGACACTCTTGAGCGTGATTATCGTCAGAAACTGCGCGATTTTGAGAGAGCCTATAAGGACTCCCAACAAGAATTGCAGATCAAGGATCGAGAGCTCACCGGGCGGATTCTCGAGGACTTGCGGCAGGTAATCCAAGCGCTGGGGGAGCAAGGCAGTTATACAGTGATCCTCGAAGGCAATAATACCGTTGTCCTGTACGGCGCTAAGGCTATTGATCTGACGGAAACCGTTATTACGACCTACAACCAGAAAGGAACGAAGGTCTCGCAAGCCGGCGGGAAAGCTGCTGCTGCCAATTAGGGTGCTCATGGAAAGGATCGAAATCACCGAGATCCTCCCCCATCGCTACCCTTTTCTTCTGGTCGATCGGGTAGTAGAGATTGAACCCGACAAACGTATCGTTGCGCTCAAGAATGTGACCATTAACGAGCCTTTCTTCTCAGGTCATTTTCCTGGGCGGCCAATCATGCCCGGGGTCTTACTCTGCGAAGCAGTAGCGCAGGCCGGTGGGATTCTTGCTCGCGTCTCTTCGGCAAGTTCAGGGATTAGCGGCCAGATTGCTATGCTGGCAGCCCTGGACCATGTCCGGTTCCGCCAACAGGTCACTCCAGGTGATCAGCTTCGTTTGGAAGTCGAAGCGGTGCGACGACGCAATGGATTTTGGAAGATGCGCGGTGCGGCTTTGGTGAATGGGAAGGTAGCCGCCGAGCTTGAATTCACTGTGGTGTTTGAGGCGGAACGAAACACCGAGGCGAGCCTGTGACGCAATCGGCTTTTCTAGTCCACCCTTCAGCCGTGATCGCCCCGACTGCCCAGCTCGATGCTGAGGTGGAGGTTGGACCGTACGCGGTCATCGGCCCACATGTCCGCATTGGCGAGAAAACCTGGATCGGCCCGCATGCGGTGATCGAGGGACGCACCACAATCGGACGCGAGAATCGCCTCTTTCAATTCGCAAGCGTTGGGGCGATTCCGCAGGACAAAAAGTATTGCGGCGAGGAAAGTGTTCTCATCATCGGTGATGGCAACACTATTCGTGAATTTGCCACCTTGAATCCTGGCACGAGTGGTGGCGGCATGGTGACGCGAGTAGGAGATCACAACCTCTTTATGGTGTATTCGCATGTGGCTCACGATTGTACGGTCGGGAATCACGTTGTGCTGGCGAACGCCGCGACCCTGGCGGGGCACGTAACGCTGGAAGATCACGTGACCGTGGGCGGCTTGGTCGCGATTCATCAGTTTACCCGGATCGGTGAATCCGCTCTCCTCGCCGGGGGGGCGATGGTCTCACAGGATGTACCCCCTTATTGCATCGCGACCGGGGACCGGGCGCATCTGCTGGGCCTCAATTTGATCGGCCTCAAGCGGAGAGGGTTTCTCTCTGAGGAGGTTGCCGCGCTCAAGAAAGCGTACCGCACCCTTTTTGCCGAGGGGCTTCCGCTTAAAGAAGCGCTTGCGCGAATCCGCGAAGAACATCCTTCTTCCCCAGTCATTGCCCACCTCGTCGAGTTTATTGCTGACTCGCAGCGAGGGGTTTGTCGCCCGCGCGGAACTGCCGACCCTGAAGGCGGGGAGGAGCTGTTGTAATTCTTCAAGGGTGCAAGCATGCTACGGCTGGGATTGATTGCCGGAAATGGACGATTCCCGCTCATCTTTATCGAAGCTGCCATAGCTGAGGGGGTCGAGATCGTGGCGATTGCCCACGAAGGCGAGACTCCACAAGAAATTGCGGCAATGGTGCCGACGGTAACCTGGGTACGGGTCGGTGAACTCGGCAAGATTATCGCCACATTGCAGCAGGCTGGAGTGACACAGGTAGTGATGGCTGGTGGCATCAGCAAAGCTGGTGCGTTCGCCCATTTTCAACCGGATGAACGAGGTTTAGCATTCATCAGTCGCCTGCCAAGCCTGAAGGATGATGTGATCTTGCGAGGGATTGCACAGGAGTTGGAAAGCGCTGGGATTCCTGTGGTCGAGTCAACTCGGTTTCTTTCGTCACTGCTCGCGCAGGAGGGAACCCTGACCCCTGGTGCTCCAGACGCGCAGCAATGGGAGGATATCCGTTTCGGATTCTCCGTGGCTAAGGCAATAGGTCGCTGGGATATTGGTCAAAGCGTGGTGATTAAGCGTGGCACCGTCCTTGCCGTCGAAGGGGTTGAAGGGACGAACGCCACCATTCGTCGCGGCGGGATGCTCGGTGGGGCAAGGACGATAGTGGTGAAAGTCAGTAAACCGCAACAAGATCTTCGCTTTGATGTCCCTGCGGTCGGACCAGATACGATTGCTGTCATGCAGGAGGTCAATGCCGCCGTCCTGGCGGTGGAAGCGGAGAAGACTCTCATGCTTGATAAGCTAGCCTTGTTGCAGACAGCCGATACAGCCGCTATCAGCATTGTGGCTGTATCGGCTTCCGCAAATCCAGACGAATAGCGGGCAATTCCTGACACTGAGAGATCGACTGAACCAAAAGCCTTTAGCATTATTAGGAACTCTATGAAGCTTCCCCTCTATCGCTTTCTTGTTTTCTTCTCTTTCGTCTCTTCCTTGCTTGCCTGGGTAAGACCAAGCGCTGCCCAAATTACCGCGGTGCTGGAAACTCCGTCCAATAAACAAAACGTTAGCGGGATTGGCGTGATTTCTGGATGGGCGTTTTCTTCGGTTCCTAACGCAAAGGTTACAGTCCAACTGAGTGTCGATGGGAACACGATTGGCACCGTCGCCTGTTGTTCGGAGAGAGATGATGTAGCGCAACAGTATGGGTCACAAGCGCTCCTCAGTGGTTTTGCTCAAGGCGAGAACTTCAGCAACCTCTCAAATGGATCGCACAAGATTGCCGTCGCCATTAGTGATAACGCTGGGAGCCCTACGAAAACGATCGAGATCGAGATCTCGGTAATCAAAGTCGGGGGATTCTCCGTGCTAAATGTACTTGACATATCCCAGTCGACGGCCTCGATTAGCAATCAGGAGATCGTGCTGGCGAAGGCTTTTGCTAATGAGAAAGCTAGTCTGAATTCGCAACAAGTGAAAGTTACTCTCGCCTGGCAGGAAAACCAGCAGTCATTGGCGATCGTCAAGTCTGAGAATACCGACACGGCAATCAATTCTTCTAATTCCTTGAAATCCGTTTCCTCATCCAATGCGTTGCTTGTCGAAGCGCCGCGGGTTGCCCGGGCCGAAACGGCAAGCGATACCATCCAGGCGGCGCTGGAAAATCCCCCTCTTCTTTTTCCTACGACGGTCAGTGGCAAAGGGTTAATCTCTGGGTGGGCGTTCTCGACCACCTCGGGTGTGACAATCACCAAAGTGCAGGTGCTGATAGATGGCACTCCCGCCCTGACGATTCCCTGCTGTACGGAGCGGGCAGATGTCGCGCAGGCATTCCCAGACTTTCCTCAAGCGGGGCAAAGCGGTTTTGCCGCCGGAGTGAACTTTAATGAACTGTCTAGCGCCACCCATACCATCCAGGTCAAGATTGACGATAGCGCCGGAACTTCGACTACTATTGAGCGTGACGTTATTGCCGTCCAACTTGGCGGGATTGCGTTTATCGACGACTTCGACCTTTCCAACGCTACAGCCACTATTGATGCCAGTACCGTACTCAGTCTCAATAATGTGAAGATTAGTGGTACTGACTCCACCGGACAGTCGGTAGAAAAAGAAATCTCCGCTGACTTCAACTGGGAGCCTAGTTGTCAGTGCTTTGTCACCCGGTCGAGCTGTGGCGACGGCAGTGTAGAACCGAATGAAGAGTGTGATGGGTCGGCATTCCCGAGCGACCTCAATAGCTGTACCGCCCTGGGGTTTAGCGGTGGAACTCTAGGTTGCACGTCAACTTGCTTCTTCGATACGACGGAATGCTCTGGAGGAAAGTCACTCTATGTAACTAACGTTCTGAGTAACTCTGTCTCGGTCGTCAATACGGCGACCAACAGCGTCACCGCAACCATCCCAGTAGGAAGATCGCCGAGGGGTATTGCCATCAGCCCGGACGGAGCTTCTCTGTATGTTGCCAATGCTCGAGATAATACCGTGTCGGTGGTCAACACGGCAGACAACACGGTCAGTCTGACGCTCCCAGTAGGAAACTCGCCACAAGGTGTTACCGTTGCCCCCGATGGCTCGAAAGTCTACGTCGTCAACGGACTCAGCAACTCGGTATCGGTACTCGACGCGGCGACGAAACAAACCCTCACTACCGTGAATGTTGGCAGACAACCACAAGCGCTCGCCCTCACGCCGGACGGGAAATTCGCTTATGTGACCAACTATATTGATAATTCAGTGACCGTTTTCGATACCAGCACCAACACGGTTGTTACCACCATTACGGATAATATTGGCAACGGCCCTAATGGTATCGCCGTGACTCCGGATGGGAAACAGGCATACGCGGTCAGTTTTAATGAGAACTCCGTTTCTATCATCGACGTCCTAACCAACACTATCCCGCAGACTCCCTTTACCATTGGGCTCCAGCCGTCCAGGGTAACTTTTTCGCCTAGCGGAGCGAATGCTTACATTTCTAGTGCGCTCGATTTCTCCGTGTTCGCGCTTGATACGGCGACCCTAGAACAAGTGGCTGCTGTGCCAACCCCGGATCAACCTGATGGCCTTGTGGTAGCGCCGAAAGGGAAGAGACTCTACGTTTCTATATTCGGGCGTAATGGTGAAGGAAATCAAATCGAACTTATCAGCACGATTACCAACACCCTAGTGACGACGAATTCCGATGATAATGGACCATCAGCGACGACGATTACCGTTGGCGATGGACCGTTTGGTCTGGCGTTGACACCGGACCAGCCCTAAGCGCAGAGTTGACTCTCTCCGGGGAAAGTGGCACCATCTCTGAGCCTACCGGGAAATATTTCCTATCCTAACTTGTGGGGCCGTAGCTCAGTTGGGAGAGCGCTTGAATGGCATTCAAGAGGTCGAGGGTTCGATTCCCTTCGGCTCCACTCGCAAAATCAAACACTTAGCACGCTCTCAAGTCAGCTCGCCTGTCGGTGGTTGCGGATAGGTTG
>Ga0187894_10000960_pt1 | contig 38220 bp, 31 predicted proteins | sample GBC1701081metaG_FD_136650 | JGI IMG/M metagenome (GOLD analysis project Ga0187894, IMG submission 136650) | White microbial mat communities from a lava cave in the Kipuka Kanohina Cave System on the Island of Hawaii, USA - GBC170108-1 metaG ... | reverse complement strand
CGCGAAGGCGAAGGCCAAGGAATCGCTCCTCGCCATGGCGCACGAGCTCTTGAAGGTCTACGCGGCCCGCGAGGCGCACGGGCGCCGGCCGTATGCTCAGTCGGATCCGCTCTATCAGGAGTTCGTGGCGCGGTTTCCATTCGAGGAGACGCCCGGGCAGACGCGCGCCATCGACGAGGTATTGGGCGATCTCGGGGGTGCGCGCTCCATGGATCGCCTCGTGTGCGGCGACGTCGGCTTCGGCAAGACCGAGGTCGCGATGCGCGCGGCGTTTCTCGCCGTCCTCGGCGGCAAGCAGGTCGCGGTGCTCGTCCCCACGACGATCCTCGCCCAGCAGCACCTCGAGACCTTCGCGACACGCTTCCAGGGCTATCCGATAGCCATCGAGATGCTATCGCGCTTCCGCACCGCGGCCGAGACGAAGGAGACGGTGGCGGGTCTCGCGAGCGGACGCGTCGACATCGTGATCGGCACGCATCGGCTTCTCCAGAAGGACGTCCAGTGGAAGGAGCTGGGTCTGCTCATCGTCGACGAGGAGCACCGCTTCGGCGTGAAGGACAAGGAGCGCATCCGGATGCTGCGTGCGACCGTCGACGTGCTGACGCTCACGGCGACGCCGATCCCCCGCACGCTCAACATGTCGCTCTCCGGCATTCGGGACCTCTCCGTGATCGAGACACCGCCCGTCGACCGCCTCGCGATCCGGACGTACGTCACGAAGTACGACGAGGGCGTCATCCGCGACGCGGTGGTGCGGGAGCTCGGACGCGGCGGGCAGGTGTTCTTCGTGCACAACCGCGTCGAGAGCATCGAGCAGGTCGCGGCGCGCCTGCGCGAGCTCGTCCCCGAGGCGCGCATCGGGATCGCGCACGGGCAGCTCGGCGAAGCGGATCTGGAACGCGCGATGCTCGCCTTCATGCACGGCCAGACGAACCTGCTCGTCACGTCGGCAATCATCGAGTCGGGCCTCGACATCCCGAACGCGAACACGCTCATCGTGAACCGCGCCGACACGTTCGGCCTGGCGCAGCTCTACCAGATCCGCGGCCGGGTCGGACGGTCGCATCACCGGGCGTATGCCTACCTCCTCATTCCCGGCGAGCACCTGATCACGTCGGACGCGCAGAAGCGGTTGACCGTGCTCCAGGAGCTGGACGACCTGGGCGGCGGCTTCCGCCTCGCGGCGCACGACCTCGAGATCCGGGGCGCCGGGAACCTCCTGGGTAAGCAGCAGTCCGGCAACATCACGGCGATCGGGCTCGAGCTCTACACGCACATGCTCGAGCAGGCGGTCCGGGAGGTGCGCGGCGAGCCCGCCGAGACGGAGATCGAGCCCGAGATCCAGCTTGGAATCCCCGCCTACGTGCCGGATTCCTATGTCCCGGACGTGAGCCAGCGCCTCATGCTCTACAAGCGGCTCGCCGGGATTCGCGGCGTCCCCGATCTCGATGCCATCCGCGAGGAGCTGCAGGACCGCTACGGGCCGCCACCGCCGCTCGTCGACACCCTCCTGCGCATGATGGCGCTCCGGCGCCGGCTGAAGGACCTGCGCGTCTCGCAGGTCCGCCGGCGGGGCGAGGACGTCCTCTTCGAGTTCGATGCGTCGACACCGGTCCAGGTGCCGACCCTGCTCGAGTTCATCCGGGGATCGAAGGGACGCCTGCGGCTCACGAGCGGCTCGGCACTGCTCGTACGTCCGGAGGCGACCGACCACGACGGCCTCATCGCCGAGCTCGGATCCGTGTTGCAGAGGCTCGCAGCTGCATGATACCCAGCCCCGCCATGTTGCTCGGCCGCACGGCGGCCATCCTGGTATTCACGTTGGTCGCTCAGCGGCCGGCTGCAGCCGGCGTGGTCAATCGCATCGTCGCCACCGTCGACGGTGACCCCATCACTGCGCACGAGGTGCAGCGCTACGGCGAGGCGCGCCGAGCCCACGGGGTGTCCGACCAGGACCTGCTGCAAGCGGTCGTCACCGACAAGATCCTCGAGAAGGAGATCGTGGCGCGGAAGATCTCCGTGAAGCCCGAGGAGATCACGCACTACGTCGACGAGGTGATGGCCCGCAACAAGCTGAGCGAAGAGCAGTTCAAGACGGCCCTCAAGTCTGAGAACATGACGATCGAGCAATACCGCGCCAAGGTGAAGGAGGAGCTCGAGAAGACCGTGCTCCTGCAGCAGGAGATGCGGGGCTCGACCATCACCATCAGCGACGAGGACGTTGAGAAGTACTACCAGGAGCACAAGGAGGAGTTCTCGACTCGCAGCGGCGTGGTCGTGCGGGACATCTTCTTCGGCTTCAAGGCGGGAATGACCCAGCAGGACGCCGTCCACGTCGTCGAACAGGCCAAGGCCGTGAAACAGATGGCCGACTCGGGGCAGTCGTTCGAAGCGCTGGCGCGCCGGTACTCTGAAGGGCCGGGCGCGGAGAACGGCGGGCTGCTCGGCAGCTTCAAGAAGGGCGAGATGTCGCCGATGCTCGAGCGCGTGGCATTCAACCTGCGTTCGGGCGAGGTGAGCGAGCCCGTCGTGACGCCGAACGGCGTGCATCTCTTGAAGGTCGAGGGCATCCAGGGCGGCGGCCCCGTGCCGTTCGACCAGGTGAAGGACACGATCAGGCAGATGCTCTACAACGGCAAGGTCGACGAGCGCTTCCGCGAGTGGATCTCGAAGAACCTTCGGGACCGCCACCACGTCGAGGTGCTCAACTGAATCCGACGATCTTCCGCGAATACGATATCCGCGGCATTGCCGAGCGCGACTTCGACGCGAGCTTCGCCCGACTCCTCGGGCAGACGTTCGGCACGCTCGCGCTCGAGCACGGCGCGGCGCGGGTCTGCGTGGGGCGCGATTGCCGCCTCACCTCCGACGGCTATGCGGCCGCCCTCATCGACGGGATCCGCTCGACCGGGCTCGGCGTGATCGAGATCGGCGTCGTATCGACGCCGCTCGTGTACTTCGCGATCTTCCATTGGAACCTCGACGGCGGCATCCAGATCACGGGCAGCCACAATCCGTCGGACTACAACGGGTTCAAGGTCTGCCTCGGCAAGGAAGCCCTGCACGGCGAGCAGATCCAGGATCTACGCCGGCGACTCGAGGCCGGGAAGTTCCGCAGCGGGCGGGGGACGCTCGAGCAGCGCCCGGTCACGTCCGAGTACGAGGAGTACGTCGTCGAGAACATCGGCCGCCTCGCCCGCGAGATCAACGTCGTGGTCGACGCGGGCAACGGCACCGCGGGTCCCGTCGCACCGGGAATCTACCGTCGCCTCGGCGCGCGCGTGACCGAGCTCTTCTGCCAGATGGACGGGCGTTTCCCGCACCACCATCCCGATCCGACGGTGGCCGAGAACATGCAGGATCTCGTCCGCGCCGTGGCGAAGGAGAAGGCGGAGTTGGGCATCGCCTTCGACGGCGACGCCGATCGGATCGGTGTCGTCGACGCGCACGGCCGCATCATCTGGGGCGACGAGCTGCTGGTCCTGTACGCGCGCGACGTCCTCACGCGCAATCCGGGCGGCACCATCGTCTCCGAGGTGAAGTGCTCGCAGCGCCTGTACGACGACATCGCCACGCACGGCGGCACGGGCATCATGTGGAAGGCCGGCCACTCGCTCTTGAAGGCCAAGATGAAGGAGACGGGGGCGCTCCTCGGCGGCGAGATGAGCGGCCACATCTTCTTCAAGGAGCGCTACTTCGGCTTCGACGACGCGGCCTACGCCGGCGCGCGCCTGCTCGAGATCCTCGCGCGCACCGGCAAGACCGTCGCCGAGCTGCTCGCCGATCTGCCGCCGTCGATCACGACGCCGGAGATCCGCGTCGACTGCCCGGACGAAGTGAAATTCCAGGTGGCCGATCGCGTCCGGGACGGGTTCCGGAAGGCGGGCCGCGACATCATCGACGTCGACGGCGTGCGGGTCCGCTTCGATCACGGTTGGGGTCTCCTGCGAGCATCGAACACGCAGCCGGTCCTGGTCATGCGATTCGAGGCGCAGACCAAGGCGCAGCTGGCCGAGTATCAGGCGACCGTCGAAGCCGCGGTCAAAGCCGCCCGCGCGGCCCTCGGTGCCTAGAGGCGAGTGCGACCGATGGCGGGTGTGATCCGCATTCGCGGCGCCCGCGGGCACAACCTCAAGAACGTCGACGTCGACATCCCGCGCGAGCGGCTCGTGGTCGTGACCGGTCTCTCGGGGTCGGGCAAGTCGTCGCTCGCGTTCGACACGCTCTACGCCGAAGGCCAGCGCCGTTACGTCGAGTCGCTGTCGGCCTACGCGCGCCAGTTCCTGGAGCAGATGGAGAAACCCGACTGCGACGGGATCGACGGCCTCTCGCCCGCGATCGCGATCGAGCAGCGCGGTGTCGGGCGCAATCCGCGATCGACGGTCGGCACGATCACGGAGATCGCCGACTACCTGCGGCTGCTCTACGCACGCGTCGGCGAGCCCGTGTGCTGGAGCTGCGGGAAGCCGATCACCGCCCAGAGCGTCCAGCAGGTAGTGGACCGTCTGGCGGCGCTGCCCGAGGGTACGCGCCTGTGGATCTACGCGCCGGTCGTCCGCGATCGCAAGGGCGAGCACAAAAAGGAGCTCGAGGATCTGCGCCGCGGCGGCTTCGTGCGCGCGCGCGTCGACGGCGGGCTGCGCGAGCTCGGTGAGGAGATCGTCCTCGCGAAGACGCAGCGTCACACGATCGACGTGCTGGTGGATCGGATCGTGCGGCGCGAGGGTGCGCTCGGGCGGCTCGCCGACTCGATCGAGGTCGCGTTCCGGCACGGCGACGGCATTGCGCTCGTCGACGTCGCGGAACCCGGCGCCGCGGCACCGGCGCCGCAGCTCTTCTCCGAACGGCACGCCTGTCCCACCTGCGGCGTGTCGTATCCCGAGCTGTCGCCGCGCTTCTTCTCGTTCAACAGCCCGCTCGGTGCCTGCGAGGCGTGCGGCGGCCTCGGCGTGGAGCGGCGCTTCGATCCGACGCTGATCGTGGCCGACCCGGACGCGCCGCTCCCGCGCGCCCTGGCCGGCGCCGTGCTGCGCGCACTCCCCGGTCTCGACGAAGCCTTGGTGGCCCTCGCCGTCCACTTCAAGTTCGCCCCGGCGACGCCGTGGAAGGATCTCCCCGAGGGGGTTCGCGACGTAGTGCTCCGAGGCTCCGGCGACCAGGAGATTGCATTCCCGGCGGGGCGTGGTCGCGGGACGGTGCGCCGGCCCTTCGAGGGGCTCGTCCTGTGGCTCGAGCGGCGACTCCGTGAGACGCGCTCGTCGTGGATCCGCGACGAGATCGAAGGCCTGGTCGCGGAGACCCACTGCGCGACGTGCGACGGCACGCGCCTGCGTCGCGAAGCGCGTTTCGTTCGCATCGGCGGCAAGAGCATCGTCGACGTGTCCGCGCTCTCGATCCGGGACGCCGGGCGGTTCCTGGACGGGCTCGCGCTCACGTCCGTGCAGGCCGAGATCGCACAGCCGATCCTGAAGGAGGTGCGCGCGCGGCTCGGCTTTCTCGCCGACGTGGGCCTCGACTACCTGACGCTCGATCGCGGGGCGGCAACGCTCTCGGGGGGCGAAGGCCAACGCATCCGCCTCGCCACGCAGATCGGATCGCGCTTGACGGGCGTTCTCTACGTGCTGGACGAGCCCTCGATCGGCCTTCACCAGCGGGACAACGAGCGCCTGCTCCGCACGCTCGTCCAGCTCCGCGAGCTCGGCAACACGATCGTCGTGGTGGAGCACGACCGCGACCTCATCCTGGCGGCCGACCACGTGATCGACATGGGCCCGGGCGCCGGCGTGCACGGGGGACAGGTGGTCGCCGTCGGCACGCCCGCCGAGATCATGGCGAACCCTGCGTCGCTCACGGGGCGCTATCTCGCGCGGCACGAGCGCGTGGCGGTGCCGCCGAAGCGACGGCGCGGTTCGGGATGGTCGATCGGCGTCCGCGGCGCGCGCGCCAACAACCTGCGCGGCATCGACGTCGCCATCCCGCTCGGCACCATGACCTGCGTGACGGGCGTGTCCGGGTCGGGGAAGAGCACGCTCGTCATCGACACGATCTACCGAGCCCTGGCGCGCAAGCTCGGACTCGGCAGCGACGAGGCGGGGGCCCACGACGAGCTCACCGGCTGGCAGCTCGTCGACAAGGTGGTCGAGATCAACCAGGCCCCGATCGGCCGGAGCCCGCGCTCGAACCCCGCTACCTATACCGGCCTCTTCGGCCCCATCCGCGAGCTGTTCGCGCAGCTTCCCGAGGCCCGGGCCCGCGGCTACGGGCCCGGGCGGTTCTCGTTCAACGTGAAGGGCGGTCGCTGCGAGGCGTGCACCGGCGACGGGGTCATCGCGATCGAGATGCACTTCCTTCCCGACGTGTTCGTCACCTGCGAGGTGTGCCGGGGGCGTCGCTACGATCGGGAGACGCTCGAGGTGCGCTTCAAGGGTCTCTCGATCGCCGACGTTCTGGAGCTGACCGTCGCGGAGGCCCTGGACGTCCTTGGGGCCGTGCCCCACGCTCGCCAGCGCCTGGACGTCCTGCGGGAGGTGGGCCTCGACTACGTGCGCCTCGGCCAGGCAGGGAACACTCTCTCGGGCGGCGAAGCGCAGCGGGTGAAGCTCGCCAAGGAGCTCGCCCGGCGAGCCACGGGGAAGACGCTCTACGTGCTCGACGAACCGACCACTGGTCTCCACTTCGCCGATGTCCAGCGCCTGCTCGACGTCCTCGATAGGCTTGTAAATGCTGGAAATACAGTGATTTTGATCGAGCACAACCTGGACGTCGTAAAGGCCGCTGACTGGGTCGTCGACCTGGGTCCCGAAGGTGGCGAGGCGGGCGGACGGCTGGTCGCCGCGGGCACTCCCGAGGATATCGCCAAGGCCGAAGCCTCCCACACAGGCTACTTCCTCCGCAGCGAGCTGGAAGCTCCTCGGAATCCTTGACAGGGCGGCCGACCGCTAATATCTGATCGACCAGGTCCGGATTATCCGGTATCCTCGTCGGCAAGGGAGCAGAGCGTCATGGTGACCAAAGGCATCTACATGGACAACCACGCGACCACGCCGGTCGACCCGCGCGTGCTCGAGGCCATGCTGCCGTACTTCTCCGAGTACTTCGGGAACGCCGCCAGCCGCAGCCACGGGTTCGGCTGGGACGCCGAGAAGGCGGTCGACACGGCCCGGGAGCAGGTCGCTCGGCTCGTCGGCGCGAAGGCGAAGGACATCGTGTGGACGAGCGGGGCGACCGAGTCCGACAACCTGGCGATCCAGGGTGTGGTCGAGTTCTACAAGGACAAGGGCACCCACGTGATCACCCAGGTGACCGAGCACAAGGCGGTGCTCGACACCTGCCGCCATCTCGAGCGCACCGGGCAGGCGACGGTCACCTACCTCCCCGTCGACAAGTACGGGATGATCGACCTCGACGACCTCCGCAAGGCGATCACCGACAAGACGGTGCTCGTCTCGATCATGTTCGTGAACAACGAGGTCGGCACGATCCAGCCGATCGCCGAGATCGGCAAGATCTGTCGCGAGCGCGGCGTCCTCTACCACTGCGACGCCGTTCAGGGTCTGAGCCTGCTGCCGATCGACGTCGACGCGATGTGCATCGACCTCCTCTCGATGACGGCGCACAAGATGTACGGGCCGAAGGGCATGGGTGCGCTCTACGTGCGCTCGAAGGGCCCCCGCGTGCGCCTCACGCCGATCGTCCACGGCGGCGGTCACGAGCGCGGCATGCGCTCGGGCACCCTCAACGTGCCGAGCATCGTCGGCTTCGGACGTGCGGCCGAGATCGCCAAGGACAGCATGGCCGACGAGTCGCAGCGCATCGCGCGCCTGCGCGAACGGCTGCGCGCGGGGATCTTCGAGCAGCTCGACGAGGTGTACCTGAACGGTCATCCCGTCCATCGCCATCCCGGGAACCTGAACGTGAGCTTCGCCTACGTCGAGGGCGAGTCGCTGCTCATGGGCCTCAACGGCTCCGTGCACGCGCTCGCCGCGTCGGCCTCGCTCCCGCCGATCGCGGTGTCGTCGGGTTCGGCGTGCACGTCGGCGACACTCGAGCCGTCGTACGTGCTGAAGGCGCTCGGCGTGGGTGAGGACCTCGCGCACACGTCGATCCGGTTCGGGCTCGGTCGATTCAGCACGGAAGAGGACGTCGCCTACGTCCTCGATCGCGTCGTCACCGAGGTGCGGCGGCTGCGCGACCTGTCGCCGCTCTACGAGATGGCGAAGGAAGGCATCGATATCAACTCCGTTGCCTGGCAGCGTGAATAGAGGAGAGGAATCATGGCGTACAGCGACAAGGTGCTGGATCACTACTCGAACCCGCGCAACGTGGGCGCGCTCGACAAGAGCGATCCCAACGTCGGCACGGGCGTCGTCGGCGCCCCGGAGTGCGGCGACGTCATGAAGCTGCAGCTGAAGATCAGCGACGCCGGCGTCGTCGAGGACGCGAAGTTCAAGACGTTCGGCTGCGGGAGCGCGATCGCCAGCTCGAGCTACGTGACCGAGCTGGTGAAGGGCAAGACCGTCGACGAGGTCCTGACGATCAAGAACACGCACATCGTCGAGGAGCTCTCGCTCCCACCGGTCAAGATCCACTGCTCGGTGCTGGCCGAGGACGGCATCAAGGCCGCGATCGCCGACTGGAAGAAGAAGCGCGAGGGCGAGACGCCCGCGCCCGCCAAGAAGACCGCGTAACGAGGACCTCGATGATCGAGATGACGGACACCGCCGCAGACAAGATCAAGAAGCTCGCTACCGAGAAGGGCATCGAAGACGGCGGCCTGCGCGTGAAGGTCGTCGGCGGCGGGTGCTCGGGCCTCACCTACAAGATGGACGTCGACCAGCGGCGCGACGGCGACAAGGTGTTCGAGCACGGCGGCGCGAAGCTGGTGATCGATCGCAAGAGTTTTCTGTACCTCAACGGAACGATTCTCGACTACAAGGATGAGCTCATGTCGTCGGGATTCATGCTGCAGAACCCGAACGTGAAGCGCTCCTGCGGCTGTGGCTCGTCCTTCATCGTGTGACGGCGTGTTGGCGGTTCACCGCGATGGCGAGTGCTGGCACTGCACCGGGCGGACGGGCCTCTCGGCCGCATGTCCCTCGTGCAGCGCGCCGCAGCCGGTCGGTGACGCCGATCTGTTCGCGGTGTTGGGTCTCCCGCGCCGGCTGACGGTCGGCCGCGACGATCTCGAGCGCCGGTATCTCGACGCGTCCCGCGCCGTCCATCCGGACCGCCATCAGACGGCCGATGCCCGCATGCGCGAGCTGTCGCTCACCGCGAGCGCCGCGGTGAACCGCGCCTACCGCACACTCCGCGATCCCGTTGAGCGGGGCCGCTACTGGCTGGAGCTCCACGACGAACCCTTGGCGCGCGACAACAACTGCGTACCGCCGGCGCTCGCCGAGCTCGTCTTCGAGACGCAGGAGGCGCTCGAGGAGCTGCGTGGCGCGCCGAAGGATCCGGCGCTCCGCCGTTCGGTCGAGGGCATCCACACGAGCCTCGATGAGCGCCTGCAAGGCCTCGCGCACGATCTCGAGGAGCACTACACCGCCTGGGACGCGGCAGATGCGACCACCCCGTCGGTCCTCGCGGACTTGAAGCGCCGCCTCTCGGAGATCGCCTATCTGGGGACGCTCGCCGACGACGTCGACGAGACGCTGGGCGTCTGATGGCACGTGTGATCGGCATCGATCTCGGGACGACGAACAGCCTCGTCGCCTTGCTGGAGGACGGGACGCCGCGGTGCCTCCCGAATCCCGAGACGGGCGAGGTGCTGCTGCCGTCGGCCGTGACGTTCCTGCCGGGCGGCGAGGTCGTGGTCGGTCGCGACGCGAAGGCGCTCGCTGCCGAGCGTCCTTTCGACACCATCCTGTCGGTCAAGCGCTTCATGGGGCTCGGCTACGAGCACGTGACCGACGAGGATCGCCGGCGCTACCGTTTCGCCGAGCCGCGCGACGGCCGCAGCGACGTCGTGCGCTTCGTGGCGGGCGGTCGCGAGGTGACGCCGCCGGAAGTGTCGTCGCACGTGCTCCGCGAGCTCAAGCGGTGGGCGGAAGCGGCGCTCGGCGAGCCGGTCGAGCGAGCCGTCGTGACGGTGCCCGCCTACTTCAACGACAGCCAGCGCCAGGCGACGCGGGCCGCGAGCCGTCTCGCGGGTCTCGAAGTGCTGCGCCTCGTGAACGAACCGACGGCCGCCTCGCTCGCCTATGGGCTCGACAGGGGCGACGAGGGCGTGGTCGCGGTCTACGACCTCGGCGGTGGGACGTTCGACGTGTCGATCCTGCGCCTGCGCGGCGGCGTCTTCGAGGTACTCGCGACCGGCGGCGATACGCGCCTCGGCGGCGACGACCTCGATACCCGGCTCGCCGACGTGGTCGCCCGCGAGCTGCCGGAGGCGATCCGGAGCCATCCGCAGGTACGCGCCCAGGTGCTGCAGCTCGCCGAGCAGACCAAGCGCGTGCTGTCGTCGCAGGAGCGCGCCGAGATCGTACTGGTGCTTCCCGACGGGGCGGGGGAGGTCCGTCGCACGATCACGCGGACCGAGTTCGAGGAGCTCGTGCGGGACATCGTCGAGCGCACGAGCCGGCCGTGCCGGCAGGCCCTCAAGGACGCGGGACAGAAGCCGCAGGACATTCGCAACGTCGTCGCCGTCGGCGGCTCGACGCGCGTGCCGCTCGTGCGCCGCCACATCGAGGCGCTCTTCGGGCGCTCGCCGCTCACCGACATCGACCCCGACCAGGTGGTGGCGCTCGGCGCCGGCATCCAGGCGGGCATCCTCACCGGCGGCCGCAAGGACATGTTGCTCCTCGACGTGGTCCCGCTCTCGCTCGGGATCGAGACCATGGGCGACGTGTTCACCCGTCTCATCGATCGCAACACGACGATTCCGACCGGAGTGAAGGAGACGTTCACGACCGCCGCCGACGATCAGACCGCCGTCGACGTGCACGTCCTGCAAGGTGAGCGTGAGCTCGCGGCCGACAACCGGAGCCTCGCGCGGTTTCGGATTCCGATCGAGCCGATGCCGGCGGGCGTCCCGCGCATCGAGCTCACCTTCCTGGTCGACGCGAACGGTATTCTCTCAGTCACGGCGGCCGATCTCCGAACGGGTCGTGAGCGCTCCGTCGAGGTGAAACCCTCCCACGGTCTCACCGACGAGGAGCTCGAGCGTATGCTCGAGGAGTCGATCGACCACGCCGAGGACGACGTCCACCAGCGGATGGTGCGCGAGGCTCGCGTCGACGCCGAAGTGATCCTGCACGCGACGCGGGCGCAGCTGGCAAAACACGCGGGCCTGCTCGAGGCCGGTGAGGGCGAGCGCCTCCGGGCGGCCGTGCGGGCCCTCGAGGCGGCGGCCGCGGGCGACGACCCGGTCGCGATCCGCGACGCGTACGATGCGCTCAGCCAGACGAGCGAGCCGTTCGCGCGGCGGATCATGGATGCGGCCCTCGTCGAAAGTGTCGGCGGACACACCCTGGAGGAGCTCTGATGGAGCTTCGATGGGACGACGCCGAAGAGATCGGCGAGGCCCTGGCGGAGGCGCATCCGACCGTGGATCCCCTCCAGGTTCGCTTCACCGAGATGCATCGCTGGATCTGCGGGTTGCCCGGCTTCGCCGACGACCCGAGCCGATCCAGCGAGGGGGCCCTCGAACGTATCCAGATGGCCTGGGTCGAGACCCGGAACGAAAAGGAATAGGAGCCGTCGATGTCGTTCATGCAGGTGAGCCGCAAGGTCGACTATGCCCTTCGGGCCGCCATCCACCTCGCGAGTGACGAGCATCGCGAGCGGGCCTGCTCGGTCGCGGAGATCGCCGAGCGCGAGCGCGTTCCGCGGCAGTTCCTCGAGAAGATCATCCGGGACCTCATCCGGACGGGCCTGGTGCGCTCCCGGCGCGGTCCCCACGGGGGCTACGTGCTGGCGCGACCCGCCGAGGACGTCACCTTCAAGGATGTCATCGAGGCGGTCGAGGGTCCCATCTCCCTCAACGTCTGTGTGGGGGAGCATGCGGAATGCTTCCTGCTGGGCACCTGTGGGATGAACCGGGTCTGGGCCGAGGGGCAGCGCCGGGTCATGGACCTCTTTCAGAACACCACGATTGCGTCGGTCCGCCACGCGATTCCGGGAGGGGGTTCCGGCCCGATTCGCCCTGAATATTCGTCACCTGCGGGGGTCTAATCGGCGTGACTCAGATGCCCCCCCACGTGTTGCTGCAGCACCGGCTCCAGGGACGAGCCACCACCACGATGAAGACGCGAGACATCAGTGCCGAGGAGAAAGTCCAGGAGCTGTTCCAGCCGGATACGCTCCTGCCTTCCCAGTACTTCGACCGCATCCGGCGCCGAGCCAGCTTCGACGGCGAGCGGCGACTCATGGTAGCGATCCTCGAGGACGCGGTCGACGTGTACCGCAAGCAGGCGGGCGCGCGCGATCGCAAGCGCCACCAGCTCTTCGAGGACGCCGAGGCCTGGATCGAGAGCGCAGACAAGTCGTGGATCTTCTCGTTCGAGAACATCTGCGACGTGCTCGGCATCGAAGCCGGCTACGTCCGCAAGGGTCTGCGCGCCTGGAAGGCGCGCGCCGGCGGTGAGCGTGGCCAAGTGGTCGCCTTCCGCACCGACGACCGCGAGGACGACCTGGATCGCGACGACGCGGCTGAGCTGGCGTAACCCGGCTGACGTCGCCCGCGCGGCGGGCGACGGAAACGACGAACGAGGAGGATGGTGAACATGGAGCGGGTGTCGGCTCGGCGACAGGACCCGACGGGCTTCGGGCATCTGGGACTGCGGGAGCTTCTCGAACCGCAGATCCGGCGGCTCGTTGCCGAGCGTCTCGGGACGCCGGAGGAATGGCTCCGGCCGGAGGTTTCTCTCGTGCACGATTTGGCGGTCGATTCCCTCGATCTCACCGAGATCGCCGTGGAAGCCGAGCAGCGCTTCGACGTGAGCCTGCCCGAGGAGACGATGGAGCGGGTTCGCACCTACAGCGATCTCGTCGACGTCGTGGTCGACGCGCGTCTCATGACGCCCGCGCCGGCGGTGCCGTCCGTGTTCGTTCGAGCGTCCGTGCTTCCCGCGGCGCGCGATGAGCGAGGCGTCGTCACGCGCTCGGCGTGGCTTTCGGCCTATACGGTCGAGACCCTCGTCGCCGACGCGCGGAGGGCCGGTCCGGGCGCCAAGCTCGCCATCACCGTGCCGGCGGCGGCTCCGCTCGCGACCGCCGAGCGCGTCGAGCGGTGCTTCGCGCACCTGGGACCGCTCGGCGTCGCGGTCGACGTGCGGCACGAACGTCCGCGCGACCGTCGCGCCGTCGCGTAGGCACGAAGTTTCCCTGCCTGCGCCCTTTGGGTAGAAGGCCGGGGTGCCGATTCGCCAGCACGTCGCGTGTCCGAGCTGCGACACCGCGCTCCTGCGCACGCCCGGCGGACGATGCCCCGCGTGCGGCACGGCGATCGGCGACCACGTGCAGGACGAGCGCGCGCGCGAGGAGCGCATCGAGAAGGTGGTGGCCGTCATCGGCACCGTGCTCGTCGTCGGCGTGCTGGCCCTGACGTCGGGCCTCGGGCTCATCGAAGGCGTGCTCGCGTACGCCGGCGCGGGCGCGATCATCCTGTACCTCGCAAGGAAGACATTCTGACCATGGACAACGCTCTCCCGACCCTTCGTGTTCAGCCCGGTGGACCAAGCGCCGCGCGCGCCGATCTGCTGGTGGTTCCGGTGCCCTCCGACGACGTGCGCGGCCCGCTCCGCAAGCTTGGGCGCGCCGCAGCGGCCGTCGCGCGCCGCGTGCGGGCCGCGGACTTCCGCGGTCGCCCGGACGATGCGCTCGTCCACCACGGAGATCGGGGAGCGATCATGCTCGCCGGCACGGGTGGCGAGGCGGACCTCGACACCTGGCGCAGGGTGGGTGCGCGCGCTCGCCGCGAGGCCGAGCGGGGCGGCGCACGGCGGGTGGCGATCTACCTCGGCCGGGCGATCGAGCGCCGTGACGTCCTGGCGGCCGTCAGCGAAGGGTTTCTCCTGGTCGGCTACCGGTTCGATCGCTACAAGATCGATCGCAAGGCGTCCAAGGTGACGAGCCTCGTCCTGGTGGGCGAGGGCGCACCCAAACCGGCCCTGTGGAAGCCCGTCGTCGCCGACGCCGCAGCCGTGGCGCGGCTGGTGTTCGCGGCGCGCGATCTCGTGAACGAGCCCCCATCGATCGCGACGCCCTCGTTCATTGCGAGGCACGCCGAGCGGCTTGCGGTGGAGACGCAGGGTCTGAAGGTGGAAGTCTGGGCCGGGCGCCGGCTCGAGCGCGAGGGCCTCGCCGGTCTTCTCGCCGTCGCGCGCGGCACGCACGAGGAGCCGCGGTTCATCCAGCTCACCTATGCACCGCGGGGCGCGAAGCGACGCGTGGCGCTCGTTGGCAAAGGCATCACGTTCGATTCCGGCGGCCTGTCGCTCAAGCCCGCGAAGTCGATGGAGACCATGAAGTACGACATGGCCGGCGCGGCGACGGTATTGTCCGCGGTCGCCGCCGTCGCGCGGCTGGGGCTGCCGGTCGCGGTCACGGCCTACGCGCCGGCGACGGAGAACCTTCCCGGCGGCGGCGCGCAGAAGCCCGGCGACGTCATCAAGTTCATGAACGGCAAGACGGCCGAGGTGCTCAACACCGACGCCGAGGGGCGACTCGTCCTCGCCGATGCCCTCGCGCTCGCCGCGAAGGCGAAGCCCGACGCCATCGTCGACCTCGCGACCCTCACCGGTGCGGCGCGCGTGGCGCTCGGCACCAGCTACGCGGCGATCCTCGGCAACGACCAGGCGACGATCGACGCGCTCATCGCCGCCGGCCGGTCGGTCGGCGAGCCGCTCTGGCAGCTTCCGCTCGCCAAGGAATACAAAGACGACATCCGCTCGCCCGTCGCCGACGTGAAGAACGTCGGGGGCGGTGAGGCCGGCACGATCACGGCGGCGCTCTTCCTCGAGGAGTTCGTCGGCGACGCCAAATGGGCACACCTCGACATTGCCGGCCCCGCGTTCGCCGAGAAGGACACGTCGTTCGGCGGGCGGGGCGCGACCGCGTTCGGCGTCCGGCTGCTCGTCGAGTGGGTCCGCGGTCTCGCGCGCTGATCGTTCAGGCGCCGAAGCGCTCGCGAACCCAGGCCTGCGCGTCGTCGCGGGTCGTGACCTCGCCTTCGAGCTGCGCGGTCTCGAGCGCCCGCAGCACCTCGCCGAGCCTCGGGCCGGGTGCGAATCCCATCGCGATGAGGTCGTCGCCGCCGAGCAGGCGTGGCGGGCGCACCGCCGCCGCGAGCTCTCGCCGCCGCCGCTCGCAGAAGTCGACGAACTGGAGATCCTTGTTCGACGCGAGCGCGTCGATACGCGCAAGCTCGAGGAGCTCGTCGAAGCCGTCCTCGGCCAGCATTCGTTTCAGAGTCGAGAGCCGCATCTCCGGTGCCTGCACGAGCCGGAGGTGGCTGCGGACGAGGTAGGCGACGCGCTCCCACGTCTCGCGGCTGCGCTTCAGGCGCTGGACGATCGCGGCCGCCATCTCGGCGCCGACGTCCGGATGGCCGTAGAACGTGATCCGTCCGTCCTCGCGACGGCCCTGGCATCGCGGCTTCGCCACGTCGTGGAGGAGGCAGCCGAGCGCGAGCGACTCGGACACCCCGGACGGGAGCTGCTCGAGCAGGAGTAGCGTGTGCGTCCACACGTCGCCCTCGGGATGGTAGTCGGGCGACTGCTCGACGCCGCGCATCGCCGCGACCTCGGGCAGGACGACGTCCAGGAGCGCGGTCGCGGCGAGGAGCTCGAAGCTCGTCCGCGCCGCCCCCTCGGTCAGCATCTTCACGATCTCGTCGCCGATCCGCTCGGCGGCCATGTCGGTCACCGACGGCGCGGCCGCGACGATCGCCGCGTGGGTCGCGGGCTCGATCCGAAAGCCGAAGCGTGCCGCGAAACGGACCGCGCGGAGCATCCGCAGCCGATCCTCGGCGATGCGCGCCCCCGCGTCCCCGATCGCGCGGATGATACCGCCGCGCAGATCCGCCTGACCGCCCACGAAGTCGATGACCTCGCCCGAGATGGGGTCCTGGAAGAGCGCGTTGATCGTGAAGTCGCGGCGCTGCGCGTCCTTCTCGGCCGTCGCGAAGTGCACGGCGCTCGGCCGGCGGCCATCGACGTAGGCGTCGTCCGATCGGAAAGTCGCCACCTCGAATTGCGCATCGCCGTCGAGCACCAGGATCACGCCGAACTTCGCGCCGACCGCCACCGTACGGCGAAAGAGCTTGCGGACGACCTCGGGCGGCGCCGCGGTCGCGACGTCGAAGTCGCCCGGATCGCGGCCGAGCAGCCGGTCGCGCACGCAGCCGCCCGCGAGGTACGTCTCGTAGCCGGCGGCGCGCAGCCGCCGCACGACGTCAGTGGCGACTCGCCCCCGGTCGTCCATTGCCGTCGAAGTCGAACAGGACCTTGATCGCTCCCGATTCTCGCTGTTCGCCGCACGCAAGGAAGGCGTTACGGTAGTCGTCGAGCCGGAAGCGATGCGTGAGGATGGGCGTCACGTCGATGCGGCCGCTCCGCACGAGGTCCAGGTAGATCTCCATGGCGTGCCGGCGCCGGCCCTCGAACTCCTCGACGCCGAAGGCGTTCGATCCGATGATGGCGATCTCCTTGAAGTAGAGCGGCGTCCACTCGAAGCGCTTGGGTGCCTCGACGCCCGTGATGACGATCGCTCCGCGCGAATCCGCGATCCGCACGCCGGCCTCGACCGTTTCCGGGAAGCCGACCGTGTCGTAGATCACGTCGATGCCTCCGCCGTAGAGCCACGGCAGGCCGAACCACGGCTTCAGTACCTGCGCGCCGGTCTCGCTCGCGATGCGCTCGATGAGCTCCCGGACGGGCTCGTGTGGGAGCACGACCTGCGCGCCGAAGCGTTCGGCGATCCGGCGCTGGTGCTCGAAGCGCGCGACCGCGAACACGCGCACGTCCGGATGCACGTGACGCAGGATGGCGATCGCGAGAAGGCCGAGCGTGCCGCAACCGTAGACGAGCGCGGTCGCGCCGGGCCGTGGCGGGCGCTTCAGGATGCCGTGCAGGGAGACCGAGAACGGGTCCGCGAGCACGGCCTGCTCGTACGAGACGCCGTCGGGGATCGGGATGCACATGGACTCGTGCGCGGGGACGAGCGGTGCGAATCCACCCGTCGCCTTGCTCGAGTTACCCGTGTGGATCCCGGGCGGGATGATGCCCCGGGCGAAGTTCCGGCAGATCGAGTACTGCCCGCGCTGGCACTCGAGACAGGGCGGCGTGATGCCGCGCGGCCCGCACGAGAGCCACGGGTTCAGCACGACGCGATCACCGACCTTGCGCGTCGTCACCGTCGGACCGATCTTCGCGATCGTGCCCACCACCTCGTGCCCCAGCACCTGCGGGAACGAGATGATCGCCGTCATCGGGTTGTCCATGTTGCCGTTCAAGAACATCTGCTTGTAATCGCTTCCGCAGATGCCGCACAGGCGCGTCTGGATGACGACCCAGTCGTCGGCGGGAAGCTCTGGCTCGGGAATGTCCTTTAATGCGGCGGGCGAGAACGGCCCGAAGAAGAATCGCTTGTCGAGACGGCCGAGGATCCCGGACACCACCTGGCGCGGCACGCTCACGTCGCACACGAGGGCTCGCATCTCCGCTCTCCCTCTCATGCGAGGGCGGGGCGGGCAAGTGCGAGAGCTTGGCACGGCCGGGTCGCGTGGGGCACGATGCGTACGTGGCCGGAAGGACGAACCCGCTGCGCGCGATCCCGTCGGTCGAGCGGCTTCTGCGCCATCCGGATGCCGTCGCGCTGGTGGCGCGGTGCCGGCGCGAACGGGTGGTCGAAGCCCTGCGGATGGTGCTCGCCGACACGCGGCGATCCCTCGCCGGCGGAGGAGTGCTCCCGTCCGACGCCGCGCTCGTCGCCGCGGCGACCTCGCTCCTCGACGCCGGCACGGCGCCGCGACCGACCCGCGTCGTCAACGCAACAGGTGTCGTCCTGCACACGAACCTCGGCCGCGCGCTCCTCGCCGAGGACGCGATCGCCGCCATGGCCGACGCCGCGCGCGGTGCCATGAACCTCGAGCTCGACCTGGTCACCGGCCGGCGCGGCGATCGCGATGCGCTCCTCGCGGACGACCTCTGCGCGCTCACGGGCGCCGAGGCCGGGCTCGTCGTCAACAACAACGCGGCCGCGGTCCTGCTCGCGATCGCGGCGCTCGCGGGCGGTCGCGAGGTCGTGGTGTCGCGCGGCGAGCTGGTCGAGATCGGGGGCAGCTTCCGGATGCCCGAGGTGATGGCCGTGAGCGGCGCGCGGCTGCGCGAGGTCGGGACGACGAACCGCACCCACGCCGACGACTATCGCAAGGCGATCGGTCCCGAGACCGGCCTGCTCGTCAAGGTCCACACGAGCAACTACCGAATCGTCGGCTTCACGGCGGACGTCGACCTGCGCGATCTAGTCGCGATCGGCCGGGCGCGCGGCGTTCCCGTCCTCGACGACTTGGGAAGCGGTGCCCTCGTCGATCTCGCGGCTCTCGGGCTCCCGTCGGAGCCGGTCGTGCGCGACCGGGTCGCCGCCGGCGCCGACCTCGTGTCGTTCAGCGGTGACAAGCTGCTCGGGGACCGCAAGCGGGGATCGTCGTCGGCCGGCGCGATCTCGTCGAGCAGCTCGCGGCGCACCCGCTGCGCCGTGCGCTCCGGTCCGACAAGATTCGTCTGGCGGGGCTCGCCGCGACGCTGCGGCTGTACCGGAATACACCCGATCTGTCCGCGGCGCTGCCGACCCTGCGCTGGCTCACGCGGCCGCTCGCCGAGATGGACGCGGTCGGCCGCGTCGCTGCGCCGCGGCTCGCCGCGCGGCTCGGCGAGGGCTATCGCGTGACCCTCGTCGATTCCGAGGCCGAGGTCGGCAGCGGCGCCGCGCCGACGGCGACGCTGCTCAGCCGGGCGCTCGCGGTCGAGCATCCCGACCTCTCGCCCGACGACGTGGCGGTCCGCTTCCGTCAGGCGACCCCACCCGTGATCGGTCGCGTTCATCGCGGACGCTTTCTCCTCGACCTCCGCGGCGTGTTCTCGCCCGACGATCTCGCCGTTACGTTCGCCTGAGCGATGCCCGTCGTCATCGGCACGGCGGGGCACATCGACCACGGTAAGACCGCGCTCGTGCGCGCACTGACGGGCCAGGACACCGACCGGCTGAAGGAGGAGAAGGAGCGCGGGATCTCGATCGATCTCGGCTTCGCCTGGTTCGACGCGCCCGACGGCACGCGCGCCGGCGTCGTCGACGTGCCGGGACACGAGCGCTTCATCCGCAACATGCTGGCCGGGGCGCACGGGATGGATCTCGTCCTCTTCACCGTCGCCGCCGACGACGGCGTCATGCCGCAGACCGAGGAGCACCTCGACATCCTGCATCTCCTCGGTGTGCGCCGGGGAATCTGGGTCGTGACCAAGATCGATCTGGTCGATGCGGCGCGCGTCGCCGCCGTGCGGGAGGAGATCGAGATCCTCGCCGTCGACTCGACCCTGGAGAGCGCCCCGATCCTTGCGGTCTCGGCGACGACGGGCGAGGGGCTGGAGGCGCTGCGCGCCGAGATCGTGCGCCAGCTCAGGCTGCCCGCACCGCCGGCGGGCGGGGGGCCGTTCCGCCTCCCGGTCGATCGTGCTTTCGTCATGCGCGGACACGGCGTCGTCGTCACCGGCACGGCCATCGCGGGCACGGTTCACGACGGCGACGTCGTGCGTATTGTGCCCGGCGGCGACGAAGCTCGCGTACGCAACCTCCAGGTCCACGGGACGCCGGTCACCGAAGCCCACCACGGGCAGCGGGTGGCGCTCAATCTCGCCGGCGTCGAGCGACAGGACCTGGGACGCGGCTGCGTCGTGTGCGACGTGCGTCTCGCCCACACGACGACGCGCTTCGACGCCTTCGTCGAGGTGCGGCCCGGCGCGCGCCGTCCGCTCGTCTCGCACGGCCGCGTTCGCGTCCACGTCGGTACCGCGGAGGTGCTCGGCAAGGTGGTCGTGCTGGGCGGGCGTCCCAGTCTCATGCCTCGCGAACGGGGATGGGTGCAGCTCGCGCTCGTGGAGCCCGTGCTCGCGCTCCGCGGCGATCGTTTCATCGTGCGCGACGAGACGGCGCGCTGGACGCTCGGCGGCGGCGTGGTCGTGAATCCGTTCGCCGACCGGCATCGGCGCGATGAGCCGGACCTCACCGAGAAGCTCGCCGCCCTGCGCGACGGCGACGACGCGAGCGCGGCGCACACGCTCCTCGGCCTCGTTCCATCGTTCGCGTGTGACGTGGCCACGATCGCGTCGGCGCTCGGCATGGACCCGGGTCACGTGGGCGCGTCGCTTGCCTGCGCGTCCGACGTGATGGCGATCGCGGAAGCAGGCGTCCCCGAGGCGTATACGACCACCGAGAAGTGGGAACGCCTGCGAGCGGACGTCGTCACGCGCGTCGCGGCGGCGCACCGCGAAAAGCCGCTCGAGCCCGGCGTCGAAATGGAGCACCTCCGCTCGCAGGCTCCGTTCGACGTGTCGGCGAAGATGTTTCGATGGTGCATCGATCGCCTCTGCGCGCAGAAGGTGCTCGTGCGCGAGGAGAGCCTCGTCAGGCTCCCGGAGCACAGGGTGGCGCTCGCGACCGACGCCCGTGCGCTGGGCGAACACCTCGAGCGCCTGCTCGGGGAAGGGCGCTTCACTCCGCCGGATCTCCGCCAGTTGGAGGACGCGCTCGAGATCGACCGCGCGCGGCTCGTCCAGGTGCTGGGCGTGCTCGAGAAGGAGCGACGGGTCGTGCGCGTCGCTCCGGATCTCTACTACGCGCCCGAAGCGGCCGAGGAGGCGAAGCGCCTCCTCGCCGATCATTGTCGGGCGCACGGAGAAATCTCGGCGGCCACCTTTCGCGATCTCATCGGCGCGTCGCGGAAGTTCGCGATCGCTTTCCTCGATTGGTGCGATCGGACGGGTGTCACTACACGTGTCGGGGACTTGCGGCGGCTCCGGCGCTGAGCGGGCGGTGTCGGTGCCGCGAAGTCGGGGGCGATGCTTCGGCCTCGGCTCCACCGCGCCCCGCCCTCGCGACGCGGCGTCGCTCGTTCACCGTGCGCCGTCGCGGTCGCGACGCGCCTGGACACCTCGTCTGCGGGGGGTTAGCGTCGGCGGCATGGCCGACCCCGCCCCCGCGTCGAGCTCCGTGCCGTTTCGTCTCACCGATCGGGCGCGGGCGGCGGGATGCGCGGGGAAGATGGGGCCTGCGGATCTGTCGAAGATCCTCGGGGCGCTGCCGCCGGTGGTGCATCCGGATCTGCTGGTCGGGACGGCGACGTCGGACGACGCCGGCGTGTATCGTTTGACGCCGGACCTCGCGATCGTGCAGACCGTCGACTTCTTCGCGCCGATCGTCGACGATCCGTTCACGTTCGGACAGATCGCTGCCGCCAACGCCTTGTCCGACGTCTACGCGATGGGCGGCGAGCCGCGCACGGCGCTCAACGTCGCGGCCTTTCCGCAGGCGGACGTTCCGATCGAGATCCTCGGCGACATCCTTCGCGGCGGGATCGAGAAGGCACGCGAGGTCGGCGTGGTCGTCCTCGGTGGTCACACGCTCGTCGACGAGGAGATCAAGTACGGCATGGCCGTCACGGGCGTGGTCCATCCCGATCGCATCTGGCGCAACGTGGGGGCGCAGCCGGGCGACGTCCTGCTCCTGACGAAGCCCCTCGGCACGGCGATCGTCACGACAGCCGCGAAGCGCGGTGAGCACGTCGCCGATGCCCTCGCCGCCGCGACGGCGAGCATGACGACGCTCAACGCGGCGGCGGCGCGCGCGCTCGCGAGTGTCCCTCTCCATGCCTGCACCGACGTCACGGGCTTCGGCCTCATGGGACACGGCTACGAGATGGCGCACGGAAGCGGCGTGCGCCTGGTCGTCGACGCGACGGCGCTGCCGATGCTCCCGCGCGCCCGCGAGCTCGCCGCCGCCGGCACCTCGACCGGTGGCTGCCGCCGCAACCGCGCCTGGCTCTCCGACAAAGTCGCCGTCGCGCCGACCGTCCCGCCCGATCTGGTAGAGATCGCCTTCGACCCCCAAACCTCCGGGGGCCTCCTGGTCGCCATCCCCGAGCGCGAATCAAAGCGAGCGCTCGACCTTCTCCACGCCGCGAACGTGCCCGCCGTCCGCATCGGACGAGCGGAGCCGCGCCCGGCCGGTCCGTTCCTCAATCTACTCTAGAGCCGCCGAGACGCGGCGGCCGCGGTGTGCGCGCAGCGTCGCGAGGCCGCCGGGGGCGCGGCGGAGCCGAAGCCGCAGTCTCGCCCCGGCCTCGCCTCGCGGCACCAACGCGTGACCCTAGTGCCCGCCCGTCATCGGCGCCTCCGACCCGGCCATACCCTGCGGCACCTGGAGCTTCTCCAGCACCATATCGTCGATCTTGACGTTGGCGTTCTGCTTCAGCTCTGCGTAGCGCTTGTCCTGCTGGTCTTGGATCGCCTTGTTGCGAAGCGTCGCCTTGATCTGCTCCTTCACCTGATCGAACGGACGGCGCTCGCCCTCCTTGCGCTCGACCACCATGATGATGTGGTAGCCGTACTGCGTTTTCACGACGTCGCTGATCTCGCCCTGCTTCAAGGCGAAGGCGGCCCGCTCGAACTCCGGAACCATGCGGCCCTGGCCGAACATGCCGAGGTCGCCGCCCTTGGCGCCGCTCGTCTTGTCGGTGGATTTATCCTTCGCGATGTCGGCGAACTTCGTGGGGTCGGCCTTCACCTGCTCGAGGATCTCCTTGGCCGCCGGTTCATCCTTCACGAGGATGTGGCTCGCCCGGATCTGGGTCGTGGAATAGAGGTTCGGGTTGTCGTCGTAGTAGGCCTTGGCCTGCTCGTCCGTGATGTCCGGCGGCTTCTGGAACTCGCGCACCAAGCGTTGCACGACGAGCCGGCGCCGCAGGTCGTTCACCTGCCGGTCGACGTCGTCGTCCTTGTCGTAGCCGAGCTTCTGCCCCTCGGTGAAGAGGAGGTCGTTCAGGATCAGGTTGTCCACGAACTGACGCTTGCGATCGGGCGCGGTGAGATACGCGCGCGACGGCGCGGGCAGCCGGGAGATCTCCTTCAGCACGCGGTCGCTCGTGAGTCGCTTGCCGCCGTACGTGGCGATCACCTCGCCGCCGTCGTCGGCCTGCCTCTCGGTCGCCGCGGGGGGCGTGGCGGTGGGCTTCGCAGCGGGCGCGGCCTTCTCTTCCTTCTCCTTCGGCTGGCAGGCAACGATCCCGAGCGCGACGGCAAGTGCGAGCGACACGACCTTGCGATGCATGCGAGCGCCTGTACCGGTCGTCCGGCTGCCTGTCAATTTTGTGAAGCGTGCCGACGACCGATTGACGGACCGCCGCCTGTCGCGAAAGTCCCCTGTACGCCGCCCGTGGCATGTGGCTTGCTGCCCGTAGTCCCGTGTTCTGGTCCGTCGAGCTCGGCGCAGACGACGTCGACGCGCAGCACCTCGCTGCGCAGATCGCGTCGCTGACGCAGGTCGCGACCGACATCGATGCGAAGCTCGCGGCCCTCGGCACCGGCGGTCTCTCGGGCGCCGTCGGCCTCTACCAGCGGGTGACGTCGGTGATCGACGCCGCCGGCGGTGCGGAGCTCGATCGCATGACGACGCGGGTGCAGGAGCTGATGAGCGCGCTGGAAGAGGTCGATCGCCGGCTCGCCGCGCTCCGCGAGCTGAAGGCGCTGCTCGAGCGGATCGACGAGCCGCGCTAGCGAGCGAGGAGGCGGCGCATGGCGACCAGCACCTGGCCAGTCGCCGCGCCGGCCGTATCGATCAGGACGTCGCCGACCGCCGCCACGCGCCCGGCGACGAAGTGCTGGTGGATCTCGTCGGACGCGGCGTAGAGAGCCGCGAGGGCGGTCGCCTGCAGCGCGTAGCGTGCGCGCCAGGGTGCGTCCGCCCGCAGCGCCCGCATGAGGAGCAGGCCCAGCACCAGGTATTCGGCGAAGTGGCCGATCTTTCGCAGCACCAGGTGCATCGCTTCGAGCGTCGCGTAGTCCGCCGACGGGAACAGCCAGCGCAGGAGCGGCATGAGGAACGCACCCGTGTGCTCCCCGCCCCCCCAGGTCGTCGATGCGAAGAAGATGACGAGCGCCCACGCCACAGGCGGCGTCCAGCGCTCGAGGGTGGATCGCCTATCCGACAAGCTCGCCGACGGCCTTGCTCACGAGCGCGAGCGTTTCCTCGTCGAATTCGGCGTCGATGAAGCTCTCGATCTTCTCCCGCTGCGACGCGTAGCGCTTGCCGCCCGCCGCGTCGGCGAGCTGCGTGCCGGCGAGCAGGTCCAGGTAGTGCAGCATGGCGGGATAGCGCCCGGGGTCGCCCGACGAGAGCTTCTGGTCGAAGGCGAGGCGGATGGTGAGGAACGCGAGCCGGTACTTCAGATCTTCGCTGAGCTCCATCTAGGGTCTCCCTGAGGCCGTGGCCCCCTGCGCCTTCTCGAGAATCAGCGCATAGTCGTAGTACATGCGTTCGAGCGCGCCCGAGACGCGCCGCCCGTTGATGAAGAGCGTCGGTGTCGACTCGATGCCCGCTGCGATGCCGGCGCGCACGTCGGCGCCGACGCGGTCGCGCGTCATCGGGTCGTCGAGGCACGTCCGGAAGGTCGGGATGTCGAGCCCCGCCTCGCGCGCATAGCGAAACAGGCTCTCGCGATCGAGCGTCTTCTGATGCTGGAACAGGAGGTCGTGATACTCCCAGAACCGGTTCTGAGCCTGGGCGCATTCGGCGGCGGCGGCGGCGAGGCAAGCGTCGACGTGGACGGTGCGGGATATCGCTTCGTTGCACGACGAGTCGAGCGGGAAGTGCCGGAACACCAGCCGGACGTCGTTGCGCGCCCTCAACAGATCGTGGAGGTCCTTGAACGCCTGCCCGCAGGCCGGGCACTCGAAGTCGGAGAACTCGACGATCGTGACCGGAGCATTGACCGGCCCCTTCGAGGGCGCGTCGGGGCGGACGACGTCCCGGAGCGGGAGCACGGGGAGCTTCACGTACTGGCGGGCGAATTGGGGATCGCGCGCCTCGACGTCGGCCACCGTATCGGCCGGCGCCGGGCTCCGGACGGCGGCGAACGTTCCGCCGGCGAGGGCGACGGCGAGCGCCACCGCAGCGGTCGCGTGCGCCGCGACGCGCCGGCGGAGCCACGCGACGCCCGGCGCGGCGTGGAAGTTCCGCGCCAGCGGCAGCACCGTGAGGAACCACGCGATGACGACGACGTCGAGCGTGAGGCAGAGCAGGCATGCGTAGTGCAGCACCGTTGCCATGATGGCGGCGAGGACGGCCGAGAAGCCGAGAGCCCCCGAGGCGAGCGCGATCAAGATGAGATCGGCGAGCCCGCCGTAGATGCCCAGGAACGCGCCGGGGATCGCCGCGAGCACCCCGGCCGCGAAAGCGACGCCAGCCCACAGCGCGACGGGCATGTCGAGGAACGTCCCGTAGCGGCTCGACAGGACGGCGTCGCAGTTCACGACGCCCCCCATGTTGCAGAAGCTCGTATAGCCCGTCTGGGTCGCCAGCCTTCGATCGACGTCCAGGATGACCCCGCTCACCGCGAGGCCCACGAGCGCGATGACCAGCGCGACGCGGTGACGAGTGGGGCGCGGAGCCATTTGCGGGCGAGGGCCGGAGTCTATCCAGGCCCCCGCCCGCTTTCAATCCGGGCGCGCCGCAAGCGCCGCGCTAGAACTGATACGTGAGGCGGATCGACGTCTCGGAACGACCGCCATTGAGACCGGCGAGACCCCACGTCTCGAAGATCGGCGAGGAGTGTCCGACCGGCGTGATGAAGTACCTCTGCGCGACGTTCACGACCAGATCGTTGCGCACCAGGTAGTCGACGGACCAGAACGGTTCCATGTTCCACGAGTTCACCGGATCGACGGCCATGCCGAGAACCGGCACGATGGAGCCGCCGCGGTAGAACGAGAACGCCGCCAGGGTGAACAGCGCCTCCCAGCCGCGGATCTTGTCGCGGAAGGCGACGTTCTGCGGTCGTTGGCTCGAAGGAAGGTCGAGGCCGCCGACCAGACACGATCCGGCGTTGCGGCGGACATCCGACGGAAGGTTCGCGATGTTCTGCCCACCCTCGACCACGCGGCCGTTCACGACGGTGCGGCAATCCGGGTTGTTCAGGAGGTGGTGCCAAAAGAACTGTCCGGTGAGGAACCACGTGCTCTTCTTGTTGAGCCAGCGGATCCAGGTGGGCCGATCGAACGCGATCATGCCTTTCCACATGTCCCTTTTTGTGACTCCCGGGAGAGCGGGATTGTCGAAGAGCGTCACCTTGCTCGTGTCGAAGAAGGGGATGCCCATGTCGTAGATGGTCTCCATGCGGAACACCGCCTGGGTGTACTGCTCGTCGGAGTAGTTGGCCGAGAGGCCGATCGAGTGGACGTACGGCGCGTAGGCTTCGGCAGGGAACTCGCCCCGGTTCACATAGCGCTGTAGCGCCGCGACGTCCTTCGCGGTGTTTCCTGATGCGAGAACACCCTTCAACGGAGCGTAGTTAGTCCCGTCGTCGCCGCTCCATCGCTGATAGAAGTAGACGAGCCCGGTCTCGACGCCGCCCGGCAGGATCGTGTGGTAGCGCACGCCCACCTGGCTGTTTTCGAGGGGGTTCCGCGTGTAGTCGCCCTGCTTGAAGAGCTTCGTGCCGCCGATGAGCCGCTGGCAGAGCTGCTTGCCCGTGCTGTCGACGCACGGGCCGGCGGTGAACGCGCCGTCGATCGGGTTGGTCAGCGGATTGAGGAACGGGAGACCCCACGGGCGTGGGAGGAACGCCTGCTTCGCCGGCGACCAGTCGCCGGGGTTCCAGTACCACTCGAGGAAGTTCTGGCTCGTGCCGAACACGTCGCCCAGGTCGTAGAGGAACTTGAACATCCAGAAGGTCTGACGGATCTCGTCCCAGCCGAAGGCCGGCGGGGGGATCTCCTGCTGGAAGTGCCAGGTGAGGTCGAGAGAGTTCGCGCGATCCAGCATGCGGAAGTTGTCGGTCTCGCCCCAGACGATCTGCTGCTTGCCGGCGCGCACGCTGAGGGGAATCTGGCGGAGCTTCAGGTCGACGTAGAGCTCGCGGAGCTGGTTGTCGAACTTGAAGGCGTCGCGCTCGTTCGTGGTGAGGCTGTCCAGGAAGAGCTGCCGCGACAGCGTCCCGTGCGGCGTCTTCAACTGATGGGCGAAGTCCCAGACCTGCTGCCCGCCGTAGGCCTTCCCGTGGATGTCTTCCTTCTGGCCGATCTGCGGGAGCGTGTCGTAGACACTGTCGTAGACGCCGCGCCACAGTACGAACAACTTCGACGACTGGATGAACGGGATGTCGTAGTTGTTCATGAACTTGCCGCCCTGGAGCCAGTCGTAGTCCAGCCGCAGGTGCGCCGTGTTGCGGTTCTGGATGTACTGGTAGGTGCTGGCGTCCTGCATGCGGACGAGGTTCTGGCTCTGCAGGTTGCCGGAGATCTCCAGCGGGCCGAACTTCTGGGTCGCGCGCGCGTAACCGGGCAGACAGAGCCCGATCGCAACCAGCACGACCGCGGTGAGCCTCTTCACGTGACGGCGGTCCGACATTCCCACCCCTCCTTGGTTTTGTCGGCTGTAAGGCTGGGCGTAGCTACCGCACATCGGGCGGGCATTGCAACGCGGAACGTGTCGTCCGCCACCGCCGCGGCGAAGAATTCTGCGCCCGGAAATGGAACGGGGCGGGGGTCTTCCGACCCGCCGCCCCGTTCCCTCGGTGCAGACGAACGCTACTGGGTCAGCGTGATCGACCCGGGAAGCAGCAACGCTCCAGGGCCGGGGAGGCCGGCCGTGAGGTCTACGAGCGGTGCCGTAGTAGACGGGATGCAGAACGTCGCGGCCAGGACGCCGCCGTCCACCCGCTTCGGATAGGTCGGGTCCGGCCATGCCGGCTGCGCGATCACCGGCGTACCCGTCCGTTCGATCTTGCCGATCCCGGTCGTAGGATCGGTCGGGAAGCAGGGTAGCGCCTGCGGGTTGGTGCAACAGTACTGGTTGATGCCACCCTTGCTGTCGGGGGTCGCGGCACACGGCACATTGCAGACGTAGCCGCCGTTGAAGAGCAGGTTGCACTCGTCGTGGCGTACTTGGCCCTGGCACGGGAACGTGCCGGCGGCATTTCCCTGGAGCGTGGACGTCGCCGTCACGAGACCCAGCGACACGTTCGGTGTGCCGAGGGGGTTGCCCGCAGGGAGACAGTCGCGGGAGACGGGATACTTCGCGTTGACGATCTGTGGCGGGTTGTTGACCGTCACCGTGCCGTCGACCTTGCACGCCTGCCCCGGATTCCGGCCGCTGTCACATTTCCCACCGACGCATCGCGGGCAAACCTGGGTGGCAGTTCCTTGGTAGGTGTCGGCGAGCAAGTTTACCGGAGTTGCCGAGGCGTCGAAGCTGCCGTCGGCGACGTTCACGACGGTCTGAAGCATCGGGTCCTTGTAACGGTTCACGACGCACACGGCGACGTTCGCCGAGAAGAGCGGGAGGGGGGGGCCGAACGTCGGACCGTTGAGCGACGTGGGATCGGAACCCGTCGTCCCGGTCCCCTGACACATCGGGTTCAGGTTCCCGTCGCAACCGGTGAGGCAGTACTTCAACTGGCTGTTGTTCGGGACGATGAAGTTGTGCGACTTCCCCGATTCACCCGTGTCGAGATCGGAGCCGGTGTTGCCGACCGTCATCGTGAGCTGGCTCGGGCCACCGTTGGGATTTGCCGGGCACTTGGGAGTGCTCTTGGTACAGACGAGCTGGAGCTTGTCCTTGTCCGCCTTGGGCGACCCGCTGGAAGCCTTGGCTAGCAGCGTGAGCTTCGTGGGCTTGCTGCTCAGGACCTTTCCGTTCCCCTTGGTCCGAAGCGCCAACTTGAACTGCTGAGTTGCGCCACAGGTGTCCTCGGTCACGCCGGTCGGCGGAACCGGAAACCCTTTCGTGACCCAGCTCCCCGTGTACGACGCGACCGGTTGAGGGGTGCAGCCGTCGATCGCCCGGAACGCGCATACGCTGATGTTGAACGTGCAGGTGCCGTCGGCGACGCCGTCGGCATCGCAGGAGTCACCATCGGCGCACTGGACCTTCGTGCCCGAGCTGGCATCGACACCGTCGAAGACCGCATAGCAATCCGCCTTCGCGTTGCCACCGCCACCCACGAACGCCCGCGCCGTGGGCGCGGACGCCGCAACCAGAGCAGCGGCGATCCCTCCGAGCCAAATGTTCCTTGTGATCATGGTCGGTCCTTTCCGCCCCATCACTGGAGCTGAACGGTGCCTGGCAGAGACACCATGCCCGGGCCGGGGAGGAACGCGGACCCGTCGATCAGGCCGTTACCCGTCGCGGGGATGCAGAACACCGAGGTAAGCGTCGACGAGTGGGTCGCCATGTCCGTGATGTCGCCTGCGGGCGCGCCGATCCCCTGGATCTGAGTGGCGATCTTCGTCGAGTCGGCCGCGCTGGTTCCGAATGCACCGGGCGTCGTGGTGGCTTCGGTGTCCTGACCGGTACAGAAGATACCACCCGCGTTCGTCTTCATCGCCGTTCCGGTCGTGAGGGGATCGAGGGTGACCGGGAACTGGGGGAGATAGGGGCCAGCTGGCGGGCAATCGAGGGTGGTCTGCTGGGTCCCGACCGGTGTGCACGGCTGGTCGAACTTCGTCCCGGCCTGGCATCGGAGCCCCATCCCCAGGTCCTGGCAGCGCGGGCATGGGTCCGAGGCATTCCCGGTGACGAACACGTTGGACGCGAGTGGGAAGGCGAGCTGCGCCACGCCGTTCGTCTTGTTGATCGACCCACCGCCGTCGGACAGGAACGTGTTCAGGACGCAGGTCGAGACTGCGCCGTTACTGATCGGGAGAGGCGGACCGAAGAAACAGTTGGGCGCCGGAACGCAGGCGCCGGCCACGCCGCCGCACTCCGCGTCGGTGTTGCAGGCAGTGAGCGGGAAGGTGTCGATGTTGTTGATGCAGCTCTTCGCAGGACCGGCGCCCTTGGTGCAGGAAAGCCTGTTCAAAGGATCGCCCGTATTGTTGTGCGGGGCGACGACGAGCTGGTTGTTGGCGCACGAGAGCGAGACGTCCAGCACGCTCGTGGCTCCGTCCGGAGTCACGCCGCCGGGCACACCGGGGCTCGACGCGTTACCGCCGCCACCGATGTACAGGCACCCCGCTCCGAGGTTGAGCGTCGTGTTTCCGCCGCCCACCGTGTCGTGCACCGTGATCGATCCGGCGAATGGCGCTTCTGCCGGCGGCTCCAGGCTCGGACCGCCGCAGCTCGTCGACACGTTGGTTCCGGTGGTGAATTTCAGGACGGTCGGCGCCATCGGGGCCGCACAATCCTTGCAGGTGCAAGCGTCCGTTCCGGTCGGCACACACACCAGGCCTGTGCCACAGCCGGTGGGGTTGGCAGACGGGTCGCACTCCTCGGATCCGTTCACGAACCCGTCTCCGCAAGTGGGAAGCGTCGTGGTCGTGGTGGTGGTCGTCGTCGTCGGGCAGGTAGCCGCCGTCTGACGCTTGCAGATGACCTTCACCTTGTCGCGGTCGGCCGCCTTCGGCGTGCCGTTGGCGACGGCCATGGCCGTGAGCATGAGCACCTTTTGCTTGGATTTCTTGCCCTTCAGCCTGAGGAGGACGTTCGTGAACGCGCCGTCGGCCGAGCCGCTGCCGTTCGGCTGGACGGAGATGCCCGCCTTTTTCGGCGTGACCTTCGCCTTCTTGAGGTCGCGTCCCGTGCAGGTCGATGTGGGGTGGTTCACCACCGCTCGCAGCCTGATGCTGCACTGCCCGTTCGGCGCGCTGTTGTCGGTGTCGGCGTCACAGCTCGGATCGCAGTCCGTACACTCGATCGAGGTGACGTCGTCGCCGTCGGCGTTCTGGATCGCGATCAGGCAGTCCGAGGCAGGGGACTCCTTCGCGGTGACGGTGCGAAGCCCGATCACGAGGCCAACCAGGCTGGCCACCGCGGCCGTCAAAGCAAGGTAACGTGTCAGGCGGAGCGTCTTACTCATGTGGCCCTCCTCCGAGCCGAAATTCAGTTCGCACGCCTGTCACCAGGGTGCGGTTCCCCTCTACTTCCGGGCGGAGTCGTTATCGCTATTGGTCCAACCCGTCAACACTCGGTAACGGGTTCGGTGCCCGAAAGCACTGTAGGAACGCAGTGCTGCGCTGCGTTTAAGGGGTGTCCCCTACGACGGAGGTCTCGACGCAGTGTCGATCGCTACCGCGGCGGCGGCCCCGTCGCGCGCAGCCCCGTGAGCGCGTCCGGGTTGACGGGCTCGATCGCGAGGGCGGCCTGGAAGTCCCGGCGTGCAAAATCGTACGCCTGTGGGCCGTACAGGTAGTGGATCGCGCGACCCCGCTGGTAGTGGGTCTGCGCCGTCTCGGAGCGCGTGCGCAGCGGCGCCACGATGCGTTCGAGCGCTCCCGCGATCCCGGGCGTGGCGACGGCCTCGATCGGCCCCGTCATGCCGTCGGGTAGGCCCGGGGTGACGCCGTCGGCGACGAGCACGATCCCCCCGCCGTCGAGGTACGCGATCCGCCACCCGGGCACGTTCGCGATGCCGCGTGCGAGCTCGAGCCGCCCGGGAGAGGGATGGTGCAGGATCGCCGCGGAGACACCCCGGCGGGCGGCGACGTCGGCAAAGGTGCGGGGGTTGTCCAGCGCATGCTGCCAGTCGAGGTAGACGTCGTCGGGGTAGACCTGCAGGCGGCCGTCGAAGAAGACCGGTCGCCGCCGCCAGATGAGGTAGCCGCCGAGAAGATCGTCGTTGAACACGCGCGCCGTGGGGGCATGTTCCATCAAGAAGTCGACGGCGCGCGACGGGAACAGCAGGCGCGACTCGCCGAGGCCGAAGGCGCGCGTCAGGACGGCGTCGGCGTAGAAGTCGCCCGTGACGATGCGGACGCCGAGCGCGAGCGCGACGAGCACGAGCGCCGCGTCTGCCGCGATCCGGACGCCGCGCGCGGCCGTCGCGCGCGTAGCGAGCGGGCCCAGGCCGCTTGCGATGAGCGGCGCGACGCCGATGCCGAGCAGGGCCACGTTGCGGCGGGCGAGGAAGGCGAGGGTCGCGAACGCGATCGCGACGAGGGCGTGATCGAGCCGCAGCCGGCGCAGCGAGGCGAGCAGAGCCGCGGCCGCGAGCACGAGGAGCGCGACGAACGCGGCGGCCGCGACCGGCGACAGCACGGCGAGGTTGGTGGCACGATGCTCGACGATCGTGAACGACAGCAGCTTCTCGCCGCGAATCAGCGAGAAGAGCCAGAGCGGGTAGACGGCGCCTTCGACGCCGAACGGCGTCGCGGTCTCGGCGACGATGCCGCCGGCGAGCGCGACGGCGAGGCGCCGTGTCTCCGCCGGCGAGCGCGCGCTCGCAGCGCGCCATCCGTCGGGCAGGAAGCGCGCGCGCGCCGCCAGCGCTCCGCCCAGGGCCGCCGCCGTCGGCACGAGGCCCAGCAGCGAGAGCGCATGGCAGTTCGCCCACACGACCTGCAGCACGACGATCAGGGCGACCGTGCGCCACCCGACGTTGCGATCGACGAGGAGGCTCACGGCGGCGACGCCGGCGAGCGTCGCGGCTTCGGGACGCACCGTGAAGCGCTCGACCGCGACCAGCGCCGACAGCAGGACCACCAGGGCGACCGCCCAGGGAGGCAGCGCACGCCGGAGGTTCCGCGCCAGGAGCACGAACGCGCCGACGAAGCCGGCGCCGGCGAGCAGGCTCGCGCCGGCCGGCCCGGCCACGACCCAGCTCGCGTAGAGGACGAGCTCGAAGAGCCACTGGCGGTTCAGCCACGGAGCGCCCGCGGCGGTGTACGAGAACGGGTCGGTGTGCGGGACGGCGCCGGTCTCCCAGATCGTGCGCCCGGTCGCGAGGTGCCACCACGTGTCCGCGTCGTCGAGGCGGTGGATCTGCAGAAGCGCCGCAACGAGAAGGACCGCGCCGATCGCGATCGCGCCGGCGACGTCGCGGCGCGCTCCGCCGTCAGCCGGCCGCGCCGACGAACCAGCGGTAGTAGGGGTTCGAGCCATCCTCGTCCAAGACGCGCTTCAGCAGCGGGTTCATCTCGTCGAGCTTGCCGGCGTACCAGAGCATGGCCGCGCGGTAGAAGGTGTGCAGGCGTTCGCGCTCGACGGCGATCGCGCGGTCGACGTCCTGGTTGCCGCCGCCGACGACCGGATCGGTCTTGAGCGACAGCAGGCGCGCCAGCACGTCGAGGAGGTCCTGGCGCCGCACGAGCGCCGCATGCTCCAGCCGCGGGCGATCGTCGGTGGTGGGGAGCCCGCCGGCCGCGAAGGTTTCGAGACCCTGGCGATCGGTGAGGTAGGTCGCGAGGAACGCGACCGGGGTGGCGATGCCCACGTTCGCGAGCGCCTCCTGCACGCTCGGGATCATGAAGCGTTCGGCGATGGTGGCGATGTCGAGCCGCTGCGGCTCCATCGAGCCGACCAGCAACGTCTCGTGCATCTCGGTCGACCAGAGCGTGACGTACGGAAAAACGTCGAGGAAGCTGCGCACGAGCGAGCGCGCGTCCGCGTCGGTCTGCTGCGCGAGCGGGAACCATTGCGCCATGATGCCGTTCGGCGCGAGGCGTGAGCGGCAGAGCTCGTAGAAGTCGCGCGAGTAGAGGTTCACGACGCCCGCGGCGGTGGGCGGCGGCGGCTCGAGCGTGATGACGTCGTAGGTCTCGTCGCTGCGCAACAGCTCGTGCCGCCCGTCACGGATGCGCAGGTCGATGCGGGGATCCTTCGCTACGTCGTTGTTGCCCTCGAAGCGGCCGACGGTCCGCACGACCGCGGGCAGCAGCTCGGCGCATACGCGGCGCTCGAGCCCCGGGTAGGCGAGCGTCGTGCCGCAGGTGATGCCGGTCCCGAGGCCGACGACGAGGACGCTCTTCGGCTCGCCCTGGTGGATCAGGAGCGGGATCAGCGTCTGCAGGCGCATGTAGCGGCGCGACATGAGGCCGTCGTTCGAGTTCGACACGCCCTGGATGTAGAGACGGCGGAAGTCCTTCGGTCGCCACGGCTCGACGACGACCGCGACCGTGCCCCCCGGTCCCTCCTCGTAGGCGTCGAGCGTCCCGCTGCGAGTCGCGACCAGCAGGCGCGCCAGGTGGTCGTGCGGCACGGCGACGCCGGCGGCGATGGTCGCGGCCAGGACGATCGCGCAGCCGGCGAGCGCGCGTCCCCGGTGCGCGGCGCCGCGAACGACGGTGATGGCACCCACCACGACGGCCGCCACGGCGAGGAGCACGAGCGTCGTGCGCAGGCCGAGGACGGGAAGGACGACGAAGCCCGTCGCGAGCGTGCCCGCGATGCCGCCGACGGTGTTGATCGCGACGACGCTGCCGACGTCGCGCCCGACGTGCTCGGGCCCGCAGACCAGGCGTGCCGCGGCCGGGAAGGCCGCGCCGAGGAGCAGGGTCGGAAGGAAGAGCAGCACGAGCGGGGCCCACAGCATCTGTCCGGCCACGGCGATCGGCAGCGAGCCGGTCGCACCGAAGAGCGTCGCATAGGTCTGTCCCTGCAGGCGCGGCAGCCACACGCCGAGCAAGGCGAAGCACGCGAGTGCCGCGATGCCCGCGCCCGCCTCGAGCACGCCGAACGCCAGCCACGGCCGGCGCACGCGGTCGGCAAAGCGCGCGTACACGGCGCTCCCGAGGACGAGCCCGGTCAGATACACGGCGAGCACGAGCGCGAACGCATAGGCACGCGTATTGACGAACTGCACGACGGCCTGCGACCAGACGACCTCGTAGCCGAGCGCGACGGCGCCCGCGACGGCGTAGAGCCCGAGCGCGAGCGGCGCTTCGATCGGTGCCGTGCCCGTCGCCGCCGGCGCGACCGTCGCGCGGCCAGCGAGCGCACGCGCGACCAGCGCGAGCGCGACGTTCGTCCCTGCAGCGGCGAGCCCCGCGCCTCGCACGCCCACCGCCGGTACGAGCACGAGCGGCGTCGCCAGCGCGCCGACGACGGCGCCCGCCGTGTTGGCGGCGTAGAGACGCCCGCTCGTGCCGCTCACGCGCTCCGCGGTCGGCGCTGCCGCCCGCACGAGAGCGGGGAGCGTGCCACCCATGAGCGTCGCCGGGATCGCGATGATCACGAACGGCAGGAGCCACGCGGCGTGGCCGATCACGCGCTCGAGCCCGACGTAGGTCGCCGGCAGCGCGCCGAGGACGAACGTCGCCGCCGCGCCGGTCACGGCGACGCCAAACTCGAGCCCGGCATAGAGCGCGAGGGGACGCGGGCTCCGATCGGCCCTGCGGCCGAGCCAGGCGCCGCCGAGCGCGAGCCCGGCGAAGAACGCGCTCACGACCGTGGTCACCGCATAGACGTCGACACCGACGACGAGGCTCAGCTGCTTCGCCCACAGGATCTGGTAGACGAGCGCGGCCGTCCCCGAGCAGAAGAGGAGCAGAGCGAGCACGACGCGCGACACGGCGGCATGGCTACCAGAAGGCCGACGGGCCCGAAACCGCAGGCGGATCGGACGGCAGCGTGCTTGACGCTTCGCACGCGGCGCTGTTATGCCACCCGGCCCATGCGACGACTCACCGGGCTTCTCATCGTCGGGGCGCTGGTCGGCGTGGCCGGCCGCGTCGGGGGGCAAGCGCCGGCGCCGGACGCCACGACGTATACGCCGCCGGCGCAGACGACGACCGTGAAAGGAACGGCGCCGGCCCTCGAAGGCCGCTGGCTCCTCGTCTCCCGGCTCGCCATAGGCTCCGGACCGGGGCGCGCGGTCGCATCGCTGTGGACGTTCTCGGAGAAGGACGGGAAGCTCACGCTCGACGAGCGCCTCGTCGTCTTCCCGCCGGCCGTCGCGCAGGCCATGGAGAAGGCCAACGCCTCGGGCGGCGGCACGTGGGAGCCCACACCGGCCGAGATCGACTTGATCAGGAGCCAGTGGGACACGATGGGCCCGGAGGGACGCGGCATCGCATCCGTGGCGAGCGAGATCTTCTCGCCCGACGGCTACGACGACGACATCAAGAAGGAACCCAAGACCAAGGACGCCCTCTGGATCGTGCGCCAGCTCTACGAGTTTTCGCCGGGCGCCGGACGGCCGATCAAGCAGGTGAACGTCGTCGCGGCGTTGAAGAAGGACGGCGAGGTCTACACCGGCAACACGACGACGGTCGTGGTCGCGGCAGCGCCCTTCCCGATTCCGATCAAGTTCGAGGGCACGGTGCGTCTGATCCCGATCGGCGGCCAGGGCGGCGGATCGGGCGGCGGCTTTCTCGCGCGCGTCCTCGACTTCTTCAAGGGCTGCAACGCGAAGTAGCTCGCGTCAGGACTTCGGGCGCAGCATCTCGCGCACCTTCGGCTGCTCGCGCAAGATCTGCTCCGCGGTCGGCTGGCTCAGCTTGTAGAGCTCGAGCGGTAGCCCGCGGTGGAAGGGCGCCGCGACGAAGAAGTCCATGTTGCGCGCGGGCGGGATCGCCTGGATGCGCTCGGCGACGATCCCGTTCGCCGCGAGCTCCGCGAGCAGGCGCTCGCGCTCGGGCGCGGCCGTCTGGATCAGCAGGTAGGGCCGGAGGTCGGACAGGATGAAGGCGAGCGACGCCTTCCAGATCGGCACGTGCCAGCGCTCGAGATCCGTCAGGTAGAGCGAGTAGGGACCACCGTAGTACTCGATGTTCTCGGCCGGGCGTCCGATGTCCTCGGTGGTGATCACCACCGAGCGCTTGTCGAGCGTCGAGCGGACCGTCTGCTGCGCCCGCTGCATCTGGGGCTTCTGAAACGCGGCGCGTGATTCGAGGCCGTCGCTGGCGCGGGCGGCGGAGTATCCGACCAGCACGAGCGCCACCAGCGGTCCCATGAGCGTCGCCACACGTCGGCGCGGTGCCGTCGCCGCCGCCATCGCACCGAGCGCGGTCACGAGCGGCAGCATCCACCACAGGGTCGGAAGCGCCGTCTTCGCCGTGGCCTCGGTGACGGGGGCGTTCACCGCCGCGAGCGTCGTCACGAGCCCGGCGAGCGCGAGCACCACGGCCGCGATGCGTCCCTTGTCGTCCCCGAAGCGCCGCGCGATCCAGCGCAGGAGGTCGACCGATCCGCAGACGCCTTCGGAGATGAGCAGCGGGATGAAGGTGTACACGCCGATGAAGTAGCGTCGGTCGGGACGGATCCATCCGCTGTAGAGCAGGAACGCGGCGCCGATGTACGGCAGCGCCACGAAGGCGAGGAGCGGACGGCGGACGAGCGCGACCACCGCGCCCAGCCCCGCCAGCCCGAGCAGCCACTCGCCGTACGCGCTGATCAGGCCGAACCAATACTGGGGCAGCGTACGGGGAATGTTCTCGAGCTTGAGGCCGCCGCCGTGGACCTGCGACACGGTCGTCCCGCGCCACCCCGGCGACGGATACCCGACGCGTGCACCCGGCAGCGCCGGCGGCGTGCTCGGCAGGAACTGCTGCAGCTCCATGCCCTGCGTCGGCCGCAGCGGATTGCCGGTCGCGATCGCGTTGAACACGAGCGTCGGCAGGAGTCCCAGCGTGACGCCGAGAACCGCCGCGCCGACGGGTCGCAGCAGGGCGCGGAGTGCGGGTCGCTTGCGCCGCCACTGCGAGGCGACGATCACCGTGGCCGGAATCAAATAGATGACGGCGTCGTTGCGGATGGTGGCGGCGAACCCGAGCGGCAGCCCCGCGAGCAGCAGGCGCCGGGCGTCGAGGACGCGTCCGCGCCGCGGCAGGAGCAGGAAGAGCCCGGTGAAGGCGAAGAGGTGCGCCGAGAGGTCGCGCGTCAGCGTGAGCGCCCACAGGTACATCATGGTCGGACACATGACCATCAGCACGGCGGCGATGAGGCCCTGCCACGCCGAGCCGACGAGCCGCCACGCAAACGCGATCACGACCGAGAGGAAGAGGATGTAGACGGTGGGATTCAGGAGGTGCGCACCCATGTCGCCGAAGGCGGCGAGCCATCCGGCGAGCAGGAGCGGGAACCCGGGTGCATAGCGACAGTACATGCGCCCGGCGTCGAAGACGTACGTCTGCGCCAGCACGTCGGTCTGCCGCGGCATCAGCCGTCCGAGCGCGCGCGCCGGCTCCCAGTCGTGCAAGACCTTGCCGTGCAGGAGGTCGTGGGCGAATTGCAGGTAGCCGAACTGGTCGACGGCGAGGTACCAGGTGATCTTCGTCTCGAGCATGCGGGCGGTGG
>Ga0187894_10000959_pt1 | contig 38222 bp, 37 predicted proteins | sample GBC1701081metaG_FD_136650 | JGI IMG/M metagenome (GOLD analysis project Ga0187894, IMG submission 136650) | White microbial mat communities from a lava cave in the Kipuka Kanohina Cave System on the Island of Hawaii, USA - GBC170108-1 metaG ... | reverse complement strand
GTGGTCGGCGCCGTCAACGCAAAAGTTTTGGTCGGCGTATTTACTCGCGGAGAGGTAAAGATAGCTTGTCCGGCTTGCGTTTGTTTGATCTGATTCGCGATATAGGTGATCTGCTTCTCTGCAGCGGATACATCCTGTTCGGCGACCTTTACAGCCGTGATCGCTTCTTCGAGACGTTTTTTAGGCGCGGCTCCAACTTCAACGAGGTTTTCAGCACGACGCTGTTCCCGCTGTGCCTGTGCAAGTTGCGTTCGAGCTTGCTGAGCTTTAGCACGTTGTTCGGCATTTTGTCCTTGAAGTTGCGCAACAGAATTTCGCAGCTCCAGTTTCCTCGCCTCAACTTCACGTTGTTGTGCCGCTACCTCAAGACGTTGACTCTCAAGGGCCGCTTGTCCCGGTGCGTCAAGAACCTGCTCGACATAGCCGATACTTTCACCACGCCCGACAGCCGACCCGAGCGTTATCCCTTCTCGCAAAATGATCCTGCCCGAAACCGGCGGAACGACTACGGCTTGCGCGTCGGGTCGCGCTCTGACAACACCGGTGGTCTTAAGCCCACTCGTTATTGTCCTCGTTTCGACCGGCTCCGTCTTGATTCCAAATAGCAACTGTGATTCTTTCGAGACCGTAAGCAGTGTGTTTTCGTCAGGAGCGTTAACGACGGACTCGCCTTCCGAAATGACCGGCAGTTCTGCGGCGGCCCTCGTCTCACGCGGCGGCAGAAGGAAAAATAATGCTGTTAAGCCGATCGCGAAAATCACTAGAGCTAAACCAAGAAGCGGCGCCGTCCGTCCAAAGTCGATCTTGCCTTCATTGCGTCTTCGAGCCGTATGCAAGATCAAGCCTATTGCTCCAAGCGTGAGCAAGCCAAGAAAAGCGAGAACGATCCAGAACGACGTGCGAACCGGTCCAGAAACTACGGTGACAGGAAAATCTGCGGAAAAACTTCGTCCGTCAGAGACAGTGATAGTGAAGACGATCTTGTAATCGCCAGCAGAACTAAATGTATAGCTGGTTCGATAATTTGCACTCGGTGCGGCCTCAACGGTGAGTTTATTCGCGACATCAGCGCCGCCGGCAGTTGTAACTTTTGCTATGACAGCAGCTCCTTCCAGCGGCACTGGTCCGCCGCCGCCAAAACCGCCTTCGACTTTTTCACCTATCCGAATGACAAAGTGCGCGATCTCGCCAACACGCACGTCACCAGGCGCTCGTTTCATCAACAAGTTAAAGCTGCCGCTTTCGCCCTGAATATTTCGCTCGGCGCTAACTGTCGCCATTGCCGGTTTGGCGCCGGTGTTGGCGGTCGCCGGTTTATCGCCGTGGTCATCGTCGCCGTTTGCGTTTATTCTTGCTGGCAAGAATGACAATGCCGAGGCGACAAGAGTTGCCGCAACAAAGCCGACAAACAACCTCTTATTTAAATTGTGGATTTTTTGTCGTAGCATCTCGAAATTACGTACTAATGTGAATGTGCAGATCCGTAGAGGGTCTGCATAGTTACGGCATCGATGCGGATTGCCAATGCGATCGCTTTTGCCGTTGCTTCGTCAACGCCATTGAGTTTTATTTCGCTGCCAACGGAAAACTCGTCATCGTGTCCCTTGCCGGCAAATTGCGCGAGGAATGCAGCGGGAACTCCTTCGACACGCACTTCTTTTATGTAAGGAGATCCGCCTTTGTTCTCATAAACGATCACAAATTCCTTGCCGCTTACCGTCACGACAGTCGCCGCGCCGATCTGTTTACGAGCGCCGCCGGTTGTTGAAAAAGCAAGATATGAATGGTGATCCGTATCAGGTACTTTTCCGCCGGTATCTTTTTCCATATCCGCGATCGCGTCCTTCGGAATATCCTTGTGCTGTTTTGTAAATGATTGCGCATCGGGAAAAGCCGCTTTCACCGATGCCGGCGCGTCTTCTTCCTTGTTGAGCACGGCCTGTGTGTTTGCAAGTGCATTATTGGTCGCCGCTTTGGCGTCATTTACGGTAGGCGTGTTCGGGTTCGTGGTCCCGGACGAACAGGCGGATGTGATCGCTATGCCTGAAGCAATGGCGAATGTAGAAATTAAAGTAAGCAGTTTCATTTTCTTTTCTCCTAGTTGTTTTCTTTAACAGTTTGTTTGGAAGAAAGCGTTTTCCTTTCGATCGACCGGATCGAATCTAACAACTTGCTCCGATCTACTTGCAAAGGAACAATATCTTTATCCGGCAACACTGACGTCGAGCCGGGCGTAAAGCCGGATGCAGGCAACGGCATTCCGATAGCCGTTTCCAACTCGGTCAACGCGTTATAGTAATCCTTAAGTATTTGATTGAAATTCGTAACACTTTCCGTCAATCGGCGCTGTTCATTTACAACCTCGAACACGGAAAAATCACCCAGACCGTATGCTGCTCGAACCGTTCGGAGATTCTCTTCTGATCGCGGAATTATCTGTGTGGAGTAGATCACCAACGATTCGGCCGCCGCTCGGTACTTCTTGTAAGCTATGGCAACATCTCGTTTCACTGTCGATTCGAGAAACTCACGTTCGCGCGTAGCCTGTACTTTTTCGCCCGTCGCCGACGCGATCTCGCCTTGATTTCGATTAAAGATCGGTAGATCGACCGAAACGCTAAAGACTATGGAATTGTCTTTATTTGGAAAGCTGCCGCCACCGAGCGCCGGCGGAAAGTCGATAAAGGATTTGCTCCGTGAATATGCAACTCCTGCCTCAACATTCGGCGTTCCGTTTGCCTTTGCGAGATTAATGCGCGCCGTTCCCAGCTCCTCATTGATCCGTGCAGCTTCGAGATCCGGTCGTGTTTTACGAGCGAGTTCAGACAGTTCGCTCAAGCCCATGTCGAACCGCGGCGGTCTATCCGGTTGCGGAGCAAGCTTTAATGCCTCGTTTGTTTCAGCTCCGATCAACGTCCCTAACTGTAGCATCGCGGTGTCGAATTCATTGCGAACCTGAATGGCTTGCACTTTGAAGCGCTCGTTCTCGACTCTTACAAGATTGACATCCAGCGGAGCAACATCTCCTTCATTCAATCGAGCATTGGTCACGCGCAGAAGTTCCTCATTAGCGACGATCAGCTTCTCAAGAACATCAAGCTGCCTAACAGCAGACAAAGCGGCAATGTACGCCCCTCTAATTTCAACACTCACCGAGCGCTCGATCGCCGCAACCTCCGCGCGCGCTTTTGTAAGTTCTAGTTTCGCAACTGCAACCCTCCGCGAACGTTTTCCACCAAGTTCAAAAAGTTGAGAAACCCCAACTTTTAGATCTGACTCCGCTTCGCCGCCCAAAAATTGTGGACTGCCGTATTCCGTGTTGAGTGTTGGATTCGGCCTCAGACTGGCTTGCATCAATCTGCCCTCAGCTATCGCAAGACGCTGGCGAGCCGCATGCAGATCCGCACGTCTATTCGTTCCAAGTTCTATCAATCGGTCAACGCTTAGACCGTCAGATGTAATAAACTCAGCGGTATAGGGCTTTGGTGTTACTAGCGGTGCCGAAACTGACGGCTGTTGGGGCAGGGCGGCGGTCGTGATCATTAAAATCACAACCAATGCGGACGCGAGACCGAGGACGCGAGAGCAGTCCGTCGAGAAGATGGTCGAAAATCTGTTTGTTGTCAATGTCACGCTGATACGGTTATTCGTCTGCTAAGCGGATATGGCCTCTCTTTGAATCTCACCTGTATCAGCTGATCTCCATACGAAAAAAAACAATCCTGCGAAAAGTATCAGCACAAAAGCACCGGTCAAGGAGAGCAAAGTTCCTCGCAGCCACGACATTCCCGGCGCAGCTTCCGTCCCGGCAGGGGCAATGCTGACACCAGAGAATGTTGCCGTATCCGCCGCACCGTCGTAAGTGAGCTTTACACGCATCGTATAAGACCCCTCGGGCAACGCCGGAATGTCGAGTTTAAAGATGCCTGCCTGTTCAGCCTTTTCAGACGGAATTGCCGTAGTCGTTCCGCTCGCGTTCTCGATCTCGATCGAGACCGTCGCCTTGTCAAACGCTGCATTAGTCACGTAGTCAGTAATAAACATGCTGCCCGCAGTCGCAACATCTGGCTCAAGAAGCGAGTGTTTCACCAATACTTCGAGCTTGCCGATACGAGAGCTTCTGGCGACGCTTCCTTTTTCGTTGGTAGTGACTTTCGGTTGCTCGTCGCCATGATCTTCTCCACCGTGCGCGTAATTCACCTGACCAAAGCCTGAGAGAATAAACAAACTGATCAGGATCCAAACAGCAATCGGTTTAGTGATTTTATTTTTGCGAGTTTGTTTCGTCTCCATAGTAAAGCCTCACCTAAACCCGTTAAGTGAAGTTCCTATGTATTACAATTGGTATGCCAGCAAAAGAACAGAAGTTGGAACGGGTGTTCGCCAACAAACACGGAGTTTTTGCACCAAGAATCGAATACTTGTCGTCCTATAGAGGGCTCCTACTGTCTGCTTTCGAACAGGTACATGTCTCAATATGAGCAAAGCTCAATTTGCTGCGCGATGCCGACTATCGCGATGTGTCGTGCTAAATCCAAAGGTAAGGCTCAATACCAGGTTTTCAATCAAGCTATGCACACTCAGGCAACCATGCGTTTGCGAGTCGAAGCCGAGATGCGACAGGCTCTCGAACGAAACGAGTTCGAGCTTCATCTCACATCTATTTAGAGATCACCCGCAAACCTTCCGCGACGCTCCAGGCTTGAGCGGCACAGCCGCGAGCCTTGTGTGGCGGATCGCCGTCGAAGATCTCTGAAATTTGTCCGAGCATAGTTGCATTCAGATGCCTTTTAAAACTTGAAAGAATTTCGTCGATTCTTTTCTCTGCACGCGCGTCTTTTGAGTGCGTTTTGCGATACGCATCGACGAACGCTCCGATCAGCCACGCCCACACCGTGCCTTGGTGATACGCGGCGTCGCGTTCAAGCGGCGAGCCGATATATATCGGCGCGTAACTCGGATCGCCCGACGCGAGCGATCGTAAACCGAACGGCGTGAGCAATTCGGCTTCCACTTTTTTTACGACCTTGCGTGCTTTCGCAGCGGCGAGCATCGAGTGCGGCAAACTGACCGCAAAAATTTGATTCGGTCTTATAGACGCGTCTTTGCTATCACGGTTCACCACATCGAACAGACAGCCGCCCGCGTCATTCCAAAACTGTTCGTTGAAAGATCTTTTTGTTTTCGCCGCCATCGTCGAATACATCTTCGCGCGTTTCGCGTCGCCAAATTGCACGCTCATGTCCGCCACCACGCACAGCGCGTTATACCAAAGAGCCTGAACTTCGACAGGCTTTCCGATTCGCGGCGTGACGACCCAATCGCCGATCTTCGCGTCCATCCACGTGAGCTGCACGCCGTCCTCGCCCGCGTACAGTAAGCCATCGTCATCGACATGAATTTGAAATCTCGTGCCGCGAATATGCCAATCGATGATGCCGGCTAGCTTTTCGTAGAGTTCTTGTCTTACAAAATCGTAGTCGCCGGTTTTTTCGGTATAAGCTCGAATCGCCTCGAAGAACCACAGCGTCGCATCGACGTTATTGTATTCCGGCGCTTCACCAACGTCGGGAAAACGGTTCGGCAGCATCCCTTGCGAAATGTGTTTTGAAAATTCGCGCAAGATGCTTTTCGCGATCTCAGGACGGTTCGTTGCGAGCGTCAGGCCGGACAAAGCGATCATAGTGTCGCGTCCCCAATCTGAAAACCAATGGTAACCGGCGATCACGGTATGACCGCTTCCGCGTTTGACGATAAATTGATCCGCCGCAAGCACGAGTGCTCGCGAAAAGTCATCCTTCGCACCGGCTTTTGCAACAAGCGCGGCGCGGCGTTTCATCTCGCGCTTTCTAAAAACGTCGGCGTCGCTGACATTAAGCTGCTCGGTCGATGCGATCACCGTCGCGGTGTTCGAAAGATCAAATTTCAGACTAAACGGCTGAAACAGAGCTTCGCGAAAATCGAAGCCGCGTTCCTGTTCGATCGAATATTCGAGATCGTGATACCAATGGCCTTCATGCTCGATCTCGGCCGCGTTATGCGCGAAGTATAGCCGCGGCATTTCGTTGTAAGGAGCGATAGAAACAGCATTGTCATCGACAAAATACGAGCCGTCGAAGTTTGAATCTTCTCGTCGCAAATGATGATGATCGCGAAATGCGAGCAGCGGCCGCAGCTCGATTGCGGATTGCCGATTGCGGATTGCGGATTTGTTTTTTACACGCCACTGACACAACGTAGTGTTTTCGCCATTGACCATAAAGATCGTTTTCTCAATCTCAACGCCACTCACGGCAAACGTCCAAACCGGAAACGGATCGAGGCGAAATCGTCTTAGATATTTGTAGCCGTCGGGATGAATTTTATTCGGGTACTGATTGCAAGAGAGCTCATAACGCTCGCCGTCGATCACGATGATCTCTTCAAATTTGGAAAGCAAAACCATGCGGCCGAGCGGCGGCCTTGTCGCGGCGACAAGCAAGCCATGATAACGCCGCGTGTTCGCTCCCGAGATGCTCGACGAAGCGTAGCCGCCGATACCGTTCGTCTCGAGCCACTCTCGCGAAAGCGACGCTGCGAGGTCGCTACAATTTTCTTCATCGAGTTCGATCATGAAGTTTCTAGTTTGCCATAAAAACGTTTCACGCAAGGGCGCGCAGAACGCGAAGAAACTACCCCTGAGTTATAATTGTGTAAATGGAACCACTCGCAAATCGCATCCGGCCCACGAGCCTCGCCGAATTCGTCGGCCAGGAACACTTGGTCGGCAAAGGCAAACCGCTGCGCCTCGCGATCGAACAACAGCACGTATTTTCGTTCGTGCTTTGGGGAACGCCCGGGACCGGCAAGACGACGCTGGCACGAATTTATGCAAACGCGATTAACGCCGAGTTTTACGAGCTTTCCGCGGTTTCGGCGGGCAAAGAAGACATCCGCCGAATACTCGGCGAAAGTAAAAACGCAAAAGTAAAAAGGCAAAATGAAACACAGCACGGTCTCGATTTTGAGAGTGCAAAGCCCGAAGCCCAAAAACCAAAGACCGACGACAAGAGGCCCAAAGTTCTTTTCTTAGACGAGATTCATCGCTTTAATAAAGCTCAGCAAGATTTTCTTTTGCCGTATGTCGAGAGCGGTGAACTGGTTTTGATCGGTGCGACGACTGAGAATCCGAGTTTCGAGGTCATCCCCGCGTTGCTCTCACGAATGCGAGTCTTTGTTCTCAACGAACTCACCGCCGACGACATGTCGGCGATCATCGACCGCACGAGTTACAAACTTAAAAAAGATGCGCGTGCGTGGCTGATCGAAATGGCGAACGGCGACGCGCGGCAGGCGATCACGATGATCGAAAACACTTCGCGTTTGTATGATGAGATCACGCTTCGGACGCTAAAAGAAACTTTGCAGTCTAAGTTTCTGCGTTACGACAAACGCGGGGAGGAGCATTACAACGTCATCAGCGCTTTTATCAAATCGATGCGCGCCAGCAAGCCCGACGCTGCGATGTATTATCTCGCACGGATGATCGAGTCGGGCGAGGACCCGAAGTTCATCGCGCGTCGGATGGTGATCTTTGCGAGCGAAGACATCGGCCTCGCGCAGCCGACGGCACTCGTCGTCGCGAACGCCGTCTTTCGCGCGGTCGAGACGATCGGTTATCCCGAATGCGCGCTCAACCTCGCACACGGCGTCGCCTATCTCGCGAATGCAGCGAAGGATCGCAGCGCAACATCCGCGATCGGCGCCGCGATGGAAGATGCAAAGAAGCTCGGCAACCTTCCCGTCCCGATGAAGATCCGCAATGCTCCGACAAAATTGATGAAAGACCTCGGCTACGGCCGCGACGAAGGCAACGACCCCGAAGGTGACCTAATGCCCGAAAAGCTCCGTGGCAAAAAATACTTCGAATAGTCATTGCAAAAGCCCGCGCGTAAGCAAGGGTATATTCAACTCCGGCCATTAATGCCGCAGGACGCAAGCGATAGTTTCGCGATTCGCTACCGCCCATGCTCACGCGCGGGCTTCTGCAACGACGTTGGCAACGATTCCAAATCGGCCTCATGCCCGAAAAACTCAATTGTAAAGAATACTTTTTGTTTTCGTGCGCACAATGTTTGTTATCTTGAGTAGAAAGTTTGTTTTCCCGGGAAATGGGTGCAGGCTGGAACAACAATACAGACGACGTGTCAGTAGCCCGAACGTGAGTAAGGGCCACGCTGAGTATATTCAACGTGGCCCTTACTTACGTGCGGGCTACTGACACATCGTTACGTGCGGCCAACAGCCACTAAAAAAATATCTGCTCAAAAATCGCTACGGGGCACAAACGCCCGCGCCGTTGCAATTCACCTGGCTAGCACAATTATTCTGAACCGCACAGTCGGCGGGCACGACGCAGGCGCACGAGCCCGTTGCAAGAACGTTTTGCGGAGCCACGAGCGAGGCGACAACGGGTAAAGCGATCGCCGTCGCGAGTCCGAGACTCTTGATAGCTTTGCGACGCGACAGGCCTTCGAATCGCCGTTGCGGCATCGCGTCTTCAAAAAGATTGCTGTCCGCCAACTGATCGATCGCAAGCCAAACAAAATCTTCGGTGATCTTATCGTTGCCCAGCGAATTAAAAAGACGCGATATGTCCTCGACATTACGTGTCCCATCGCACAATCTCCAAACCGCCGCCGCCGAGTTGTTTAGGCAATGGGCCTTATTCGTGTCCAGATCATAAACCAGCATTTCGTCGGCCGCCTCTTGAACAACCAGTCCACGCTCCCGCATTCTAGGCTTTCTTACATCCTCCAGATTATTCATTTTCTTCTCCAGGCTAATAAAATTTGTCGTAACTTTGATTCAAATCTTAGCATATCGATCGTAAATGGCAACCCCTGTTTCCACGTAACTCACTCACCCTAAGAAAGATAGAGCTATATTCGCCCTAATCCAGAATGCGAACGTATGCTGGAAAACGTAAAATTCGAATAATCATGCCCAAAACACGTGTATTTTATCGCTGCCAGTAATTTTTTATTTTGAGATCGAGCATCGGAAAGGCGCAGTATTCGACGTTGCGACCCGTTTCGCGCAAGGTCGTGACCATGCCGATCGCGGCATCGGCGTTTCGCGTGTGAACGATGATCGTCGCTCCACGCTGTAGATCGGTTCGCGAGTTTAGAAATTCGGCGACGGCCTGGCCGGTGTTCGCTTCGTCGCCGTGATCGTTCGATTCGTAATGATGCGGCAGCAGGTCGTGATCGAGAAAGATCGCGTCATAGCCATGTTCGACGAGCAGCTCTTTCGCCTCGGCAACATCGACCGCGACGTCAAGCTCGTCGCCGACAAAGCGCTTTTTAAACCAACGGTGCCGACGCTCGTCGTCATCGAGCAGCATCACGCGTATCGGTCCGCGATCCGCGTTCACGTTTGCAAGACCGAATCTAATCAACAAGCCACGAAAAAAACTCATAAATTTATGGGCCGAACTCAATATATCATTTTAGCTATCAGAGTTCTTTGATAAACCTAACAGTATTGATCGATTTATTCGGAATGGATTAAAGATGATAGATGTCAACTGATAGATCTATCATCTAAAATCTGTCATCTATTATCTATTTCGAATTAGAATTCATTCTTTAAGGGTTTTCAAAAAGCACCTATTAACTAATAACTGCCAACTGTTAACTATCGGAGGCGAGCGCTATAATTCATTTTATTCGTCGCACACATGTCTCAGGAAAAGAACAAAAAACCAAATATCGCGACCGTTCCGCCGCCCACAGCACCGGAGAATATTGTCTATGACTGCAAGATTTGCCAGGACACCGGTCTTGAAGTCGTCACCGGCAAGGGTGCCCGCGTTTGTTCGTGTCGCAGGCAGAGGAAACGCGAGGATCAGTTCCTAAGCGTTAGGCTGCCGCGCCGCTACGACGGTTTTCACTTTAATAATTATAAGCCGCAAACACCGATGCAGGACGCGGCGTTCAAACTCGCGGCATCACTGACGATGGAATTCCCCGCCGTCGATCGCGGCCTTTTGCTGATGGGCAACGTCGGCGTCGGTAAAACTCACCTCGCGGTCTCGATCTTAAAGGGCCTGACCGAACGCGGCTTCGATTGTCTCTTTTATGAATTTGGCTCGCTGCTCAAAGAAATTCAGGACTCGTATAATCCCAACACGTTCACCTCCGAATTGAGCGTGCTCTCGCCTGTGCTAAAAACCGAAGTGCTCGTGCTCGACGAACTTGGAGCCTCGAAACCGACAGATTGGGTTCGCGACACGATGGCTCACATCATAAACACCCGTTACAACGACAAGAAACTCACCATTTTCACTACGAATTACCTCGACGAGCGAAAATACGACCGCGAAGAAACCCTCGAAGACCGCGTCGGCGCACGGCTGCGTTCGCGCCTGTTCGAAATGTGCAAAACCGTTATGATGGACGGTCGCGATTATCGTCGAAAATTCGACCAAAAAAGCATCGGCCAACGTCGTTAAAACTTCTTGAATTAATCCAATCTGACTGATATAATCATTTTTGCTCGGGCTCTCGCTCGAGAACAAAAGATATGCTTTCCGCCAACACGCTCCTCAGGGATGGCAGATATCGAATAGGCCACGCAATCACTTCAGGTCGGGCTGGGACGCTCTACACAGCCGAGGATCAAATCTCAAAACAACACGTCGCAATTGTCGAACGTTTCGAGACCGACGAAGGCCGAACCGAAAATCTGATCAAGCTCCGCCACGAAGGCCTCGTTTCAGTCGTCGACAACTTCCGCGAAAACGAACACGATTACGAGGTCACCGAGCCGATAGCCAAAACTGAGGCAAAGCCAAATTCAACCGCAGTAAACGAGATCTTCGGACGGCTCGCGCCGATCCTGCAAGCGATCGCTGCCCTGCGCGCCAAATTTCCGTCGCGTAAATTTGTCGAGATTTGTGCGGAGAATATTTTCACGACCGCTGACGGCAACCTCAAGCTGCTCTTTGTCGAAAGCTACGGAATAATCTCACCAAAAAATCCGCAGGAATCGCCGTATCTGCCCTTCGAGCGTGTCTGGGACGATCTCGATCTAATCTCACAGCGTGCATTTTATCGTGAGTTCGACGACGAAACTCTCGAATTGCTCGAATCCGCACCAGATGCCCGCAGCGATATGTATTCGCTCGGCGCCGTGTTTTATGAGTTGTTGACCGGTCGTGCTCCGCTCTCCGCATTCGAGCGTTCGTTCGAGATGCTCGACGGCAAAACCGATCCGCTAACACCGATCTTTTCACTCAATAACACAGTTAGCAGCACTCAATCGCAGTTCGTGATGAAGCTGCTCGCCGTCAAACGCGAGAACCGTTTTGATTCTTTAGAGGATATTCTTATGAACATGCCCATGACACCGAATGACATTAATAACAATAACCGAGCTCAAAATGACGCGACCGACATCGATAATCTCGAACTGCTCGAGATTCCTATCGAACCGCAACGCGAGCGAGCCGAGGCCGTCATAAACGGGAATCGCTCGGACACGCACGTGCTCGATCAGGTTTTCGAACTCTCGACGACTGAGATCTCGCCGGAATCAGCAATGCACGCCGAAGATCTGGATTCGTTCGTCGATCAGTTTTACTCAAAGGACGAACTGCACGATCGCATCGACGCACATCTGGCGGCGAAGAAAGTCGTCAATGAATCTGAGGTCGCAACGACGGAAGCGGTCGTTGAGAATAAAGTTTTTGAGCCTGTTGTCGAGAAACGTCCCACCTTCTCACCCGAACCTGAAACGCCAAAGCAACGCGGCGGTTTTGGGAAGATGATCGGCATCGCCGTCGCGAGTATTTTAGTAGTCGGTGTCGCCGGTTTCGGACTGCTGAGCTTTATGTCGGGCGAGACGAATAGCGCCCAAGAGCAGATGCCTTATCAAGCTCCTGGCGCTTCGATCGTCGAGCCGTCACAGCAACCGGTGACGTCGAATGAACCTGTAACTTCTACCTCAACAGAAACTCCGCAAAATATCGACGCCCAACCCGAAACACCCACCGCTCCTGCAAAAAGCCGTCCGCAAGTCGCCGAAGCAAAACCTGCAAAACCGGCTGAAGCCAAGCCCGCCAAAACCGAAGAAAAACCAAAAAAGAAAATGACGGTCGATGACCTTCTCAACTAGATCTACGCATATGAACCAGACAAATTTATCTATCGCAAACAGAATTTTCGCTTTCGCCGCCATGGCTTTTGTCTTTGGCGTGATCGGAGCGTCATACAATGTTCTCGCTCAAGGCCGCGAGCTAAGTCTTGCCGACATTTTGATCGCACTGCGTTCGAAAAAAGCAGTGATCGAGGATAAAAACAAGATCTTGACCGACGCGGTGAAAGAGCGCGGCATTACTTTCGCTCTTACGCCCGAGATTGAGAAGGAGCTCGGTGTAACCGGAGCACGCGTCGAGTTGATCGCCGCGATTCGCGAAAAAGCAGTCAAACCGAAGTCGGAAGTTTCCGCACCGGTAAAGACCGAAGCTCCGCCGCCAGTCGTCAAGCCTGTCGCTCCGCCGCCCGATTTTGCGTTTTACCGCGTGCGTGCGACGCAGGAGATGAATGCCAACAATCTCGACGCCGCACTCGCCGATCTCGACAAAGCGATAGAGATGAAGCCGGGCGACGCCGGTTCGTTTGTCGATAAAGGAATTATCTTCACGCGCCAGGATAAGTTGGAGACCGCGATCGAGCAATACACAAAAGCGATCGAGTTGAATGCGAATTACGGTCTCGCATATTTCAATCGCGGCATGGTCAAGGAAAGGATGGGCAGAGGCGACGATGCACTTGTCGATTTTCAAAAAGCGGCCGATGTAGATCCGAATGACGATCTGGCAAAAGCGGCTATTTTGCGCATCAAGACAGCCAAGGCCGAGGCCGCCGCGAAAGTCGCCGAAGCCGCACGTCTCGCCGAAGCCGCAAAACGCCCGACCGTCATCAACGTCGGCGCACTGAATTCATACGCAGCAAAACTTGCGATGCCAGTTTATTCTCCGGTTCATAAACGAATGGGCCTTCACGGTAAAGTGACAGTGACGATCAAGCTGGACGAGGAAGGCAAGGTGATCAGTGTAAAAGCCATCGACGGCCCCAAACCGCTCTGGAGCGCCGCCGAAGAAGCTATCAAACAATCTAAATTTAAACCTGTTCTGCTCGACGGCAAACCGATCGCCGCCAACGGAATGATCACGTTTAATTTTTCGTTGAAATAAGAAAAGTTAGTAGTTCGCAGTCGTCGCTTCGGTTTTAACGCCGCTCGCTTCCTGCGCGATCTTGACGCCGACGGACGCTCCGATGCGTGTCGCACCGGCCTCGAACATCGCACGCGCATCGTCGATTCCCTTCACGCCGCCGCTCGCTTTTACACCGAGAGTCGAGCCGACCGTGTGACGCATCAAAGCAACGTCGTTTGCCGTTGCACCGCCACTTGCGAATCCTGTCGAAGTCTTTACAAAATCCGCACCGGCGTTTTTAGCGGCAAGACAAGCTCGAACTTTTTCTTCGTCCGTAAGTAGAGCGGTTTCGATAATGACTTTGCAGAGAATTTGGTTTTCGTGAGCAGCCTCGACGACAGCTTTTATGTCATCTTCGACGGCACAATCGTCGCCGGATTTTAGCTTGCCGATATTGATAACCATATCGACCTCGCGGGCGCCGTTAAAGATCGAGCGCCGCGCTTCGTAAGCCTTTACGTCCGGCAGCGTCGCGCCGAGCGGAAAGCCGATCACTGTGCAAACCGGCACGCTTGAGCCTTGTAAAAATTCGACAGCCTGCTTGACCCAGCCTGGATTTACACACACAGAAGCAAAACCGTATTGAGCAGCCTCGTCGCACAATTTCTTAATATCAGTCTGTGAAGCCTCGGGCTTTAGCAACGTGTGATCGATCAAACTGGCCCAATCGTGTGCCGTTGCAGTTTCACCCAACACAATTCCAATGCGTTCGGCACCGGCATCAACGATCCGCTGCACATCCGCGTGACAAAACGTCGGACAATATTCCTCGCCCGTGAGTTTCGCCATCACCATGTCGGTGATCTGGTCGATCAATTGGTTGTAATTGCCGTTTTGCTGCATCGTTAGAAAATAATTCTAACACTTTATTATTTAAGCCAGAATCAGCCGCAGATTTGCGCAGATGACGCAGATCAAAACACTGCTTCTATCTGCTCAATCTGCGTTTATCTGCGGCTAAATTCTGTATTGCTTATCGATATTATCGATCTTGCCAACACGTTTCATGTGCCGCTCTTCGCTAATGTCGGTCGAAATAAACGCCTCAGCGATATTTTTTATCTCTTCAAAACTATTTTGCCCGGCTCCGAGCGTCAACACATTAGCGCCGTTGTGCTCGCGTGAGTTTTTTGCAAGAGCGGCGGAATAACATTGCGCGGCGCGCACATTCGGAACCTTATTCGCGGCCATCGCGCTGCCGATGCCGGCTCCGTCGATGATAATTCCGACATCGACTTGCCTTCCGGCGACCGACTTCGCAACTGCGTGCGCGATGTCAGGATAATCGACCGCGTCTTCGCTATCGGTGCCAAAGTCGCGAACGTTCAGCCCAAAATCCGCTAGAAAATTTTTTAACTGTTCTTTAAGTTTGAAACCGCCGTGATCGGCACCGATAGCAACCGAACGAACTTTAACCGCGCTTTTTCGCGACGTTTTGCGAATCAATTCGATCTGTAGATCATTAACAATATCGTTCGCAAGTGGCGTAAATTTGACTTTTTCGGCTACGCGCACACGAGAACCGGCTTCAAGCCCGCGTAGGTCGTCTTCCGTGATCAACGATTTTGCCGACTCATCGCGATCCCACTCGCGCGTCATTTTTTCTTGCAAAGAATTTACGATGACGTGCTCGACCTCACCGATAGAAGCGTCAGCACCAACGTTCGAGGTTTCTTCGCCCTCGGTCGGCACGGTCGCGAGCACCTGCCGGACGAGTTCGCGGACACGTTCGCGAGTTTCTTTGTTTGCATCAGCCATTCTTTGCGCAGCTTACCTTGAAAGTTCAGCGTACTTTGAATATATTTCTAAATACCGATCCAATCAAACACGCGAAGAAAATATGGCTGCTGAATCGACGCAAATGGCAAACACCGAATTTACCAACCCAAATCTCGAAGTCCTTCATTCCGAAGAGCAAATACGCGCCCGCATCGCAGAATTAGGTGAAGAGATAACCGCCGATTACGCCGGCAAAGACCTCGTGCTTGTCAGCGTTTTGAAAGGTTCGTGCATCTTCCTCGCCGATCTGATGCGCGTGATCGACCTAAAACTTACGATCGATTTTATGTCGGTTTCGAGTTACAAGAACGAGATGAAATCGACCGGTGACGTAGAAATTTTAAAGGATTTGAGCAACTCTATCCGCGGAAAAGACGTGCTCGTCGTCGAAGACATCATCGACACCGGCCTGACTTTATCTCGCTTGCTCGACATTCTCGGCTCACGCGGAGCCAAGTCGATCAAGCTCGCGAGCTTTCTCGACAAGCCAGAGCCGCGTATCAAAACCGAGCTAAAGATCGATTACACAGGCTTTGTCGTGCCGAACAAATTCGTCGTCGGCTACGGCCTCGACGCCGCCGGACGCTATCGCAATCTGCCATTTATTGCCATCGTTAAAGATCCGTCGGCTGCGTAGGTCAGCCTTGACCACCTCGTAATGTTTCCGTATAATCTGACTTTTTCGATTGTCGGGTGAATTCCCGTCTTTCGCTGGAGCTAACAAATGAGTTACGCAATTATTAAAACAGGTGGAAAGCAGTTTGCGGTTGAGAGCGGACAGACGCTTCGTGTGCCGACGATTAGTGCCGATGCCGGCAAAAAGGTTGAGATCGACACTATGGTCGCTGGCGGCAAAGTCGGAACCGGAAAAGTCAAAGCAACCGTCGTCAGCCACGGCAAAGACGATAAGATCATTGTTTTCAAGAAAAAACGTCGTAAGCAATACAAACGCACGCAAGGACACAGACAAGGTTTTACGGAAATTAAGATTGACTAGGAGAATTGCGGATTGCGGATTAATAAATCCCAAATCCCAAATCCCAAATCCGAAATCAGATATGGCACATAAGAAAGGTGTAGGTTCATCACGAAACGGCCGCGACTCGAACGCACAGCGGCTCGGTTTGAAGAAATTCGGCGGCCAGCACGTCCTCGGCGGCAACATTTTGGCGCGTCAACGCGGCACAAAATGGAAGCCCGGCAATAACGTCGGTCGCGGCAAGGACGACACGCTGTTCTCGCTGATCGAGGGCTTTGTCAAATTCGAAGACAAAGGCCGCAAAGGCAAGTTCGTCAGTGTTTACGCCGAAGGCGCGCCCGAACTCGCTCCGAAAGCTGCTTAACTAAGCGTCAAATTCAAATTAAAAAGAGGATGTCTGAAAACTTGGAATTGCCCGTTTGCGGGCATCAGATTTAAGCTCCATGCGTGAGCATGGAGTCAGTATCGGGTCCGAAATTAAGCCCGTTTGCGGGCGGCAGAAAAGAGTTGAAGCCAGTGCTCATCGCAGTCTGTCGCCCGCAAACGGGCTTTGGCTTTTCGCATGTTAACTACATGCTCTCGCATGTAGCATTACTCTTTCGTCCGCAAAGCGGACTTTTCAGACATCCTCTTTTTTTATTTCTTCTATATTGCGAGGACAAAATTAGCTACAATTACTTCGATGAAGCCCGGAGAAGACCTAATTGAGCAAGGAATTGCTGATCTCGCGAAAGGACTTGAAACTGTTCCTTCATTACTTGTCTCAATCGGCGCGTCGAGGCTTCGCGATGCGGGACTCGACATTCCCTACCCAACATTTTCGATGCCCGAACATAGGCTTTACACGCTGCTGCAAGCCGAACATAGCGATAACGCACATTCACAATATAACGCTTACATACGTCGTCTCGTAAGTTTCGAACGCGCTGCCGAATGCGGGATTTAGTTGATAAAAATCGAATCGCTGAATTGATGCGAGCTCTTGGCCGGATTTCACGCAAGCCATGTCGAATTTATTTCACCGGCGGAACGACCGCTGTTTTGATTGGCTGGCGGAAATCGACAGTTGATGTTGATTTAAAGATCGAGCCCGAGCTCGACGAACTATTTCGTGAGATGCCAGAAATCAAGGAGCGAATGAAAATCAATATCGAACTTGCGGCACCGTCGGACTTTATTCCGTCACTACCCGGCTGGCAGGAGAGATCGAGATTTATCGGTGACGAGGGTAAGATCAGCTTTTTTCACTACGACCCATACAGTCAGGCTTTGTCAAAAATTGAACGCCGACATCAACAAGATTTGCTCGACGTGAAGGCAATGTTTGATCAAGGTTTGATTGAAAAATCTAAACTACTATCGCTTTTCCGTGAAATTGAGCCGCAGCTAATCAAGTATCCGGCAATCGATCCGAAAAGTTTTAAAAAAGCGGTACTTCAATTTGTAGAAGAAGTTCAGGGTTCACAGAATTAACTTAATTTTCCCACCACTGCTTCACGGCGTTCGGTGAATTTGATGGCACAGGAAACAAGTTTCCGAGCTTCGGAACCCTCGCAGCCATTGCTTTGCCTTCAACCGATGTCCACGGCAACCCATAAAAAAGCCCGTTCGACGCTCCGCTGAGGCGTTTGTCGAGAGCGCTACCCGCTGCCGGAATCGTCATATCTACCAATAAGAATTGTAGTCAAGATTGATGTTGCCGTTTTGTTCGGGATGAACGGCGGGGCGGCCGTTGGCGACGTTGAATTTCCATGTTCGCCAGACTTCGCCGTTATTCACCAAAGAGCATTCCCAACTTCCCGGATTGTCGTCGAGTGCCGGTCGCGGATCCCAGCGATTGCGCTTTTCGCCCCAACTTATCGGCGCAAGAAGCCGAACCACGTGAAAGCCGATCTCGTCCTGATATTCCGTGCCTCGCACAAACCGCGGAGCAACCCTGTCCTGATAGATCACCGAATAAAACATCTCGCGGCGGCTGATCGCCTGATCGGCAAATCCGTCGGGTCCTTCGAAAACGATACGCTTGCCGTTGACCGAACAACGCATATAACCGTGCGGAAGATTTTTTCCCACCTCGGACGGCGAAAGGCTGAAATAAAATTCGACATGATTCGCGCCCAATCGTTCGGGTGCGCTGATGCGTGCGAGATAGCCCGCGTACTCGCGCGGACGCAGATGAACCCAGCTCACCGGCGCTTCGTTGTGACGGTTGATGTAATAGAGCGGCGCCGAAAGTCCGGCTTCCTGACCCGAACGCACGCGATTAACCGTCTTTATATCGATCTTGTAATTGCGAACCAGCTTTCCCTCATCGGTTGCGCCGTTGACCGTGTAAACCAAAACATCGGATATGCCGATCTCCTTTGTCGCCGTGTCTTTTCGCCAGCATTCGACGGTGTTCATAAAACTCTCGTCAAGTGCGCCGGTCGTGTTGCTGTATCTCGCGGACTCGCAGCGTGTGGTCGCGACAGGTTTGCCGGCCTTTGATATTACAACCTTCAATGCGCTGTGTGTCGGGTATTCACCAAAGACCTTGAGATTGATCCTTAAATACCAACCGGTGCTAACCGGAATGTTATTTGGCCCCAACGCTTCGCCGCTAACGGCCTCGAACCACGTATAGCCGTCGTCAATAATATCTTGACGACCTGCGACGGCGAAATTCGCGCAAACCAGCGACATTGCGATCAGTAAAAGCGACTTTTTCATAATTGAAAAAAGAGTAAATCAAGTTCGAAATTTATGCAAAAATAAAAAAATCTCCGCAAAATATTTTTTTTTTCAGCGAATATTTTTTCTTCTGTGAGATATCGGTTTACGCATGCCAAATTACTTGATCGTGGATGTTCTTGTCGTCAAATCACTTGTCGGATTTTCCACATTTTCGTCCACAGTTTTCCCACAGCGTTTTCCACAACATATTCACAGAACCACCGTAAAATAAGGGCGAAAGTTAAAGCACTTTCTACTTGACTTATATTTTTACGAGTGTAAGATTGCATACATAGTCGAGATTGCTTACGGGCATTTTGACCGGCATCGAGAGGTGGAACGGAGGTGGTGACACACCGTTCGCGGACGGAAGGAGCGGAAAGCCGCCGCCCACAAACGCTCGAAGCCGAAGCCGAAAGGCTTGGCGCCGATGGGTTGGCAAATCACATCGGAGTTGTTCGGATAAAAACGAACAACACCCAATTGGAAATGATCAGCCAAACGGGTGCAACGCCGCTCAAGTCGCAAGACATGAGCCTCGTTGCCGGGAACGTAACCGGCGGTGGAGGAAAAGCCACCAAACAAAAAACCTAACGGCACTGACGCTTTGGGCGTCAACGTGAAACGCAAGTGGATCGGGTGCTGACCGGAGAAGAAGCTACCCGCTAGAAGCGTCTTCGGAATAAAAAAACGGCGACTGGAACGTGTACATGCGAGAGTCGCCAACCTTTTGAGAGCACTTCGGTGCTCGCTGAAGGAATAACAAAAGCGTCGAATCGAGCAATCGAAGCGACGCTTTTGTTTTTTTGCGATTTAGCTTATTCGTATCGAAGCGCGTCGATCGGATTCAACCTCGCAGCCTTCCACGCAGGCAAAAGACCAAATACCACGCCTAATCCGACTGAAACACAAAACCCGACAATCGGTGCCCAGAGCGGAATATACGTCGGCAAGATCATATTTATTAATAGCGACAACAGCACGCCGATCACAATTCCCAAAACTCCGCCGAGACCGGTCAACGTTGCCGCCTCGATCAAAAATTGCGTGACGATGTCGATGCTTCGCGCTCCGATCGCCTTGCGGACGCCGATCTCTTTTGTGCGTTCGGTGACGGAGACGAGCATAACGTTCATCACGCCGATGCCGCCGATCAGCAGACCGACGCTCGAGATCGCGACCATAAGAAGGAAGATTCCGCTCGTGATCGCCCCGAAGCTCTGAATGATCTGATCCGACGTCTGCACACCAAAATTATCGGGCTTATCGGACGGGACTTTTCTCGTGCGGCGCAGAATATTTTTCATCTCTTCGAGCGCGTCGTTCATCTTGCCGGGCTTTGCCGTCGCCATAATAAAGCAATCTTCGTTCGCCGGATAAAGCTGCTTGATGGTCTTGAACGGCAGATATACGGCTTTGTTTTCGTTATTCGGGTCGTCGGCTCCGATCAGAAATATCTCGCGCTCTTTTAGCACGCCGATAATGCGATAATTGCGGCCTTCGATCTGAATATCCTGGTCGATCGCGTTCGAATAAGGAAAGAGCGTGTTTGCAACATCGACTCCGATGACCGCGACTTTGCCACGTTGAGCTTCTTCGTTAGCGGTAAAATAACGGCCCTCGGCAAGGTTTGTCACGCCCATTTGAAAATAATCCGACGCAGCGCCTTGCACCGTCGCGTTCGTCATCTCGATCTCTTTGTTGCGAACATTCACGCGTTCCGTGAACGGCCCGGCGACAAAATCGACCGGCGACATAAATGGCGAAACGTAATCGCAATTCACGCACTCGACGCGGATAGCATCGGCATCTTCTTCGGTTAACGGCGGACGTGTTCGCTCCTCCATCGACGGATTGAAATTAAAACCCGGATCGAATTTGAAAGCATAAATTGAATTCGTTCCAAAAGATTCGATCTCCTTAGAAACGCGCGAATCGATACCCGAAACAAACGCCGCGATGACGATAACCGTGACCGTGCCGACGACAACGCCGAGTATCGTGAGAAACGAACGCAGCTTGTGCTGACGCAGCGTGTCGAACGCCATCAGCAGATTTTCGTAAAAATTTGAATGAAGAAACTTCATACAATTGGTTCAGAGTGCAAGCTTCAGCTTGTTTCCTGCTCACGAAAAGACAAGCTGAAGCTTGCAATCTAGCTTTATTAATCCGCTCGCAAGGCCTCGATCGGGTCGAGTTTTGCTGCTTTCCACGCAGGATAAACGCCTGAAACCAACCCGACGCCGCTCGAAACAAACAATGCGATCGCCGTCCAGATCAACGGCAAAGCTGTCGGGACGCCTAATCCGACCGATACGAGTTTCGCGATCAAATACGCGATCGTAACGCCGATGGCGCCGCCCAACAACGCCAGCGATGTCGATTCGGCGAGGAACTGTTTTAAAACATCGCCTTGCTTTGCGCCGATACTTTTGCGAATGCCGATCTCCTTTGTTCGCTCGGTGACGCTGACGAGCATGATATTCATAATGACGATGCCGCCGACGACGAGTGAGATCGATGTGACGCCGATAGCTGCGATTTGGATAGTGCCAAAGATCGCGTCACGCAACTCGTTTATCGCTTTTGGCGTGACGATGCCGAAATTATCTTTTTCCGAAGGCTCAAGTTTTCGACGCACGCGCATCAGAGTTCGCGCTTCTTCCAGAGCATCTTCGTAAGTTTCGGGACTTGTCGATGTGACCGAGATCGTGATCGAGCGGCGAACGCCGTAGATCGACAAAAACGTCGAAAGCGGAATCGACACATACATATCACGCGTCTGCCCGAACGCAGAGCCGAGTTCTGTCCCCACGCCGATCACCTGAAACTGACGGCCATCGATCTTTATCATTTGTCCGATCGGATCGCTCGACGAAAATAGTTTATCCGCAGTTTCGATACCGATAAAACAGACCAACTTGCGAGACTCTTCCTCGGCGTTGATGAAGTAACGCCCGCGACCGGCTTCGATCTTTTCGATCTCGGCAACATTCTGCGTTGTTGCTTTTAGCTGCACATTCATCAGCGACTTGTCGCCAAATTTTACATCTGCCATCGAAGCCGACTTTCCGCCGGCGTCTTTGATGTTGCCGCCGTGATTTTTTAGCGCACGCATGTCGTCGAGCGTGACATCTTTGTTACGACGACGCGCGGCATTCAACATCTCGACGCTCGAATAATCTTCGATCGAATAACGCTGCACACTGAATGCATTCGTGCCGATATTTGCGATCTTTTCGTCAACGTAGGCGTTGAAACCTTCGATCAGCGACACGACGACGATCACGGTCGCGACGCCGAATATCACACCAAGCAGCGTCAAAAAAGAGCGCAACTTGTGCGACAGGATCGAGTCGAAAGCCAGTTTTAACGCCTCGAAAAAAGACATAACTAAACAATATCAAATTTATTAATTACGGCGGCTGATCGATTATCGCTTACGACTCGAAGTTACAAGATCTATAGGAACAAATACAGACCAAACCCACCAGGAAGTATGCTATTCTTGTGATTCCGAACTAATTTTATTGTACGAGAGGAGGAGTTATGCCTTGGAAACCGACCGATGAAACTGGAACGTCGAAATCTGTTGCAATTCACGCTGCACTTGTCGAGACCGAGAACGGAGCTGCGATCGTATACTTCGGTTGGGGAAACCCAAAAACATTCCTCTATGATGCGACTCCTTCGACGCCCGACAATCCGATCAATGACGCCGACAGGGTCGACGTGGCAAACGGAGATCCGATAGATTCGCAGGGACTGGCACATATGTTCTGCGGAAGCGAGAGTTTTCTTGCCGACGGGCGATTGGTGGTGGCCGGCGGTATTGCGATCGGGCTGCAAAATCAGAATTTACCGCATGATGTTCATGAGCATGACAGTGGAGAAAGGCGGAGCTATGTTTACAGCCCGCTGGCGAATTCCTGGACCGCCGAAGGTGAGATTGCCGACTTATGTTTTCAACCGATATGGAACCCGGCCCAGAATCGATGGGAAATAAGTAACTCGCTCGGCGGTGGCAGATGGTATCCGACGGTTATCACCCTGGGTAATGGTGAGGCGTTTGCTTCCGGCGGACATCCGTTCATTGGGGTCGTCACCGGAACAGAAATAATCATTAACGAAGAGGGTGAAGAAGAAGAAATAAATATCGTCGATGCGACGGGCGCTGACAACTCGCCTTTTCCGGAAAAGAGCGGCTCTCCGAGACATAATAACAATACGCCGGAGAGATTTTCACCGACGACGGGAAAGTGGACGCTGATCGTAAACCAATCGACCGCGAACGACGACCATTCTACAGATGAGTATCCGCGAATTCATCTCGCGCCGTCCGGACACGTTTTCTACTCGACACTCGCCAAGGATAAGAAGCGGTTTTATGACGCATTTTCCGGGTCATATACAACCGATAATGTGGAACCGGGTCACGGCAACTACTTTGCCGGCAGTGAAGCAACCTCCGTACTCTTGCCAATCTTGCCAAATGACTCCAATAATATTTGGGTTTTGGCCTGCGGATCTGATCCTGCGCAAGTCATCAATATCGCCTCAACAGCGGTTCCTGTATGGCTGGATACAGGCGACCGCCAGCCGATAAACGGTGAAAGACCCGTAAGACGACATGCTTGCAGCGTGCTGCTGCCGACGGGACAGGTTTTTCTCACGGGCGGTGTAGGCGCGGGTGATCCCGCACCGGGATTTTTGGTGCCTGAACTATACACGCCATCGATAAATTGGAACGCCGGAATTTACACGCCGGGTGCGACGGGAACATGGCAAAGTCTGACTAACGAACCAGCAACTGTTCTGCGCGGTTACCACGGAGCAGCGCTCCTATTACCTGATGGCCGCGTGTGGACGGCGGGTTCCACGGAAGGCGGCGACGAACAGCAGATAGAAATTTACGAACCAGCTTATTTCGCGGTGCAAAATCGTCCGGTTATCGCTGACGATGTGCCGATGAGTTCAGGCTATGGACGTCAGATCACCTTTACCATGGAATCCGGCACGCCCGCGCGAGTCGCTCTCATCCGATGCGGGGCAATGACGCACGCCTTTGATTCCGACCAGCGGTATGTCGGACTCAACTTTAATTTCAATGACGAAAACAACACCGTTAACGCCAATATTCCTAACAATCCGGACCTCGTTCCGCCGGGAATGTATATGCTCTGGGTTATCAACGCGAATGGTAATCCTTGCCGAGAGTCGAAGTTTATTCGCATATGCGATCAGTTTGTAAAATTCCGGGTTAACCGCAGCACATTTTCCCGTGATGAAACCGAGGCATTTGCCGAGGGCGGCGTAACAACTTTTACGTCGATCCTTCGTGCCGATTTCGAATGCTTTCGGCCCGGCGAACTCGGCTTTCCCGATCCGAATATACAAACGCGGCTCAGATGGGACTCAACTTCAGGAAACACGATCGACTCTTCCCTAATGGAGATCGTATTTACGGGCTTTGAGTTGGAAAACAGCGCGCTGCCACCCGATGTCGCACAGCGAATAACCTGTGTATTCGATCTGGTCATTAAAGATATTGCGATTTTTGACGAGGTCACGATGGCCGACCGGCCGTTCAATGCTCGCGTACGCATCGGCCGCAATTTCGCCGATACGTTGCTCGAGTTAACCACCGAGCCGAATCCCTACATGATCGATATCGAAGGCGGCAACGAACATTGGCTCAGTTCGGATGTTCGCGTATTTAAAATCAAGCCCGGCCAGACGAAATTCGACAACAGCGTTACTTTTAACTCGGGCGACACTCCGCTTGAGTTTCTAAACGAGCTCCTAGGTCAACTCAATGAAGAAGCTGCAGATGAACCCGATGCAAATCAGCACACTTTCAAGAAATTGCCGACCGCACAGGATGACCCTGACGGCGTGATGGAACTCTCACAGCTTGTCGACGGGACATTTGTCAACGGTATTATGGTTGGGGGCAATCCTATATTTAATTTCGCAATCGCGAAAGTTAGATATGTGTCAAACTCGACGGACATCAGCAACGTGAAGGTCTTTTTTCGACTCTTTAATACGGTCGGCACGGCGCTCGAATACAACAGCCAGACCACATATCGCCGGGCAGGAAGCGGTGCGGACACCATTGCCCTACTTGGAAAAGTTGGCCCGAGTATAATATCGATACCGTTTTTCGCTGAGACTCGTGTTACACCCGGCGACAGCATGACGGAACAGCCGGACTTAAACAATACAAAATCGATGGACGCGAAAGGAGCGACGGAATCCATCGCATATTTTGGATGCTGGCTGGATATTAATCAAACGACGCCCCAGATTCCGACATTCCCCTTGAATGACGGTCCGTTTAATGACGTCATTTTCCCTTTTAATCCGGTAAGCATTCAGCAACTTGTACGGAATTATCACCAATGTCTGCTAGCTGAACTGTTCTTTGAATCGGACAAAATTCCAGACGTTGCCGATCCGCAAAATAGCGCATCGGCCGCCACACCGGCTAACCACGAAAATCTTGCACAGCGAAATGTGGCGGTCTCAAAATCGGGGAATCCCGGTTCACGAGAATCCCGTACGGTTCAGACGACATTTGTTGCGCGCTCATCGCCTACGGCTACCGACAAGTTTATACAGAAATACGTCACGCAAGACCGCAGACAGGCATTCGATCTGCGTCGAAATCGTGTGCCGCTTCCGGATGAACTGATGTTTTCGGGTAAAAACCTGCCTGAAGGAAGCCGAATCACTGTTTATATGCCTGAAGCCAAGGCGGACGATATTATCCGTCTTGCCTCGCAAAGATTGAGTCCGGTAAAACTTGAAAAAATAGATGATCGCACGGTTAGCTTTATCATCGATCACACGGCGTATGTACCTATGCCCGGCGGCAAACTGAGAAATTTTGCAGGACTTCTGAGCGTTGAATTGCCTGAAGGCGTTCAGAAGGGGGAGGTCTATAGCCTGAAGGTCCACCAGTATTCAGGCCCGGCGCGGCAAAAGCTTATCGGGTCGTTTACGCTGCTGATACCGGTCGAGACAGAAGACGATCTGCTGCAAGATGAGGTGCGCAAGCTTTCAGTCCTGCGACACATATTTGCGTCAATTCATGTGAGCGAACCATGGTATCCTGTGTTCCTGCGTTATCTGGGACAAATTGAGGATCGAGTCAGTGCGTTTGGCGGCGATCCGGAGCGCGTTATCCCATCGCCGTCTGGCAGTCTGCCTGGACCGAGGCCGGAAAAACCCGAAACCAAATCGTTCGAGGGTAAAGTGAAACTGGTTCTCTACGATTGTTTTGGCGAGTTCAAGGGTTTCGTTCTACAAGATTGCCGAGGTAGTAAAACTTTCTCAAGCTGTCAAAAAGGAATCGAAAGAATCGCGGTCAGGGCATGCAAGGACAAAAGCACCTTGAGGGTAAATACCGACAACGGTAAGCAGGGGCGAATACTCAGCATCATCATCGTATGTTGCTAAGCCATTCATTGCCAAGTTGCCTGGTCTTCTTTACAAACCTACAATCGAACCCGGCAAATGTTTATTGATCGGGTAAAAATTCGTATTAAAGCGGGTGATGGCGGGAACGGCGTCACGGCGTTTCGGCGCGAGAAATTTGTGCCGCGTGGCGGACCGTCAGGCGGTGATGGTGGCGTTGGCGGTAGCGTTTGGATCGAATCTGATGAAGGGTTAAATACGCTGCTGCATCTTCGTTACAATCCCGAGCACAAAGCCGAGCGTGGTCGTCACGGCGAAGGTTCGAATCGATATGGTAAAGACGGCGCCGACGCGATCGTGAAAGTTCCGGTCGGCACGCAGGTGTTCGACGCGTTGACGAATGAGCTGATCTACGATTTTACAGAAGCCGGCCAGCGACTTCGCGCCGCGAAGGGCGGTAAAGGCGGTTGGGGTAATTCGCATTTTGCGACGCCGACAAAACAAGCGCCGAAATATCATTACAACGGCCGTCCCGGTGAAGAAAAAGAATTACAACTCGAGTTAAAATTGATCGCAGATGTCGGCCTGGTCGGTTTTCCAAACGCAGGCAAATCTACGTTGATCTCAGTTATTTCAGCGGCAAAACCAAAGATAGCTGATTACCCTTTTACTACGCTCGAACCAAATCTCGGCGTTGTCGATATGGGCGATTATAAAACGTTCGTAGTCGCCGACATTCCGGGTTTGATCGAAGGCGCGTCGGAAGGTGCAGGTCTTGGCGACAGATTTTTGCGACACGTGGAACGCACGAAACTGATCTTGCATCTCGTTGATGTCAGTTCACTCTCCGGCCGCGATCCCGTTTCGGATTATGAGATCATCAATCGTGAACTCGCAAATTACGACGCCGATCTCGCAACGCGGACACAGCTCGTCGTCGCGACAAAACTCGATGCTTTAGACGAACCGGAGCGTTTAGAAACTCTAAAAGCACGGGCGAAAAAAGATCGGCGAAGGTTTTTCGAGATCTCGTCTGTTACAAATATGGGTGTAAAAGAACTCGTTAACAACGTTTCCGAAATATTAAAGGAAATAGCCACAGAGATCACCAAGATTACTGAGAAGGCAACTTCAAAATAATTCTTCTCTCATTTTCTCTGTGAACTCTGTGGCAAAAATATGAAACGAATTGCATTTTATGGCGGCAGTTTTGATCCGGTGCATAACGGGCATCTTGCGATCTCACGCGCCGTTGTTGAGCAGTTTGAGTTGGATGAATTTTTTTTTATTCCAGCGTTTCACGCACCGCACAAAGTTAGGTTAAAACCGACTTCGGCTTACGACCGTTATGCAATGCTGTGTCTGGCAACAGCAGACGAGCCGAACGTCAGCGTCTCAAGGATCGAGATCGAGCTGCCCGAAAAACCATATTCGATCGAAACTCTGACTCGATTGAAGACCGAAAGACCGGATGACGAGATCTTTTTTGTGATCGGCGCCGATTCGTGGATGGACATCAAAACATGGCGTGAATGGGAGAGCGTGCTCACGATCGTCAACATAATCGTCGTTACGCGTCCAGGCGTCGAAATTCGAGTTGACCACGTCACTGACGAAATACGTTCGCGAATTGTCGATCTGCGAAAAACCTCTAACGCAAAGACGCAAAGTAGCAAAGACGCAAAGAGAACCACGACTCGGATATTTGTTACCGACGCCGTGAATCTCGACATTTCCGCGACCGAGATTCGTCAAAAGATCAGAGAAGGTGTTAAATCCTGGCGACAGGATGTTGCGAGCGAAGTTGCAAATTACATAGAAAAATATCAGATTTATAACTAATGGAAGAAACGCAAGAGAGATCGCTTCAGCGCGAAGCGGTCAAAATAGAAATCTCCGAAAAGCCCACGCCATTCTCAGAACTCGACCCCGAAGTAAAACTGGCAATACAATGTGCGGCTGAGAAGAAGGCCTTTGATATAGTCGGTCTCGATCTGCGCAGCGTCGCGAGCTTTACGGAATATTTTATTATCGCCGGCGGAGCGAATCAGCGACAGGTGCAGGCGATCGCCGATGAAATTACCGAGCAGCTCAAGAAGCAGCTTCAAACTCGCCCCGTGCGAATCGAAGGTTACAATTCCGCCGAATGGGTGCTGGTCGATTACGGCGACTTTATCGTTCACATTTTTAACAAAGAAGCCCGCGAATTTTACGACCTCGCACGTCTTTGGCGCGATGCTCGTCGCGTCGAGCTCCCTGACAATCTATAAATGAAATTCACATTTATCTGGGTCGGCAAAACGCGGGACAAGAACTGGCTCGCTTTGCAGGACGACTTCTTAAAACGTCTGTCGCATTTTGTGAAATGCGAAACGGTCGAAATTCGTGATGCCGTCGGCAGTGACGCCAAGGAGAAAGAAGGCAACCGAATTCTGAAAAAAGTGAATCAAAACGCCTTTGTCTGCTTGGTAGATGTGGGCGGTAAGAGCGTCACATCCGATGATCTGGCCGCACAGATCGAGAAATGGCAGAACGCCGGATTGAAGGAGATAGCCTTTATTATCGGCGGTGCGACGGGCTTATCACGTGAGGTTGCGACGCGGGCGGACTTTAAGGTATCCTTGTCGTTTCTCACTTTCACGCACGAAATGGCTCGTGTCGTATTGATAGAGCAACTTTATAGAGCATTTACGATTATTAAGGGGTTTCCGTATCACAAATGAGTAAATTGACCGCAAAAACCGCAAAAGAGATAAAAACAAAACTCATGCAAGAGCGTGAGGTTATCGTCAAAAAACTTAATGGCAACGATCTGTCGATCGATGACTCGGAGACGCCCGATCCGGTCGATCTCGCGGTCCGCAACTATTCTAAGAATGTTATGCTCGCGGTTTCGGAGAATGAGAGCCGACAGTTGACGTTGATCGATGAAGCGATCTTGCGCATCGCAGATAAAGAATACGGACTTTGTCAAAATTGCGAAAAAGTTATCAACGCAAAACGTCTCGCCGCGATTCCTTGGGCGCGTTACTGCATCGCTTGTCAGGAACTCGTTGAACGCGGTCGCCTCGACGAAGAATAATTTATTCACGTGCTAGCCGCCGTCACTGACCCACTTCTTTCGCTAATTTATCCGCAGAAATGCAATGTCTGTCACGACAACGTTGAAAGGCGTTTCGATGGTGCTGCGTGTGCGAAGTGTTGGAGCGAGACGCGCATCTTTACCGGAGCGGAAATGCTCTGTGGCAAATGCGGAGCTTATTTTGGCGAGAAACGTGCTCCGGTCGATGTGTTCTGTCGTAAATGTGACGACTATTTTTTTGACAAGGCATTCGCTCTTGGCATTTACGAAAAAGCTCTCGCGGCGGCGATCATCTCGTTAAAAACTTCACCACATCTTTCTGCTCGAATATCACGACTACTACAAACTTGCTCAACCGATTTTGAGAACATCGATCTCATCATCCCAATACCGTTGTCAAAAGAAAGACGACTTGAGCGCGGATTCAACCAAGCTGAGATCGTCGCACAAAAGATCGCTGCGATCACCAACAAACCTGTCGATGCGCACAGCCTGGAGCGCCAACTGCACACTCACATTCACCGCCTCGGAATGGATCAGAAGGCGCGCGAACTTAGCGTCCGCAATGCTTTTTCTGTTACACGACCGAAACTTATCATCGGCAAAAATATCTTGCTCGTTGACGATGTTCTCACTTCGGGAGCGACGGCTTCGTTCTGCGCAAAGGTGCTAAAGAAAAGCGGCGCGAGCAAGGTTACTGTCTTCACCTTAGCCCGCGCCGTAATGCGCTAATTTACGAAGTAATTATGGCGTGTCAAAAGTCGGCGATGGCAGATCGCCGGTTGTTCCCCACTGGATAAAAGCAATTCCAGTCGTGCTGCGCGACAGATACCAAATTCCATTTGAAGACCTAAACACGGCGATATCGTCCCTTCCGTCCGCGTCATAATCCCCAACCACCGGAACATCCGTGGCAACGCCCCACTGAAATGTACCAAAGCCGCTCGTGCTTCGTTGCAGATACCAAACGCCTGTCGATGGTCGGTAAACCGCCTGATCCGCTCTTCCGTCGCCGTCAAAATCGCCGGGCGTCGGAATGTCGGTCGATAATCCGAAATTCACCCCGATAAAAGCGCCGTTAGTGCTGTTCAGACGATACCAAATACCCTCCGACGGACGGTAATGGCACAAGTCGTATCTGCCGTCACCGTCAAAATCGGCCGCAGTCGGAATGTCGTTTGAAAGACCGAATTGGACAACAAGGAAATTGTTTGGATTAGTTGTTCGACGAATCCACCATGATCCGGTCGATGGCCGATATATTGCGATGTCCGCTCGTGCATCACCGTCGAAATCGCCGTGCGTCGGAATGTCACCGCTCAACCCAAAGCCGACAATTGTAAACGTCGCATTGCTGCTGTTGAAAGCGTACCAGACGTTCGTCGACGGGCGATAGACGGCAATATCGGAGATATTGTCGCCGTCAAAATCTTCCGGCGTCGGCACATCGCCATTCAAACCCCACTGCTGCGCCCGAAACGTATTGTTGGAACTGTGCGATATCCACCACACACCGGTCGATGGCCTGAAAATCGAAACGTCCGTTCGCAGATCGCCGTCAAAATCCGCCGATGATTTTGCACGTACGATCTTCTCGATCGTGCCGCCTTGTCCGATGACGTAGATTTCACCGTCTTCATCCTCGGCAAAGCTGACGATGAATCGAGATGTGTCCAGCAGCAGCGTCTGCGTGTTGTTGATCCAAAGCAATATCTCACCGGTACAGTAGTCACCATAAACATATGAGCCGGTCGGCAAATTGCCCTGCGGACCTCGATAAACGTATCCGCCGGTTATCGAACACCGTGATCCGGTGCTGTCATAATCGAATACCGGAGGCGTGTAGTTAGCCGGAATACACAGGCTAGGATCGAGGCCAGTGCAGTTGATTCCCTCATAAACGCGCCAGCCGTAATTTGCCCCACTCGTAATTGTGTCGACCTCTTCGCGAGCGCCTTGACCTACGTCGCCGGCCCACAACTGTCCGGTTAATCGGTCAAACGACCAACGCCACGGATTTCGCATGCCGATCGCATAAATTTCCTGACACGTATTTCCCGCGGTTGTGGTGCCGTTGTCGCATCGCGTTGTGTTTGCACCTGTAAAAGGATTTGTCGGCGGAATCGCATACGCAGGACTCGTGCTGTTCACATCGATTCGCAGCATTTTACCGAGCAGGTTTGCGCGATTTTGAGCTCGATTGCCCGGGTCATTTCCCGAACCGCCGTCGCCTAGTCCGATGTGTAGAAAATTATCAGGACCAAACGCGATCATCCCGCCGTTGTGATTGGAGAAAGGTTGTGGAATATTGAGCAAGATGCGTTCGGAATTAAAATTACCGGTATTTGAGCTGCCGTTACCGGTGGTTGTCGTGTATTCGGCAATGATGGTCGCACCGTCGGTTTGTCGCGTATAGTTGACGTAAAATCTGCCGTTCGTTGTAAATTGCGGATGAAACGCGAGTCCGAGCAGACCGCGTTCGCCGCCCGACAATACGCGCGAAGTGATGTTAATAAAATCTGTCGGCGTAGTTGACCCCGGCTGAACGAGTCTGATTATTCCGCCTTGCTGGACAATGAACAGCCGATTCGTGCCGTCTCTCGCACTTGTCATAAAGACCGGCGCACTAAAACCCGAAAGAAAAGGCTGAAGCCGCATCGTGTAAGGCGCCGGAACACCTTGCGCAAAAACGGTCGGCAGAAAGATTGTAAGTAATGCGACGAATAAAACGATACTTTTCATAAATGCTCCTAAAAAATTGAATTCGGGCCTAAGTCGAGGGGTTGAAACCGGTTAAACTAATATGATTTTAACCGCTCAAGTCGTTAGATTGCAAGAGGTTGTTAGTGTCCTAAACTTGTGGTGTCCGATGACATTTCCTTAGTGCCCTTTGTGTCCTCACTCCGTGCCCTCTGTGATTACTTCATTTTTTAATCACAGAGTTCACGAAGTCAGGACACAAAGGGCACGAAGGATTCGGAAACTACTAAGAGGTTTACAAACGGTAGCGAACCTTGCTCTTTAGTAAATTTGAATCTTCGTTTTCGATGTTCTGAAGACGCATCGTGATGTCCGCGGTCATCGCGAGATCATCGGTCACACCATTTTTGAGATGAAAATAACCTGCGGCGGCTATCATCGCAGCATTGTCGGTGGAAAGGTGTTTCGATGGAAAATATACCGGCACACCAATTTTTTTTGCTGTGTCTTCTGCCGATTCGCGCAATGCGAGATTGCACGCAACGCCTCCGGCGACGATCAAAGTTTTTGGCTGTAATTCGACGGCGAGTTTCTCCAACGTGCTGACAAGCGCGTGAACAACTGCTTTTTGAAAACTCGCCGCCAAATTTTTTATGGCCTGCGATGGCTCGTCGCCATTAGTCGTCGGCTCAATGTTGTTTTCGCGAACATATCTCGCAACCGCCGTCTTTAAACCGCTAAAACTCAAGTCCGGCTTTCCGTCGGAGATCTTTGCACGCGGAAACTTAATTTTTGTCGCATCGCCGTCGCGCGCGATTCTTTCAATGATCGGACCGCCCGGATAGCCGAGACCGAGCATCTTTGCGACCTTGTCAAACGCCTCACCGGCCGCATCGTCGCGGGTCCGAGAGACAACTTTATATTCGCCTTCGCGTCGGATATGAAAGATGTTCGTGTGACCGCCCGAAACGATCAGTGCAAGCGCCGGATAATTGACTTGCGGATTTTCAAACGCAATGGAATATACGTGACCTTCAATATGATTGACGCCGACAAATGGAATGCCGAGCGCATACGCGAGCGACTTCGCATAACAAACGCCGACAAGCAGCGAGCCAATCAGTCCCGGTCCTTGCGTCACGGCGATTGCATCGATGTCGGACAATTTTACGCCCGCTTGCGCCAATGCTTCGTCAACGATCGGCTCAATTTTTTCGAGATGTTCGCGGGAAGCGAGTTCGGGCACGACGCCGCCCCACGGACGATGTAGCTCAATCTGCGAAGCGATCACCGAAGACAAAATCTCGCTCCCATCGCGCACGACCGCCGCCGCAGTTTCGTCACACGAACTTTCGATACCAAGTATCAGCACGTATTTAGATTATCAGATTGTTGTTGTATTTACGGGCTTGGGAACAGTTTTACGATCTCTAAAACCTGACGGGAAACTTCAACGCCCGTCGGAAAATGTTCGGCAAAATCTGTTCGCAGCCGCTCGGCGTGTGTCGCAATATATTCATCAAACTGCTCACGCGAATCTGCGTGATAGCCGATGCGATAGACATTACCGCTCTTTGCAAAAAACGCCGCAGCAAACTTCCCCGTCGCGAGCAGATCGGGAATGTGCCGCTCGGTCATGTACTTTTCATATTCGCCGACAAGCGCGTCTGCGACCGTCGCGGTAATTTCGTAGATCAACATGATTTATTTTTGTCTTAGGCGTAAAATAACACGGACAGGAACCGAACAAAAATGCAGACTAAACCAAAAATGGACTTTCGCCTATCCAAAACAGACTATCTAAAATATCTGACCTGTCCGCAGGAGTTCTGGCTCAAGCATCATCAGCCGTTGTTATTTAGTTCTCCTATAACGCTCCAAGCTGATCATCTTTTCCGACAAGGAAACGAGGTTCAAAAGCTTGTGAGATTGCTTGCGCAATTTCAATCTAATGAACTTCAAATCGTGGATTTCGAGCGCACATTTCAGACCGCTGAATTTTCGGCACGCTGCGACGTTACAGTTACCGATAAGGCAACCCGCGAAATAAGCATATATGAAATAAAGGCCGCGTCGTCGGTCAAAGACGAGCATTACGACGACGTCGCATTTCAAAAAATGGTCGTTGAAACATCCGGCTCGGTTGTCGGCCGCTGCTTCGTAATTACCATGAACGGCGATTATGTTCGGCACGGCGACATCGCTCCCGAAAGTCTGTTTACGATTAACGACGTTACTGAAAAAGTTGCGACAATGAAAGACATCACCGAACAGCAGTCACTCAATGCAAAGATTTACCTCCAATCGGAATTTAAACCCTCACTTATCGAATATGCAAAGAGTAAACACGAACGCAAGCATGAATTTGACTGCGTTGCCATTCGCACGTATTTTCAAAATCTGCCGGACTTTACCGTGTTTCATATCCCCCGCATCCATAAGCCAAAACTTATCACTCTGATTGAAATGGAAATCATCGATCTACGAGAAATTCCCGACGATTTCGAGCTTTCGGACAAACAACGCGAATATATAGCGGCTACCATTTCGAGCGAGATCAGGATCGATCATGATGCGATTAAAAAGCATGTAGAATCCTGGAAGTATCCGCTGCACTTTCTCGATTACGAAACCTTTCAGTACGCGATTCCTCAATTTGAGGGCGTCAGCCCGTTTCAGCAAATGTGTTTTCAATACTCGCTTCACACGATCGATTCACCGGGAAGCGAGCCGCATCACAGTGAGTTTCTTGCCCGACGCGATGAGCCAAATCCGCCGCTTGCTCTAGCTCAACATCTCAAAAACGCATTGCCCGATATCGGGACAGTTTTTGTCTGGTATGAGTCCTTCGAGAAAACACGGAATACGGAAATGGCTTTAAGGTTTCCCGAATACGCAAAGTTCTTTGAAGAGGTCAATGCAAACACCTTCGATCTCATGAAAATATTCTCGGATAGACTTTATGTCGATCCAAAATTCAAGGGCAGTAACTCTATCAAAAAAGTTCTGCCGGTACTCTGCCCTGATATTCCGAAGTATGAGGATCTCGGCATTAGCGAGGGTTTGACCGCGTCGATCAGTTGGTTTCGCGCTGCGACTTGGGAAACGATAAGTGAAACCGAACGCGCGCAAATCTTCGCTGACCTTGAAAAATATTGCGAACTCGACACCCTTGCGATGGTCGAGATTTATCGGCATCTCATCAGGGTTTTGCGCAGCAAGCAGGCTTGACTTGCCAGCCCACTAAGGTCTAAAACTGAAATTACAAAGGTTTTTGGGAGGTTAATATGGGAAGAAAATTTCTCGCCGCCATCGTCGCATTGATCACCGGATTCGCGATTATTTGGCTCGGTTGGATGATAAGTACGCTTGCCGCTTTTTCAACGCCGAGTCAGTTGGAATATATCTCTCAGGCCGAAATCGAGAAATACGCGGCAAACGCACCGACGCTTGTTTATGTTATCGCTCTCGTTAGCTATGCTCTTGCGGGTTTCGCCGCGGGATTTGTCGTCAGCAAAATGGCACGACGCTGGACTACGGGAGGATATGGACTTTCGGTCGTGGTCGGCGTGCTGCTGACGCTCTGGGCGATAATCGGTTATCTGCGATTCCCAGGTCCGATATGGTTTTTGATCGCGGCTATCGTAATCTTTGTGCCATCAGCCCTGATCGCCCATCGGTTCGCCGAAGGGCCCGCTCATCCACATGCGCCGGAGACGACCTGACCCCAGAGAAAGCATGATATTCCTCTGCGTTAATTGCAAAGCACTTTTGGAGCCTGGCAATGTATATTGTATTAATTGCGGCGTTCCAATAGCGGAAAGTGTTTACGAAGAGCAAACAGTAATTAAACCTCGGCCCGTTCAGAAGGAAAGAAAGAGTTATCTTCCTCTCGCTATTCTCCTTGGTTGCGCTGTCATCGTAGGCATCTTAGTCAATGCCGCTGCAAACATAAATAATCCAAAAGAAAGTTTAATTGCCAGTCCTAAAACCCCTTCGCTAGCAAACCAAATTCCGAATACCAATTATGAGAGTTCCAAATCTGAGGTTTCAAATAGGGACACTCCTGAGCCCGAGCCAACAGCTCAAACTTCTCGACAGCAACCTGATCGTGAAAAACGCAACGAGGAATTTACCGTTCAGTCTAGCTCTCCTGAAGAATACCCTAAAGAAAAGATAACTCCGAAATGTTCTGATTATCCGCTATATCAAGATGGAGTTCCTTTGCGAGCTGTCTGCAATTCCGGCACGCCATCTTATTGGCAATATGATCGTTGGGCAACGTGCCTGATGCAAAAAGGCGTACTCGAGTGGTGCCTACGCCCTTCTCCACCGGCGAACAAACCGATTAACGCTGCCGTAAGGCGTCCGCCGGCTAATTCTCCATACTTTAACGCTCCATTCGCAAACGCCGCGAACAGGCCGTAACACCAGTTGATTCTTCAATTTAATGAATAATAACGCCAACTTGTTTTGAAATCCTTTGTCAATTTTTGCTTTGTCAAGATCGCCCGAACCATCTCAACCGGGATCGGACCTTCTTTCAGGATCGCGTCGTGAAATGCGCGATTCGTCATCTTTTTTGAATCGACCAGATCGCGATGCAAAGCGTAAAACTGTAGCCCGCCCATCATATACGCGATCTGATAGAGCGGTCCGTAGTCGCCGCTGAACGAACGCCGCACCTCAGCAAGAGCGTTGTCGCGTTCGTGACCGACCTTGTTGACGAGCAGATCGACGCATTGTTCGGGCGTCCAGTTTCCGAGGTGAAAATTCAAACTAAAAATAATGCGCGCCGCGCGGTGCGAACGCCAAAAGAGCGCGCCGATCTTGTCCTCTGGCGTCTTTACAAACCCGCGATCCCACAAAATAAACTCCCAATACAACGCCCAGCCCTCGCCCCAAAACGGCGTGCTGAACATTCGGCGATGCGGTTTGTATCGCGACGTCATAAACTGCTGCAGGTGATGTCCGGGAATCAGCTCGTGATGCGTGACGGCTCGTGCGAAGTGCGGGTTGTTGCCTCGCATCGACATCATTTTTTGCTCGTGCGTCATCGAGTCGGTCGGATAACTCACCAAAATAGTTTCGCCGCCTAAGAAGAACGGCGCGATGAGTTGACGCTCGGGCGTCATCATTTCCATTCGCCAAGATTCTTCGGCGACACGCGGCACGGTGACGAGATCGTTTTTCTTTACGTAATCGATCGCCTCGCGCGCCTGATCGCGGATAAGCGCGGCCTGCTTGCCCGGCTCGACGTACTTTTGTTTGACGGCCTCGATCGCCTTCATATAATCGTCGCCATAGCCCATCTCACGCGAAGCCTTTTTCAGCTCGGCGATGCACCAGTCGAACTCCTTGTTCGCGATCTCGACCAGCTCTTCGGGCGAATAAGGGATCATCTCGAATTTCAATTCTTCGATGAGCGCTTCGCGGCCGATCGGGTCGCCGATGATCGTCGTCTTGTCGTCCGCCGAGATGCCGACGAGTTTTGTCGTGATGAAGTTCTGATATTTTGCGAGCGAGTCGTCAGCGGCTTTATACGGCGACTCGCACCACCAAGTAAATGTCGGATCGTAGCCGTTATAAAACGTGTACCAACGACGCAAAGTGTCTCTTAATGATGCGACTGCACGCGCCGTGCGATTTGCTACCGTGCGTTTTGGCTTGGATGCCGAGCCGATCTCGAACGACTTCTGCGTCTCGCCAATCTGCTTCGCAAGATCATTCAATAACGCCGCCGACTTTGCAGCGTCGGCGAATTCGAGGCGGCGGCGAGCGTCTTCGAGATCAGTGATCGTGCGTGCGAACGGAATCAGCGGAGCCATTTCGCCATACTGAGCCTTAAGCCGCGACATCTCGCGCAGCTCGTGTTCGAGATAATTCTTGAATAATACGTAATCGACTTGGTCGTCCTGATTCAGCGAATCGAAATTCATCTTCGCGAGCGTCGCCAACTCGTCATCATATAGCTGCGAAAAGCGCGCGATCCGAGCCGCCGAAAGTTCCGAAGCCCAAAACCTATTGAACGCCCCGAAGTCTTGCGAGAAACTCTCGATCTCGCCCCGTAAGCGCGACGGCTGTTCGATATCTGCATCTTTTTGCGCAACGACAAACGAAGTGGCGCCAACTAAATAGATAACTTGCGCGATGAGACAAATAATTTTTTTCATAAACCCAGATTAAGCATTAGAAAAGAGTAATGATTTCTCTTTTGGCTTCTTCTTTGTGATTTCTTAGCGTTCTTTGCGTCTTTGCGTGAGATAAAAGAATTTTTTCACGCAAAG
>Ga0187894_10000958_pt1 | contig 38261 bp, 35 predicted proteins | sample GBC1701081metaG_FD_136650 | JGI IMG/M metagenome (GOLD analysis project Ga0187894, IMG submission 136650) | White microbial mat communities from a lava cave in the Kipuka Kanohina Cave System on the Island of Hawaii, USA - GBC170108-1 metaG ... | reverse complement strand
GCGCGCGCGGCGCTCGGCTTCCTTGGCGGCATCCTCGGGCGTCGCCTGGCCCGAGGCCACCGAGGCGAACATCTGGACCTGGATGTACTCCGCCGCCACCGCGCCGGCAGCCTGGGTGATCGGTCCCTTGTAGCCGGTCCAGAACTGGTTGTTCATGCCCTCGCGGTAGACCGCCAGCTTGGGGTCGCTCTCCCACACCTTGCTCTGGTTGTAGGCCTTCAGCGGATGCGCCCAGTAGCCCAGGCAGCCGGTCAGCCAGGCGTCGTACTGCTCGGCCTCCATCATGTAGGTGAGATAGGCCTTGGCCGCGTTCTGGAACTTGGAGTGCTTGAACACCATGGCGTTCAGGATCAGCGCCGATTGCGGCTGCTTGCCGATGACGCCGCTCATCAGCGGCGCGTGGTCGGTATCGTCGGCGATCGCCTTGGTGGCGGGGTCGTTCTTGAGCGCGAAGTAGAGCGACACGCCGTTGGCCGTCAGCCACACCTCGTTCGCGGCATAGGCGCGGTTGTTGCTGGGATCGCCCCAGCTCATCGTGCCGGCGACGAAATTGGGATAGAGTTCCTTGAGATACTTCAGCGCCGCGACCGTCTCCTTGCTGTTGATCGCGACCTTGCCGTCCTCGTCGACCAGGTAGGCGCCGTGCGACCACAGCAGCCAGTTGGCGAAGCCGTTGCCGTCGCCGACCGCGTTGCCCAGCGCGAAGCCGGCCGGCTTGTTGATCTTCTTCAGCGCCTGGGCGAGCTTCAGGAAGTCTTCGTGCGCGCTCGGCACCTTGTCGAACCCGGCTTCCTTCAGCGCCGATTTGCGATAGACGATCGGGCCGGTCGAACCGCCGAAGGGCAGACCGATCCAGTTGTTGCTCTTGGCGCTCTTGCCGTACTTCTCGCCCAGGAACATCCAGCCGCCGTACTTCTTGCCGAGATACTCGGCGACGTCGGAAAGCTCGATCAGCTTGTCGGTATAGACATGCGGATCTTCGGCCCAGCCGAGCACGATATCGGGACCCGCGCCGGTGTTGGACGACACCGCGGTCTGCTGGCGGATGTCTTCCCAGCCGACGAAATCGACGCGCACGGTGACACCGGTCTCCTTGGCGAACTTCTCGGTGTTGGCGCGGAAGATCACCTCGTCGGGTTCGACGAACCGCGCCGGCCGCAGCACGCGCAGGGTGGCGCCGCTTTCGATCGAGAACTTGGGTGCCGCCACATCCGCCTTGGGAATCTGCGCCGAAGCACGCCCGGCCAGCGCCAGTGCAGCAGCCGCACCGGCACCCAGCCTGATGCTATCGCGACGCCTGATGATATAGACCACGGTTTCCTCCTTTACCTTGACTGCGAGTCCTCATGTTTCGGACCGCGCGCGTCCACGCGCGCTCATGATCCGCCGCTACCGCGTCGGGGCGCGCGTGGACGCGCGCGGTCCGAAAGTCACAGCCGCCGTCCCGACTCGGGATCGAACAGGTGCACCAGCTGCGTGTCCGGGCGCACCGTCAGCATTTCGCCCGGGCGGGCCGTGATGCGTTCGCGGAAGGCGCCGACGACGGATGCATCGCCGATGCGCATGATCACCTGCGTTTCCGACCCTGTCGGCTCGACCACCTGCACGGTGGCGGGAATGCCGGCCCTGTCCAGCGCGAGATGCTCGGGCCGCACGCCATAGACGGCGGGACCCTCGCGCGGTGCCGAGCCGTTGGCGGGTAGCGGCCACTGCGAGCCGTCCTCGGCCCGCAGCGCGCCGCCGGCTATGGTGCCCTTGATGAAATTCATGGCCGGCGAGCCGATGAAGCCGGCGACGAACAGGTTGGCTGGCCGGTCGTAGAGCTCCAGCGGCGGGCCGGCCTGCTCGATGTTGCCGCTGTTCATCACCACGATCTTGTCGGCCATGGTCATGGCCTCGATCTGGTCGTGGGTGACATAGACGGTGGTGACCTTCAGCCGCTGATGCAGTTCCTTGATCTCCGAGCGCATCTGCACCCGCAGCTTGGCGTCGAGGTTGCTGAGCGGCTCGTCGAACAGGAACACCTGCGGGTTGCGCACGATGGCGCGGCCCATCGCCACGCGCTGGCGCTGGCCGCCGGAGAGCTGGCGCGGATAGCGGTGCAGCAGCTGCTCCAGGCCCAGGATCTTGGCGGCACGCCCGACATGCTCCTCCATGACGGCGCGCGGCGCATTCGCCAGCTTCAGCGAGAAGCCCATATTGTCGAACACGGTCATGTGCGGATAGAGCGCGTAGTTCTGGAACACCATGGCGATGTCCCGGTCCTTGGGCGGCACCGTGTTCACCACCCGGCCGCCGATGGCGATCTCGCCGCCCGTGATGTTCTCCAGCCCCGCCAGCATGCGCAGCAGGGTGGACTTGCCGCAGCCCGATGGGCCGACCAGGACGACGAACTCGCCGTCGGCAATATCGACGCTGACGCCATGCAGGACTTCGACCGAGCCAAAGGTCTTGGTTGCGTTACGGATATCGACCGTCGCCATCAATCCTCCCAACGGATCGCCACGCGCGCCACACTTCTTCGGGCATGGTCGCTTGCCTGCAGGCTAGCACGCAGACCCCGGTTGCAATCCAGCGCCGATGGGACCCTCCCCGCAGATTTCGCGCATTGAACTCGGGCGCCGGATGTTGCAGCCGCGCTTAGTTCCTCCCCACGCAGTGGGGAGGTGCCCCGATACGACGTTTCGACGCGAAGCGTCGAAACGTCGGTGGGCGGAGGGGAGCCGTGGTGATCTCGATAACGAAGACCACGTCGGCTCCCCCTCCGGCCTTCGGCCACCTCCCCCACGTGGTGGGGGAGGAAATACCATCATGTCCGGATCGGGACGATCTTCTCGAAGCGCGGGCGATAGCGGCGGCTGAGGCTGACGACGGCGCCGTCATCCAGCTTCAGGCGCGAATCGCCGCTGATCCAGGGTTCGACCTCGCGCACGCGCGCGACATTGACAATGTAGGATTTGTGCACGCGCACGAAGCGGGCCGGGTCGAGCTCGGCCTCCAGCCGCGACAGCGAGGAGCGGATGTCGTAGGTCTCGCCGCCGACATGCAGGATGGCGTAATTGCCCGCCGCCTCGATCCAGGCGATGTCCTGGGCCGATACCAGGATTTCCTTGTCCTTGCGGCGCACCGCGAAGCGCTCGAGCCGCTCCGTCGTGGGGCCAGCCGTGTCGTTGGCATCATCCTGGGCTGGCGGCGTAACCGGTTGTGCCGGCGGACTCGCAGCTGGGCCGGCCTCCGGCGCCAGGGCATAGCGGAAGGCCAGCAGCGCGGCGCTGAAGATCAGGTAGGTGACGATGTCCTTGCGGTACTCATAGAGCAAGGTGTCGAGGTTGAGCTGGACGGCATAGGTACGCCCGACCAGCGGTGCCACCATCCAGCGCATCGCGAACATGCCCAGCACGTGAATGGCGCTGTACGGCACGCTGAGTGCCAGGTGGACCAGCAGATTGAAATTGCGGCCGACCGGGATCACCGGAAAGCGCCGGTGGAACCCGTAGAGCAGCGGGATCAGCACGCCCAGCATCAGGTGGCTGGACCCTTCCAGCACCACGACCCAGGGCACGTCGACCGTACGGCCCTGCCGCTTGGCGTCGGCCAGCACGGTCGCGATGTCAATCGCGCTGACACCCAGCAGAAGAACGATCCAGATGATCACCAGACGGTATCGCCGCAGCGTCGCGCCGAGGCCGCGCGGCTCCGCGGAGGGCGCGTGGCTGGCGGGCAAAGGTGAGTCATCCGACATGGCAACGCTGCATACCGCGTCGCTGCCGGGTCGTCACGCTTTGGTGATCATCGAGGCCCGGTCCAGGGAACCTTCGTTGGTTTCGTCGCCATCAAGTCGGTCAATCTACCCCCGTCACAAACGCACACCGTAGCCGGCGTAGCGTTCGACGACGCTGGGCTCGATGGCCTTGGCGGCTTCGATATCGGCAGTGCCGCTGACCCGGTCGCCCTTGCGCAGCATCGCCACGCCGCGCCCGAACAGGGAATCGGCGCTGTTCGGGTTCTTGGCCAACGCCAGGGTGTAGTCGGCGATCGCGCGATCGTGGTCGCCGAGCTTCAAGTGCACAAACCCCCGGCTGTCGAGAGCGAAAGGCTCGCCAGGCGCCAGCCGCAGCGCCTCGTCACAATCGGACAAGGCCTGCACGACGTACCCGGTGATGGCGCGACACCAGCAACGGTTGTTGAAGGCCTGGGCGAAAGTTGGGTTCAGCCGGATCACCTGGTCGAAGTCGGCGATGGCGCGCTCGTACTGACCCTTCTGTCTGTAGCTGTTGCCGCGGTTGCTGAAGGCTGTCGGGTCGCTCGGGTCGAGACGAACGGCGAGATCATAGTCAGCGATGGCACGGTCATGATGGCCCCTGCGCGCATGGACATTGCCGCGATTGAGGAAGGCATTGGCACTGCTCGGGTCCAGGCTGATGGCCTGGTTGCAGTCGGCGAGCGCGCGGTCGAGCTCATCCTTTGCCTGATAGGCGCGACAGCGAAAGCTGTAGGCAGCCGCCACGTTCGGTTTCAGCCGGATCACCTGGCCGTAGTCGGCGATGGCGCGGTCATAGTCGGCGTTCTTGTAGTAGACCTCGCCACGGATGATGTAGGCGGCCGCATCGTTGGGATTGAGACGGATCGCCTGATCGAGGTCGGCGATGGCGCGATCGTACTGGCGTTTATCACTGTATGCACGGCCGCGGACAAAGTAGGCATTGGCAAGATTTGGGTTGAAGCGGACGGCCTGATCGCAGTCCGCGATGGCGGCGTCGAGGTTGCCGTTCATGGCGTGCGCCAAGCAGCGATGAAAGAACGGCCTCGCATCGTTGGGGCGCAAGCGGAGCGCCTGGTCGCAATCGGCGATGGCGCGATCATGGTCGCCCTTCATGGCAAATGCGCCGCAGCGGTTGGTCAAAGCCCCCGAGTTCCGGGGATCCAGCCGAATCGCCTGGTCAAAATCGGCGATGGCGCGATCGGGCTGGCCCTTGTCCTGGTAGACGAGGCCGCGGCCGTTGAAGGCCTCGGCCAGGCTCGGGTCGAGGCGGATGGCCTGGTCATAGTCGGCGATGGCACGATCGTACTGGCGCTTGTATCCAAACGCGTTGCCGCGGTTGAGGAACGCGCTGGCATGATTCGGATCGAGGCGGATGGCTTCGTCGCAATCGGCAATGGCACGGTCGTAGTCGCCCTTGTACCAGTAGGTGCTACAGCGGTTGCTGAAGGTCAGCGCGTTGCGCCCGCCCAGGCGGAGGGCGTGGTCGTAGTCGGCGATGGCGCGGTCGTACTCGCCCTTGCTGTGGTATGAAAGACCGCGATTGTTGAGAGCGATGGCATTGTTGGGGTCCAGGCGGAGGGCCTGGTCGTAATCGGCGATGGCGCGGTCGTACTCGCCCTTCCTGTGGTGTGAGTGACCGCGATTGTTGAGAGCGATGGCATTGTTGGGGTCCAGCCGGAGGGCTTGGTTGTAATCGGCGATGGCGCGGTCGTATTCGCCCCTGCCCAAATAGACGTTGCCGCGCTTGAAATACGCGTTTGCACGGTGAAACGGTGATGACGGGGTAGCCCGCAGGACGGCCGTGCAGCCGTCGACGATCTGATCGGGTTGGACGTTGCCTGTGAAGCACCAGTCCCGCTGCTGCTGGCTCTGCGCCACCGCCGTTGTCGTGCTCGTCAGCGCCAGGAGCATCATCGCAATCACGCGCGCGAACCGCTGCATCCGGACCTCCAGGCCGCTGCATCTGGTGATGGGCATGGGCTGGCATCAAGACGTTACCATTCGCTTATCGACGGGCGCGGTCATCACGTGCAAACCTATGGCCATTGAGTGCAATTGCGGGAGCCGGTCATGAAGCTCTACCTGCTGAAGAACGGCGTGAACCCGCGCCGCGTGCGTATCTTCCTGGCCGAGAAGCGTGTGCGGCTGGGGACGGACGTGCCGGTCGAGGAATTCGACATGGACGAGAACCGGGGCCACAAGCAGCCGGCGTATCTCGCCAAGAACCCGATGGGCACCCTGCCGGCGCTGGAGCTGGACGACGGCACGACCATCGCCGAATCGGTGGCGATCTGCCGCTATTTCGAGGAGATGATCACGGAGCCGGTGCTGATGGGCCGCGGTGCGCTGGGTGCCGCCACGGTGGAGATGTGGAACCGGCGCATGGAACTGGAGCTGCTGCTGCCGACCATCGACGTCTTCGTCCATACGCACCCGTTCTGGGTCGGCAAGCGCCCGCAGATCGCGGACTGGGGCACCGCGCGCCGGGCCCATCTGATCGACCGCATGAAGTGGCTCGACGGTGAGTTGCAGCAGCGTCCCTTCATCGCGGGCGAGACCTACAGCATTGCCGACATCACGGCACAGGTGGCGCTGGTGACGGCACGTGGCGCGCTGAAGCTGACGATCCCGGACGACCACGCGCACCTGGCGCGCTGGTATGCCGCCGTGTCCGGCCGCCCCTCGGCGCGGGCATGAGCGTACGGTGCGTTCTGCGCAGGGGGCGCGCTCCGCACGACAGGCGCCGGGTTTGACAACTGTCAAAGTGGGTCAATAGTCTCTGCTGAACACGGCCGTTTCGCGTCAACGATCGGGAGGAACGATGAGCACCAAGGACCAGGTGATCGCGACCGCGGTCGCCAGCAAGGATGTGCCCTTCGCTGTTGCCATGGCCGGCAATTCGAAAGGCATCACGTACAGCGGCGCGGCGGGCGAGGCCGCGCCGGGCCGCAAGGCGGCGCCGGATACCGTGTTCCGCATCTTCTCGATGACCAAGGCAGTCGGCACGACGGCGGCGATGATCCTCGTCGACCGCGGCAAGCTCGATGTCGATGCGGCGGTCGAGGATCTGCTGCCCGAGTTCGCCAAGATCCAGGTGATCGACCGTTTCGACGGCGACAAGCCGGTGATGCGCGCGCCCAAGCGCAAGGCCACCGTGCGCCACCTTGCCACCCATACATCAGGGCTCGCCTACGAGTTCTGGAACGGCGACGTCGGCAAGTACATGGCCGCCACCGGCCATCCCTCGATCCTCGCCGGCACCAAGGCAGCGATGTTCTATCCCATGGTGTGCGATCCGGGCACGCGCTGGGAGTACGGCATCGGCATCGACTGGCTGGGGCAGATCGTCGAGAAGGTCGATGGCCGGCGGGTCGATCGCTTCCTGCAGGACGAGATCTTCGGCCCACTTGATATGACCGACACGGCCTGCGAAGTGCTCGACCATATGAAGGACCGCCTCGCGGCGGTGTCGATCCGCGGCGAGGACGGCCAGTTCGGTCCGTTCGAGATTGCGCCGCCACCACAGCCGGAAGTCTACGGCATGGGCCACACGCTCTATTCGACGGCACCCGACTACATGAAGTTCCTGCGCATGTTCCTGAACAAGGGTGCGCTGGACGGCAAGCGCGTGCTCTCGGAAAAGGGCGTTGAGCGCATGTTGACCGACCACATGAACGGACTGACGTTCGACAAGATGACCACCGTGGCACCGGCGATCACAGCCGACGTCGATCTTTTCCCGGGCACGCGTAAGACGCACAGCTTCGGTTTCCTGCGCAACGAGGCCGACATCCCCGGCATGCGTTCGGCCGGCTCGCAGAGCTGGGCCGGCGTCTGCAATACGCACTATTGGTTCGATCCCAAGAAGGACGTCGCGGCGGTCATCATGACCCAGTCGCTGCCCTTCGTTGAACCACCATTGATGAAGACCTATGAGGCGTACGAGCGCGCTGTCTACGCCGGTTAGCAGGGAGCTCCTGGGAGCGCGGGCGTCTCGCCCGCATCTCCGGCGAAAGCTTTGCTTTCGCCTATGCGCGTTAGCGCCGAACCCATGATGCGGGCGAGACGCCCGCGCTCCCAGGAACGGATCGACATGACGACACCGAACTACGCCCGGCTGCGACGCTTCCTGGCCGACATGACATCGCTGGTCGGTGGTGCGAAGCAGGATCAGGATGAGTCCGTGCTGATCGAAGTCGGCGGCCAGCTGCTGACCGACCTCGTGTCGCATGACGATTGGCTGCCGGACGACATGGCCGTCGGCGTTGCCGACGGCTACCGGCAGCACCTGCTCTACTGCGATCCGCAGGAGCGGTTCTCGCTGGTCAGCTTCGTGTGGGGGCCCGGAGCGCTCACACCGGTGCACGACCACACCGTCTGGGGCCTGATTGGCATGCTGCGCGGTTCGGAGGTCGACCAGCGCTACGAACGTGATCCGGCCACGGGCCAGCTCTCCCCGGGGCCGGCGATGACCATGGTGGCGGGAGACGTCGCGGCGCTGTCGCCGACGCTGGGCGACATCCACCAGGTGCGCAACGCCTTCACCGACCGCACGTCGATCAGTGTACACGTCTACGGCGGCAACATCGGATCGCTGGCACGCCATCGATTCGACCTCGCCAACAACCGTACGCACACGTTCATCTCAGGGTACAGCAACGCCGCTGTGCCCAACATCTGGGACCGTTCACGCGAAATTGCTGGGTGAGTGGCAAGCTGTTCTGCCCGGCGGCCACGTGGCCACAGCGAGCATGGCATCTGGCGGAACAGCCGGCGGCCACTGTTCAATCAGGGCCATGCCGGTTACAGGTGGGGCATGCTGACGGTCACGCTCCTCGGCGATATGAAAATCCTGCGCGACGGGGTGCCGATCGAGCTGCCGCGGTCGCGCAAGGCCCGGGCGCTGCTGGCTTTTCTCGCCGCGACGGGGCGGGCGCACCGGCGTGAGTTGCTGTGCGCGCTGCTGTGGGACGATGTCGACGATCCCCGTGGCTCGTTGCGCTGGAACTTGAGCCAGATCCGCGCACTCTCCGCCGAGGGCGAGCCGCCCCTGACCATCGCTGAGCAGGACAGCATCGCGTTCGATCCGCGCAGCGCCGCGGTCGATCTGACATTGGTGCGAAGCCTTCAGGCCGCCCACATGGAAGCGGCGTCAACCCGGCAACTTCAGGAAGCGGTGGCGTCCTTCCGGGGGCCGTTCCTCGACGGCCTCGAGTTGCACGAAAATCCGGCATTTCAGTCGTGGTGTGCGGGCGAGCGCGAAGATGCGCGACAGCTGCATGCGCGGTTGCGCATAGTGCTGGCGGATCGCTTGGCGCCTGCTTCCGAAGATGCGCTGCTGAACGCGCGCGAGCTGGTGCGTATCGACTCCCACAGCGAGCCGGCCTGGAGCCGATTGATCGCCCTGTTGTTGGCGCGGGGGCGGCGGCAGGAAGCGCGACAGCAATATGCGATGGCAAACCGAGCATTGCGGGCTGTCGGCGGCCCCACCGGGCCGTTGCTGCAGCTCTGGACCACGACCGAGATGCCACCGCCGATTGTCGAGTCTGCCGTCGAGGACCCGGCCCTGCCGTCATCGCCATCGCTACAGGAGACCCGCTTCTGTGTCGCGCGCGACGGCGTGGCCATCGCCTATACCAGCGTGGGTACGGGGGCCCCGTTGGTACGGGTGGCCAACTGGATGACACACCTGCAGAACGATGAACTCAGTCCGGTGTGGGCGCATTGGGGGCGCGCGTTATCACGCGACCATCGCCTGGTACGCTATGACCAGCGCGGCAGCGGCATGTCGGACTGGGCTGCCGGCGACTTTTCCTTCGACATGTTCGTCGCCGACCTGGAAACCGTCATCGATGCGGTCGGCGATCAACGATTTGCCATTCTGGCCGTTTCGCAGGGTTGCGCCGTGGCGATCGCTTACGCGGCCCGGCACCCGCAGCGCGTCAGCCATCTCGTGCTGGTGGGCGGCTTCGCCCGCGGGTGGATGCTGCGCGCAGCCGATGACGCCGAGCGCCGGCGCGCGATCGGCGTATTGCTGGAAGGCGATTGGGGCCGGGACAATCCGGCGGTGCGCCAAATGTTCACGACCTTGGCGGTTCCCGACGCCACACCGGAGCAGATGCAGCGTTTCAATGACCTGCAGCGTTCGGCAATCTCGGCCAGCAACGTTGCACGCGTTCATCATGTCTTCGGCCAGGTCGATGTCCGCAGCCAGTTGGCGGCGATTCGTTGTCCCACCTTGGTGCTGCATGCTCACGACGACGGCATCGTTCCGTTCGACGAAGGGCGCGGCCTTGCCGCCGGTATCGCCGATGCACGTTTCGTCGCACTGGATGGCCGCAACCACATCCTGCTGGAAAACGAACCAGCCTGGCCGCGCTTCCTGAACGAGGTCAACGCGTTCCTGAGCGACGACCAAAGGTCATCATCGTCCTGAGCGAAGATTGCGCCGGCCCCGCAGTGCCGGGCGAAATCAGAATGCGCGCGCGACGTAGATGGCGCCAATGACGACCACGGCGACGAAGATCGTTTGCACGAACAGCAGCGCAACCGGCCGTGGTCCGATGGCGGCCAGCGAGGCCAGTGACGTCTTGATGCCCAGCGCCGCGATGGCGATGGTGATCAGGATGCCGGATGCCATGGATATCGCCTGCTGCGCGGCGGGCGGAAAGAGGCCGAAGGAGTTCAGCGCCGCCAAGGCCAGGAAGCCGAACAGGAACAGCGGCGGTTTGGGCCGCGCGCCGCCGGCCGCCTCGCCGCTGCGCGTCACCCACCAGACGATGAACAGCACGGCGGGCAGCAGCATCGCCACGCGCATCAGTTTGGTCATGACGGCGTCGGCCAGGATCTTGGCGTCGCCCATCATCTGGCCGGCGCCGGCAACCTGCGCCACGTCATGGATGGCGCCGCCGAGGAAAACGCTCATCTCGAACGCGGAGTAGTGCAGCGTGTCCTGCAGATAGGGATAGGCGACCATCGCCAGGGTGCTGATGGCGTTGACGCCCATGACGGTGAACGCGATATCGCGGTCGCTGGCGGGGTGGCGCGGCAGGGCGGCGCCGGCGGCCATGGCGGCGGCGGCGCCGCAGACGCCGACCGAGCAGCCGGTGAGCAGCCCGAGATCGCGCGGCAGGCCGAACCAGCGTGCCGCCACGGCACCAAAGGCGATGGTACCGAACACCGCCAGCGCCGCGACGACCAGCGGCGTCATGCCGCCGGCGACCATGTCACCAAAGGTGAGTCGCGCACCCAGCAAGGCGACACCCAGGCGCAGCAGCGTACGTCCGGCGATATCGACGCCAGGCATGAAGATGGGGGCCGTCGCCACCGGGCGCAGCGCCATGCCGACGAACAGGGCAACGATGAGCGGCGGCACCCACCAGCTGCCGATTCGCGTCCAGCCCAATCGGTCCATCACGAAAGCGCCGACACCGATGGCGGCGGCCAGCGCCAGGCCGGGCAGGGCACGGGTGATTGTCGCCAGGTCGAAGAACCGGCTGGCCGTGCCGCCTTTCGCGGTGTCTGTCTTTTGCGGGGAAAGGGAAATGACGGCTACCTTGAAACGGGTGTGCCGGACCGATCTTACGCTTCCAGCGTGGCGACGGCCTGTCCCTCGGCAACGGAATCGCCCTCAGACACATGGATTTCCTTGAGCGTGCCGCCGCGCGGCGCCAGCACGGGGATCTCCATTTTCATCGACTCCAGGATCATGATCTGACCTTCTTCGTCGATCTGGTCGCCGACTTTCGAGTCGATCTTCCACACCTTGCCGGCGATCTCCGACTTCACCACGACTTTCGCCATATCTCCTCCGCGCGCGTCAGCGCAGCGCTTTGTCCAACAGGACCGCCGCCAGTTCAAGCCACCTCGGCCGGCCGACGCACATGGCAGCCGTGCGATCGACAGACGAAACGGCGTCTCGCCCCCGACTAGCCTTCGCACGCTTCATGGTGAGCTTGTCGAACCATGGAGGGGTTCGCACCGTCGTTGTACGCGCGAGGCTTCATGGTTCGACAGGCTCACCATGAAGTTAGATGCTGCCTCGAGGCTCGCGGCGGCGGGCGAAAGCGGCTATCGAGCCTCCATGAATGGCGAGACAGCGAGCGAAACCGGCGAGTGCCCGGGCTGTGGCAAGACCCGGGCCTTGTGCGTCTGCGACGCGCTGGCGCGTGTCGATCATGCGGTCGAGGTGCTGGTGCTGCGCCACCCGCAGGAGCAGGACAAAGACCTGGGAACGGCGGGACTGCTGTGCCGCCAGCTCGCGCGCGCGACGCTGCGCACCGGTCTCTCCTGGCCCAACCTCGCGAAGGCACTGGGTCGCGACGATGATCCCAAGCGTTGGGCGGTGCTCTATCTCGGTACCGCCAAGCAGGCGCCGGCACCCGAACTGGGCCCGCTGGTCGCGGTCGATCGCGACGGTGAGCCCTTGGCCGATCAGGCGGCAAGCCGGCGTGGCATCGGCGGCTTGATCCTGCTCGACGGCAACTGGTCGCAGGCCAAGGCGCTGTGGTGGCGCAACCCTTGGCTGCTGAAATGCCGGCGCCTGGTGCTCAATCCGCAGGCGCCGTCGCTCTACGGCAATCTGCGCCGCGAGCCGCGCCGCGAAAGCGTCTCGACCCTGGAAGCCGCTGCATCGGCGCTGGCGCAGCTTGAAGGCCGCCCCGAGCTTGTCGATACCCTGGTCGCGCCGATGCGTCTGCTCTTGAAAAAGGTCCGTGCCCAAACGCCACAACGACCGCGCATCGATCGCCGCCGTTTTCGGCGGTGAAGCTGCAGCGCGCATCGCTACTTTTGATAACGACGGCTGGGGAATCTTCAACAAAATAGTGGTATCGTCGGTACCATGGTTGCCACGCCGCGGCTCTGATGCCTGTCGCCGATACCCAGCACCCGTGGCGACGGGCGACCCTGGCTGCGTTCTCTATCGTTACCGCTACCGTGTTCCTTGGCTGGTGGGCCCTCGAGGACACGATCTGGCCGCCGGCCATGGAAGATCCTGTCCATGGTGTCACCTACGTACCCTATGGCGAGAACCAGGACGCCGTCGCCTTCGATGGCGCAAGAGCGTTCGACGCCCGGGCAAGCGCCAAGGTGGTCCTCGCCAGAAACGCACCACGCAAGGAGCAGATCGAAACGGACATGCGCACCTTGGCCGCAAAGGTCCGCTATGTGCGGACCTACTCGGCATGCGACGGTGCCGAGGACGTTCCGAGGATTGCCAACCAGTACGGACTGAGAGTTGTCGCCGGCGCCCGCATCTACGACCATGCCATGGTTCCCGGTCTGGGCACACGCGCGTGGCTCGACTTCAACGAGCGTCAGACCGGCCGCGAGATTGCCGGCCTGATCCGGATCGCCAACGATAATCCTAACGTCGAACGCGTGCTTGTTGGCAATGAGAGGCTGCTGTATGGCGAGATCTCGCCGCGTCGGCTGCTCGACTATATTCGCCAGGTGAAGAAGAACGTGAAGGTCCCTGTTTCGACGGCGGAGCCGTGGCACATCTGGCTGGAATATCCCGAGCTGGCGCGCGAGGTGGATTTCATCGCGGTTCACATCCTGCCCTACTGGGATGCCAGCGTCGGCAAGAATGGTCCTATCGCCTACCTGAAGACCAGGATCGCGGAGCTTCGCGCCGTATTTCCCAACAAGACGATCGTGATCGCCGAGTTCGGCTGGCCATCAGGCGGCCCCAACCGCGTTGGGTGGGATGCTGGAGGATCAGCGCTGAACATCGCTTCACATAGCGAGCAGGCGCGCATCGTTCGCGAGGCTGTCGCCTGGTTGCGCGAGCAGAAGATCGATCATTTCATTGCCGAGGCTTTTGATCAGCCCTGGAGATCGCGCGACCTCGAAGGCACTGCCGGCGGGTATTGGGGTCTGTGGGATGCCGACCGGCAGCTCAAATTCGCGTGGACCGGCCCCGTCACCGTGTTCGGCACTTGGTGGAAGCTGGCACTCGGTACGGTGATGTTGACCCTGCCGGTCTTTGCCATCTTCATGTGGGTCACAGATTGCCGGCGGTTTGTCGATCAGCTCGTGGTCGGCCTTGTATTGGCGCTGGCCGTTGCGGGCATGATCTTTACTGCCTGCGTCGGTCCAAGCTGGGACTGACTTTCGCTCTACCTGCGACACGCCGTGCTTTCCTGTCAGCCGCGATTGCTACGGAAGCGATCTGTGGAGCAAGCCGGTGAAACCATGAGCGGTAGCCACCGAAGCCTCATTTCACTCGGCAGGAACCGCTTGCGATTGGCTCAGATGCTGGCAAGCAACGTGATCCCTCAGCGCTATCATCAACGCCGCGCGTCGCTTCATGCTTTCAGCCTGCGCCAGCGAATCTTCGAGCGTGTCCCACACGCCGTTGAAGCCGTTTCATTGCTCATCGACCACTTTCCAAGGGTTGACGATGTTCAGCCCGGCGGCGTCGAACGGGCTGGTATCACGGCTGGCGACCATGAGGCCGCGAGCGGCGGCCGTGGCGGCGATGTAGCCGTCTGCCTTGCCGATGGCCTTGCCTGCCGCTTTCGCTCGCGCCATCAGGTCGGCGTAGGCTTGCGAGGCGTCCAGGTCGAAGGGTAGGACGCGCCCGTCGAATAGCGGCAACACATCCCGCTCTAGCCGATCATGCAGAGTCGTGCGCCGCTTGCCGGCGGTCATCGATGCGATGCCGAAACGCAGCTCGGCCACGGTGACGGCTGACAGGTAGAGCGTTTCAATGGCCTGCGCGTCAATCCATGCCAGCACGCGCGGATCGGGGGCGGGCTTCCACGGCTCGGAAATCACATTGGTGTCGATGAGGATCATTCAAACCTCATCGGCTCGGCCGGGGTCTTGTCGCGGAGCTGCTGCAAAGCGTCCACGTCTTGATCGGTAAGCCCGGCCTCGCGGCCGATGGCGGCCAGCAGCGTACCGAGCTTGACACGGCCGGCCGGCCGCACAGCCGCCTCCAAGATTTCGCGCATCTCGGCTTCCGTGCTGCGGCCGTGATGCGCAGCGCGCACCTTCAGGGCGCGGTGCGTTTCCTCGGGCAGATTGCGGATAGTGACAGCAGGCATTGATGGCATCCTGTGTTTAATGCTATCTATGATATCTAAATAGTAGATTTGATATCATTTCGCAAGCACAGCAATGTCGCGAAAGCAGACCCTTCCGGCTATGAGCGGCTGACGAGCGATGAGCAAACCCCCTGGACCTGCGTTCAGTGACGAGACCGGGCCCATTGATCGTCCCAAAGCAGCGCATGTCTGCAAGAACCAGCGCGCCTGATGCAAAAATATTTTTCGCTTGTTTTCTAAACGAGAATATCATACTCTGATCGTACATCAGTAAAGCATGCCTGCCGCCGAGGAATGCCCGAGGTTCTCCGAAGGGTCATCGGGCGTGCGCCTGCTGCGCGTTGGAAAAGCAAAGCCGCCGCCGGGCTGACAATACGGGCGTTTCCGCCCGGTTGCTGTCGTCAAGCAACACCCCGTCCTCCACCCATCGAGTGACGCCCATGCACACGTGCAATGCTGCCGAATTGATCCATCGTGCTGCCGTCAAACCACTGCCGAACGGCCGGCATGGGTTGCCCGGGTTTCCCGTCGGCGTTCTGCCGCCGCTGTGGCGCGACTGGTGCCAGGCTGCGGCCGGCGAAGCGGGCACGCCGATCGACTACGTCGCCGCGACGCTGCTGACCACAGCGGCCAGCCTGATCGGCGGCGCGCGGCACATCAGCCCGATGTCGGCGTGGCGCGAGCCCTGCGTGCTGTGGAGCGCGCTGGTGGGTGGGCCGGCATCGGGTAAAACGCGCGGCATGCAGAGCGGGCTGAGCCTGATGCAGGAGCTGCAGCATCGTCTCGGCACAACAGGCGAGAGCGCCCGGCGTCGGCACGCCGCGGCGCGCGAGGCGGCGCGTGTCGGCACAAGCTTGTGGCGCCGGGACCTGCGCAACATGGTCATCGCGGGCGCGGAACCTGACCCGCTACCGGACGCAGCGATCGAACCGCCACTGCCGTGCCGGCTTGTCGTCGACGACCCACGCATCCGCCCGGTCGCTGATGCCTTGCATGGCAATCCACGAGGTGTGCTGCTGGTGCCGGGAGCGCTGGACGCCTGGCTGACGCGGGTCGCGCGTCAGCCGTCTGGCACCGACCGATGCTACTGGCGCAAGGCGTGGTCGGCCGAACCATGGACGATCAGCCGCCGGCATCAACCGATCATCGATATTCCCAGTGCCGTCTCGATCCTGGGCACCTTGCAACCGGAGGCGTTGCCACCGCCGCGCGTCGGTCATGACGACGGCATGATCGGGCGGTTTCTGTTCGTTTGCCCGTCGCGGCCGGCGTTGCAGCCGCTGCGGGCGTCGACCGGCATCGCGAACGGCGAAGCAGTCGAAGCGCTGGCTCGGTTGCACGCCATGCCACCGGTGCCGAGCGATGTACCCGTGGCTGTTGACGCGCTCGACTTGTTCGAAGCGTTCCGGCAGGCCCACGATGAACGCATCGATGCGCTGGATGGACGCGAAGCGGCGTGGTGGAGCGAGGGTGCTGGCGTGGTGCTGCGCCTTGCTGGCGTGCTGACCTTCCTCGACTGGTCGACGAGGCCTGCGGGTACGGCCGAACCGGCAGAGATCGCTGCCGGTGCAATCCGCATGGCCGTTGGCCTGTGGCAGGACTATTTCTGGCCGCATGCCCGCCGGGCATTGGGCGCCGCGGCTGACAGCGAGCGCCGACGTCATGCCGGCAAGGTGCTGCGATGGATCACGGCGCAGGGCCTGTCCGAGGTGTCGCGCGAGCAGATCCGGCGCGAAGCGCTGTCGCAGGCCGTCGACGCCGATGGCGCCGACGCCATTGTCGCGCTGCTGGTCGCGCAGGGCTGGCTGCAGCCATCGGACGGCATGTCCGCCGGACGGGGTCGCCCCCGCCGCCGCTGGCTGGTCAGGAACCCTGCCTTGACGGTGGAGGATGGCCCGACGGTGCGGCAGGGGGGCGATGGGGTGCCGGAATCAGAAGCACCTCGGGCGTTCTCCCAGCGGCCTTTATCCGCAATTTCCGCAAGTGCCTCTGCTTCAGCCGGCGAGAGTGAGCCAACCCGAGGAGTCGTCGAACCATCCGCGCAGCGACCCAAGCAAGAGCTTATCGTCCGCACGATGCCAGGCCCCGCAATTTCCGCAACCACATCCGCGTCGGAGACTCCACCGCCTTCTGCCGGGCGAAGGAACGTCGGCCATTGTCCCCCGTCCCAGATTTGGGGGTTGCCGGACCAGCCGCACTTCGCGCACTTCCCGCAACTGGAATAGTATTCGGTGCCTTCTGCAGGGATGTCCGCTGTCGCCGAAACTGTTTGACATCCAACGGTTGGGCTCCTTAGCTGGCAGGCGTTGCGGACGAGGACACGCGGGAAGCCCATCATGTTCGATCAGCCACCGGCGGCGGCACGCACCAATCCCGAACGTTCTTTTACCGACGAGGTCCGCTCGTTGCGCCTGGGCGCCGGCGAGATCTTCCGCGGCGAGGGCGTGTTGGCGGTCACCAAGGCGCTGCTGCAGTCGGGCGTCGCCTATGTCGGCGGCTACCAGGGCGCGCCGATGTCGCATCTCGTCGACGTGCTGGTCGAGGCGCAGGACCTGCTCGACACATTGGGCGTGCATCTGGAGACCTGTACCAACGAAGCCTCGGCGGCGGCGATGCTGGGAGCGTCGATCAACTATCCGATCCGCGGCTGCGTCACCTGGAAGTCGGTCGTCGGCACCAACGTGGCAGCCGATGCGCTCTCCAACCTGGCATCGCCGGGCGTGGTCGGCGGCGCGCTGATCGTGGTCGGCGAGGACTATGGCGAAGGGGCTTCGATCATTCAGGAGCGCTCGCATGCGTTTGCACTGAAATCGTCGATCTGGCTGATGGACCCCAGGCCCAACCTGCCCACCATCGTGCGCTGCGTCGAGAAGGGCTTCGAGCTCTCCGAGGCATCCAACACGCCCGTGATGGTCGAGCTGCGCATCCGCGCCTGCCACGTCAGCGGCGAGTTCGTCGCCAAGGATAACGTGGCGCCGGCCATCTCGCGCAACGCGCGTCTGGCCGAGCCGGTGCCACAGGACTATTCGCGCATCTCGCATCCGCCCTCGACCTACATTCAGGAGAAACTGAAGGTCGATGTGCGCCTGCCGGCGGCGCAGCGCTTCATCGTCGAGCAGGGCCTGAACGAGCTGCTGCCGGGCGAGCGCGACGATCTCGGCATCATCGTGCAGGGCGGCATCGGCAACGTGACGTTGCGCGGGCTCGACCGCCTCGGGCTAGGCGATGCCTTCGGCGCCGTGAAGGTGCCGACCCTGGTGCTGAACGTCACCTACCCGCTGGTGCCCGACCAGATCGCCGATTTCTGCAAGGGCAAGCGCGCCGTGCTGGTGGTCGAGGAGGGCACACCTGCCTATCTCGAGCAGGAGATCGGCGCTCTCTTGCGCACGCGCGATATCGGCACCCGCCTGCACGGCAAGGATGTCCTGCCGATGGCGGGCGAATACACCGCCGAGGTGGTGACCGAAGGGCTGTTGAAGTTCTTCGTCCAGACCGCCAACGACATCGACCTGTCCAAGCCGATGCAGGCGCTGGAGACGGCGCGGGCCGGTCGTGCCGAGGCCCAGCGCCTGATCGGCGCGCCGCTGCCGCTGCGGCCGCCGGGCTTCTGCACCGGCTGCCCCGAGCGGCCGGTATTCTCGGCGATCAAGCTTCTGGAGCGCGAGGTCGGCAAGGTTCACATCTCCAGCGATATCGGCTGCCACTCCTTTGCGACCTTGGCGCCGTTCAATCTCGGCAACTCGATTCTGGGCTACGGCATGTCGCTGGCGGCGGCCGCGGCCGTGGCGCCGGTGATGCAGAAGCGCACCATTTCGGTGATGGGCGACGGCGGCTTCTGGCACAACGGCCTGCTATCGGGCGTGTCATCGGCGATGTTCAATCGCGGCGATCGCGTGCTGGTAGTGATGCAGAACGGCTACACCTCGGCCACTGGCGCGCAGTTCCTGCCGTCGAGCGCCGGCAACCGCCGTGACGGGCAGAACACATCCGATATCGCCGTCACCTTGCGCGCGTTGGGCGTGCGCTGGCTGCGCACTATCCGCACCTACAACGTCTCGACCATGCTGCAGACCTTGCGCGAGGCGATGACGACCAAGGAGCCGGGCCTGAAGGTGATCGTGGCCGACGGCGAGTGCCAGCTGGCGCGCCAGCGCCGCATCCGCCCGCAGCTGGCCGCCGCGCTCAAGCGCGGCGAGCGCGTGGTGCGCACGCGCTACGGTGTCGACGACGCGGTGTGCACGGGCGATCACTCCTGCATCCGCTTGTCGGGCTGTCCGTCGCTCACCATCAAGCCCAGTCCCGACCCGCTGCGCGACGATCCGGTGGCGCAGGTGGTCAACAGCTGCGTCGGCTGCGGCCTGTGCGGCGAGGTGGCCGACGCCGCCGTGCTCTGTCCGTCCTTCTACAAGGCCGAGATCGTGCAGAATCCGACCGCGTGGGACCGCCTCGTGACGCGAGTCCGCGCCGCGGTGATCGGCTGGCTTCAGGGTCATTCCCTCCCCCACGCAGTGGGGGAGGTGGCCGAAGGCCGGAGGGGGAGCTGACGTGATTTTCGCAACTGAGACCACGTCGGCTCCCTCCGCCCACCGGCGTTTCGACGCTTCGCGTCGAAACGCCGTATCGGGCCACCTCCCCAGCTGCGCTGGGGAGGAGGATTGCCATGACCGCCACTGACAAGCCCATCACGATCCTGATCGCGGCGCTAGGCGGCGACGGCGGCGGTGTGCTGTGCGACTGGATCGTCGAGGCGGCGCATCACGCCGGCCTGCCGGCACAGGCGACGCAGATTCCCGGCGTGGCGCAGCGTACCGGTGCCACGACCTATTACGTCGAGGTGCTGCCGGTGCCGCGTGTCAAGCTCGGCGAGCGCGCGCCGGTGCTGGCGCTGAATCCGGCGATGGGCGAGGTCGACGTGCTGCTGGCCAGCGAGCTGGTCGAGGCTGGGCGCATGATCTTCAACGGCTGGGTGACACCGGATCGCACGACCCTGATCTCGTCCAGCCATCGCGTCTTTGCCATTGCTGAGCGGACGGCAATGGGCGACGGCCGCTTCGATGTCGGCCGCCTGCTGCGCGCGGTGAAGGAGCGCTCCAAGACCCAGATCCTGTTCGACATGGACCAGGCGGCCGAGGAGGCCGGCAGCGTGCTCAACGCCGTACTGCTGGGCGCATTCGCAGGCTGTGGCCGCGCGGCGATTCCCGACCATGCGTTCGAGGCCGCGATCCGTGCCGCCGGCAAGTCCGTCGATGCCAACCTCGCGGGCTTCGCCTTCGGCCGTGCGCATGCACGCGGCGAGCTGGAGCAGACGGTCCGCGCGCATCAGAAGCGGCTCACCGAAGCGCGCGGCGTCGAGGATCTCATCGAGCACGCCCGCCAGGTGTTTCCGACCGCCGCGCATGACATTGTCGAAGAGGGCGTTCGCCGACTCACCGGCTATCAGGATCGTGCCTACGCCGCGTTCTATCTCGATCGTCTCGAAAAGATATGGTCAGCCGAGAAGCAAGCCGGCGGCGATGGGGCGCTGCTGCGCGAGACGGCGCGGCATCTGGCCGTCCGCATGTCGTTCGAGGATGTGATCCGCGTGGCGCAGGTCAAGACCGGTGCCGACCGTTTCACGCGCGTGCGGGCCGAGGTGCGCGCCAAGGACGGCGAGCCGCTGGTGATCACCGAGCATTTCAAGCCCGGTATCGAGGAGATCTGCGCGATGCTGCCGCCGGGCATGGCGCGGCGCGTGCTGGCCTGGGCCGAGCGCACCGGCCGTCTCGGCAAATGGTACTGGTCGATGCATGTGCGCACGACCACGGTGTCGGGCTTCCTGCGTCTGTGGCTGCTGTCGAAGCTGCGCTGGTGGCGGCCGCATACCTGGCGCTACGTCGAGGAGCAGGCACAGATCGAGCGCTGGCTGGCGGCGATCCGGCAAGCCGCGCCGCTGAGCCGCGATCTGGCACGGGAGATTGCCGAGTGCGCGCGCCTGGTGAAAGGCTACGGCGACACCCACAAGCGCGGCACCGCCAACTTCGCGCGCATCGAGGCCGCCGTGGTCACGCCAGTGCTGGCGGGTGCGATGGTCCCGTCGGTTGCTGCCGATGCCATCGCCAGCGCCCGGGTCGCAGCGCTGGCCGATCCCGAGGGCGACTCGCTCTCCAAGACCCTGGCCGAGATCGCCCACCGCACACAGGAGATGCCGCGTGCCGCCGAGTGAGACAGGCAGCGTGACGTTGCCGGCCGATACGCAGTCGCTGTCGACGGATGCGGGCGTGGTCGTGCGCCACACCGTCACCCTGGAGTGGGGCGACTGCGATCCGGCCGGCATCATCTACTATCCGACCTACTTCAAATGGTGGGATCAGGGGACGTGGCGTCTGTTCTGGGCCGCCGGCATCGATCGGCGCATCATGCGCGAGGAGATGGGCGGTGTCGAAACGCCCATCCTCAGTGCGACGGGCACGTTCGAGAGCACCGTGACGCCGGGCGATACGCTCATCGTCGAGAGCCGGGTCGAGCGCTGGGGCAACAGCTCGTTCAAGGTCGCCCATCGCGCCATGACATCAGACGGCAAGACGGTCGCCCATGGACACGAGGCGCGCTGCTGGACCAAGGGCTCGCCGTCGGCACCGGGACAGCTCAAGGCCGAGCGCATCCCCGATGACGTCGTCGCGCGCCTGGGCGGCACGCGGGCGTGATTGCTACATCGACTTGATTTCGTTGACCTGCTGGCGCAGGCCGAGCTTGCGGTTGCACAGCGGCCAGTGACTGATCGCATCTCTCTCGAAGATCGCGAACCTCGCCAGTGCGGCGGCCTGCTGATAATCGTGCGCCAGGGCGACCGCTTCGTTCCAGCTGAGATTGCGCCCATCCATCTCCCGCACGAACCCGATCACGGTGCGTGGCATGAACTGAAAACGCCCGACAAAGGCGCCGCGACCGCCATAGATCGGTCGACTGGATTCGCCGTCGCCGCCGCTCTCGCACATGGCGAGTTGACGCAGGACGTCGTCCTTGCGGGCCTCGATCTCCATCGTGCGCGGATCTGCCGCGTAGGAAACGAGAGAGGCCGACTGTTGTTGTGTGGTGCAGCCCGTGGCGAGAAGGAGTGCCAACGGAAGCGAAAGCAGAATGTTTCCCAATCGGGTAAAGTGGCAGAAATCCATCGTTCCTCTCGCCGAGCCGGATCATGTCAGACGTACGCATCGCCTTGCTGTCGGATTTGCATCTCGACATCAAAAAACGCTTGTTACAACGCGGGGGTGTGGATGACGCAGGCTGTAGCTCTGCCATGGCACGACTCGGTGCTGAAACGCAAGAGGCAGCGGCCAGCGCCGATCTGGTCGTCGTGGCCGGCGATGTCGACGTCGGCACCGCCGGTGTGACGTGGGCAGCAGCGACCTTTCCGTCCGTGCCGGTCGTCTACGTGGCGGGCAATCACGAATTCTATCGCTACGAGCTCAATGACCTGATCGGCCAGATGCGCGCGACAGCGGCGGCGACGGACAACGTGCGCTTCCTCGACGAGGACGAGCTGGTGCTGAATCTGAAGGGCCGCGAGCTGCGCGTTCTGGGCTGCACGGCGTGGACCGACTATCAGCTCTATGGTCCCGGTGTGGCCGATGAAGCCATGCGCCGCGCCGAGGAACTGATGTACGACCACAAGCGCATCACGTTCGGCGACGCACTCTTCCGGCCTCAGGACGCGCTGCAGCTTCATGGCGCGGCGGCGTCGTGGCTGAACGATCGCCTGTCATCTGCTTTCGACGGCACCACGATCGTCGTCACGCATCACGCGCCGACAGCCGAGTCGGTCGAGCCACGGTTTCGCGGCGACAGCCTGTCGCCGGCGTTTGCATCAGACCTCACGGCGCTGATGCACCGCCATGCGCCGCCGCTCTGGCTGCACGGCCACACGCACTACAACGTCGATTACATGGTCGGCGCGACGCGCGTGGCCAGCCATCAATGGGGCTATCCCAACGAGGACGTCGCCCGCGGCGCCAAGATGATCGAGGTGTGAGGGTTGCTTCATGGTGAGCCTGTCGAACCATGAAGCTTCGCACGAGCCGTTGTGCGACTCGCTTCATGGTTCGACAGGCTCACCATGAAGCCTTGGACGTCACTTCTTCGGCCGGATCGCGTCCCACTGGGCGTCGGTCCAGTCGAGCATGGCGGCGGTACTGGCGCCACCGCCGCCGGACTGCAGCATCTTGCCGCCGTCGATCACGATGGCATCGCCGTTGATATAGGCGGCGCCATCGGAGACGAGGAACGCCGCGAGATTGGCGAGCTCGATATGCTCGCCGACGCGGCGCACGGGAATGGTCTTGGCCAGCGTCTCGGTGCTGCCGCGCTCCTTGGGCATCAGGCGTTCCCAGGCACCCGGCGTCGGGAAGGGACCCGGTACGATGGCGCAGGTGCGGATGCCCTTGGGGCCCCATTCCACGGCGAGACTCTTGGTCATCGCCAGCACGCCGGCCTTGGCCATCGCCGAAGGCACGGTGAAAGGCGCGCCCATCAATGACGACACCGTGAGGATCGACAGCACGACCTTGTCGCGCTGGCCGGCATCGATCCAGCGCCGGCCGGCCGCGACCGTGCAATAGGCCGAGCCGTGCAGCACGATGTTCAGCACCGAGTCGATGGCGCGCGTCGAGAGGCGATGCGTCTGCGCCAGGATCTGGCCGGCGGCGTTGTTCACGAGAACGTCGAGCGGCCGCGTCTGCCAGATGCGGTCCATCATCTCCTCGACCGCCGATGCCACCCGCACATCGACGCTGTGCGTTTCGACAGATGCGCCCGGGATCTGGTCGCGGAACGCCTGCGCGGTCTTGTCCAGCACGTCGGCACGGCGGCCGCAGATCACCAGCTCGGCGCCCAGCTCGAGGAAGCGTCGCCCCATGCTCTCGCCCAATCCGCTGCCACCGCCGGTGACCAGGATGCGTTTGCCCTTCAGCAGATCCGACTGGAACATGAGGTCTCCTTTTCACTTTGGACCGCGCGCGTCCACGCGCGCATCGCCGAGGGAGTTCGCTCTCCGCTTCGCTGCGAGCGAATGCGGGCGTGGACGCCCGCGGTCCCAGGCACCTATGCAAACACCACGCGCGTTTCACCGAGGCCCGGGAATATCGTCACGACCTCGGCGCCCGGTTCGACGAAGTGCAGGCCGACCCACGAGCCGGTGGTGATGACCTGCCCGGCGCGCAACCCGCCGCGCGATGTCACGACGTGGCCCGCCAGCCAGGTCAGCAGGCGCAACGGCGAGCCGCCGGTGTTGCCACCGGTGCGGTCGACGAGGGTCTTGCCGTTGGCCAGCATCTTCACCGGCTGGCGGCCGTAGTCGAGGCTGCGCCAGCCCTCGAACGCAGGCCCGACGACCAGCGCCTTGTTCATGCCGTTGTCGCTCAGCGTCCACAGCGGATCGAGGTTCTTCCAATCCGCCAGCCGCGTGTCGACCACCTCCATCACGACATGGGCGCTCGCGATCGCGGCCAGCACCGTCGCGGCATCGGGGGCCGTCGCCGCGGCCGGCAGATCGCGGCCGAAGCGAAAGGCGACCTCGGCCTCGACGCCCAGCATGTGCATGCTGCCGGCGGCGAAGCGGGCCGGTCCGTCGACGACATGCTCTTTCAGCAGCGGCGCGCAGGTCGGCGTGTCGGTCGGGGTCTTGGCACCGACCTTCCAGCCATCGGGTGGGCCAATCTTGGCCGCCACCGCATCCTGGATGGCATAGACCTCGGTCGTGCTGACAGGCGCCGGGCCCGGCGCGGCGATCTGCGCGCCGCGTCGACGGGCCTCGAGCAGCGCAGCAGCGGCGCGGTCGATATCGGTCGGAGTCATCTGACCCTCCTGCCGTCAGGCTTTTTTGACATCGACCAGCGCGATACCATCCTTGATCAGCGCCTCGATGTCGGTGTCGCTGAAGCCGTGCTCCTTCAGCACCGCACGCGTGTCATGACCGAAGGTCTTGGGCTTGCTGCGTACGGCCGGCGGCGTGCGCGACAGTTTCACCGGGTTGCCGACGTTGCGATAGCCGTCCTTGGACCACACCATGTCGCGGTGCTTGGTGTGCGGATGCTCCATCACGTCGGGCACCTCGAGCACGGCACCCGACGGCACGCCATTCTCCATCAGTGCGGTAGCAAACGCCTCGCCATCGCGATCGGCCGTCAGCGCGCGCAACTCAGCCTCCAGCGCCGGCTTGTTGGCGAGGCGATCCTTGTTGGTCTTGAAGCGCGGGTCGTCGGCCAGTTCGGGCTTGCCCAGCAGCTGGGTGAGCTTGCGGAACTGCGCGTCGTTGCCGGCGCCGATCACGATGTTGCGACCCTTGGTCGGGAAGTTGGCGTAGGGCGCCAGGTTGCCGTGGCTGTTGCCGAACAGCTTGGGTTTCAGCCCGCCCATGAAGTAGTTGGGCGCATGCGGCTGATGCAGGGCCACCGCGCTGTCGTAGAGCGTCGCGTCGACGAACTGGCCCTTGCCCGAGCGCTGCCGCTCGTAGAGCGCCATCAGGATGCCCATGCAGGCGTTCATGCCGGTGGCGAGATCGACCAGGGGCACCCCGATGCGCACGGGCCCGCTGCTGGGATCGCCATTGACCGACACCAGGCCGGCCCACGCCTGTACCATGGCGTCGTAGCCGGGATAGCCGCCCATCGGGCCGTCGGCGCCAAAGCCGGTGACGCGGGCATGGATCAGCCCGGGGAATTTCTGCGACAGGGTGTCGGCGTAGCCCAGGCCCCACTTCTCCATGGTGCCGGTCTTGAAGTTGTCGATCAGGACGTCGGCGCCCTCGAGCAGCGTCAACAGCACGGCGCGGCCCTGCGGCTTGGCGAGGTCGAGCGCGATCGTGCGCTTGTTGCGGTTGATGCCGGCGAAATAGGCGGAGATACCCTCGGCGTCGAACGGCGGGCCCCAGCCGCGCGTCTCGTCACCCTGCGGCGGCTCGACCTTGATGACGTGCGCGCCATGGTCGGCCAGCATCTGGGCGCAGTAGGGGCCGCCCAGCACGCGCGACAGGTCGATCACCTTGAGGCCGGCAAGCGCGCCGGTCGACTCTGCGGAAGACATGTGTGTCGTTACTCCCTTGGCGGGCCGTTGCGACCCGTTCCGTGATTTTGCCCAAGTGGCTCTGTACCACGACGCTGGCGTGGTCTCGGATAGCGGCACGCGGTCTTACACAGGCCGATCGAGGCGGGCTATGCCAGGGTGCGCAAAGGCGCCATGAACAAAGACGGGAGGGGACAATGCCACATCATCAGCGCACAGGAGCCCTGCTGGCGATCGCGCTGGCGGCCATGCCGGCCATCGCTGCGGGCCAGCTGCAGAATCCGCGCGCGGAGCGGCTCGCCAGCGTGCAGCAATGGGTCGGGATCACCGCCGGCGAAACGATCGAGGGCGGCAGCGGCAAGCTCTGGGACCTGCCAGCCCTGCGGCAGGCGGCCAACGAGGCGATGGGCCCGGCGCTGGCCCGCGAGGCCCTGAGGCCCGCGGGTCCCGAAACACCCGTCGTGCGCGACGGCCTTCTCCTGCGCTGGAGCTGGTGCCGCCGCGGCGACTGCGGCGGCCTGGGCTATGTGTTCATCGTCGATCCGCGCCACGGCGATCTGTTCGTCTGCCGCAGCGCCGACTCGGGGCGTCAGGGATGGATGGGCAACGACCCGCGCATGCATACCCCCATCCGAGGCCGAGCGTGCGATGCCGCCAATGTCAGCGAGTTCGTCCGTCTCAACACCCGGCCCTGATCCGGTCAGCGCCCCTTCCAGTTGGGCTTGCGCTTTTCAGCGAAGGCCTTGGGCCCCTCGACCGTGTCTTCGCTGCGCGCCATGGCGACGAAAGCCGGGAAGTGCTGGTTGTGCATCGCGGTTTCCAAGGCCGGTGCATCGAGCGAGCGCATGACGACCTGCTTGGTGGCCCGCACGCTCATGGGCGAGCACTCCAGGATCTGGCCAGCCCAGCGGCGGGCTTCGGCCATCAGCTGGGCGTGCGGCACCACGGCGGTCACGAAGCCCAGCTCATGGCCTTCCTGCGCCGGCACGTGGCGGCCGGTCAGCATCATGCCCATGGCCTTCTTGAGCGGGATCATGCGGCTCAGACGCTGCATGCCGCCGGCGCCGGCAGCCAGCCCGACCCGAGGCTCGGGCAGCGCGAAGGTCGCCTTGTCCGACGCGATGATGATGTCGCAGGCCAGCGCGATCTCGAACCCGCCGCCCATGGCCACGCCGTTCACCGCGGCGATGACCGGCTTGTCGAGATCGAAGCGGTTGGTGAGGCCGCCGAAGCCCTTGGCCGGATGCACCGGCCGCTTGCCCGTCTTGGCCTGCAGCTCAGCGTGATACTTCAGATCGTTGCCGGCGCAGAACGCCTTGTCCCCCGCGCCGGTGATGATGGCCACCCACAGTTCAGGATCGGCAGTGAACGCATCGAAGGCATCGACCAGTTCCTGGTTCGCCATGGGGTGGCAGGCATTATAGACGTCGGGCCGGTTGATCGTGACGATCATCAGGCGGCCTTCGGTCTCGACGGTGCTGTACTGGCCCATGGGCGTCTTCCTCCGTGGTCGGGTGTGCGCCAGACGACACGCTTGAGCAGCATGGCCTGGAACTGTATTGGTAATACAATGCGCCTTTGGCTTCTATCGGTCGCCGTGCCGATGCTCGTGCTTGGTGCCGGCAATCCTGTTGCCGCGCAGGCGCGCGATGGTGCGCGTTTCGAGGGCGTTGGTTCGGGCATCACCCACGCGCCGGGCGACAAGCCGTTGAGCTTCGTGGCCACGACGGGCAGCCAGGACCGGCCTGCGCGGGCCGGAGCGAGTGCGGATCGACCGGGGCCGGCGCCGGCTGCAGCGCCCCGGGGACCCGGCGGTTTTGACTACCGCGGGTTGCGGATGACGCCGTCGGGCCTCGAGTCGATTCGACGCGACAGCCTGCCAGGCGGGGGCGCATCGTTGCTGCCTCCAGACCTGCGTTCTATGCCACAGCCATCTGAAAAGACTGTCTTTTCCGGCAGCGCCTCGCCGAGACTGTCGGTCCGGGAGAATGGTGCGGTCCTGGGGCTTTCCTACAAGATCAAGCCGGTGCAACAGTAGGCAAAGTGCCTGAATTCAATCCTGTTGTTAACATGCAGAACGAGCGCTAAATCTCTGAAAGATCACTCATATAGGTGCTGTCTTAGGCAGTGTTGCGTGAAAGCCACAGGGTCTGAATATCGACTCGGAGGGCGGGCTCACCCCATTGCGACCCCAACGTCTTTGTATATAGTCGATTACGAAGTTGGTGCCGTGTCCAACCCCGCCACTTCGTCACGTGAGTATTTGACCTAGAGAGGGGATACCCCAAATGAAGACCAAACTAGGAGCCGTTGTCGCTGCGGCTCTCATCGCGGCGCCCCTGGCCGCGAACGCGCAGTCGACCAACTTGCCGGGCTTCTACGTTGGAGTGGAAGGCGGTCTGAACTGGCTCAACCTGCGGACGTTTGCTGGTGCCAGCGAGAAGCTCGGCTTCGTCGGCGGCGCCGTCATCGGCTACGATTTCGTCGGTCCCAGGGTCGAGCTTGAAGGCGCGTACCGCTACAACAAGGTTAGCGGCTTCAAGATGCACCAGATCACCCCGATGGTGAACGTGCTCTATGACTTCATGACTGACTCCGTGTTCTCGCCTCACCTTGGTATCGGTGCGGGCGCGAACTTCTGGAAGATCAAGGGAACTGGCATCAGCACCACCGACTTCGCGATGCAAGGCATTGCCGGTGTGGCGGTGAAGATCAGCGACGGCTTCTACGGCAGCCTCGACTACAAGTTCATGAACACCTTTGCCAAGGGCAAGGACTTCTTCAACCATACCGCGATGCTGACGCTGGGCTACAAGTTCGGCGCACCGGTAGCGGCCGCACCGCCGCCGCCGCCCGTGGGCGCGACGCCGGCTCAGTACATCGTGTTCTTTGACTTCGACCGTGCGACTCTGACGGCGCAGGCTTTGACGACCATCAAGCAGGCCGCCGCCGCCGCCAAGTCGGGCAACAGGACGCGCATTGGCGTCACCGGCCACGCCGACCGTGCCGGCAGCGACGCCTACAACATGGCGCTGTCGCTGCGCCGCGCCAACGCCGTGAAGGACGCGCTGGTGCGTGAAGGCATCCCGGCCACCGGCATCGTGGTGGTGGGCCGCGGCGAGAGCCAGCCGCTGGTTCCGACGGCCGACGGTGTGCGCGAGCCGCAGAACCGCCGCGTCGAGATCGTGCTGCAGTAAGCGCGCTCTACAGCGAAACATCGACGAAACGGCCGGGCAACCCGGCCGTTTCTTTTTGCGCCGACAACGAAAAAGGCGCGGCCAGCTGCCGCGCCTTTTGTCAGCTGACGTAAGGCGTGTCGTTACTTGCGTGCCGGCGGGCGCGCCGGCGTGGTGGGCGCGGTGCAGACGCGCAAGCCCATGTCACCCGAAAAATCCATCATCGGGGGCACTTGGGACAACGTGTTGACCTGCTGCGCGAGGGCCCAGCGGAAGCCCTGCTGGGCGTTGGCGCAGTACTGCGGGTTGCCGCCGGCGCTGGCACCGTCGCGGTTGGCCACTTCGGTCTTGAACGCGTTGACGTTCATGCGGTGCTTGGTGATGGCGCGCTGCAGCGGCGCCGAGTTCACCTCGTTGTCACCCCGGAACTTGTTGCGGAAGGCGCCATAGTCGGCGGCGAAGGCCGGTGTGTTGCCACGGCACTGGATGGCGGCGTTGTAGAACTGCTGCCAGGCGATCTCATTGCGCACGGCCTGGATCTCGTCGTCCGTCAGGCAGGTACCGCGCGCGGGCGCCGGGTTTGTCGACGTCTTGGCATAGGCGTTCGAAGGCGGCGGCTGCGTCGTTCGTGCCTGCTGATCGCAGGCCACCAAGATAATCGTCGTCGCCGCCGCCACGGCCGTGGCGCGGAAGAGAGAAGCATGCATTGTTGGGAACCTCGTTGGGGACCGGGGGGCTTGGAAAACGAGCACTTATATCAGTTTATGCGGACGACGGAAGAGTCATCGTTTGTTCCGTCAGTTAGTCATCAGCTTTCAAGAGTCGCAGCGAGTTACTTAAGCTGCACGGCTGAGTGCTTCGCGCAGCAGGGGCAAGCGATCATTGCCGAAATACATGTCGCTGCCATTAACGTACATGGTGGGCGAACCGAAGCCGCCACGCGCAATCACGTCGTCAGTATTGGCCTTCAGCCGGTCCTTGTACGACTTGTCTGCGATTTTCGCGAAGAACTCGGCGCGGTCGAGCCCGACCTTGTCGACAATCTCCGCCATGACCTCGTCCTTGGAGATGTCCTTGTCATCGCCCCAATAGGCGTCGAAGGCAGCATAGGCGTAGGGCACCAGCTTGCCCTTTTCTAAGGCGACGAAAGCACCGCGCATGCACTTGACGCTGTTCACCGGAAAGACAGTCGGGCGCATCTTGATGCGCAGGCCATAGAGCCGCGCCCAGTCCGCCATGTCCTTGGCCGTGTAGGCGAGCTTGCGCGGGTTGGGCGTCTCGCGGCTCTTGTAGACGGAGTCGTTGACCGTGTTGAAGATGCCGCCGACCAGGATCGGTTTCCAGTCGATCTCGGCGCCTGTTTCAGCTGCGATCGGCTGAACGCCATGGAAAGCAAGGTACGTCCACGGGCTGGAGCAGTCGAAAAAGAACTCAATCGTGGCGGCCATGACGGACTCCGGACAGCTATGCACCCTGTGCGCCGCGACCTTGACACTGTGTCGCCTTGCTGTCGACTCACAGCACCTGTAGTTTACAAGCCTATGACCGCATCGGTTGTCCCCCTCGGGGCCGTGTCATCGGGGCCCCGCAAGATTGCCATCATCGTCCATCGGGAACACTCCCAGCCTGGCCGCGTCGGCGCACTGCTGGAAGCCAGGGGTTACACGCTCCACAGGCTCTGCCCCAATCTCGGCTGCCAGCTGCCGGAAGACCTGTCCGACTTTGCGGGCGTGGTGATTTTTGGCGGCCCGATGAGCGCCAATGACTGCACGACCCTGGCGGGCATACGCTGTGAGCTGGAGTGGATCCCCAAGGTCGTCGAGGCCGGCGTGCCCTTTCTGGGCATCTGCCTGGGGGCTCAGCTCCTCACCCGTGCCCTTGGTGGATCGGTGGGACCGCACCCCGACGGGCTGATCGAGGCCGGCTATTACCCCATCATGCCCACGGCGACGGGTGCCGATTGGTTCCCCGATGGACCGATAGACGTCTACCAGTTTCACCGCGAAGGCATGCGGGTGCCGGAATGCTGCAAGGTGCTGGCCACGGGCGAGCACTATCCCGTGCAAGCCTTCCGCTATGGCGCCAATGCGTTCGGCATCCAGTTTCATCCCGAGGTTACGCTCGAGATGAAAGAGACCTGGACCGCCGCGGCCGCCGAGCGGCTGACCTCGCCCGGCGCCCAGCCGCGCGAGGTCCATCTGGGCGAGCATGACCGCTACGATCCGCCGATCGGTCGCTGGATCGATGGCTTCCTCGACAAGTGGCTTGCCACGTCGCGGATGACGACGTCGGTCCCACTGATGGCGGCTGGATAGCGGTCGATGGTGGCGCGCTGATCAACACGATAGGGTGATTCCATCCTGATCGTGATCTGCTCTAGCGTCGCAAGCCTTGGGAGATCCGCATGCTCCGTCGGGCCCTCGTGGCGGTGCTGCCGCTGTCCGTACTATTGGTGGGCGCACTGCCAGGCGTGGCGATGGCGCAGCGGCCCGAGCCGCCCTTGCAACCGCGCGCCGACGAGCCCCCGAGTTATGTCGTGTTCTTCGATATGGGCAAGGCGACTGTCAGCGCCCGTGGGTTGGCGACGATCCGTGAAGCCGCCTCAGCAGCGCGCAAGCCGGAAGCGAAGGCTGTTGAGGTGAGCGGCTACACCGATCGCGCCGGTGCTGACCAATCGAATGAAGCATTGTCGCTGCGCCGCGCGCGTACCGTGCGCGACCTGCTGGTGAAGCAGGGCGTTCCCGCAGCCATGATCGCGATACAGGGCCTGGGCGAGGGCAAGCCGTTCATGACGACCGAAGACGGTGCCAACGCACCCGAGAACCGCCGCGTCGAGATTGTCGTCAAGTAACGCCACGCTCTCCCCGCGTAAGCGGGGAGAGGCAAGCCGGGCAATGCGAAGCTGACGTCAGTCCCAGAGGCCGCGTGCGCTGGGGCCGTTCGCCGCGAAGCGCGCCCGCGCCGCGACGTTCTCAGCGGTCATCGTGCCGCAGTAGTGACAGTCACAGAGCAGGTGATGCGCTTCCTGATCGGTCAACTCGAAGAATGTCATGCCGTCGCCGAGACGATCACTCTTGAGTCCCTCAGCTTGAAGATGTGGATCCTTGTACGCCACCGTCAGGGGCGTGTCGTCGCCACGCAACATCTTGCGGGCGTACTCGGGCAGATACTCCACCCGCATGAGCGGTAGCAGCGGTCCGCTGTGACGCTCAAGTAAGGCGGCCCATCTTTCCAGTTTCTCCCGCCGCGACATTTTCGGGGCGGAAGTCTCCAGGGGGGTCGTCAGAGCCGTACGTTTGATTTCAGCCAGGGTCCTGTGTTCCATCGCATCCTCCGATGCACGACATGCTCCAGGTCGCATGCGCGACCCGCAACAGGAACGCTGCGGCATCTGAAAGGATGCCGTCCCGTCAGCCGGGATCAGACCGCTTCGTTGGTGTTGTGCGACCGGAATCTCAGGCTGGCCAGAAACGAATATTATATCGGTTTGCCGTCGATGAGCACGATGGCCGCCTCACAAACGCTCGATCTGAGCAGCAGCGGCGTGTGCCTGGGATCCATCAGTCGAGGTTGAAGGCCGGCGGATAGCGGACCGTGCCCGACTCTCCCTGAAGGGATCCTGGCACCAGTTCCACTGCCATGAAGGAGTCGCCCGCGAACGGTGCGACCAGCTTGCGTGCCAGCGCGGCGGAAAAGCCAAACCGCGGATAGTAGTCCGCATGACCAACGACGATGGCCGCCGCGTACTGCCGATCGCGCACGATCGACAAACCCGCCAGGACCAGGCGTGAGCCAATCCCGCGTCGTTGATAATCAAGGCGGACGGCCAGCGGTGCGAGCGCCACCGCTCTCACGCCGCGTCCATCAATGGTGACAGCAAGATCGCTGAACAGGACGTGCCCGACGACGTCTTGACCGGCGAGCGCGACGAGGGAGGCAGCGACCAGGCGATCTCGGTGCAGGCGATCGACAAGGTCGGCTTCAGCGTCGCCCTCAAAAGCGGCACGCATCAGGGCCGCGATCTGTGGCCCATGAGACGAATACTCTTCGACAATGGCGACCATGACTGCACGCGGGAACTGTTGTCCGCCGCCTGCTGGCGGCGGCTACCGTCCGGCAGAAAATTGTATCAGAACGTCGGTGATGGTGTATCCTTGACCCTGCAGACTGCTTCCATCGAAGCGGATAGGCAGCGTGAACTTGGCGCCCAGGGAAGCGCCGCGACCGACTGGCGGTATGTCGAGGGTGAGCCTGCCGCCGCCACCGGTGATCGTACCGACGATCCCGTAGGTCACGGTGTTCACCACCCATGATCCGTTAGCGTTGCCGCCGACAATCGACAGCGACAGGGGACCGCACGTCTCGTTTCCCGCAGTCAGCGCGATGCGTCGATAGCAGATCCGCCCCCGCCAGGTGCCGTCGACGCCGACGGGGGGCGCAGGAGGCGCCTGGCGCGCCGCCTGCTGTGGCTGACGCGGCGGCTGCGGGGCGGGCGGTGCTGCCGGGGTCGGTGGGTGCTGTGCGGCCTCGCGCTGGCGACGCTCGTCGTCGGCCTTGCGCTGGGCTTCGGCGGCGCGACGCTCGTCGTCGGCCTTGCGGTGGGCCTCGGCGGCGCGACGCTCGTCGTCGGCCTTGCGCTGGGCTTCGGCGGCGCGACGCTCGTCGTCGGCCTTGCGCTGGGCTTCATCCGCGCGCCGTCTCGCGTCTTCGGCGCGCTGCTGATCTGCCGCCTGACGCCGCGACTCTTCGTCGGCCCGACGCTGCGCTTCCTCGGCAGCGCGCTTGTCTGCCGCGGCCTGGTCGGCTGCCACGCGCTCCGCTTCCTGACGCCTGGCCTCTTCGTCGGCGAGCCGCTTGGCTTCGGCGTCGCGTTGAACGTCGTCGGCCTTGGCCGGTGCATCGGCCACCTGGCGTTGCTCTGCCGGGGCCCGTTCCGTGCGGTCGACGGGCTTGTCCACCGTGCGGGGTGGTCCGCTGGTAAGGTCAATCAGCCGCGGGCCCACCAGTGCGCCGGCGCCCAGAAGAACCAGGACAACGCCCACACCACCCGCTCCCCAGGCGAGCCGCCACAGCAGGCCGGTACTTTTGCTGGGCGGGGCGGGGGACGGTGCCGCGCCATAGCTGAACAGTGCCGCCACCTCGTGCATGCTTTGCATGCGGCGCAACGGATCGGGCTCCAGCAGGCGGGTGAGATCGCGGCGCAGATCCTCGGGGACATTCGACAAATCGGGTGTGCTTTCACGTGCCTTCACGGCACGCGCCAGCGATGAACCCATCGGCAAGGGCCGGCCCACTGCGGCCGCGGCCAGCACGAGTCCCAGGCTGTAGATGTCCGAGCGATGATCGACCGACGCATCGTACAGTCCGCATTGCTCGGGCGAGCAGTAATCGAGTTTGCCCGCGAAGCCGCTGCCGATCAGGGTACTGCCGGCATCCAGCCGCTTGGCGACGCCGAAATCGATCAGTACGGCATGGTCGAGACTGCCGTCGCGCAGGACAATGTTGTCGGGGGACAGATCGCGGTGCACCACGCCGCGCGCGTGGGCCGCCGAAAGGCCCTGGGCCACCTGCGCGCCGACCCGCCGCACGTCGGCCGGTGCCAGCGGCCCCCGGGCAATGAGCGAGGCCAATGACGGTCCATCGACGTAGTCCATGACCAGGAACAACCGGCCCGAGTCGTCGCCGAAGACGCCTTCGTAGGACACGACGGACGGGTGGCGGACTTTGCGCAGCGCGCCCGCCTCGCGGCGGAACAGCTCGCGCACCTGGGGGTCGCTGGCAAGGTCGGGACGGATCACCTTGATCGCGTCCTGATCTCCCGTGTGGATATTGGTCGCGCGGTAGACTTCGCCCATGCCGCCGCGGCCGATCAGGGCCTCGATGCGCTGGGTATTGTTGAGCAAGGTGCCTGGACGCAGCAGGCTGTCACCGTTGGGCGTCGATCCAGCAGCCCAGACACCAGGCGCTGCCGTGCCGCCGGGCGCTGCGATCGAGGCAGTGGTTGACGGCTTGGCCCCCGCGGGACCCTCACTCAGGACGCGGGTGTGCTCGCCGTCTCCCGCTGCAGCGGTGCGTAAAGACGCAAAGGGATCGGCCTCGTCGGTCACCCTGTCCTCATGTCGCGTGACGTCTGCGGATTTGTCACGACCCAGGCGGATCGCCCGGTCATCCTATACCAGTCACGGTCGATTTCGACGGTGAGAACACCCATGCGCAGGGCACTATTCCCCTGCGCATGGCGGCGCTTCTCACGCCCGCCGGAGACTCGACGTGCGAAAACCATCTTTCTGACACCGAGGGGCGGCACTGTGTAGTGCGGGTGCGGGGTAGCGGACGACGGTGGGCGGGCCATGGAGGTGCTCATGCGATGGCGAAGGTTTTTGGCGGTGGCGCTCGTGGCGGTACCGCTGGCCGGCTGTTTCGACTTCACCGCCGACAGCGCGTTTCGGCCGGATGGTACGGCCCAGGTCACGGCCGAGGTCGGTGTGTCCATGCAGCTTACGAACCTGCTGGCCAGTCAGATGCCGGGTCAGCGGGATTTCCTTGCCGATTGCGAAAGAGAACGGCCGGCAGGCGCACTGCCGGCGGGTGTAACGTCGATGAAGGGCAAGCGCGGACAGCGCGGCGACATGGACCTCTGCACGTATGTGATCGAGGTTGCCGACCCGGTCGCCGCCGCGGCTGCCCAGCAGGAGGCTCGGACCCAAAGCGCGCCTGGCATGCGTGGCCTGGAGAGGCCGCAGCTCAAGATCGAGCGGCTGCGCGAGGGAGTTTACCGCCTGTCCGGCCAGTTCAAGCCGATCGATATGCCCTTGGCGAAACCGGAAAAACCGGCCGATGCGCTGGCGACCAGCGCGATGTTGTTGGCGATGACCACCAACCGCTATGTGACATTGACGGTGTCTGCCGTGCGTATCGAGAACGCCAACGGCGATGTCCAGGCGGATGGTCGCAAAGTCGTGTGGAAGCTGCCGCTGTTGGCTCTGGTCAAGACCATGCCTGGCACGCCGTATGAAATTAAAGCCGACATCGTTTATGCCGAAAGCTGGACGAACAAGGCAAAGCGCTGGCTCGGTCTTGATTGATGCGTATTCGTGCAGGCGATTCCTGCGCTCTTCGCACGGCAAGTTGACCGGCGCCGTCCCTCGTTGCGCTGGTTCAGGCTCCATCAGCGACTAAGCTGGTTCAGGCTCCATCAGCGACTAAGATGAGCGCGGGTCGGCCGAGGTGGTGTCATGTCCTCATCGTCGCATGTGATTCGCCGGCGGTTGCTGCGAGCCGGCGTGGGCGCGTCCACGCTCCTGGCGGCACCGGCACTGGTTCGCGCGCAAACCCTTGTACCGACACCGGCGCAGACCGAGGGGCCGTTCTACCCGGTGGCGTTGCCGCTCGATACGGATAACGACCTGGTTCAGGTGCAGGGGGCGTCGTCCTCGGCTGCGGGCATCGTGACCCATGTTTCCGGACGCGTGCGCGACATCGCCGGCCAGCCGATCGCCGGCGCCCGGGTCGAGATCTGGCAATGCGATGCTCAGGGCCTGTATGACCATCCCGGCCAAAGCGACCTCGCGCGGCGCGACAGAGGGTTCCAGGGCTTCGGCCGAGCGACGACCGCGGCCGATGGTGGGTATCGTTTCCGCACCATCCGGCCTGTTGCCTACTCTGGGCGCACGCCGCATATCCATTTCCGGGTCGTGGCACCCGATGGTCGGCGGTTGACCACGCAGATGTATGTCGCAGGCGAGTCCGGCAACGAACGCGACGGCGTTCTGCGCGCGATCCGCGACCCTCGGCAACGCCAGCAGGTGTTGGTCAGCCTGGCGTCCGCCGATGGCCTCGAGCGCGGTGCGCTGGCCGGTGTGTTCGACATCGTCCTGGCCTAGGGGATTCGCCGCGCCAGCGGCCGCTTGTGCATTGACAGCGCCGCCATGCGCCGATTTGCTCCCGGTCGAACCTAGATCGGGAGGACATGCGCGTGCCCAAGTTCAAGATCGTGACACCACCGGGCGGCATCAGCGGGGCCGGCTATGCCTATGAGATGGAAGCGCTGTCGTCGATGGGCGCCGAGATCGTCGAGATCGACGCGCCATCGGAGAACGAATTCATCGCCGCCGCGCATGACGCGGACGCGCTCTATGCCAAGGGCCGGCGGATCTCGGCGCGCATCATCGACGGGTTGGAACGCTGCAAGGTGATTTCGCTGGGCAGCGTCGGCGTCGACTCGGTCGACGTTGCCGCGGCGACGGCGCGCGGCATCCCTGTCACCAACGTGCCGGATACCTTCATCGAGGAAGTGGCCGATCATGCGATGATGCTGCTTCTGGCGACGTTCCGCCGGCTGGTGGTGCAGGACCGGATGGTCCGCGACGGGCGGTGGCGCGAAGGCCGGCCGATGCTTTACGAGTTCCCGCGGCTGATGGGCCAGACGCTGGGGTTCATTGCCTTCGGCCATGTCGCGCGTGCCGTCGCCAAGCGTGCTGCCCCCTTCGGTGTGCGCATGATGGCCTACGATCCGTTCGTCGAGGAACTGGTGATGAGCGAGCATGGCGTCGAGCCCGTCAGTCTCGGCGAACTGCTGTCGCAATCCGACATCATCTCGATGCACGCGCCGGCCACGGTCGAAGCACAGCACATGCTGCGCGAGCCGCATTTCCGCGCCATGAAGAAGACGGCGCTCTTCATCAACACCGGCCGCGGGCCGACGGTCGATGAAAGCGCGCTGATCAAGGCGCTTCAGGAAGGCTGGATCGCCGCCGCCGGTCTCGACGTGCTGGAGGTCGAGCCGGTGAAGCCCGACAATCCGTTGCTGAAGATGGACAACGTGATCCTGACGGCGCACGTCGCCTCGGCGTCGGCGCGCTTCGATCCGGCGCGGCGGCGTCGCGTCGGTCAGGAGATTGCCTCGGTGCTGACCGGCCGCTGGCCGCGCAGCTGCGTCAATCCATCGGTGCTGGAGAAGTCGGCACTGGCGCGCTGGCAGCCATACTCGATGGAGCGCGGGCCCGGGAATTAGTCTCCTCTCCGGCGGCGCGGGAGCCAAGGACAAGGCGCCTCGTGTGGAAGCCCTCACCCTCCCATTGCGCGTTGCGCGCAATGGGCCCCTCCCTCTCCCGTAAACGGGAGAGGGAATAAGGGAACTACTTCGTGCCGAACAGGCGATCGCCGGCGTCGCCCAGTCCGGGCACGATGTAGGCGTGGTCATCGAGATGGCTGTCGATGGCGGCCGTCCATATC
>Ga0187894_10000957_pt1 | contig 38299 bp, 47 predicted proteins | sample GBC1701081metaG_FD_136650 | JGI IMG/M metagenome (GOLD analysis project Ga0187894, IMG submission 136650) | White microbial mat communities from a lava cave in the Kipuka Kanohina Cave System on the Island of Hawaii, USA - GBC170108-1 metaG ... | reverse complement strand
GTGACGCCGAGGTGGCGCATCGGGAGGGTCAAGAGCTGCTCGTTGGACCACGACACCCAGTCCGGCTCGGGAGCCGGCCGGTCAGACGCGGTCACGTCCTGTGTCCGTGAAGGTTGCATCGATACCATGTCCCGCGGAGTCAACCTGCAAAGCTGCTGTGGAAAATATAGCACGTGCCTCAGCGTTACCCCAATTTTAGAGGCCTTTCCGTTGACTGCGACCAATAAGTGGAGAAAAAATGTCCGATCGAGTCCAAGAATGAACCGGCACAGGCGGTATGTGCCGCAAAGCTGAGCTAACGGAGGCGAAGAAGAAGCGCTGGTGCCGTGGCCCAGATGACATCGATCACCGACCACACGTAGGCGCGGGCTCGCTCAGGGTCGGTTTCCCAATCCGGCATCACTTCATGCAGATCAAGAATCGGATGATCGTGGCCGAGACAGGCCTGATTAAACAGGGGAACGTCACGTCCAAATTGTTCCCGAACGAAAACTTGGTGGTTTCGCCCCATTGCAATGACAAGGTCGGCAGCCTCAACTAGCTCCCTGGTGAGTTGTCGTGGGACGTGTGTGGTGGGATCAACTCCCTTTTCGCGCAATCGGGTCTGGACCCAGTCATGCACCGACTGAGGCTTGGCGTCGATCCCGGCCGAGCTGACGACACAGGACGTGCCGGCGCCGAGTCTCGCCTTGAGTGCGTATTCTGCCGTCACACTCCGAAAAATGTTCCCCGTGCACACGAACAGGATTGACTGAAGCTTCTCGACGGAGCGATTCTCATCCTTCCCCATGATCCCCCCGGTGATGATCGACAGCCACGCGGCTGACCGCGTAGAATGCCAACCCATGTCGCATTCGGCAAGCCACTCCCGCCCATACCTAAGACTGGATGAAGCCACGGAACAGCTGCAAACCAAGCTACTTCGTCTCGTCGGGGAAACCATTGGCGAGTATGGTCTCATCAAAGATGACGACAAGATCATGGTCTGCCTATCAGGAGGGAAAGACAGCTATGCTCTGCTCGACTTATTGCTGGTCTTGCAACGGCGTGCTCCGATTCACTTTGACCTTGTCGCGGTGAACTTGGATCAAAAGCAGCCCGGGTTTCCTGCCCATGTACTTCCCGACTATCTCTCACATATCGGAGTGCCATTCCGTATCGAGGAACGAGACACCTACTCAATCGTCAAGCGACTCATCCCTGAAGGGCAGACCACCTGTTCGCTATGCTCCCGACTCCGTCGTGGCATCCTCTATCGCGTCGCCACGGAATTGGGCGCAACCAAGATCGCATTGGGTCACCACCGGGATGACATTGTTGAAACTCTGTTCCTGAACTTGTTCTATACCGGCAAACTCAAAACGATGCCGCCGAAACTACGCTCGAAAGATGGCAGACATGTGGTCATTCGCCCGCTGTCCGCTGTGCGGGAAAGCTATCTTGCTCGGTATGCGGAACTCCGTGCATTTCCCATTATTCCCTGCGATCTCTGTGGCTCACAAGAAGATCTCAAGCGGAAACAGGTGAAGAAGTTCTTGAGCGGATGGGAACAACGTTCGCCTGGCTGTACTGACAGTATATTTGCCGCCCTGTCGAACGTGGCGCCGCCGCTTCTCCTGGATCGACAGCTGTTCGACTTCGTGGGTCTGCGCGCATCCGACCATTCGGAGGGAGAGGAAGACGCCTGGTTGGATCAAGACCCTGCCCCACTCTCATGAGCCTCACAACTCTACCGAATGGGAATGATCTCAGCGGCAGCCGAAACCCCTCTCCATCTGCCTCTCTATCGCACGATGGAAGCGCCGCCATCCCATACATCCCGATCTCACGCACCTTCTCCTCGAAGAGTAGACGTTCCTATTGACGAATTGTTTTGAATGCATCGAAAAACACAGCGCGAGGCTACGACTTCAACTTCGAAGCAAATTGCTTGCGAAACTTCACCACTTTCGGCCCGACAACGGCTGTACAGTAGCCCTGGAAGGGATTCCGCGTAAAATATTCCTGATGATAGGGTTCGGCTTCGTACCAGGTCCCGGCAGGAGTGATTTCCGTCACGATCGGATTGACATAGAGCTTCTCTTTCGTCACGGCTGCGATCACCTCCTCGGCAATCTGCTTCTGCTCAGGTGCATGGTAGAAAATTGCCGAGCGGTATTGTGTGCCGACATCATGACCTTGCCGGTTGAGTGTCGTAGGATCGTGGATAACAAACAACACTTCAAGCAACTCGCGATAGCTGACGACGATGGGATCGAACGTGATACGGACCGCTTCTGCGTGACCAGTCCTACCGCTACACACGGCTTCATACGTCGGATGATCTACCTGACCTCCAATATAGCCGGACTCGACCGCTACCACACCCTTCATCTGGTCATAGACCGCTTCAAGGCACCAAAAGCACCCGCCGGCTACAGTTGCAATGCCGAAACCAGCCTGTGCTGGAGATACAGTTTGTCCCATCGTACAGATCTCTGATTACGTGGTCTGAAAATGAGTCGTGGGAGATTCCACTTTCTTTCAGATCCTACCGCTGCCTTATACCATAAGGACCCTGAAGCCGCGAACAGTTCCGCGAGTGAACGCAGGACTCCTCACGCCTATGATGTAAGCGGGGGGTCTAAACCGTCTGTATCAAAGGGGAAGAAAGGGGAGCGAGAAAGGCTACGGTCTAAGTTCTTCGTTGAGGCTGGCAATGACCCGCTTGAGTTTTACCTCTTCATCTGGTTGAGTCTTCGTGAACTGGATCCCAAATGTCCCGGCCTTGACCCACCTCACTTGACCTTCATCGATCCGCAAAGGCCAATCATGACCAGGGACGTAGATGCGGCACTCAAATGACTCCCCCGCGACAACCGGCAAATCCGTTTCGATCTTACAGCCTCCGGTAGAGAGGTCCAGCGTCCGACTTTGGCCTTCTCGTTGCCCGCCCGAAAAAGTGCTTCTGAACTGTGCTGTAAAACGTGGCAGCTGGCGCTGTTCCGTCCGAGGCTCCTCTTTGATCTTACGAGGCTGAGGAGACATCTTACTTGAATTCCGCTGATTATTTACGAGAGCCATGCTGCTTCATCCCAATCAAACAATGAACCCCGGGCTCGTATGAAGAGGCGCCGGGGTTCCTTGGAGGCCGTGAATCTCTAGGTTACTTCTTCACATTCAACAATACGTGCCCACGACGGTTCTGCTGATAGCAGGATTCAGCAGGTTCCGTGCAGAAAGGACGAGCCTTGCCGTACGACACGATCGCCACCTGCCTGGAGCCCACACCCGACTCGATCAGATAGCTGCGTGCAGCCTTGGCTCGCTTATCCCCCAACACGATGTTGTAGTCGGCAGTGCCCCGTTCGTCGCAATGCCCTTCGACTTTCATCACCGCACCAGGATGATCCTTCAGCCACTGTGCGTCGAGGTTCAATGCCTCCATTCCGGCATCTGAAAGCGTCCACTGATCATATCCAAAGAACACATCCTGTAAGCCGGCTTCGATGGCCGCTTTTTCCTCTTTGGTTATTTCCGCACGCTGACGGGCACTCATCCCAGAGGAGGAAAGCGATGCGATATCGCCGCCCTTCCCCAAACGCTCTTCCGAGGGATTCTGAGAAAAACCACTTAGCCTTCCCCCTGAACCACCTTTTTGCGCAGACCCTGCTCCCGTCTCTCCATCGGACTGCAGCCATTTCATGCTACAGCCCTGACCAACCAACAGAACAAGCCCCATCGCTGCCACGACACCTATTTTCATTGAACTTCCGATCATGATTGTTCCCCCATCTTGGAATAAGATTTCGCCTGTGTAGATCAAATATAGCACCTGAATAAAAATGTGAGGCGCACCAGCAGTCCATAGCCATTTCGCTTGGATTGTCAGGCTGTTGGAGATGGTTCTGAGGATAGTCGCGGTAGGTGAGGGAGCAGGTATCCCTCTGTCACCAACCGCGATAGAGTGGACCGGAGAGAAAACAGTTTAGAATTGGGCCGTCTTGCGATCAGCCCACCGAGCCGGACGCATCACGGTACTTAACGCAGCCACAGCACATATGAAGGCCAACATAGCCAAGCTCACCATCAGAAAAAAACCAGCCCGGACATCATGGAGGACTGCATGATTCATGATAAGCCCCTCCTCTTGGTGACTGTGCTCTTAACCACTCAGCCATCCGCAAGAACAGGCCCAGGGTACCGTGGGATCCTGCTTCGTCAACCAGCGTCCACAACAGGGGCAATGCCTCGTCCAGACCTGCCGCTGTCTACGCCTCAGAAACCTTTCGCTAGAAAGTCTGCCACGATGCCTATAGCATAGCACCATTCAGACACCTCATGTATCCTGCTTCTTGGTGCAAGGGTACTGCTTGAGACACGAGGAATCTATGCAGCTTTGGCGGGGGAACGACCCTCTCGAAAGGGCCAGACAGATCAGTTATAAGCTACTGATACTTCGATAATTCCATCCTGAGGCTTCAGCGGATGGAGGGGTGCGCCCGGAGGGACTTGAACCCCCAACCCTCGGATCCGAAGACTCACCTCGGGAGAGTGTGAGGGATGATGAGGGAATGTGACAGAGTGTGAGAATCCTCTGCAACCAGCACGAGTTAGGCCCCTTCACATAGTGACAGAGTGTGATTGCGGGAGATTCCGAACTGTGGCTCAAACTGTGGCTACAACTGTGGCCCTCTCACCTGGATCACACCACCGTCACGCCAATCACACCATTCCGCCAGGTATAGGGGTCGTGGCGGTGGTGATGGGATCAATCTGGCGGGGGAACGGGTTGCGTGTTCACACGCGTATTGTGGGGATAAGTGTTTTAACTTACATAATAGATTTCTGTGATCATGGTCGGTCCGCCTGTTTCTGCTTCATGTAGCCCCGCTCTCTCAGACATTCCTCCGTCCGGTCCTTGATCCGGTCCGTGATGTTGAGTCGACTGCCTGTGTCGGGATCGACCTGCCGGACTGCGACCGTCGCCTTGCGCGTGCATTCATAGCAGTCTTTCCCAAATTGAGGGTCAGCCGGATCGCAGGCGACCGTCATGCAGCCCGTGAGCAAATTCGCCAGGATCACAAGGCCAAGGAACACGCACCGAGTGCGGGCCATCGCTCAGCCCTCCTGGGTTATGTCACCAACTCTCCAGCCGTCATCTTCAACGCCTTCGTCACTCCCACTGGGGCACCGGCCGTGGATCAGCCCACAACCCTTTCTTGGCCTCTCGTGCATCCTTCTCTAGCCCTTCCAGCACCGTATCTCCCGACGCCCCCCTCGTTCTAGGGGAGCTCTCGTATGGGGAGATTGTCATTCCAATACTGGCACTCATCCACGGAAGATCAATCAGTTCTCAGATGGATGGCGCTATGACATAGATCACGGCGGCCTTTGCAGACTTCGTGCTTGAAAGCCATGGAGTATGAGTTTACGTTCATGCAGGTTGAAGGGTTGTCGGGAAGGTAGTATGTCGAAAAACTCACTCAACAAGGAGCTGCTCTGATGAAGGATACTGATTGGGTATTTGGAGATATGGTGTGGGTCATTATAGGGGCGGCCGTTGTCCTCGGGCTAATGGCGTTGAATGTGTATTTTCAGCGAATAATTAGAATTGAGGAGGAGGAGGATCGAAAAAGACTCCTGGGTTCCGATCCTCTTAATCGCCAGAGATCAGCAGCTTCTCAGAGTCGTCGACCTGACGACATCTGACGTCCTGGCTGCCTGTGGAACTCGGCGTGTCTTCCCTCCGATTCCGGACACACTTGCTTTTCTCGCATTCTGCCGACGGTTCAAAATCTCATGCCATCTCCGCCCAGTGGGGGAGGGTCAGTTTCCCCTGGATGTTTTGGCTGACAGCTTTTAGAAGGGTCTTCGATTCCCGGTTGGGGCTGTCAACACTAATTGGCTCATCCTCTCCGGTTCTCGAACCAAGCGATTCACGTAATGCTGAAGCCGCACATGGTTGTGCTGCTCAATCAAAACATTCTCCACGGCGAACTCCTGTCCCCTCGACCAGCGCACTACGGCGTCAAGGATCTTGAAGCGTTGTTCGTTGGGGAGCGTGACGGCACAGTGCACGGGGAAGCGGCGGAAGGGCCGAAGCGTGAAGGGGATAGGGGCCTCGCGTAACCTGTAGGTGTCGTCGAAGGTTGCCGTTGACTGTGTGATCACTCCTTGCTGCAGGCAGCTTTCCACAAAGTCTGACCCATACTCTCTGGTTGAACTGGCACCCAATTGCTTGGGGTAAAGTCGCTAAAAACCACCTTGCCCTCTGCCATATTGCCAGAGAAGTCCGCCATCGCCAGCACCCGAATTTGCTCGCCGGCGCAGTCGTATTCTCTTTGAACCTTCATCGACAAAAATGATATGCCTGCCACGGTTTGTACAGTCTTGTAATCCAGCAATTCCCACCACCTCACTACGGTTCCATTGCGGCGGATTGTGTCTGAATCCACATATAGAGTCGGGTCTGTTTGATTATTCAGGGCCTTTACAAACTCCGCATACGCTGGAGCACTACTCAGCACGAGGAGAGTGATCGAGGCCAGCGGCAACGTGAGGAATGGTCTGATGTGGAAGGGCATCGAGACCTCGCAGGGATACACATTGTAGGAGGGATGCGAACGAGTGCGCAAGGGCCGAGTGGTGGAGAACTGGTTGTATTGTAGGGTGCAAGGGTGTGCACTGACTGATGGGCACAGAATACATCAGCACGTGTCAATGTGAATAGCGTGACGATGGCTCGAAATGCGGTCCATCACTCAATCTCATGGACTGACCATCACATTGGAATTACCGGGTCCTTGAAGACTGCTGTGGCATAGTAGTTGCTGATACGTATCACCACATGTCGAGGGACCACCGGCTACCCTCTAAATCATGAGTCGAGTGAGATCAATCTCTCACGGCTCTTGAAGGACTGCAGATGGCACTATCGCAGATGTGGCGACGATTGCGGAATTTTCAGCGATGGAAGAAAGCCACCACCCCCATGCTGATCAATGCTGACACGGGGGAGTTACTCCCCTTCTCCATCGACACCGCGCCCCCGACAGGGAAGTGGATGCTTCGCCGTCCACTCACGCTGCCTGGAAGTACGCTGCCTCTCTTTCTCGAAACTCCGCTCATTCCTAGTGGCCTCGCTGGGCAGAAACGTGCAGGGGCCTCCAACCTGTCACCCCATCAGGTCGGACTCCAGCACAATAGAGAAATCCCACTTTCTCACCCGCCCCCGCAGCAGTCTATTTAGCCTTTTCCCTTCGGCAGCAGCCCTTTCCGCAGCTCCCACAGCGGCCAGCCGGCGCATCATGAACGGCGTGGACCTCGTCACGGTCCAGCAGATCCTCGGCCATCAGGATATTGCCACCACACTGAAATACAGCCACGTGAGCCCGGCGCACCTCACCGATGGGGTCAACATGGGCAGTCTCGGGAGCTTGCTCCAAAGTGTGGCTGGAACTGTGGCTAGTCCGGAGGAGACACGCGAAGGGGTGCGCGAACCTGTTGATTTCCTGGTGCGCCCGGAGGGACTTGAACCCCCAACCCTCGGATCCGAAGTCCGATGCTCTATCCAATTGAGCTACGGGCGCACTTGGCCTATTTCAATCACTCCGAAGAAGACCTTGTCAAGGACGGGGCTACGGCACAGCCTCAACCAGATATGACAGAGACAATGATCGAGTAGGCGACTTACACTAGGGTGAGTAGCATCTCAACCAACTGATTGATCGATCGATCATCGGTCCTGATGATGTGATCGGCGGCCGCTCGATATTTCGGCGTCCGCTCCCGCAACACGTCCTGAATTTCATCAATGAATGACTTGGTTCCTGTCAACGAGGGGCGCTGATTATCACCGCCGATTCGTTTCGCGATTGTCTCGACAGAGGCCGTCAGCCAAAACAGGATCCCATCTTTCTTCAACACCTCGACATTCTGCGCGCAAAGTATGGCCCCACCGCCGGTATCGATTACGAGCTGATCACGGCTGGCAAGTTCCCTGCAGATATCGGACTCCAGATCGCGAAAGTAGTCCCATCCCTGTTGGGCGACGATCTCAGGAATCGTACGTTGCGCACGCTTGACGATCTCCGCATCGGTTGACACGAGCTCTCGCCCCAATCTCGCCGCAAGCAGCCTGCCCACCGTACTCTTGCCGGTCCCCCGGTAGCCGATCAGCACGATGTTCATGAGAAACGGGTTTCCAGGACGGCGCGCATGACGTCGGCTGGAGCAGCCTGATTGGTCCAGAGCTCGAATTGCGCCGCGGCTTGATGAAGGAACATTTCGAACCCGGGAATCGTGCGACAGCCTGCCGCCTTGGCATCCTTCAGCAACCGGGTGTCCCGAGGGTTGTAGACGATATCCATGACCGTCAATCCCACATGGAGCAACGTCGCAGGTACAGGTGTCTCGTGTACTTTGGGCGACATACCCATCGGTGTACAATGGATCAGCACATGAGTATCCGGCAGAACCTTTCGCAACGTACCCTCATCAAGAGGCGATTCCTGCACGGTCATCCCTGTCTCCGACTGGAGATCTTGGGCTAAGGCTGCACGTTCCCGGTCTTCGATTCCTAGTATGGTCAACCGATCAATCCCAGCTTCTTTCCCGAGCGCGAAACCAATCGCGCGAGCAGCACCTCCGGACCCGAGCATGACGACTTGACGCCCTTTCAGGGCAATCATACCCTCACGAAGCGCGCGCAAGGCGCCGGTTGCATCGGTGTTATACCCGGTGAGGATCCCGTCCGCAGCCACAATGGTGTTGATCGCGCCGATATGACGTGCGGTCGGCTCGAGAGAGTCAAGAAACGGAACGACCGCCACCTTGTGGGGAATGGTCACGCTCGCGCCACGAAAATTTCCTAGGGTGCGAAGACCCTTGATCGCCTCGCCGATCGCTTCCACGCGGAACGCCAGATACACGAAGTTCAGCCCAAGTTTCTGAAATGCGGCATTGTGAATCGCGGGGGAGAGCGAATGCTCGACGGGATTGCCGAGTACACCGCAGAACTGGGTATGTGCATTGATGTCCATAGGTTCGAGGGCTGCGACTGCTGTTTCGTCTTCGAATCAACTGACAGGCGCCCATCGCCTCGTCGGGTACCTTCACCGTTCGCAGGAAACTCCTGCTCACGAGATGTTCATCCCTCCATCGATAGGAAAAGTCGCACCCGTGACCCAGGCTGCCTCATCGGAGGCCAGATAGAGAACCATACTGGCCACCTCCTCTGGTTTTCCGGCTCGACGGATTGGATAATGCGACAGAATGGGATTCAGTTGTTCCGGGTTGCTCATCAACGGAGCGGCCATCGGCGTATCGATGAGTCCGGGATTCACCACGTTGCAGCGAATGCCCTCCTTGGCGTAGTCGACCGCAAGGGCTCTGGTCACTGCATCAATTGCTCCCTTGGAGGCAGCATAGGCTGACAATGTGGGAAGTCCAAGCAAGCTCGCGACGGAGGAAATATTGACGATCGCTCCCTTCCCCTGCTTCAACATCTGCGGCAGAACAGCTCGCGTCATGCGAAACACTCCGGTCAGGTTGACGTCGAGGACCTGCGCCCAGGTCGCATCGTCGATCTCATGCAGGCGTTTCCCAAAGTCCCCTACTCCGGCATTGTTGACCAGGATATCGAGCCGCCCGAACTGCTGCACAGTCCGACGCACCGTTTCCTGAACGTGGGGTTCGTCTGTAATCGATCCGGCAACGGCGAAGGCCTTGCCCTGCTCCTTCACAATGTCGTTTACGACACGGTCCAGCTCCCCTTGCCGTCTCCCCGTGATCACGACCGATGCCCCTTCCCTCGAAAAAGCTTTCGCGATCGCTTCACCGATACCCGCGTTGCCTCCCGTGATGACCGCAACCTTTCCACGCAATCGATTCATCGCGCGTAATCCTTTCGCTCCTCGTGAGCATCAATGCCCTCACAGATAGACTCAACAGCCTGGGCTGATGGCCACAAGCCAGATTCGATTTTCCTGGCCACCGTAATGAAGCCTGAATGGGCGACCATTCGGTGATTTGGCCGTACGCTGCGTCCCTGAATCGACCAGGTTCTCAACAGCGTTTCAAATGTTTCGACCATACCAAAAACCGTCGCTCGCTCAAGGGCCTCAACCGTCTGCACCACTTGAGGGACGGTAGGAACAAAGCTCACATACATACCGCCTGAACGAAGGACCTGTGCGGCATGCGGTACCACCTGCCAGGGCTCAGGAAGATCGAGGACAAGACGATCGAAGGGCAGACCATCGTCGAGCAGACTGATCCCCTCGTATGCGTTCTGACGAAGCGGGATGAGATTCGGCACCGGGCCCATGTAGCGTTCAATGTTCGTCATCGCCGTTCGCGCAAATTCCTCACGGGCTTCGTAGGTCACTACCAATCCACGCGGACCAACGGCACGCAAGAGGGCCATCGTCAAAGCCCCGGAGCCGGTCCCCGCTTCGAACACGCGCGCGCCAGGATAGACATCCGCCCACATAGGAATGAGCGCAAGATCCTTCGGATACAACACCTGCGCGCCTCGCGGCATCTTCAGCACATAGTCGCCGAACGTAGGCTTAAGCGCCAACATCGTTTTGTTGCCAGAGAGCGTGGCCAAAGAACCATCAGGCTTTCCGATAAGGTCATCGTGGGCAATTTTGTGACCGCTCAGTTGGTAAAGATCTCCGGCCTTCAGGGTCAGGGCATACTGCCGCCCTTTCTTGTCGACCAGATGGATACGCTCGCCTGATTGAAAATGTGACATCGGGGCCCCATTCTAGAAGTGCTGTGCCGGGTTTTCAACAAGACAAACGACCACAATAACGGATTTTTTAATCTCCACTATGTGTCTTCTTTGGGAGCTGATTGAACTCCCTTCGATACGCACATCCACTGCGCCTGGCTGGCTCAGGGCCGGGTGCTGAATCCATGCACGGGTTTGTATAGCCTCTGTGCTCGTTCCTTGACAGCCTGTAGAGTGGGCCTTATGATCCCCTTGCACGCACCGTTGCAGCTTGCGCTGCTTCCCGCGCATGGAGTGTTAAATGCGTGGACCTGTTCTCCAACATCTCTCCCACCACCTCGCCGCAATCACCGCCGTAGCAGTAACTCTGTGCGTAGTTCCAGGCCACGCAGAGGCACCTGCTTCAGGGGGGCCCGTAGTCGTTGCGACCTATGAAGGGATAATCAACCCCGTTGCCGCAGAGTATCTGCATGATGCCCTATCTGAAGCCCACACCTTGGGAGCCCGCGCCTTGATCATCAAGCTGGATACGCCGGGCGGCTTGGATACCTCGATGCGCCTGATCATCAAGGATATCACCGCAGCCACATTTCCCGTGATCGTCTACGTGTCACCCTCCGGCGGACGGGCCGCCTCGGCCGGGGTCTTCATCACGCTGGCGGCCCATGTTGCCGTCATGACACCGGGGACAAATATCGGCGCTGCGCATCCGGTCGCGATGGGCGGTGGCGAGATGGACAAGACCATGAAGGAAAAAGTCGAGAACGATTCCGTGGCCTACATCAAATCGATTGCCGAGCAACGGGGACGGAATGTCGCCTGGGCGGAAGATGCGGTGCGCAAGAGCGTCTCCGTCACCGAACGAGAAGCCTTGAAGCTGAAGATCATCGATCTCGTGGCAGAGGATGTGGCGATGCTGCTAAAGCAATTAGACGGCCGCACAGTGCCGCTCCAAACAGGCTCCACGGTGCTACAAACGGCAGGCATCGCTGTTCGTGAATTCCCGATGGGCCTTCGGCTCGACCTGCTCAAGGCGTTAAGCGATCCGAACATCGCCTACCTGCTTATGACGATCGGCACCATCGGCATCATGGCTGAGCTCTACAATCCTGGTGCGATCCTACCGGGAATCGTCGGGGCAATCAGCCTCATACTCGCTTTCTATTCCCTGCAATCGTTGCCGGTGAACTATGCCGGTGTGCTGCTGGTAGTCCTGGGCATTGTGTTTTTCATTCTGGAAGCCACGGTCACGAGTTACGGCCTCTTGGCGATCGGCGGCGTGACATCGATGATTCTTGGCTCACTCATGCTCATCAAAACGGATGCGGAGTTTCTTCAACTCTCGTGGGGCATGATCGTGCCAGTGGTGGCGTTTGCCGCGATTGCTACGATGTTCATCGTCGGGATGGCAGTACGAGCCATGCATCGGCAGCCCATGACGGGCAGCGAGGGGATGGTCGGATCGATCGGTGTAGCGAAGACGGTGTTAGCCCCGCAAGGACAGCTCGCGATCCACGGTGAATTGTGGGAGGCTGTCAGCGAACGCCCGATGCAACCAGGGGATCAGGCCGAAGTCACGCGAGTGGAAGGGCTCACGCTCTTCGTCAAACCCGTGCTCCAAAAAAGAGAGGCCTAATCATAATGTTCATCCCTGTCGGCCTCCTGCTGTTCGCCATCCTTGTGCTCATAGTGATCAAGCTGACCTTCAATGTCCTCCGCGAATACGAACGAGGCGTAATCTTTCGGCTCGGTCGCATTGCGAGAGGCCTCTATGGCGGCAACGGTCCTGGTCTCGTCATCATCGTACCATTCATCGATCGATTGGTCCGCGTCAGTCTGCGTACCGTGGCAATGGACGTACCGCCCCAGGATGTCATTACTAGAGACAACGTCACCGTCAAAGTAAACGCCGTTATCTACTTCCGGGTGGTGGACCAGGAGCGCGCGATCATCCAAGTGGAGGACTACCTACACGCCACATCCATGATGTCTCAGACCACGCTCCGTAGCGTGCTGGGACAGAGCCAGCTCGACGACCTTCTCTCTAAACGGGATCAGATCAATGCAGATCTTCAGCGGATCATCGATCAACAGACGGAACCATGGGGCGTCAAAGTCACCGCTGTGGAAGTCAAGAATGTAGACCTGCCTCAGGAGATGCAACGGGCCATCGCGCGTCAAGCGGAAGCGGAGCGCGAACGTCGCGCGAAGGTCATCCACGCTGAAGGCGAATTCGAAGCCTCCCAACGCCTCGCTGATGCGGCCGACGTGATCAGTCGAAATCCCGCCGCATTGCAACTGCGCTATCTCCAGACGCTCGTCGAAATCTCGGCGGAGAAAAATTCCACCACGATTTTCCCCATTCCCATCGATACGATCGCCCCCTTTCTGAAAGGGCTGACCCAGAAGTAGATGTGGCGCTTAGGGTCGGTGCCCTATGGCCACCCCTACACACCTGCAGCAAAGTTGCCTCACCCCCTCTCAGACTTGCTCATTAAAACACTCTAATAGTGCTGCCTTTCCTTCGTGATTGCGATCTGCCGTTCTCATGAACGATCCAGCACGGGATTTGCTGCGTAGAGAGATAACAGAACAGCCCGGCAGTACAGAGCCAGAGTGAATCGTTTGGCGGAACGCTGTCTCTCATAATGTAGGACGGAAGAACGGGAGCCTGTTGAGCACGACCATGCGGAGTAAGACATCAGATAGTCAGAGGAGGGGTGACGACATGAAAGAACATCTATTCCCAGCCCCTGAGTCGGAAGAGCTTGCCACGATTGCAAAGGACGTTGATGCAGACGATCCCGAGGCGAGCGACCTCCTGGATGTGATCGGCCGAGAGACATCCGAAGAGGAACAACCGGAGGAGCCGACAAAGACGGTGACTCGTACCGCCGTGAACGGCGGCCCATTCATGTTGGAGTCACTCTACTTTCGCTCCTTCGGCGAACGCGCCCTATTGACCAGAGAAGAAGAAGTCGAGCTGGCAAAGAAGATCGATGACGGAACGAGCACCATTCGGAAGGCCTTACGCCAGGCCATACGAGTCTTCCTCCGGCTCAAGCGTTCGGACTCTGTGATCGAGGCGCAACGCACTCTCCAGATGGTCAGAGGTTTGAGCGGACTCTCAGCCACCGCGATCGATAAGGCTGAGCAGAGTCTCACCGAGATGATCAAGCGGGGAACGGGACAGCAGAAGCTTCCGATTGCTATCGCCAAGCAGCTTAAGGAAGAGTTGGCCACCCTCCACTCCTCTCGGATCGTGCTCGAGCGGGCAAAGGACGAGTTGGTGCGCTGCAATCTGCGGCTTGTTGTGGATGTCGCAAAACATTACACGGGCCGTGGCCTGACTTTGCTGGACCTCGTGCAAGAAGGAAATATCGGGTTGATGAAAGCGGCCGAGCGCTATCAATACCGCAAAGGGTTCAAGTTCAGCACCTATGCAACCTGGTGGATCCGTCAAGGCATCACACGCGCGCTGGCGGATCAATCGCGGACCATTCGCATTCCGGTTCACCAGACTGAAGCTTCGCACCGCATCCTCCGCGTGACCAGACGACTCGGGCAACAGCTGGGCCGTCCGGCTCGACTTGAAGAAGTGGCGCAGGCCCTACGAATGAGGCCGGAGCGACTCCACGAAACCGTGCAGGCCTTTCAAGAGCCGGTCGCCCTGGAGAAGCCAGTGGGTGACGGAAGTACGGAATTCGGGGAATTGCTCCCTGACCTGCAAGCCGTCCCACCCGATGCCCATGTGCACCGGACGGAAATGTCGCACCAGCTTGAACGTATTCTCGGCACGCTCACACCCCGAGAACAAACCGTCATCCGGCTGCGTTTCGGTATCGGCCACGATCAGGCCTGCACGCTGGAGCAGGTGGGACAGAGCCTCTCGGTGACGAGGGAGCGGATCCGCCAGATCGAAGCGAAAGCGCTCAAGAAACTGAAGACCCCTGAGATTAAGGAAATGTTTGCCGCCATCCAGTAAGCCACAGACTCCTGAATCAGGAAGGGGCGAGGACGATACTCGCCCCTTTTCCATTCTACGACTTTCACCCTGAGAGCAGTTGTGCGACAATGGGCCGACTCGAATAGACGAGGGCCCATGGCGAGTGTGCGTACAACACAAAAGAGTTCCCTCCATTTTCGCTTCTTCACAATTCCATTCCTTTTCCTTCTTGTCATCGCCTTGGCACCCGCCGTCGGAAGCTTCCAGCATTGCGATATCATTACCACCGTCGACCAACATCAAATTTACAATTTCGGAGACTTTTGGCACTTCCTCCGACCTTCTGTAGACCAGCCAGCCCTGCAACTGACCATTCAGAGAAAGAACGCCCAGTCCACGATCTCGCTTCAGAATCCACCGCTGCCGAAGGCTGTCACATGAGTCTCGCCGATGGATCACACCCGCGTCACGATTTCCCAGGGCAGGGGAGTGAGCATCTCTCGATGTCTACCCCACAAGCGGGTACGCTCGTCCGGTTTTCGCAACCGATCCCCTATGCCGAAGCATGGACACTTCAGAAACAGTTACAGGAAGAACGGATAGCGGAGAGACAAGGGGATGCATTGTTGCTCCTTGAGCACTCGCCAGTCTATACCCTGGGCCGTACCACCCAACCAGCACATTGGGACTGCGGGGGAGAGGTCCTGCGCCGAACAGGCGCCAGCCTCCAGTTCGTAGATCGTGGCGGCTCGATTACCTACCATGGACCAGGACAGGTTGTGGGCTATCCCATCCTCAAGCTGTCATATTATTGCTCAGGACCAAAACAGTATGTACGAAAGTTGGAGGAGGTCTTGATCCATACACTCTTGCGATGGAGGATTGAAGGCTATCGCCTCGAGAAGAAACCTGGCGTCTGGGTGCGCTGGAATCATGCTGATGCGAAGATTGCCGCGATCGGAGTCCGGATCGATCATGGGGTCACCATTCACGGATTTGCGCTCAATGTCGATCTGGACTTATCTCCTTTTTCCCACATCATGCCCTGTGGCCTGACACAGTGTCACATCACATCCATGGCCGAGGTGCAGCAGTCCGCTCTGTCGCCCTCAGTCGTCGCGCAACAGGTGGCGCAAGAATTTGCGCGAATATTCAACATTCAATGGACGAGTCTCTCGCCCGACATCATGGGGCAGGAGTACCATGATCACCACCTCACATTAACGTCCCCGCTGCATTCCTGACCAAAGGAACACCCAATGCACGAACTCGACACACCGACCTTCCGACTAGCAGTTGCGCAGTTTGATCAAGCGGCCGAGGCCATGGAGCTTGATCACAATTTACGCGAGCGGCTGAAACTTCCACAACGGTCGCTCATCGTCAGCGTTCCTGTTCGAATGGATGACGGCCAGGTCGAGGTCTATACCGGCTATCGTGTGCAGCACGATTCTTCCCGCGGCCCATCGAAGGGCGGCATTCGCTATCATCCGGATGTAAATCTTGGGGAGGTTGCGGCACTTGCAATGTGGATGACCTGGAAATGCGCGCTGGCCGACCTGCCCTATGGCGGAGCAAAGGGTGGCATTGCGATCGCCCCAAAAAAGTTGTCGCGACCAGAATTAGAACGACTGACCAGGCGCTATGCAGCGGAAATCTTTCCGTTAATCGGGCCAGAAAAGGACGTGCCTGCCCCAGACGTCGGCACAGACGCCCAGGTGATGGCCTGGATCATGGATACGTACAGTCAGCAAGTTGGGTATTCGGTGCCAGGCGTCGTCACAGGCAAGCCCTTATCCATTGGAGGCAGCCTTGGACGTGAGGAGGCCACTGGCCGCGGAGTGGTCTATGTCACCATGGAAGCGCTTCGCCACCTCAAGCTCGACATTCGGAGCACAACCGTGGCCATACAGGGGTTCGGCAACGTCGGGTCCCATACCGCTCGCATCATGCAGGAGTGTGGCGCTCGCGTCATCGCAGTGAGCGACGTGCAGGGAGGCATTCACAATCCGGGGGGGTTGGACATTTCTGAGCTTCTCACACGCTACAAGACCAGGGGCCAATCCCTCCGTGACACCAAGCTGGGAGACTGGATCTCCAATAACGAATTGCTGCAACTCGACTGCACCGTGCTGGTCCCCGCCGCGCTCTCCGAGCAGATCACCGAACGCAATGCCGCGAAACTGCGCTGCCGGATTCTCGCCGAAGGGGCGAACGGACCGACGACGCTGGAGGCCGATCGTATGCTGCAGGATCAGGGGGTTTTTATTATTCCAGATATCCTGGCTAACTCTGGTGGCGTGATCGTGTCATACTTCGAATGGGTGCAGGATGCGCAGCGTTTTTTCTGGAAAGCTACGGACATTCAAGAGCGATTGCAAGATATTCTGAGCTCCGCCTTCCATCGAACATTACAGTTTTCCATTTCCAAAAAAACTTCCATGCGTATAGCCGCCCTGATGAGCGGGATCGACAAAGTCGCCCAAGCCCATCTCCATCGTGGACTCTACCCGTGAACTCCCACATCATGAAGGTGGGGGACGCGTTTTGTCGGGGTCTCTCGTCTGATAGACGATGCGTTGGCCGCACCCGCGGGAATTAGGCTGGCTGATGGCATGACTCGATTGGTGTGTCGGCCGAGGACATCGACTAGCAATTCCGTGAACTTGGTCTCTGTACGCTTGCGGTCTTGTTACTCTATGCGCTAGGGTGGATTGGTCGGAGCTGAGTCCGGTTGAATCGGTGGAGATCTGTGGAATGGATCGGCATGCCGTGCTGTCCCTCTGGGAAACCCACAAGGAGGAGCGTTGGCCTCAAGTGGGAAGCCAACATGAGGGACCGCTGATGACACTGGATACGGTGATCAGCGGATGCGTGGTGTATTTCCTCGATAGTCCTGAGGGGCTTGATGCCCAGCGGCTCGCCATCCTCGAAGATTGTGTCGCCGACCTGGATAACCTGACCGATGAGCTTGAAGAAGGCTGTCGGCCCTACTTTCAACGGCTCCGTCACCTCGGAGCCCTTCTCATCACCACCCATCACATCATCTAGCTAGCCTCTCCGTATGGAAATGAGTGAGGACAGAGTGGTCCGCCCCATCGCTTCATGGTCTTTACGGAGCATCGACAATATCCTTCTTCATTGGTCCAAAAAGACCCAAGAGTTCTTCCTTTTCCTGCGCCGGCACTTTGAACATATCCAGCGCTTTCACCAGGTCCTCGACGAATGCCCCAAAGTCTCCATTGGAAATCTTCATCCCGGCATGGGTCGTCTTCATATCACGCCCGCTATAGATGCAGGGTCCTCCTGTCGTCATGCAGACCTGATCGGCGAGGAGGCTCTTGAGTTTCCGAATATCGGTGGTCGCAAATCGGCCATTGATCCTGGTATCGGCAGCTACATTGGCCACAAACTGATCAACGACTGCAGGAATCGAGGACTTTCCTCCAAGCCGGTCATACAGAGACTTCCCTGCCGGCATCCGCTCCGTTCCCGCACAACCAACCAAGATCACCATGACACTAAACCCTGCCACCCATCCCCATAACACAGATTGCTTCGTCATATGGCCCCTCCCTCCTTAGCGAATGAACTCGTCGCTGAGGTAAATGTGATCACCCTGCCCCATTCTTCCTCGCGAATGCAGGATCTCGATGGGCTTCCGCTTGTACTCATGCCGGTCGAATACTGCCTTCAGAAGATGATGACGGCGGAATGCGCGGAGGCGCAGAGCTAGGCCTAAGTTGTGCTCGAGCTGAATAACAGCAAGGGAATTGACCCTCATCGCGCATTCAGCCGTTCCTTGCAAGTTCTCAGGCCGTTCGATAAAATACCTGTACACTGCATTGGACCCGCCATTTTCGCCAATAATTTTTGTACACCATACAGCTCTCGGAATGGGTAAGGAAGAGCCGATGAAGTATGTACTGCAAGTCGTTACGCTAACCTGCATAGTGATGGCCGGAGTCGGCGCATGGGTGTCCCCTGGGTATGGCGAGCCCTACGAATTGAGCAAAAACGACGTGATGGACACCAAGGCCTTGAAGAGTGCCGACATTTCACTGTTTGGAGTCAAATTGGGAGACTCCGAAGCCAAAGCCTTGGACTCTCTCGTGAATGAAAAGATTCCTGGAGTAAAAGTGGAACAAGAAGCCTTGTTTATCTTCTTGCTCGATCAACGCAAACCGACCGGTCCTATGGCTGGCGTGCGCATCCAGGATGGCAAGGTCGACCTGATCTTTATCAATAATCGATTCTCCTATAAGACTCGCGGTATCTTTCGCAACGTGTTGAACAGCGAAAGCCCAGATGACGTGCGAAAACTATTGGGACAGGAAGACTACGGGGACGAAAACGTGATGGGCGCCATACTGGCTTACGATAAACAGGGGTTCGTCATCAACTATCTGGGGAAAGATGTCAATGTGGAGTTTTCCCCACTTCGATAGCGATGCGGGCCGGATGTTCGGCCTCAACACATGCCTGCCGACTTAGAGTACTTTCTATCCTTCTTCCCGATTGTGCCAACTTGAATTCGTTCCCGCTCCGTGTCTCCCTCTCTGCTCCCACACGCCGTCTCAAAGTCTGTCGACCTTCGCCATAGCTCCCGGGAGGACTCGAACGGACAGACTGCGGTTAACCCTCAGGCTGCGACGGCCTTCTTGACTCTGCCTACCTGTGTATCGACTTGATCAAACAGGGGAATTCACTGCGGGGTTTCGACTGCCTGTAGCCCGTAGGTAATGAGGTTCGTCGCAGTGTTCCATCGACGCTTGGAATTGAGGATCACGAGGAGAAGGTCGCTCCCGTTCTGAGAGACTTTGGCGATTAGGCACCGACCGGCTTTGGAGGTAAATCCTGTCTTGATCCCTTCGACGCCGGGAATACGTCCCAGTAATCGATTCGTGTTGTGCAAGACATATGCATGGTGACCGTTGACAGGCGTGATGACCGCGCGTTCCTCACGGACCAGCTGCCGGAAGATCGGCTGATCGAGGGCAATGACACTCAACGCGGCGAGATCTTCTGCCGTCGAGTAATGGTCCGGGTTATCGAACCCGCAGCCATCATTGAAATGCGTATCCGCCAAGCCGAGGGCCGCAGCCTTGGCATTCATGAGAGTCACGAACTGTGCTTCGTCGCCACCCACATGCTCAACCGCAGCAAGACAGGCATCGTTTGCGGACATGATCAACATGGCCTTCAGCAGATCTTCCATCCTAAATATTTGCCCTGTCTTCATGCGTAAGTGCGTCTTGTGAGCCCGTGCGGCATTGGGGCTAATCGTGACGAGATCATCCAACTGACTCTTTTCTAGGATGACCAGGGCCGACATGATTTTTGTGAGGCTGGCGGGGGACAGTCGCTTCCCGGCATCGTGTTCGTACAATACACGCCCACTATTAAGTTCCTTGAGAAAAATGCCATGGGCTGGAGCGACGCGCCACGGAGGGAACTGGTGCGGAGCAATCGCAGTTCGGACAGGCACAGGTTGAGCCGCTACGTTCTTCGCAAGGGCGATGGATGGAGTAAGGGTCGCGGCACTGATCAACAGGAGGCCGATGAGCACCCCAGCAGCGTGGGCGAGAAATGGCGGCCGATGGGATCTCCAGCAGTCTCTTGTCATTATGAACGCGTCGTTCCTGCTCATAATGTAAATGATTCCCGCACCTTCCCTCCTCGAAACCCGCTGTCAATTACTTTGTGGAAGAAGCGGAGCAGGTCGGCAAGGTCGATCCAAAACCCGCAATTCACACAGCGGGCATAGAGGCGCCGATTCACCAGCGTATAGTGACGCTCGACCATCATGAAGCCCTTACATCTCAAACAATGCATCAACGCGCCTGTCTTCAGACTCTGTATCTACCGGAGCCGATTCATCACCAAGGCCAAGCAACCTGCCAATAATCCTCCGCCGACAATCGTAGTGCCAAACGAGAGGTATGCGTTGGCCCCACTGCCGGGAGGGGCTCCGTCGAGCAGCTCTCGCACGCCCCCCTGTACCATCAACACGGAGAGGGTGAGCAGTGCGCCGATAGCAAACCACCATCTAAAGGATCTCACTGGTGTCCTCGAAACAGAGCGCCAAGAGGCCTGGAAATAGCGCCCACCAGCCACTCTAGCCGAGGGTCGACAGGCTGTCAATAAGACTGCCTTTTGATTCGCTCCACCTCTCGACATACATCGTACGCGTCTCACGGGGAGGGTGCAACGGGAGCGGACACCGCTTTTAATCCTCGATGGAGAAAAATGGAGACGCTTCCATTGCCGTTGTCTGCCGTCACGAGTCCAGGCTCTTCAGCCTCCTTCGTTGTGACGCGAAATGTCGCAAGGGCGAAGGGTCCTGGTTTTGTCCGATAGTTTCTCGGCGGATATTCGAAGGTCCCATCGTCACGGCCGAAGAGAATGGAGAGATCGCTCGACTGAAGATTGACAATCGCCACATCGATGCGTTGGTCGCCGTTGAAGTCGCGAGCGAGCCCGAAATTCGGTCCTGCGTCGGCACCGGAGTCGCGCCCTGGATGGAAAGTCCCATTACCTTTCCCAAGAAAGGTTGTGAAACTATCCTGCACGCCGTTGATCACAAGCAGGTCGCGGATCCGGTCATGATTGAAGTCGGTGAAACTCACTCCAAGCGGGCGCTTACCCGTCCGATAATCGGTAGGAGGGCGAAACGTACCGTCGCCATTCCCCATCCAGATGGAGACCGCGTTCGACATCGGCCCGCCGTTTGTCACGGCCAAATCGATCTTTCCATCGCCATCCAAGTCGGCCAATGCCACCGACGTGGGTGTATCGCCATATTCGTACTGCGCCCCATGGGTGAATTCACCGGTGCCGGTTCCCAGGAAAACTTTGATCTTGTCGTTTCGCAATGCGACCACGAGGTCGGGCACCTGATCGCCGTTCAGATCGTCGCTTGCGATGGCAATGGGAGTCCGATGCACGGGATAGCGCGGCCCCTCTTCAAATTTTCCGTCGGCCCGGCCGAAGAGTACCGCCACTTCGTCGCCCCCGGAACAGGCCAAGACCACATCAGGATAAGAATCGCGGTTGAACATCCCGAGGGCGAGAGAGCGGGGCTCTTTACAGACATTCAGTTGGACTTGATCACGAAAAGTGCCGTCACCGTTGCCTAGGAGAATCGAAAGGGTATTGCTGCCGATGTTGGTTGTCATCAGATCAGTAAAACCGTCCTGATTGACGTCAACGGGGGTGACGGTCGTCGGGTTCTTACCTACTTTGTAACTGGCAAAGTAGTAAAAGAGATCTGGTGGGGCGTAGGGGTCTTGCTTGGTGCAGCCGCTTCCCATCAGCAGGAAGAGACTGGTCGCTACGACCACGAGGTTCCAGGCTAGATGCCTATTGTGGCCGTCAGCGCTTCTGAACACGCACCACTCTTCGAGCGAGAAACCGGCAACGTGGTGATTCGTCCGCATGAGCACGCGCCTCTCGACCAGGTCTTCCCGCCAACACGATCGGTGGCCAGTATACAGACCACCGCTTTCGCCTGGCAATCAATCCAGCTGCGCAACGACTCCCGCCAAAACGCGGTTTCCCAAAGTCCTGGCCCACTCAGCGACGGCTTTGAAAACGACTCAGTGTTTGAGGTACAATACCGTTCTTGGTGAGGTGGAATCCATGAGCAAGATGGTGAAGATTGAGTTGTCGATGTACGGAATCGCCGAGGTATTACATTGGTGTCACGATCGCAATAAGGGCCGTGTCCCCGGGGTAGACACGGCAGGCTTCGATAAAATGAAGGTGCTCTTGGCTGAGAAGCCACAGTCAGGTGATTATTTTACCCTCGATCAGTTTTGGAAGAAGAGGGCTACCTTGGACTTGACCGAAGATGAGGTGGCAACGATCGATCGTTGTCTCTACGATATCCCCAATTTCGATAGCGAGCCTCTCCCACAAATCCGACATAAATTTTGGCCGCAACAGCCGGCTACCCACTGATAGAGACAGGAGCCGTCCTCAAACGGCTCCTGTCTCTAACTCATCACGATTCGTACAGCCCGATCGGCCAAAATACGTCGAGAGAGGCGTGAAGAACCCGTTGCGTTTATGTGCGCTCGCGAGGAGAATTATCTGTCGGTTAGCCTCATGCAACCAAACCAACCAGATTGACTGAACAGACCAAATGAACAAGACAGGCTGGCGGACTTTTGCGGCATCCTGCTAGAGCGTTCCTTCTCCCTTAAGATACCGGCGAAAGCGACCCATCAAGTCGGCACCGAGTGTCCCACCGTCCGGTTTCTTCACGTCAGGATCGGAAAAATGCCCACGAATTTCCCGGAGGCGTTTTTCCGCCTGCTCATTCCCCTGCAGGCGCTTGGTCTTCTCTAACGCCGTATCGAACGCCTCAAACGTCAGCTCGTTGTACCCGAATGAGCGAATCCGTTTCACGGCTTTCATCATGGCCTGATTCCGGAAAGTCGTCAAATACTCCGAATCGATCTCTTTGAGCCCAAGCTTCCGCGCCCTGCGCTCAGCGGCCTTACGGATTCCGCTACGCACGAAATCCGGAGACGTCTGCAGTCGCTTCCATGCCTCATCGGTCCAAGCGACTCGCTCCTGGGGTGCGTCCCACAATTGAAGCAACATCGACTCGTCGATCCGCGTCACGCCTTTCTCTTTCGCCAAATCTTCGGTGTCCCGCCTCAACATGTCGGTGACGAATTCAACGGCGATCGGCGGCGACTGTTTCAATTTCTCGTGAAGTTGGGCCAACGCCCCCTCGCTCCACTCCAACGGAGGTACCGAATCCTCACGGAGATCACCCAGCGATTCCACCTTTTCGAAGAGTTCGACATTCACCTCGAGATGACCCCGCTCCTTGGCGATCTCTTCGGCAATTTGCCTGGTCATGTTGCGCATGAATTCAGGAACCGTGTCCAGCCGTTCCTTAGCGGCGGCAGTCCAGGGGAGATGACCCTGCTCCATTTGTTCCGCTGCGTCCACCATGCCGGATTCGCCGCCCATACGGCCCATCATCTGGTTCTTGAACTGATTGAGAATCTCCTCCGTAATCTCCGCATAGCCAAGCTCTCGGGCTTTTTTTTCGGCCAGACGACGGACCATTCCGCGCAAGAATAGCGGTGCCCGCTCAAGACGCTTGGAGGCCTCGTCCGTCCAACGGACATCTATCCCGACCGCATCATGGAAGTCTGGTACGTTCATGATAAGCGTTCTGTTATGACTGGTTCAGGAGTTCCTTCAATTCCTTGCCGGCTTTGAAAAACGGAACCTTCTTGGCAGGGACCGCCACGGTCGCTCCGGTTTTGGGGTTCCGTCCTTCTTTCATCCGACGGGCCCGCAGACGAAAACTACCGAACCCTCGAATCTCCGTCTTATCGCCGTTCTTCAACGAATCACGCACACAGTCGAAAATCGTATTGACGACGACTTCCGCCTGCCGCTTCGTCAAGGTCGTAATCTGTTCGGATACGCGCTCGATGATTTGTGCCTTCGTCATATTGGACTCCCCTTTCGTGGTGAAGAATCGAACTGCGCGCCGATCCGACCGCGCTAGAACGCCATGAGATACTTGAGACTGACCCCGGAGTAAAAGTCCAACTTGGGGAAGAGCACCGACAACCGCGACTCGATCAACTCTCTGATCGAAAATCGCCGGCGCGGCTCAATGACTTTCGGCTCGCCCTTGATGCCGGCCACATCCGCCGCAAGTTGGATGGCAGCTTCAAGATCACCGAGTTCGTCCACAAGCTTTGAAGCTTTGGCCTGACGTCCAGTAAAGATTCGACCGTCCGCCAGGGGCTGCACAGCCGCCAAGTCGAGCCCGCGCCCCTCCGCCACCGCCTCAATGAACTGCTTATGTACATCGTCCATGACGGATTGGAGCAACGCTTGTTCTTCATTATCCATCTTCCGGAGCGGCGATCCCACATCCTTGAATCGTCCGCTTTTGATCACGACACCTTCGACACCGATCTTCTTGAGCAACCCTTCGACGTTCGCCATCTCCATAATGACCCCGATGCTCCCCGTCAACGTCCCTGCATTGGCCATAATCCGATCAGTCGCGACGGCAATATAGTATCCTCCTGACGCCGCCACCGTACCCATTGAGGCAATCACGGCCTTGTTGCTCTTGTTACGAACCCGCTTGACCGCATCATGGATTTCTTGCGACGGCACAACCCCGCCGCCGGGGCTATCGATTCGCAATACGATCGCTTTCACGGAAGGGTTGTCGGCAAAGCGCTTCAACTCGCCGATCGTGGATCGCGCATCCAGAATGACGCCTTCGATACGAATCAATCCAACTCGGTCCTCCATCGAAAAGTCGAGATCGGGGAAGAACAGGTTCATCAGAAAGAGCAGGCCTAGCCCGATGCCGAGCGCCCAGAGCGCTCTGCGCAATATCCCTCGCTTGGCCGGTCTCTCTGCCGTCTCGTCACTCATGGTTCTGCATGGTTCTGATCGCTCATAGCCCCGGGGGCACGAACGCCTCCCTCCCGGCTTACACTGAGATCTGATGCATCGGACCTACTTATCGTCCTCAGCTTGGCCTCGCTTCCGGTTCTGCTTCGCCGCTCGACCCAAACTTTGATCCAACGCGCCTTGCGTGGCATGATATTCATCGACCTTTCGGCGATCAGAATCCATTTGAAGATCGCGCAGGCTGAGCGCGATCTTCCGTTCTTCACGGTCGACTTTGATAATTTTGGCCGTCACTTCATCCTGCAGCTTGAATTTCTCTTCGAGCTTGGCCTGCGGGTCGAAGCCAGCCTCGCTGATGTGAATCAACCCTTCGACTCCCCCGTCCAATTCGACGAAGATACCGAAGTCGGCGACCTTGCTGACCTTCCCGACCGCCACATCCCCGACAGCATACCGGTTCGGAATCTCGTCGTCCCATGGATCGTTCTTGAGCTGCTTAAACCCGAGCGACAGCCGCTCCTTTTCCTTGTCGATCCGCAAGACCACGGCATCTACTTTCTGTCCCTTCTTGAAGAGTTCAGAGGGATGCTTGATATGTTTCGTCCAAGACATGTCGGAAATGTGGATCAATCCGTCGATGCCCTCTTCGAGTCCGACAAACGCGCCGAAGTCTGTGAGACTCTTCACCTTCCCTTCAATGCGCGTGCCGATGGCGTACTTCCCTTCCACCAAATCCCAGGGGTTCGGCGCAGTCTGCTTCATGCCGAGCGAAATCTTCCTGCTGGCCTGATCCACGTTCAGCACCGCCGCTTCAACCTGATCCCCAATCGACACAACGCGTGATGGATGGCGCACCTCGTGCGTCCATGACATCACAGAGACATGCACCAGTCCCTCGACGCCGGGCTCGAGTTCGATGAACGCCCCGTAGTCGGTCAAGCTCACAACGCGACCACGGACGCGGGTACCGATCGCGTACTTACTGGCGACGTCGGTCCAGGGATCAGCGCTCTTCTGTTTCAAGCCGAGTGAAATACGCCCGGTCTCTCGATCATACTTGAGGACGCTCACTTCGACCTTGTCGCCGAGGTTGAACATTTCCGACGGATGGCCGACACGGCCCCAGGACATGTCCGTGATGTGGAGGAGCCCGTCGATGCCGCCGAGGTCGATGAACGCCCCGTAATCCGTAATGTTCTTGACCACACCGTGAATCAATTGCCCTTCCTTCAACGTGGAGAGGGTCGTCTTTCGTTTCGAATCCCTCGTCTCTTCCAATAGTACGCGCCTGGACACGACGACGTTGCCGCGCCGATGATTGATCTTGATGATCTTCAGCGGGAACGTGCGCCCGACCAGCCCGTCAAGGTCCCGCACTGGATGAAGGTCGATCTGCGAGCCGGGTAGAAACGCCTTCACGCCGATATCCACCATCATGCCGCCTTTGATCCGCGCCACGATCTTGCCGTCGATGCTCTTGCCGTCGTTGAAGAGCTTTTCCAGTTCTTCCCAAATCTTCATCTTGTCGGCTTTTTCTTTGGAGAGAATCAGATTGCCGTCGGCGTCTTCACACTCCTCGATATAGACTTGAAGCCGATCACCCACCTTGATGTTCTGAAGTTCCTCGGTGGAAAACTGATCGTTCGGGATCATGCCTTCGGATTTGTAGCCGATGTCGACGACCACCTTGTCTTTGGTCACGGCGACGATGCGGCCCTCCGTAATGGTGCCCTCTTCGAGGTTTTTGAATGTCTCCTCATAGAGGGCCGCTAAGGCCGCTCGGTCTAATTGCTGGTCACTCGATGGCGAAACCGTACTCATGATGTGAATCCTACTCTTCCGACAGGAGTCGGGTGCTGATGGTTATACACCGACATTCACTCAGCCTTGCGAATGCCGGCACTGGACTACTGGATCGGAGACTCCACGGCACCTAAGGAGGCGATGCGATCCATCACGGTGCGACTCACCTCCTGATAAAACTGCTTGGTCTCTTCGTTCTCGCCGTTTCGGGTAAACGTGAGGGAATCCCCAATGAGTACGGTCACGGGACTGAGACGTGGCCATATGGCTCCCGCTGGTAACACGTCGTGCGTCCCTTTTATATAGGCCGGCACCACGGGACAACCGGTTTGCGCGACAATCATACCAATCCCGTGTTTGGGGGATTGTAACCGGCCATCCAGGCTGCGACTGCCCTCCGGAAAAATCACCACGACCTTTCCTTCCTTGATCAGTGTGACCGCCTTACTAAATGCGTCACGGTCCAACCGACCGAGCCGCAGGGGAATCCACCCCAGCCACTGCAAGAGCTGGTTCACACCCGGCGTCGGGAAGAGATCGCTACGCCCCAAATACCAGGCCCGCCGCCGCATCCCACAACCCAGGAAGGGAATATCCAGGTGACTGGCATGGTTCGCCGCAACGATGAACCCACCGGCCCGTGGAACTGTGCCGACCACTCGATAGTGAAAACAAAGCCGGCTGATGGTCCGAGCAAGGATCCACAGGATCCCGTAGAAGATCGAACTCACAACCTGGCCGCAATCACAACCATCATCTGGTCCACCACCTCAGCGACGGACAACGTTGAGGTGTCAATGAACCGGGCATCCTTAGCGGGAACCAGCGGGGCGACCGAACGGGAACGATCTCGTGTATCGCGTCCCGCCATGTCTGCTTTCGTCTCTTCGAATGCCCCGGAATGTCCCGCTGCAACGAGTTCCCGATGTCGGCGTTGGGCCCTGACAGTCGGATCCGCTTCGAGATAAAATTTCACATCTGCCGAAGGGAACACCCTCGTCCCCATATCCCGCCCCTCAGCCACCACCGCTCCTCCTTGTCCGATTTTTCGCTGGATGGGCAGCAACCAGGCCCGGACAGCGGGAATTGCCGAGACCACCGATGCCGCAGCCGACACCGCAGGCGTTCGGAGGTCGCCGCTCACGTCCTTGCCATTGACCAACACCGTCGCAGCTCCGTGATGAAACTGCATCTGGAGCGAGAGGGTAGGCAACAGAGCGGCGACCGCCTCGACATCCGCCGGATCCCGGCCAGATTCAATTACGGCCCAGGCCATCGCGCGGTAGAGGGCTCCGGTGTCGAGATACAGATAGCCCAATCGAGAGGCCAACAACTGGGCCACGGTACTCTTGCCGACGCCAGCTGGACCATCGATCGCAACGATCAACCGGCTCGCTTGCTGTTCATCCGCAACACATCCCACGTCGTGGCCCCGTATGATAGCAGTCACCCGCGTTCAGCCAATAATTCCAATTAGAGTGTGATGAAATGCTGGGAAAGATGTCTCGATACAAGCCGTCTCGTCAATCAGGGTTGGCGCCGAAGCGGTCAACCCTGCGATGGCCAATGACATAGCCACCCGGTGATCTCCATGGCTCCGGCCATGTACAGCCTGCAATCGACCGTTTTCTTCTGTTGTGCCAAGTCCTCGCACAACCATCCCGTCGGGTTGTTCTGTGATCTGCGCTCCCATCGCGCGCAACTCTGCCGACACCGTCGCAATCCGATCGCTCTCCTTGACCCGCAATTCTTCGGCCCCGGAGATGATCGTCTCACCCTCTGCTACTGCAGCCGCGACACACAGAATGGGGAATTCATCGATCGTCTGTGGTATCAAGTCCGGCCCTATCGCCACCCCACGCAGCCGTGCTGACTTCACCCGAATATCCGCAACCGGCTCTCCTGCCTCCTCACGCCGATTGAGCAATTGAATATCCGCGCCCATGCTCGTCATCACTTCCAACAAGCCCGTCCTGGTAGGGTTAATGCCCACCTGTCGAATCGTCACATCCGAGCCAGGAACAATTGTCGCGCCCACGATGAAGAACGCGGCGGCAGAGAAGTCACCCGGCACGACCAATCGTGGCGCCGCATTCCACCCAACCGACGGTCGTCCGTCGATCAACAAGGTTGCCCCTTCCCGTCGAAACGCAATCCCCAGAAACTGGAGTAACCGTTCCGTATGGTCCCGCGAGAGACGTGGCTCCGTGATGCGGGTCGTTCCTTCGGCAAACAAGGCTGCAAGCAACAGAGCCGACTTAATTTGCGCGCTCGCAACCGGCGAGGCGTACGTGATCGCGCGGAGACGACTCCCCATCACGGCTAAAGGTGCAAGTTCACCGCCCTTGCGTCCGGCGATGGTCGCCCCCATTTCCCGCAACGGCTTGACGATCCGCCCCATTGGACGGCGACGAATTGATTCGTCGCCGGTCAGTACCGAAAAAAAGTCCTGTGCCGCCAGTAGGCCGGTTAGGAGACGAATGCCCGTCCCGGAATTTCCGCAATCGATCGGCCCGCTCGGCTCGGTCAAGCCCCAGAGTCCCTTGCCATACACACGTAGTTCCTCGACCGATTCATCGATGCGGATACCGAGAGCCTGGAACGCGCGCATCGTATTGAGACAGTCTTCGCCTCGGCAATAGCGCGCAATCGTGCTGACCCCGTTCGCCAGGGCTGTCAAGATGATGGCGCGATGGGTGATCGACTTATCGCCCGGTACGAAAATCGTTCCCTGTAAAGGTCGGCCTGGTATGATAGTCAAAGACGCCATATGGGTGCTACGTGGACATCGCGAGTCGCGTAGAGAGTTTCTCTCGTTCCTGCCTTGCCCGCTCGAGTTCCTTCTCAATGCCTGCTGCATCGCCCACTCGAATGAGCTGCTTCAATTGGCTCAGCGAGCGCTCATAAGCCTCAATGAACGTGACCACATTGTCGCGGTTCCAGAGGAAAATATCGCGCCACATCTCAGGGGAACTAGCGGCAATCCTGGTCGTATCCCGCAACCCGCCACCCGAGTGGCTCACCAGATCGAGGGAAGGATTTTGTTGTTCGCGAATCTCAGCCAGGGCATTCATCAAGGCAAAGGCCGCCACATGAGGCAAATGGCTCACCGCCCCAAGAATCTTGTCATGCAGATGGGCATCCATCGTGAGCACTGCCGAGCCGGTTTCCTGCCACATCGTTCGGACCTGCTCAAGCGCTTGCGGATCCGTCGTTTTCGTCGGAGTGATGATGCAGCGCGCCCCCATAAAGAGCTGATCCGATCCGGCAGCCACGCCGGTCTTTTCCTTGCCGGCAATGGGATGGGCCCCGACAAAATGGACACCGGCCGGCATAGCTCGTTCAACCTGTTCCACCAGCAGACCCTTCACGCTTCCGACATCGGTCACAATCGCGCCTTTTCTCAAGCAGGACGCCCACTCCGTCAGATGCCGGTCATACGTGCCGACTGGCGTGGCCAACACGACCAGGTCGGCATCCCTCACTCCGTCTTTAGGGTCGACGACGTAGCGGTCGATCGCACCCAGCTCGACCGCAGTTTTCAAGTTTTCGACACGCCGCCCAACTCCGATGACTCTTGCCGCCAACCCCTTTCGACGGAGAATCATGCCGAGTGATCCGCCGATCAGCCCGACTCCGATAATCGTGACCTGGGTGAAATGCAGCGCCATTCTTCAAACTGGCCGAGGCCGAGCCTCAATCCTGAGTCCTGTAAGCACAGTTCTTCTGATTACAGTTCCCGACCGACCGCCACCGCAATCTTTCGCATGTCCTGCATCAGTTCCTTGAACTTGCTCGGCTTAATGGATTCTTCACCGTCGCACAGCGCACATTCCGGGTTCGAATGGACTTCGATCAGAATGCCGTCCGCCCCCGCAGCCACTGCAGCTTTCGACATCGGCGCCACCAGATTCCATTTGCCGGTGGCATGGCTGGGATCGACGATGACGGGCAAATGCGAAAGTTCTTTTAACGTCGGAACCGCAGCAAGATCGAGCGTATTGCGATATTGCGTCTCGAAGGTCCTAATCCCCCGTTCGCACAAGATGACGTTCTGATTCCCGCGCGACATGATGTATTCTGCCGACAGGAGGAATTCCTTGATTGTAGCCGAAAGTCCCCGCTTCAACAGCACCGGCTTGTCGTAGGCCCCAACCTCCTTGAGGAGTTCAAAATTCTGCATGTTGCGCGTGCCAATCTGGATAATGTCGGCTTTTTCGAGAAACAATTCGATGTCGCGGGTATCCATAATCTCGCTGACCACCGGCAACCCGGTTTGTTTCTTCGCCTCAACCAGATAGTCCAATCCTTCACGCCCTAACCCCTGAAAAGAATAGGGTGAGGTGCGTGGCTTGTAGGCGCCGCCGCGCAAAATACTCGCTCCGGACGCCTTGACCTCGTGGGCAATGCCGACCGTTATTTCGAGCCGCTCCACCGCGCAGGGTCCCGCCATGATGACCAGCTTGTTGCCGCCGATTTTCACGCCGCTCACATCGATAATCGTGCCATCACGCTTAAACTCCCGGCTGACAAGTTTCCAGGGTGCGAGAATCGGCAACACACTTTCAACGCCTGGCAAGGCCGTGAGCGGCTGGTTATGCAGGATCCGATCGTCGCCGATGACTCCAATAATCGTCCGTTCCTGCCCGGTCGTGAGTTGCGACTTCAGTCCCAACTGGCGAAGCCGATCGATAATGTGGTCGACTTCCCGTTCGCTTGCTTCCGGTTTTAATACAATGATCATGTTGCCCCCACCATGCACTCAATGCGGATGGATCACCCGCTTGAGCGCAGCCAAAAATTCCCTGTTTTCTTCTTCCAGACCGATGGTCACTCGAACCATACGCCCCTCGATGTGACGAACGATGATGCCCTCCCTCAGCAAGTCCTCAAATACCGCGCGGCCGTCTCGTCCAACATCGACATATACAAAATTTGCTTCGCTCGGGATCGGCGCAAACCCGAGCGCGGTCAATCCCTTGACCATCTGCTCCATCCCAGCTCCATTCACCGCTCGGCTCCGCGCCACATGTTCGTCGTCACCGAGTGCGGCGAGCGCGGCGCACTGCGCCAGGCTGTTGGCGTTGAAGGGAGGGCGGACTCGGTTCAAGATATTGGTAATCTCCGCTGTCGTCACGCCATACCCGATTCGCAATCCAGCGAGGCCATAGATTTTCGAAAACGTCCGGAGCACGATCACATTCCGCCCCTGCTTCACATAGGCCATAGAATCCGGAAACTGCGGATCCCGGACGTACTCGAAATAGGCTTCGTCAAACACCACGACGACATGCGCCGGTACGCGCGAGAGCAGAACTTCGACCTCATCGGCTCGCACCATCGTTCCGGTTGGATTATTGGGGTTACAGAGGAACAGGAGTCGTGTCCGGTCAGTGATGGCGTCCGCCATCGCCTGAAGATCGTGCCGCCACTGATTCAACGGGACGACGATAGGCTTTCCGTGGACTGCCGTGACCTCCATTTTGTAAATGACGAAGGTCTGATCGGCCATGACCGCTTCATCGCCTGGGGCCAACATTGTGCGGGCGAGCAGGCCCAAGATTTCATCCGATCCATTCCCGAGAATGACCTGATCCGGGGTCATCTTCCAACGATCTGCCAGGGCTTCGCGCAGGCGAAACGCGCCGCCATCGGGATAGCGATGCAGGGTCGCGGCTCCCTCGCTCAACGCGGCGAGCGCCTTCGTGGAGGAGCCTAAAGGATTCTCGTTGGACGCCAGTTTAATGACGCGTGCGAGGCCTAGTTCCCGTTGAAGTTCCTCAATCGGCTTCCCGGGAACATAGGGACTCAGCGAAGCGATATCTGGATGGACCTTCAGTGGCATGGTATCAACTGTGGGCCGGATAGGATCCAAGGACTTTCATGAAAAGGCAACGGCCAGTGATTTCTTCGACGGCTTTCTTGACCCGCTCTTCCTCAATATGCCCTTCGATATCGACGAAGAAAATGTACTCCCAGGCTTTTCGCCTGGAAGGACGCGATTCAATCTTGGTCATGCTCAGGCCATGAGAGGCAAAAGGCCGGAGGAGATCGTACAGGGCACCGACTTTGTCTTTCACCGAGAGCATCAATGAGGTCTTATCTTTTCCCGTACGCTCGGGCGGCTTCTGAGACAAGATGAGAAAGCGGGTCATGTTGTTCATATTATCTTCGATGCGGGCCTTTATGACCTTCAACCCGTACAACTGGGCCGCCAACTCCGATGCAATGGCGGCGACTAAAGGATTTTCCATGCACAGTTCCGCGGCACGAGCCGTGCTCGCCACCTCCAACAAGGGCACATTGGGTAAGTTGGTTTCCAACCAAGTTCGGCATTGGGCAATCGCATGGGGATGAGAGTGGATGTTTTTCACCTCTTCCATCACGCCAGACTTCGACATCAAATGATGGGACACCTCCTGGAGAATTTCTCCATAGATCAGGAGATTGGAGTCAATGAACATATCGAGCGTGTGTGTAACCACACCTTCTGTCGTGTTCTCGATCGGGACCACGCCAAAATTGGCTCGCCCCCGCTCGACTTCACTGAATACGTCCTTGATGCTATTGACCGGAATATATTGGGCGGACGACCCGAATTTCTGCATGCAGGCCATATGAGTAAACGTGGCTCTAGGACCAAGATAGGCCACCTTCTGAGGGCCCTCGAGAGAGAGGGAGGCGGACATGATTTCCCGATAGACCGGCCGAATCGCCTCGGATGGAAATGGCCCGGAGTTCTGTTGTATGAGGCGCTCGATTATCGCCGCCTCCCGCGCCGGGGTATGGAGATTGGCATCCGCATCCTGTTTTTTCTTGATTTTGCCGATCTCGACGACGCTTTTGGACCGTTCATTCAGCAGGCGCAAAATCTCGTCATCAATGCGATCAATCTCTTTCCGGTACCCGGAAAAGTCTCCGGACATAGCCAACCCTCTCTTTCCAGCCCAGTGAGGCGGTCACCCGTCGGCTGGAATGGCATAAGCTAAGTGGGAAATGATACAGAACCATTCCTGGCAATGCAAGGAGACCCTCGACGTTTCACGAGCTTGCGTGACGATCCCCGTCCGTTCAAATCTTCTATCAGAAGGACTTGACGGGGGCCAGACGCATCACGAGAAGAGGAGGGAGGTCGGCTTCTTGAAATGATCGAAGGCCAACTTCGTGGCTTGGCGGCCACGGCTGGTTCGTTCGAGGAAACCGGCCTGGATCAGATAGGGCTCATGAACATCTTCGAGGGTGCCCTTGTCTTCCTGGACTGCGGCCGCCAGGGATTCCACTCCGACCGGTCCTCCGGCAAACTTGTCGATGATAGTCAGAAGAATCTGACGATCCATCTCATCAAACCCCGCCGTATCGACACCCAGCCATGCGAGCGCGTCCTGGGCTACAGTCTGGGTAACTCGTCCCGCCGCCTTGACCTGGGCATAGTCGCGCACCCGTTTGATAAGCCGGTTGACGATGCGAGGGGTTCCGCGAGCACGACCGGCAATTTCGCTCGCTCCCTCGGAATCGATCGAGATCCCGAGCACCCCCGCCGAGCGTGTCACGATGGTCTGCAGCTCCGCTGGCGAGTAGAACTCCAGGCGGTGGACGAGGCCAAACCGGTCCCGAAGCGGGGAGGTCAGGGCTCCGGCCCTGGTTGTGGCCCCCACTAGCGTAAACCGGGGGAGATCCAATTTCACCGTTCTGGCTGCAGGCCCCTGGCCGATCACGAGATCGAGCTGATAGTCCTCCATCGCTGGATAGAGCGCCTCTTCGACAGAGGCAGGGAGTCGGTGAATTTCGTCGATGAACAGGACATCGTGCTCTTGGAGGTTGGTCAGGATGGCGGCCAAATCGCCAGCATGGGTCAACACGAGACCGGAGGTCGAACGAAGCGCAGCCCCCATCTCACGAGCAATGATGTGGGCAATGGTGGTCTTCCCCAACCCAGGAGGGCCATAAAAGATCGTGTGATCGAGCGCTTCGTTCCGCTGCTTCGCCGCCTCGATACAGATCCGCAGGGAATCTTTCATCCGCTCCTGGCCGACGTACTCCTCCAATGTCTGCGGGCGCAGCACCATCTCGATACTTCGCTCTTCGTCCGTGATCTGCGTACTGACAACTCGCTCGGCCATCGGGAAGGGACCTCTTTCGCTGTGGCCTTATTTCTTCTCTGGCGTTGGAAGGTACTTGGGTGGAGGCGGCAAGGCACCCTGCCCAGGCGTTGCTGTACTACCGCAGTCCGGCGGGCAGATCTTACCGCCTTGGGTAGGATCCGGAAGGTTCAACTCCATCTTCTCCAGCTGACATTGCGTGAGCCGCCCCCCATCCTTATTTCCGCAGCGAGACGGAACAGACGAGTTGCCGATTTCACGATAGCCCTCGGGACAGGACCCGCAGACGGACAGCAGATTAGTCCCCAATGGGGCACACTGAACAAGTGTGGGATCGCCGTCCTTGCAAATCTCTTTGGACTCGGTCACGCCCGTGGTCGCATAGCCTTCAGGACATTGACCGCAGGTCTTGCGAAGGCTTTTGGGCTCGCTCGACTCTTCGGCTTGCACGGACATGGCTCCCAGCCCCAATAGGAGCACCACAAGTCCGATGGACAATGGCGCCTGGGCTATTCGTCGAATCAATCTCGATATCATCCTTACCCCCTTGCAAGTTCTTTCAGGGATTCACGAATCATGTCTTTGAGCACGATGGACTGAGCATTGGACTTCCTCACCTGTTTCAGCGCTTCTTTGACATCTTGTGGACGATAGCCCAAATTCACGAGCGCCGACAGCGCGTCGTCGAAAGTCGCATCTTCCCCCTGCCTGGGTGACTCACTTACAGACGCGAGGCCAAAATACAGTTTTTCGACTTTATCCTTGAGCTCCAACACGAGACGGCTGGCCGACTTATGTCCGATCCCTGGAACCGTCGTCAGCTTCTCGACATCTCCCGACTGAATCGCTGAGACCAGGTCGGACACCGGAAGGGCCGACAAGACACTGAGAGCCAGTTTGGGCCCGACCCCGGACACGCTGGTCAGCAGCACGAATGCATCTTTTTCCTGCGACGTCAGAAAACCGAAGAGCTGAATCGCGTCTTCGCGGACATGGGTGTGAACGCTCAGCGAGATACTGTCGCTGAGATTGGGCAACCCATAGTAGGTGCTGAGAGGAATAATAACTTCGTATCCGACCCCGTGCACGTCGAGGACCAGATAGGTCGGCGCCTTGAAGGCCAATCGGCCTGTCAGTGAGGCGATCATACTCTATGAGGCAACGAGGAAATGGTGAGTGCAGAATGTTGAGCGAAGGAGGAAAACATTGAGTTCTCCATTCATCGTTCAGCATTCCGCGCTGTTGTTCATCCAGCGGCGGCTACTTTCTCCATCACCTCGTCGGAAATATCAAAATTCGCGTGAATCTTCTGCACATCGTCATGCTCGTCCAAGACTTCCATCAACTTGAGCATTTGTTCCGCTGCCTTTTCCTCTAACCTGATCGTGTTCTGCGGAGCAGAGGTCACCTCCGCAAGCATGGTGTCGATCTTCGCATCGGCGAGGGCTTTTTTTACTGCTTCAAAATGGTGCGGATCTGTGATGATCTCAAAACTTTTCTCGCCCGCCTTCACGTCCTCCGCTCCCGCATCGAGTACGAGGGACAGCAGCGTATCTTCGTCGACTTTGCCCTTCTCAATCGTGAGCAGTCCCTTCTTGTGAAACTGCCAGGAGACGGCACCGGCTTCCGCCAAATTGCCGTGATTCTTCGTGAGGAGATTTCGCAGCTCGGCGACGGTGCGATTGCGGTTGTCGCTCGTAATTTCCATCAGTACTCCGGTCCCGCCCGGCCCATATGCTTCCAAATTGAACTCTTCATAGGCCACGCCGGGCAATTCTCCCGTGCCGCGCTGAATGGCTTTTTTCAGCGTATCGCCAGGCATGTTGGCCTCTTTTGCCTTCAAGATGGCCAGCCGGAGCCGTGGATTACCATCAGGGTCGGCGCCTGAACGAGCCGCAATCGTCACCTCGCGGATAATTCTGGTGAAGATCTTCCCGCGCTTGGCGTCCTGGGCCCCTTTGTGCCGTTTAACCGTCGCCCAATGGCTATGTCCGCCCACGATCACTCCATGCAGCCGGACTCACAAAAGCCAACTGCGCAAAAACACTCTATCTCCCGCTGATATGGCGTATTCGTAGCACAGGGTTTGGAAAGGTGTCAATTATGCCGGAGGCTGTGCCGCAACAGGATCGATTACTCGGCGTAAATCAGCAACTGCATCTCGATGAGCACAATCACCGCATGTCCGAGGAGGGGAATGGAAGTGGTCGCTGTGATTGAAAGGCCCATCCAGAAAACTGGATGGGCCTTCGTTGGCACACTCGTACGAGTCTAATTCTTATTCTTACATGAACTTTATAAACTTATCTTTCACGTCATCCATCACTTGAGCCGTAATGGTCGCCATTCCGCTTTCCTTCGCCGCCCGCTCAACCTCTTTGCGGGCCATGGGACGGATGAAGTCAGGAATATTCTCAAGCCGCTTCTCAGCCTCAGGCGTCCAGGTTATCCCGTTACTCGATTCGCTCTTGGAATCGTCCATCACTTGCAACGTGATCGTCTGATACCCCTGCTTGCGAGCAAAGGCCTCCACACTGCTCTGCACCATCGGCTTCACAAATGAGGGGAGGCGATCGAGCTTCTCCTTCGCATCGGCCGACCAGGCAAACTCTGTCGTTGCCGCTTTATCATTGCCGGGTCTACCGCCCGAGGTGAGTCCCATTTCAGCCACCATCGCGGAGAAGGGGCAGCCGCTGCTGGACTTCTCTCCGGGCGTGGCGGTTGTGACGGCTGTAACAGCAGCCGCCGGTTGGCCACCTTGAACTTTCTCGTTCACATATGCCGTCTTCTGACCAGGAGCTGCGGTGGCTTCCTCTTTCAGCGTACCCCGCGTCATCTCAAAAGGCTCGGCCGCAACGGTACGCCCACCCAGCTTCACCCCGAGAGAACTCACCATCTGGGTTTCGCCTGGATTCGTCACCATAGAGAACTTGGCATTGCAAGACGGACAGCCGAAGAACACGCCGAGCGTATCTTCCCCAGGCTTCTCTACCTTCTCGAAGTTCATGTAGGTTTCACAGTTGAGGCATACGAATTTCATGGGTCTCCTCTTCGATACGTAACATCACAGTTTGTCGGCAAGCACCTTCTTGTAATCGAGCAGCGTCTTGATGCGCCCGGCAATTTCCTGATAGCGTTGAATCGTCGGATACGTTTCGTCGAGTAACGGTTCTCCCTTGTCGAAAGTGCGCGCGAGTTTCCGGTCGAAGGGAATCCGTCCGAGCAGCGGCAGGTCCAGCATTTCGCACAGGGCCTCGGTGTTGCCTTCGAACAACTCGTTCACTTCTCCACAGGAGGGACAGCGATACTCGCTCATATTCT
>Ga0187894_10000956_pt1 | contig 38303 bp, 28 predicted proteins | sample GBC1701081metaG_FD_136650 | JGI IMG/M metagenome (GOLD analysis project Ga0187894, IMG submission 136650) | White microbial mat communities from a lava cave in the Kipuka Kanohina Cave System on the Island of Hawaii, USA - GBC170108-1 metaG ... | reverse complement strand
TCAAGCTGCTTATCCTGCCGCCCCGTCGCCCAGAGCGCGTCTATCCGCGCGCCGTGAAGATCAAGATGAGTGCCTACAACCGCAAGCCACCGACGGGCAAGGGCCGTAAGTGAACGGCATTGCACTTAATCGGCTTCTCGAATGGCCTGGGCGGCGGCGCCATGGGACGGCTGCAGGTCGCGCCAGCCGCCGTGCCAGGGCTGGCCGTCCAATTCGAGGGCGGCGGCAAGCGGGTCCGAGCGGCGTCCACCCCCGATTACCCGCTCGACAACACGGGCGAGTCCGAGTGGTCGGCGGGGCTCGCGGCGACCTATCGCCGCGGAGCTGGGGTGTACCAGCTCTCGTTCCGGCACTTCCAGACGGAGCTCGGCGTGTGCATGTGCCTTCGCGTCGAATCAGCCGACGACTTTTTCGCGCAGCTCGGGCGCCGGCGCCCGCTGGGCGCTGAGCTCTACACGTCGTCGTTCGAGATCGAGCGGCCGTATCAGGCGGTCGCGCACGAGCTGGCGCTGGCCCGCGCGCGCTGGTCACTCCCTGCGGTGGGCAGCGTGACCAGCACGTACGCGCTTCAGTTCGATCACAGGCGCGAGTTCGATGTCGTCCGGCAGGCGACGACAGGACCCCAGTTCTCGTTCCGCCAGTGGACGCATGATGCCGACGTGGCGCTGGAGCGCGTGCCGGTGCACGTGACTGACCACCTCCACCTCAGCGGCGCGGCCGGCGTCGTGGGCATGCTCCAGCACCACGGCTACGCTGGGCTGCCGCTCGTGCCGGGGCACGAGGCGGTCGCTGGCGGCGTGTACGCGCTCGAGCGGCTCTGGGGTCACGCCTACGAGATTGAGGCTGGCCTCCGCTATGACTATCTCGCACGGACGGCGTCGATCGTTCGCCGAGACTACCTCCGGCTCGTCCGGAGCGGGCAGCTCACGGAGGCGACGTGTGGCGCCGCCGAAGGGGACGCAGACCTCGTGACGTGCGCCTCGCGCTTCCACACGATCTCGGCGTCCCTGGGCGGGCTTCTCCGGGTGTCGCCGGAGTGGACCGTGAAGTTGGATCTCTCGACGCCATCTCGGCCGCCGAACCCGGACGAGCAGTACTTGAACGGGTCCGCGCCGTCACTGCCGGTGGTTGGGCTGGGCCAGCCGGACGCATCGGCGGAGACGACGTACTCGGTGTCGGCGACGTTGGCGCACGCGGGTCCGCACGTGACGGGCGAGATCTCAGCGTTCGGCAGCTACATCTCCGATTATCTCAACTTCGCCCCTGCCTTCGATCGGACGGGAAGTCCAGGGCTAGTTGCCGGCCATTTGCAGCAGCGTCGAGAGCTTCGTGGCGAGATTGGGGTCGCCTGTCACCTTCAGCTTGCCGCTGAAGAAGAGCTGCATGGCGGTCTGCATGCCGCCGTCGATCATGGCGCGGAAGTCGTCGTCGGTGCAGGCAATGCTGCACTGGGGAGTGGCCGCCTTGCCCGGGACGCAGGTGGGCGTGGAAGAGGCCAGATCGGCGGTCCAGGTACCGCCGTCGGGCCCGTTGATTTCGAACAGGTAGACTGCGCCGATGTCCTTGGCCTTCTCGGGGCTCTTCGCCAGGACCGCAGGAACTTTTTGATCGAAGAATGCTTTGACCGACGTAGCCATTCAGGCCCTCCGCGCGCGAGATGATTCGGGCCGCTCGTTCCCCCTGTCAACCGGACGGGCGTAGCGCCGGGCGACCTTCTCGGCGTAGCCGGGGACATTTTGTTGCTCCACCCGCGAGATGGCGAGCGCGCCGGCGGGGACGTCTTCGATCACCGTCGTGCCGGCGGCCACCACCGCCTGGCGCCCCACCCGCACCGGGGCCACGAGCTGGGTATCGGAGCCGATGAAGGCGCCGTCGTCGATGACCGTGGGCGACTTCTCGTAGCCGTTGTAGTTGCACGTGATGGTGCCGGCGCCGACGTTCACCTTCGCGCCGACGGTGGCGTCGCCGAGGTAGCTCAGATGATTGGCCTTGCTGCCCCGTCCGAGGCGCGTCTTCTTCGTTTCGACAAAGTTGCCGAGGTGAACATCCGCCTCCAGCACGGTCCCGGGACGCAGATGGGCGAACGGTCCGATCTTCGCCCGCACGCCGATGGTCGCCTCCGTCGCCACGCTATAGGGCTTGATCTCGGCTCCGGCGCCGACTTCTGTGTCGATGAGGATCACGCCGTCATCGATGCGCGCGCCGCGGCCGACCCGCGTGCGACCGCGCAGGCTGACGCCGCGGCCGAGCTCGACGTCGACGCCCAGCACCACGTCGGGCTCGATCACGGTCGACGCGGGGCCGCGGAAGGTCACGTGTTGCATCCAGGCGCGGTTGATGCGGTCGCGCAGCACGTCTTCAGCCTCCGCGAGCTGGCGGCGATCGTTGACCCCCGCCACGTCGCGGAAATCGGCGTCTACGGTCGTCACGCCGGCGCCGGCCGCGGCGCGGGCCACGATGTCGGTCAAGTAATACTCGCCCTGGGCGTTGCGCGCGTGCAGGCCGTCGGTGGCGTCGCGCAAGAGCTCGGCCGATGCCGCGTAGATGCCGGCGTTGACCTCGGTGATCGCCAGCTCGTCGGCCGTCGCGTCCTTGTGCTCCACGACGCGCAGGACATGCCCGCGCCCATCGCGGACGACCCGGCCGTAACCGGCGGGGTCGGGGGGGGTCGCCGTCACCAGAGCCAGACACCGATAACGCCGCGCGCTTCCCACCAACGCGCGCAGGGTTTCCCGGCGCAGCAGCGGAACGTCGCCGTACAGGATGAGGACCGTGCCCGAAAATCCGCGCAGCGCGGGCATCGCCAGCCGCACTGCGTGTCCGGTGCCGCGCTGCTCGCGCTGCTCCACCACCTGGATGCTGTCGGCGCCGAAGCGCGCGACGAGAGCGCGCTCTACGTCCTCTCGCTGGTGCCCCAGGACGGCCACCACCCGCGATGCGCCGAGCTCTCGCGCGCTCTGAACAGGATACGCGGCGAGCTCGCGGCCCAGCAGTAGGTGCAGGACCTTGGCGCGTGCCGACCGCATTCGTGTCCCCTTCCCCGCCGCGAGGACGATGCACGCCAGCGCGTCGGCGGTGGCAGCGGAGCGACGTCGGCGGAGCGCGGAGGCGCGTCGGTCGGGCATGGGGAGCGGATAGTACGGTATAAACCCGTCACCGCCCATGAGCCCTTACGTCCTCGTGGTGGAGAGCGATCCGGACATCCAGAAGCGCGTCGGGGATGCGCTGCGCGAAGCGCGCTACGAGCTGGCCGCCGAGACCGAGCTGGCCTGGGCGAAGCGCAGCCTGGCGGTCCGCGCCCCCGAGGCGGTGGTGATCGATACCGTCCTGGCCGATGGCAGCGGGTTCGCCTTCGCTGAGCAGATGCGCAAGGACCCGGAGACCGGCGCCACGCCGATCTTCTTCATCGCCAGTCGCTACCGCGGCACCAGCCATCGGTCGGAAGCCATGCGCCGCTTCGCCCCCGCCGAATACTTGCCCACGCCGCTCGACGTGGATCGCCTGCTGGCGCTGTTGTTGCAACGGGTCCCCCCCGCGCTGGCGCCCGCCGCGCTTCCTTCGTCCGCACTGCCCGCCGGCGTCGAGGAAAAGCGCGCGCTTCCCGACCGTCGCGTTGCGCCCGTCGCCGACCGTCGCGCGGATGGTAGCGAGGCCGCGGCGGTCCGCTCGTCCGCGGCCCCCGTCAGCGACGAAGATCAGAAGCGCGAGCGGCGCGACGTCGAGCGCAAGGCGAAGGATTTCGCTGAGGGCGACGCGATGCTGCGTGGCCGGCTGCGGCGCACCTCGTTCGCCCGAATCCTGCAGCGTCTTTACGCGCGCGGCGCCACCGGATCCCTGCTTCTGCTGCGCGAGCAGACCAAGAAGATCGTCGTCTTCCAGGGTGGATATCCCCTGTCGGTGCGATCCAACGTGCTCGCCGAGTGCCTCGGACAGATCCTCCTGGCGAAGAAGCTGATTGGCAAAGAGGCCCTGGACGAATCCTTGCGGCGCATGAAAGGGGAAAGGCGGCAGCAAGGGGCCATCCTGGTCGAGATGGGGGCGCTTTCGCCCTACAATCTCGAGCAAGCGCTGACCGAGCAGATGGAGGCGAAGCTCTTCGAGCCGTTCGCCTGGATCGACGGCCAGTTCACGTTCAAGGAAGGCCCGCCCCCGGCGGGAGAGACGCGGCGCCTCGATCGATCGACCGCCGCCCTCATCCTGGAAGGAATCCGCCGCCACTACGACGACGCCCGGCAAGACGCCGTGCTGGCGGAGCTGGCCGGCAACCACCTGGCGCTGCATCGCGATCCGGTCTTGCGGCTGCAGGAGATGACCACCGATCCCGCCGAGCTGTCGTTCATCTACGGCATCGACGGAACGCTGCGCCTGGAGACGGTGCTGGATCAGGCGTCCATTCCGCGCGACAAGGCGCGCGTCCTGCTGGTGGCGCTGTTCGAGGCGGCGATGATCGAGCCGTTCGAGGGCAGCGCTCGTCGGAGCATCACCGGCGTGGTCCCCGATCCCCGCCCGGCGGGGGGGCGCGTGGCGACGGAGCCTTCGCGCGATCAACTGGCGGCCATCGCGGCGACCCTCCGCGGGCAGAACCACTTCGATGCGCTGGGCGTGACGGCGGAGGCGTGCACCGAAGAGGTCGCCATGGCCTACGAAGCGCTGGCCCGTGAGTTCCACCCGGATCGCTTTCGCGGCCGCGAAGACGACCTGCGCGAGCTGGCGCAGGAAATATTCGATCGCTTCACCGACGCCGAGCGCGTGATCGGCGACGCCGGCCGGCGTAAGACTTACGCGGCGCGCTTGCAGCGGGCCAAGGCCCGGGAGCGAATGGATCGCTCGGCGCCGAGCCCGCTGGCAGAGCAGTATTTCGTCGCCGGCATGGAGGACCTGCGCAGCAAGCGCCACCGCGACGCCGTCGAGGCGTTTCGCCAGGCGGCGCGTCTGGTCCCCGACCACGCGAGCTATCGCGCCGCGCTGGGCTGGGCGCTTTATCGCGAAGCTCCGGCTGACCCGCGCGCGTCGCGGGCCGCGTACGGAGAGCTGCGGCGAGCGGTGGAGCTGGATGCCAACAATCACCGCGCGCGCGTCTACCTGGGCCACTTCTTCATCGAGACCGGGAAGCCCGACCAGGCCATCCAGGAGCTGGAGGCGGCGCTGCGCATCAAGCCCGGCGCCGCCGACATCGAAGAAGAGCTGCGCCGCCTGCGCAGCGCTTCTTAGCTTAGAGCCCGTCCTGCGGACGCCCGGGAGGACCTGACCGTCTCGCCCAAGCGAGCTGGCCGAGGGCAGCCACGGCGTAGCCCGCCGACAGCAGCACGGCGTGCGCGAGGATGACCCCGCGCAGGTCGAGGACCGCCAGGAGCAGCCAGCCGAAGACGAAGGTGTCGCGGCGGATGAAATGCCGGAGCAGCCCGCCCGGGCCCGCTGTGCTGTCGGATTGCGCCGCGCTGAGGCTGACGCCGCCGGCGAACCACCACTTCAACTGGAACGGATTGCCGCCCAGGCCCAGGCGCGCCAGCTCGCTGTAAGTGATGGCGGCATACGTGGAATAGAGCGCGGCGCCGGCCCCTCCCCACGCCCCGTGGCCCAGGCCGATCCCCACGGACACGGTGATGGCGACGTTCAGAAAATCGTCCACCATAGTGTCCAGCCACTCTCCCATGCGGCTTCGCTGAAAGCGCACGCGCGCCAGCTCGCCGTCGCAGCCGTCCAGGATGGACTGCGCCTGCGCCAACGCGAACCCGGCGATCACCCCGCCGTAGCCGCCGCTGGCAATCAGTGCGCACCCCACCAGGCCGATGGCGGCGGCCGCCAGGGTCACCTGGTTGGGCGTGATGGGCAGGTGCACGAGCACCGCGCGCGTCAGGCGGATCGAGAGAGGTTTGTTGATGTGGCGGGCCACCAACCCCAGATCGCCGCGATCGAGGAGCTTGGCGAACACGGCGTCCTCGGCGCGCGCGCGGCTCTCTTCGTCGACGACGCGCAGACCGGGCCCGGATCCGTCCGCGCCCGGCCGCACGACATCGGCCGGCACGAGGGTCGCGCCGGGCAGCGACGCCTCCAGCTCGGCGACCGCGACAGCGCCTCCGCCCGCGATCGCGCGCACCTCGATCTCGGCTTTGCCCACCGGCAGCGCCCGCGGCAGCGCCACGGTTCCGTCGCACGCGACGACGACGCGCGACGGCTGGCCGCGGCTGGCGAGCTGCCGGAGCGCGCGCTCGACCACCGTCAAACCCGCCACCTGCAATCCCGCGCCGGCCGCGTGCGGCGCGGTCGCCACCAGCAGGAACACCGGCGGCGACGGCGGATTATGGGTCGAAGTCTCGGCCATCGGGCGCGGCGCGCGCAGTGCAGCGTCGGTTACTTCGCCATCGCCCGCACGGGGGCGGCTCCGGGCTCGGTCTCGGCGCGGAACGTCAGACGATAAACCGAATTTTCGGTCTCGACGTAGATCGTTTGACTGCCGAGCTGCCCGAGCACGCGCCTGACCGGCGTCGTCACCATGCGGTGGCCGTTCGGATCGCGGAAGATCACCATGCCTCGCCCGACGCTCGGATAGCTGATGAGATAGCCGTTGTACGTCCGCCCGACGCCCACCGACGGGCGCTCGCGGCCGTGGTCACGGATCTTGCGGGCGGTGACGCCGACCAAGACAGATCACAGCCTACCGCAGAAGGCCGATCCGGTCGACGGGGAGTAGACTGCACGCGCGTGATCTCCGCAGAGACGTCACTGTCCGAGGTGGTGCCGGGCATCCGCGTGCTGCCCCTGCGCACGCCCACCCTGCCCCCCGCCACCCACACGAACTGCGTTTTTTTGGGCCTGGGCCGACCGGGCGCGGCGGATGTGGTGGTCGTCGATCCCGCCACACCCTGGGACGACGAGCGACAACGGCTGGCGGCGATGCTGGACAGCCTGCAGTCGGCGGGCGCCGCCCTCCGCGCAATCTGGTTGACCCACCACCACCAAGATCACGTAGGGGCGGCGGCATGGCTGGCCGAGCGCCACGGCGTTCCCATCGTGGCGCACGAGCAGACCGCGCACTGGCTGGCCGGCAAGATGCGCGTACAGGCCCGGGCGGGCGACGGCGACACGCTGTCGGTGGGCGGTCTGGTTCTGCGGGTCTTGCACACTCCCGGGCACGCGTCGGGGCATCTTTGCCTGTTGCACGAAGCCAGCGCCACTTTGATTGCGGGCGACATGCTGGCGGGCGTCGGCACCATTATCGTCGATCCGCCCGACGGGGACATGCGCCTGTACCTGGCGTCCCTGCGGCGTCTGGCGGCGTACCAGCCCGAAGTGGCCGTGCCGGCGCACGGCCCGGCCATCCGTCCCGCGGTGGCGAAGATCGAGGCCTACGTCGCGCATCGGCTATGGCGGGAGGCGCGCGTCTTCGCAGCCCTGGAAGAAACGCCGGCGGCCCTGGCCGACCTGTTGCCGCGCGCCTACGGAGACGTCGCGGCGCCGCTGCTCCCGCTGGCGGAGCGGTCGTTGCTGGCGCATCTGCGCAAGCTGGTCGACGACGGCCGCGCCCGCGCCGACTCCGACCAGCGCTTCGCTCGCGCTCACACCGACTCAAACGGACGACGATGACAAGACCCTTCGGCCTCGGGCGGCGGGCGTTCTTGGCCGGGACGGCGGCGGTGGCTGCGACGTCGGCCGGGCCCGGCAAGGCCAAGGCCATCGGCGAGCGCAGCAAGCTCCGGTTCGGGCGGCTGGCCTTGCCGGGTCTCCCCGATCCGCGCCCGACCGCGCTGCGCCGCCTCGCCTGGGAGATCGAGCGCCGCACCAGCCTGGTCACGTCGTCCGAGCCGGCGGACCTGCGCCCGACGGACGCCGACCTCTTCCGGTACCCGTTCCTCATTCTCACCGGCGACCGCGACTTCCCCGCCCCGTCCGACGACGACGTGGTCCGTTTGCGCCGGCACCTGACCTTCGGCGGTTTCCTGCTGGTGGACTCGGCGGAGGGCCGAGCCGGGGGCGGCTTCGACGAGTCCGTGCGCAAGCTGCTCGCGCGCCTGCTGCCAGGTGAGCTCCCGGCGCGCATCGCCGATGACCACGTGCTGTGGAGCGCCTTCTACGTCCTGGGCGGCGCGCCCGGACGCATCCTCGCAGCCCCTTACGTGGAAGGCGTCGAGCGCGACCGCCGGCTGGTGGTCGTGTACTCGCAGAACGATCTCAGCGGCGCGTTCGCACGCGACGGGTTCGGACGCTGGGAGCACGAGGTCATCCCCGGTGGAGAGGAGCAGCGCGAGCAGGCGTTCCGTCTGGGGGTCAACATCGTGATGTACGCCCACTGCCTGGACTACAAGACCGAGCAGGCCCACATCGATTTCATCCTGCGGCGCCGGCGCCAGCAGCAAGACCCGTACTTGTCGCTGCCTCCTTCGTCGCCGCAGCCGCCGCGCCGTCGGCCGGGGCAGGAATGATCCGCGCGTGAACGAGTTCAACGATTGGCGGCTGGCCGCGGGCGCGCACCTGGGCCAGGTTGGGCTCGGGGTTCTGTGCGCCCTCGCCGGCTTCGCTTTGGCGCTGTCGGCGGCCTCGCTGTGGGGTGCGCGCCGCAAGCGAACCGTGGCGCTGCTGTTCGCCCTGCGCGCGGGAGCGATCGCGGCGTGTCTCCTGGTGGCGCTTGAGCCCACCTTGGAGCTGCGGAAGGTCTCGCATGTGCCCAATCACGTGGCGGTGCTGGTGGACGCGTCCCGCTCGATGGATGTTCGTCCCCCCGACGGCGGGCCATCGCGAGCCGCCCGCGCGGCCGCGCTGGTGGCCCGGTCTGCCGAGGTGTTCGACCGCTGGCAGAAGGACGGCCACCGCGTCGACCTCTACAGCTTCGGTGAGGCGCTGGCCCCCGCCACCCCCCCATCGCTCGCCGCCGGCCCTCCCGCCGGCGAGGCGACGCGCATCGGGGAAGCGCTGGGCGAAGTGCGCGCCCGTTACGCGGGCCGGGATCTGGGCGCCGTGGTCGTGCTGTCCGACGGCATCGACACCGGACGCATCGGGCCGGGGCCACTCGACGGGGAGACGCGCAGCGTGCTGACCGCCCTGGGGGTGCCCGTGCACGCCGTCGCCCTCGGCGAGAAAGAGCTGCGGGATCTGTCCGTCGCGGCGGTACTGACCGACGAGTTCGCCTTCGTGCGCACCCCCGTCAAGCTGGGCGCCATCGTCCGCCACAGCGGGCTGGGCGGACGCCTGGTGGAGGTCACGCTCCGGCGCGACGGCCGCGCCGTCGATACCAAGACCGTGACCCTGTCGAAAGGCCGCTCCGAGCACGCCGTGTCTTTCGACTGGACGCCGGATCACCCGGGGAGCTTCGTGTTCGAGGTCGCCACCCCGGTGCTGGGCGGCGAGGCGCTCGCCAGCAACAACGCGCAGGTCTTCACCCTGAAGGTGATTCGCGACCGCGTGCGCGTGCTGCACCTGTGCGGCCGCCCGTCGTGGGACGAACGGTTCCTGCGCTCGATGCTGCGGCGCGATCCCAACGTCGATCTGGTCTCGTTCTTCATCCTGCGCACGGAGCTCGATAACCAGCCATCGAGCAACCGCGAGCTGTCACTGATCCCTTTTCCGCACCAAGAGATCTTCGAGGAGCAGCTTCGATCCTTCGACGTCCTCGTCTTCCAGAACTTCAACTACGCCCCCTATCACGTCGAAACCTATCTACCCGGCGTGCGCGACTACGTGGAGTCCGGCGGCGCGCTGGCCATGATCGGCGGCGATCTTTCTTTTGCCAGCGGTGGCTACGGCGGCACCGCGCTGCGCGACGTCCTGCCCGTCGAGCTCGACCCCGCCGCTCCCGGGGCCGAGCGCGGCGAGAGCCTGATCACGGCCGACACCTTCAAGCCCCGCCTGACCGCGGAGGGCCGGGCTCACCCCGTCACGTCCTTGGTCCTCGACCCGCGCGAGAACGAAGCCCGCTGGAACGACCTGCCGGCGCTCGACGGAATCAACCGCGTCGGCAAGCTGCGCGCCGGAGCCACCACGCTGCTGGCCCACCCCACGCGCAAAGACCCGGCGGGCCGCGGCGCCCCGGTCTTGGTGGTGGGCGAAGCCGGCAAAGGACGGTCCCTCGCGCTGCTGACCGACACCGCCTGGCACTGGGGCTTCCTGTCGGCGGGCGCGGGCGGCGACGGGCGTTCTTTCCAGCGGTTCTGGGAAAACGCGATCCGCTGGCTGGTGCGCGATCCCGCCCTGACGCAGCTGCGCGTGGACCTGGATCGAATCGAATATCGCAGCAAGCAGGCTCCTTCGGCGCGGATTCGCACCCTGCGCACCGACTACACGCCCGCCGCCGGCGTCGCGGTCACGCTGGAGCTGGCGGAGATCGGCGCGGCTCCCAAGATCGTGCGCACGCTCGCCGCCACGACCAACCAAGAAGGCGAGGCGCACATAGAGATCGGCGCTGTGCCGCCGGGCGCGTACCGCTTGACCGGGCGGGCGACGCTCGACGGCCGCCCGTCATCCGCGGACCGCATCTTCATCGTGCGCGTGGACGGGCGCGAGCTGGAAGACGTGGTGGCGCGCGATGGCGTCCTGGCGGAGATCGCGCGCGCCACGGGCGGCGAGCTGCGCCGCTCGGGCGACCTTGCGGGCCTGACCATTGCCAGCCCGCGCGCGATCCGCGTTTCCCGCGCGCGATCGGTCGAGCTATGGTCGAGCCCCCTGCTGCTGGTGCTGGGTGTCGGCCTGCTCGCGACCGAATGGCTGCTCAGGCGCCGCGCCGGCCACGGCTAGCTTCATCGCGGTGAAGAATGGGTCGGCGGCCGCCACGGGTTCCCGGACGGCGCCTGGAGCTCCTTGGGATCGTCCCGAAGAACGTCCAGGTACGCTCGCATGTCAGACAGCTGCTTGAGTCCCAAGCGCCGCTCGGTGCGCCTTTGCAGCGTTCCCCGCTTGTAGGAGCTACGGAAGTTCACTCTGTAGGACCGGCTCAGCAGGTCCAGAATCCAGGACGGCACGCTCCAGGGCGCGCAGCCATTCGTCGAACGCCAGAGCTTCCGCCGCGCGCAGGCGTTCCAGCCGCCGTTCTCCCGCCGGGTCGTCACGCACGAGGTGCGCGACCACCTGCCGCAGGTGGCTGCCCTCCTCGCGCATGATGGCGTGGATGACCGAAGCGTGGCCGCCCGGCTCGAGCAGCCGCGCGTAGACCGGGTAAAGTGATCCGGCGCGCTCCTCCACCAGCAGCGTCGTATAGAGGTAATTGATCCACGGGAGCCCGCGGCCCTCCGCGCTTCCGTCCGCCTGCAGATCGGCCTCGGCCTGCCGGTCCACGCGCTGCATGTAGCGGCCGGCCGCCTCGCCGCACAAGAGGTGCCCGGGCGCGTACCCGACGAGGGTCGGATCGAGCCGTAGCGTCAGGCGCTTGAGCGAAAGGGCGTGCCGCATCTCTTCAGAGGCGTGGGCCAGGAGTTCGACCGTGAAGGACGAGGCCGCCTGGCTCTTGAGGATCTTGCGGGCGCCCACGTATTCCAGCATCGACAGCGTGTTGGCGAACCGGCCGTGGCGCTCCGGGTCAGCGATCACGCCTCGGAGCAGGGGCTCGGGATCGAGGGACGCGGGCGAGGGCGCCGCGGCGCCCGGGGAGGCGGGCACGTGCATCATGTCCGGCCCGCTCGTCTATCAGAGATCGGTCCGTGAATCGAATCGTCGCGCGCGCGTATGCAGGTTGTGACAGAGAGCGTAACATCATGGCGGATCGGCGTACTCTGCGCAATGGCTCCCATGAATTCGATGGGTTGCGGGAACCCGACGCCTCCACCCGGCCCAGCCCGTTCGAGGCCATTCCCGATCAGAAAGGCTGATGACTCCGACGAGACGGCCGACTTCGTGCTTCCTTAGATCCCGAGCTCCGTGCGCTGCTCCTTGGCCTTCGCACCAACCGCCTCAGACTTCTTCGCGGCGGCGACGTAAGCGCGGTTCAGGAAGTCCGAGACCGCCACGGCGCCAAACAGGGCCGACGCGAAGCGCGCAGCCCGGGGGTTCGCGAGATACGTGGCGAAGAGCCCCGCCGCCACCCACGGCGCGAGGCAGTACTCGCACGTGACGAGATCGCCCACCGCGCGCTGCAACCCATGCCCGCGCGACTTCTCCTTCACCTCGCCTGCGATGGATGAGCCGGCGAACTCAACGAAGGGTGCACGAAGCGGGCTCGTAACGAAGTCCTTCCCGACGAGCCGGGTCAGCTTGTGCGTGGCCGCTCCGAGAAGAGCGATGTCACCGGCGCCGATGCTGGGCGGCAGTCGCCTTCGCGCGGCAGCCCAGCCGATCAAGGCGGCCAGCCCGACGTTGAAGATACCAACTAGGACGGCGTACCCGCCGAGCGGCATCACATCCTTCTCGGCGCGATAGTGTTTCCATCGAGGAGCAGCGCCTTCAGGCATTGGAACCTCCTTGCCCGGGACGGATGCCTCAAGGCGTGGTCGGCCTACGGCCCATCACTTTCGGCATCATCGGGTTGGCGAACCGAGCCTCGTCAGTATCTCCGGCTTCGGAACCCTGGGTTTGGATTCTGAGCCCTTTCAGATAGGGGTCCATCTTTCCGGCGAGCATTCCCTTGATGGCGTTCGCGTAGTAGTCGCGGGCCTGGTCGACGCTCTTGCGCCCTTCCGCGACATCCGCGGCCAGGTTGATGGCGAGGAAGTTTGCCTCTTCCTTATCGCATCGCGCCGACAGCTCACCCACCGTCCGCTCGGCCACGACGCTTCCGTCGTACTTCGCGAGCTCGTCGAACTTGTCCGAGGGAACTTCGAAGTTCACGAACTGCTGGAGCACATCCTTGTGGGGCATCGGGAACTTGTGTTGGACCTCTTCACGGTGAAGAAGAATTCGCTTCCACGGACCGCTCTTTCCCCAGGCGAGCAGCTCCGGACCCACGCTTTGCGGCGGCCCGTACGAGGCGATCGTGACCGCAGCGACCTCCTTGGTCTTCTCGGGCCAGCCCTGCATGTTCTTGTCGATCCAGGCCTTGTGCTCCTGCATGGCCCCTTGGGTTTTCATCTTCATCTCTTTCATCTTCGCTTGGTCGACATCGACCGATGCCGCAGGATTTGCATCGGCAAGCGCCACCGCCCCGATCGCCAGGCCACCACATGCCACGAACGTCAAGGAAGCCCTCATGATCCACCTCTTCGTAGACGCCACGGAGCTGGTCGCCGCAGCGCAGTTGAGAAATGGCTGCAATCGACCAGCCTCAGCCATCTCGAACGCTCAACGCTCATTTAGAAACGTAGGTCCTCGCGAACGATCTCGCCATCTGCCCCGTCGTGAAGATTCGAGTCATGGGTTGAACGCTCGGAGGTTGCATCGGCTTGTCAGGGACACAGATTGATCAAGCGAGTCTTTGGCCGAGCCGGGCCACCTGGCGATGGCAAGGCCTGGCGATGGCAAGGCGAACTGGTGTGCAACCGGGAGCAGAACGCAGAAAAGGAGCAGCCGTGGCGGAAGCAATAAAGCGCGGAGCAAAGGAAGGACTCGGCTTCGGAATCATCGCCGGGATCATCTTCGCGATGATGGAGGTGGTAGGCGCGGCGATGATGGGGAACCCTCCGCTCATGCCCATCCGGATGTTCGCGAGCGTCCTGCTCGGGCAGAGCGCGCTTGAGGCCACCCCGATGGGGACCGCGTTCATCGTAGGGAGCCTGGTCCACATGGCGCTCTCTGGTGCCTTTGGTGTCGTGTACGGGCTCATCAACGCCCGCTTCTCGCCCGAGACTCAGACACGTTGGGGACGGCAGGTGGGAATCGGCCTCGTCTTCGGGGCGATGCTCTGGCTCGTGAACTTCCAGATCATCGCTCGTGCCCTCTACCCCTGGTTCCTGACCACGCCGCAGTTCCTGCAGATGATGATGCACGCGATGTTCTTCGGTCTGCCGCTGGCACTGATGTATGCGGGCGCCGAGCGACGCATTGCGCGACCACTCCGGCCGATCGCGCACGGGGCGTGAAGAACCCGTGCGCGCCGAGGCGATCAGAAACGAGCTCCGCGAGAGTCGTTCACCGTCGCTCTCGTCGCCGTGGTCGGTCTCACCGCCATTCGGAAGTTCATCCCGGCGCCCGGATAGCAGGCGCGTCGAGATGGCTGCCTCTCGAATTCAGGACTACGCGATCATCGGGGACAGTCGGTCAGCGGCGCTGGTATCGCGCAGTGGATCGATCGACTGGCTGTGTTGGCCGCGCTTCGAAAGCCCGTCGCTTTTTGCAGCGATCCTCGATGCTTCCATCGGCGGGTGCTGGAGAATCGCCCCCACGGGTAGTCCGCGCAGCAGGCGCCGATACGTCGACACCTCCAACGTGCTGGTGACCGAGTTCGAGACTCCCGACGGCCTCGTGCGCCTCACCGATTTGATGCCCGTCTTCTCCGAAGAGGAGAAGAAACATGTTCTTGTTCCCGAACACGAGATTCTTCGAATCGTCGAGTGTGTGCGCGGCGTGGCGGAGATCGAAGTCCGCTTTGAACCGCGACCGAACTACGGCCGCCGGGCTGCGCACCTGCGCTCGGCTGGAGGCCTCGGCATTCGGGTCGAAGACGGCCCTCACCTATACACGCTGCGGTCGGATGGGCCGCTGAAACTCTCGGGCGATGGCGCGGTATGCGCTCGGTTCCCGCTGCGAGCCGGCGAGCGTCGGCACTTCTCGTTGACCTATGACGCCCACGGCCCGGCTGTGTTGCCTCCGCTTGGCGCACACTCCGAAGAGGCTGTTCGTCGCACGACGGCGTGGTGGAATCAGTGGGCCGGTCGCTGCAGCTACGAAGGACTGTACCGAGAACAAGTGATTCGAAGCCTGCTGGTTCTGAAGCTCCTCGCCTATGCGCCCTCGGGAGCAATCGTTGCGGCGCCGACGACGTCTCTGCCAGAGCGGCCGGGCGGTGATCTCAATTGGGATTATCGCTTCTGCTGGATACGGGACGCGTCGCTCACCGTCCACGAGCTCCTCGATCTCGGCTACCCCGACGAAGCCGCCGCGTTCGTGGGCTGGCTGCTCCACGGCACGCGACTCACGCGACCACGGCTCCAGGTTCTCTACGATGTCCACGGCGGGCTTCCCGAAGACGAGGAGGCGCTCGATCACCTGCAAGGGCATCGCGGTTCACGACCCGTCCGGATCCAGAACGCGGCGTGCAACCAGTTCCAACTCGACATCTATGGCGAGGTGATCGACGCGGTGGCGCAGATGTGCCAGCGCGGTGCGTCGCTCGACCTGGAGACGCGGAGAATGCTCCGCCAGTTCGGGGAGTACGCCTGCGAGAACTGGCAGCGGCCAGACCATGGAATATGGGAGCCGCGCATAGCGCCGCAGCATCACACGCACTCGCGCGTGCTCTGCTGGACGGCGCTCGATCGCCTCCTCGAGCTTCATCGGATGGGCATCCTCCCGCGACTTCCCGCGACGAAGTTCGCAGAGAACCGAGAGATGATCCGCCGAGATGTTGAGGAGCGCAGCTGGAACGAGAGCATCAAGACGTATACTCAGGTTCAGGGCGGGGACACGGTCGACGCCAGCCTGCTTCTTCTTGGGTGGTACGGCTTCGCGAACACCAGCAACCCGCGAATGCGGGCGACCTACGAGAGAATCTGCGAACGGCTCGGCGCTGGCCCCGGTCTTCTCTACCGCTACGAGGAGAGCCGTCCTGCCGGCGAAGGCGCCTTCGGCATCTGCAGCTTCTGGGCGGCCGAATACTTGGCTCGTGGCGGCGGCACGCTCGATGAAGCGGAGGAGTGGTTCGAGAGGCTCCTCCCTTACGCGAACGACGTCGGCATTCTCGCCGAGGAGATCGACCCAGCAAGTGGGGAGCCGCTCGGAAATGTCCCCCAGGCGTTTACACACGTGGGTCTCATCAGCGCGGCGCTGGCTATCGAGGACCGGCGCAGGTCGGCCGACTCGGCTCGCCCGAAGCAACCGCCAGCGCGGCGACAGGATGCCGAGGTGTAGCTGTGAACTGGGCGAGCTGGCTCCTATGGGGCTTCGCCGGCACCGTCGTTTTGACCACGGTGATGTCGGGCAGTCAGGGCCTGGGCCTGACGCGCATGAATCTACCGTACCTCTTCGGAACTATTTTCACGCCGAACCGCGACCGAGCGAAGGTCTACGGCGTCGCGCTCCATCTCCTCAATGGCTGGATATTCTCGCTCGTCTACGTCGCTGCATTTCACGCGTCGGGCCTGTTTACCTGGTGGTTCGGCGCGACCATCGGGTTCGTCCATGGAGCGTTCGTCATCGTCGTTGCGATACCAGTTCTTCCGGGAATGCATCCAAGGATGGCCAGCGAAGTCCAGGGGCCGACCGTCGTGAGGCAGCTCGAACCGCCGGGCTTTCTCGGCAGGAATTACGGCATCCGAACCCCCCTCTCGGCCCTTGTCGCGCACGTTATTTTTGGCGCGATTGTCGGCGCTTTCTACTCGCCATCGTGAGCCTGACCGGTGAGCGCGATCCCCGAATCAGCGCGAAGGCTCAAGGGGGAGGTCATGGCTTCGCCGCGCGCCCATTGAATGAACCCTCAATGAGCAGGCGCCGCCGTCGTCCGCGGGCCCCACTGCCGCCGCTGATGACGTGCTCTGGCCGTGGCGCGCGGGCTCCAAAGCACGATCTTATCGTAACTGCCGTAGTGGTCTCGCAACTTTCCCAACGGGAGCGACAAGACGACGACGGCCAGCCCCATCGCGGCGCTGTTCCAGCGCGACGCGGTCGTCGCTCCCGTGAGCAACCACGGTGCGACAACCAGCCAAAGTCCCATCGGCACATTCAGGTAACGCGCGGGACGCGCCACTTCGGCGAGTGCGATGACGGCGATGACGATGATCATCGCGCCGACGAGGTGATCGCTGTCGGCCGCAGGTTGCTCGATCCCGATGCGGAACGCGGCCGGCGCGAACATCAGCCATGCGCCGATGGCGACGGATGACCATAAGGTCCACGTGCTGGTGAACCCCCAAAGCATCCCAGAGGCCCGCCATGTCGCGGGACGGTTGGGCTGCCAGGTCTCGGTTTCGTCGGGCAAATTGGCGCCGAGCCAGAACACGCGCCACGCGGAGTGGCCTTCTCTCTTCTTGCGGACCACCATCTGCACCATCGCGACGACCTCGTCGAGCGATAGCGGAATCATGAGGAGCATCGCTGCGGCGGTGAAGAGACAAGGCGAGCACCAGGCTCCGACCGCGAGCGGTTGCATGATGACGAGCGCGATGCTGACGATGCCAAGCGGCACTACGACGAAACCAAAGCCCGCGACCATCCACGGCATCGTGCGCCAGCGACGCTGATCGCCCATGAGGCCCATCAGCACCTCAATCATGTACGTCATCGCACCGAGCCCGGCATCTGAGATTGGCCAAGCTTTGGAGACCTCCGATGTGAGCACGCGCTCGGTGCCGTTACCAAAGAACGGATCCCATGCCGTCTGGATGTAGCCGAGCTGAAACGCCGCCATGTATCGGGCGATAAGAAAACTCAGAAACGCGAGCGCGATCACCGGTGCACGCTGCGGCCACGCGGAAGGGTTGTAGGACCACCCGGGTGGGACTTCGGGACCCTTCATCTGCATGCCCATGGGAATGATGAGCCCGAAGGCGATGAGCAGAGCGCCCACCAGCGTGTCATTCGCGTATGCCGCCGCCTCGGGTGCCCAGAAGAGCAGCGGCGCGAAGAGCAACCACAGCCCGATCAGCGAAATCAGCCAGGACACGAGCCCGCGCGTTGGCTTGAGCGCGAAGAGCGACATGGCCAGCGCGATCGTGCCGCTCAGAATGTCGCTCCAGATGAGCGGCATGCTCGAGTACCCGAGCGTGAACGGGCTGACGATCAGCCACAACGAGAGGCCAGCGATCGGCGCTTGAACCCACCGGTATGGCGCATAGTGGTCCATGGCCATCATGACCATGGGATCTTTCATCCGTGGGTCGGACTTTTGCCCCGAAGGGGCGGGCCCATCCTTATCGTGGCTCATGTCCATCTCCCACCCCAAGCAAACGGCGGCCTGCGTGGAGAAAGATAGGCACGAGCCGCGCAGGCTCAAGCGCGTGGCGGAGCGTCCCCGTATGGCTTATCGGTCGCCCATCGGCAGGGCGGGGACCCGAGCGCGAATCCGGGGGCGCCAAAATTGCCCGAAGCGTCGGTGTTCGGCATCCGGCTTCCGCGGGATGTCTTGTCGGGATGAGGTCGGCCACCCCCTTGCAACCCGATCCAACGGTGCACAGATCCTCTTCCCGAGGTGTGCGAGAACTGCGCGCAATTTCTTGATACGGAGCAATCTGCCGAATGTCCAGATCCGATACCGAACGAGACGCCTCCACCGCTGTGTCGGCCGCGGATAAAAGCGCTCCCATACGTTGCGGGGAAGTTTTTGCGGGGATGACCATCGCCATCGTGATGGCCGCGATGGCAATCGTCTGCACAAGTTGTTCGCTGCACCTGGAGCAGCGGAACATGCCTGCCTTCCTCCGTCGTGGTTACAACACGGCGTTCTTCTCGCGGCATGCTCGCCCGTATCGAGCTCAAGCCGCGATCCATATCGCCCATGGAGTCGAGCACGACTACCTGCAGCTCACGTCATCCGCGGATCGTGTGCGCGTGGACAGCGAGAGCGATGCACGGTACCTCGCCGACTTCCACGCCCCGCCTCGCATCGGCCCCGGGATGATGACGTTCGGTCCGCACACCGGCCAGGCTGCATGGCGCCTGTACCAGGCCATCGACTGGACCCACGAGCACCACGATCAAACCTACGACATCCTGGCGGACGCGAGCATACCTTGGGACCGAAAGGGTGAGGTCACTCGGGACTCGGTCGAGTGGTACCTCGACAAGCTACGAGGAACTGCCCGCAGCCCTGCACCTCTCGACGTCACGCTACGTCGGGCCGGCGTGATGATGAAGCCCTACTCCACGCTGTTCCGGAACCGGTACCCAGCATCGGCGAAGTTCTTCTTCTTCGCCCACTGGTGGCACCCGGCCATCTACGAGGCAATGATGATCTCAGGTAACGGCGGCGAGCAAGAAGAGGCCGTCTTGGCTACTTCAGGCCTCAGCGAGACGATCCTCAAGGATAGACCGGAGCGAATGCTCCTCTCCCGCGAGATGATGCCGCGATATGCGAGGCTGTCGCCCGAGTCGGCGAACATCTTCGACAACCTGCACATGCTGCACGGGATCGCCTACGACATCCTCGCATACGAAGGTTGGTCTATCGACGAGAAACGCGCGGAGCTCTACCGAGTCGTCGACGCCATGAGCGAGAAGCCCGGCGACCGCGAGCTCGCACGGCGATTCTCCGAGTCGTATCCCGACATGGATCCGCGCTGCTACGAGCCGTGGATGCGGGGGATGGACGGCGAGATGACGCGCATCATGCGCGAGATGCTCGAGGACATGTGGCCGATGATGAGTCCCGACGGCAGTCGTGAGGTGCCACAGGCGGTCGCCGAGCAAGCGCGGCTCAAGATGACACCAGGGATGCAGCCCGGAGAGATACCGGGTTCGCTTCATGACGCCTTGATGCAGCTCGTTCCCAACATGCGGATGAACCGCGAGGCAACGCGTCCCGGCACGGGCGATCCGCATATGACCGAGATGATGGTGGAAGGATGGCGTAGCCGGGTCGCCGCAACACCCGCCATCGAGCCGCTCCCTATGACGGGTGAGCCGACGTTGTTGCCGAAGTCATGTGGCGCATAGGCTGGCGTCGGTCACGCGGATGGCCACCCGCTCGTCGGAGCAGCGCCATGATGACTCACAAGCGTGTTCGCCTGTGCGCGCTCGGGCGTCGTTCGGCTTGCGGAATGGCAATGCTCTTGCTCTCGGCGTTCAGCATCGACGCGCGGGCGGATCCCACGAACCTCGAGGAGGGTCTGCCCGTCGAGGTTACGGACGCCTACCCTCTCGAATACCTTGGACGTGAGGTGCAGAGCCGCCTGCAGTACCGGTACACCGCGGAAGGCGCGCATGAAGTCCACCTGGAACCACGTTTCGAACTCGGGCTGCCGTACAACGGACAGGTGTCCGTGCGTGTGCCTCTCATCGGGCGCTACATGGCCTCTGAGGGTCGATTCGATCTCGGGCGCGTGGACCTCGAGTACATGTACAACTTCAACCAGGAGACTCTGTCGATTCCCGCCATCTCGCTGGTGGGCGGAGTAGAGGCCCCGGACACGCGCGAAGGCGGGAGCTTTGATCCGTTCGGGCGCGTGCTGCTGACCAAGATGATTCCTGGCACCACTCTGTGGCAGCGAATTCACCTCAACGGAACGATTCAGGCGAACGTTGGCCGCGAAGCGGGCGAGCGCGCGTTTCGTTACGTAACGATCGTCGGCTATGACGTTCGCCTGACGCCGACGATAATTGGCGTGATTGATGCCGTCCGCGATCAACCGATGCGCGAGCGAGCCGCGAGCAATTTTGGAGAACTCGGCGTCCGCGTTCAGATCACACCTTTGCTCGCCTTAGCTTTCGGTGGTGGAGCCGGTGCGAGCGACGACGGTGATTTCGTCGCCCGCGGGACCGCCGCGTTTCAGTGGTTTGCGTTCTAGCCAGCGCGATTAACGATATGAATGCAGAAGCTGCCGGCCGAGATCGCCTCGCTCTCTGCCGAGGCGAGGCCGGTTGTCAAGACCCATGGCGAATGGTACTGATGTCAAGGTAGGTGCACGTGTGAAGAGCCTGGTCAGAAGAAGGTCATCGCGCTTGCTGCGGGGTTGGTCCCGTCAGGCGGCGTGCGCCTTTTTGACCATCGCCTTCATCGCGTCCACGGCCTTCGGGAGCGCCTCTTACATTTGGTGCATCCCCATGGCCCGGGCCATGACGACCTGCTGCTGCCCCGAGGGCGAGGCTGAACACGAGGTCGGCGCGGACAAGTCGGATGCGAACGGAACCGTCGTCAACGCCTCCTGCTGCGAGACCCGCCATTTCGACAACCTTGCCACCGCGTCGTCGGTTGTCCGCGCTGAAGCTACGAATCTCCCTGCTCCTTCATGGGTGACGGTGCCCTGGGTGTCCACACTGATGCTCGAAGTATCGCCGTCGCTCGATCTTCTGACGTCACACCCTGTGCGAGCGGGTCCGCCGCCGTCGAAGATCCCGAAGTACATCCGCGTCCGAAGCCTGCTCATTTGAGTCGACCGGCTCTTCGTTAGGTCGCGCCGTAGCGCTGCGCATAGTGCGCTCACGTTGCCGCGCCACTAGCCGAGCGGGACTCGCCCGCTCGGTGCCTGCGCCATGCGGAGATGTCGATGAGGAAGCTTTTGTGTGTCGCGGGGCTATGTGTCCCCGCCTTCGGATGTCTGTCAGGAGCCACGAACCAGAGCATCGATCGAGCTCTGGCGGACTCCTCTGTGCGGCTGCGAGAGCGACCGCCAGAGCCGGAGGGGCTTCCCGACCTCAGCGGTCCGCTCGGCCGCGAAACCATTGTCTCCCTGGCGGTGTCGCGCAGTCCGGGTCTCGCTGCGATCGCGCATCGAGCGCGCTCGATGGTGCATGGGGCAAGGGCGGAGGGGTCGTTGCCCTCGCCCGAACTCGGCCTCGAGGCTTGGAATCTCCCGCTCGCGCGACCGTACGCGCTCGGTGAAGCCAACATGTACATGGTCGAGCTTCGGCAACGCTTCCCTGCTGCTGGGTCGCTCGACGCGCGCGCGCGTGCCATGGCCGACGAGGCACACGCGATGGTCGCCGAGCTCGCCTCGGAGGAACGCCAAATCGCCCAACGCGCCGCCGACGCGTACGCCGATTACGTCCATGGCATCCGCGACCACGCCATTCATCACGATCACCTGGCGCTGCTGGAGCAGATGCAAGGCGCGGTGCGAGCGCGCTTTACGACGGGCGGAACGGGTCTCGCAGACGCCGCAAAAATCGACCTCGAGATCGCCAAGACGCGTCGGGACATCGCTCGCATCGACGGGGACATCACGCGCGCCCGCGCGACGATCAACTCGCTGCTCCGAAGACCTGCGGACGCTCCCCTCGGGCCCCCGAGCGACATCGCGCCGATGACGGTGCGTCTATCGGCCGACGAGTTGGTCGCCCGCGCGGAGCGGAGCCGCGGCGCGTTCGTCGCCGCACGGGATCGCATCCAGGCGGCCCAGGCCCGACGCGAAGCTGCAGAAGCAGAAGCGCGATGGCCGGAGCTCATGGTCGGTGTCGGCTACTGGCAAGACCCGAACATGCGGCCCGGCTACGGAGCGAACGTCTCGATGTCGCTCCCCTGGCTGTGGGGCGAAAAGCGCGATCGGGTCGCCGAAGCTCGGGAACGAGAGGCCGCAGAGACGTCCGCTCTCGCGGGTGCGTCCGTGGAGGCCCAGAGCGAGATCACGGAAGCTCACGCGCGTGTCGTGACTGCGGAGCGCGAGCTTCAGGTCCTGCACACGCAAGCGCTCCCGGCAGCGCGGAGATCGATCGACGCGATCCGCGCCGTCTACACGACGGGGAGCGCCAGTCTCCTCGAGTGGATCGATGCGGCGCGTTCGTTCCTCGACCTCGAGATGGAGGAAGCCCACATCTCAGCCGAGCTTGCGCGCGCGGTCGCATCGCTCGAACGCTCCGTCGGAGCGGCGTTGCCACTGACCGCTGTTGCCACCGAGGACGCGCGATGACGACCGACGACACCAACACTCACGACGGTGAGGCGCCGCCGCCTGCGCCGACCAAGTCCGATGGGAGGAACCGCGCCCATCGAACGATGGCGATCGTGCGATGGGTTCTTCTTGCCCTCGTCACCATGGTCGCTGGTTACAGCGTCTGGACGTACTGGGGTCCTGGGGCCAGTGAGCATTCCTCGCACCGCGAGGACCGCTACTACTGCCCGATGCACCCGCAGATTCGGTCGCCGGATCCCGGTGAGTGTCCGATCTGCCACATGAACCTCGAGCCGATTCCGGAAGACAGGCAGTCCGACGGCGCAGAACCCGGTCGGGCACGCGACATGAGCGCTCCCTCGAACGCGCCGCCGGACGTCGTCCCCGTGACACTCACCGCCGAGAAGCAGCAATCGATCGGCGTGACGACCACGCCGGTGACGCGGGGTAGCTTGGAACAAAGGCTTCGCGTACCGGGATCCGTGGAGGCGCCGGAAAGCGGGCTCGCCCAGGTCCGCGCGCGAGCCCCGGGCTTCATCGAACGGGTCGCGGTTCGTGAAGCGGGCGTGCGGGTCACGCGCGGTCAGCCTCTCGCGTGGATCTACAGCCCGGAGATTTATCGAGCGCAGGAGGAATTCCTCGCTGCAAGCCGGTGGGCGACCCGAGCACCTTCGAGCGGCGCGACCGGCACGTCTCCGACCGAGATGGTCGGCGCCGCCCGTCGTGCCCTCGAGCTCCTTGGGCTCAGCGACGCGGACATCGACGAGATCTCGCGTTCGGGCAGGTCTATGCGTGCGATTCCGGTTCGTGCACCGATCTCAGGGCACGTCATTCGGTTCAACGCCGTCTTGGGCCTTCACGCAAACCTGGACACGACGCTCTACGAGATCGCAGACCGCTCTCGCGTATGGGTCATTGCCAGCGTTCGCGAGCGCGATCTCCCGCACATCCGCGCTGGGATGACGGCCCGGTTCGCTAGCTCGTCCCGACCGAACGACTCCGTTGCAGCGCGCGTCGATCTCGTCGAGCCGGAGGTCTCCGAGACAACGCGGACCGCTCGCGTGCGCCTCACGATTCGAAACTCCAAGTACGAGCTGCGGCCGGGACAGTACGGCGACATCACGTTCGAGCTTCCAGCATCGACGGCGCTCCTCGTCCCGCGCGACGCCGTCATTCATACCGGAGAGCACGACTACGTCTTCATCGACGTTGGATCGGGCCGGTTCGAACCCCGAACTGTGCGCGTCGGAATCCAGGCTGGCGACCGCGTCCAGGTCCTCGAGGGGCTCGCCGAAGGTGATCGCGTGGTCTCGCGTGGCAGCTTCATGCTCGACTCGGAGAGCCGTCTTCAGGCATCGCTCGCCGCAGCTCCATCCCCATCGCCGGCACCTTCAGGCCCGCGTCCCGCCGAGCTGGGCCCTGCCTGCGAGGAGGCCTTCGACGGGCAGAAGTACCCGGACAAGTTCAACCAGTGCCGTCTCTGTGAGCGTCAACACGCCGGGATGGGAAGCATGGTTGCCGACTGCAAGAACGCGATCCCGAGGCCCTGGAGGTGACGCCGTGATCGGCAAGATCATCGAGGCCTCTGCGAAGAACCGCGCGCTCGTTCTCTTCGCGGCCATCGCCTTGGCCATTGGCGGAATCACCGCGATGCGCAACGTGCGCCTCGACGCCGTTCCGGACCTCTCGGATCCGCAAGTCATCGTCTTCACGGAATGGATGGGCCGGTCGCCCACGCTGGTCGAGGACCAGGTGACCTACCCACTGGTCACCGCACTCTTGGGAGCTCCGCACGTCGTCGACGTTCGCGGACAAACGATGTTCGGGATGAGCTTCGTCTACGTCGTCTTCGAAGAGGGAACGGACGTCTACTGGGCGCGCTCTCGCGTGCTCGAATATCTCAACACGGTCCGGAATCGCCTTCCCCCAGACGCGAATACGCGCATCGGACCGGACGCGACCGGCATTGGCTGGGTTTATCAGTACGCGCTCGTCGATAGAACCGGGAAACACGACGTTGGCCAGCTCCGAGCGCTTCAGGACTTTTCCCTCCGCTATGCGCTGACCAGCGTCCCCGGAGTGGCCGAAGTCGCGTCGGTGGGCGGCTACGAACAGCAGTACCAAGTGACGGTCGACCCGATCCGCTTGCGGAACTTCGGACTCTCGATCGCCGATGTGGTCTCCGCAGTTCGACGGTCGAATGCCGACGTCGGCGCGCGCGTGCTCGAGATGTCCGAGCGCGAGTACTTCGTGCGCGGGCGCGGCTATCTCACCCGGACCGAGGACATCGAGGACATCGTGATCCGCGCGAGCGAGGGGACCGCTGTCCTCGTGCGCGACGTCGGCCAAGTTACGATGGGTGGTGAGATCCGGCGCGGCGCTGCCGACTTCAACGGCCTTGGGGAGACGGTCTCGGGGATCGTCGTCATGCGTTACGGCGAGAACGCGCTCAATGTCATCGAGCGCGTCGAGAAGAAGCTGAACGAGCTCCGGCCCACTCTGCCGGCCGGCGTCGAGGTCGTCCCGGTCTACAACCGAGCGAACCTGATCGAGCGCGCCATCGACACCCTCAAGCACGCGCTCACCGAGGAGATGATCGTCGTTGCGCTGATCATTCTCCTCTTCCTGCTGCACGTAAGAAGCGCGCTCCTGCCCATCATCTCGCTTCCGCTTGCCGTCGTCGCCGCCTTCATCCCGATGTACTTCCTCGGCATCCCGGCGACGATCATGTCGCTCGGAGGAATTGCGATCGCCATCGGCGCGACGGTCGACGCCGAGATCGTCATGGTCGAGGCGGCGCATAAAAAACTCGAGCATGCGTCTCCCAACCTGTCGCCCGAAGCCCGGGAGAAGCTGCTCGCGGAGGCAGCGCGGGAGGTCACGCCGGCCATCTTCTTCTCCTTGCTCATCATCGCCGTGTCGTTCCTGCCGGTCTTCGGCCTGACCGGACAAGCCGGTCGTCTCTTCCGCCCGCTCGCGTACACGAAGACCTTCGTCATGCTCTCGGCGGCGCTCCTGTCGATCACGGTGGCTCCCGCACTTCGCGATTACCTCCTTCGCGGGAAGATCTACTCCGAGGAGCGTCATCCGGTCTCCCGTCTGATCCGTCGCATCTACGAGCCGTTCGTGCACGTGGCGCTGGCGAATCCGAAGACCACGGTGCTCATCGGCATCATGGCGCTCATCTCGGCGCTGCCCATCGCGCAGAGGCTGGGATCGGAGTTCATGCCGCCGCTCGACGAGGGCGACGTGCTGTACATGCCAACGACTCTGCCGAACATCTCGATCGAGGAGGCGAGATCGCAGCTGCAGCGACAAGACGCAATTCTGAACAGCTTTCCTGAGGTCGAGAGCGTCCTCGGCAAAATTGGCCGAGCCGAAACGCCAACCGATCCGGCACCACTTTCGATGGTCGAGACGGTCGTACAGCTCAAGCCTCACGGAAAATGGCGCACGAAGCAGGTACGACGCTGGTACTCGAGCTGGGCTCCCGGCTTCTTAAAGCGGCCGCTCAGATGGCTCTGGCCCGAGTCGGTCCGGATGTCGCGCGAGGATCTCGTCCAGGAGATGAACGCGCGATTGCAGCTGCCTGGATGGACGAACGCGTTTACGCAACCTATCCGCAACCGAGTCGACATGCTCTCGACCGGGATACGAACTCCCATCGGGATCAAGATTTACGGGAACGACCTGCAGCGCATCGAAGAGGTCGGGACGGCGCTCGAGCGGACGCTCCACTCCGTGCCCGGCACCCGAAGTGTGCTCTTCGAGCGCTCCGTCGGTGGCCTCTACGTCGACGTCATCCCGAACCGCCAGGCGCTCGCGCGCTACGGACTCCAGATTGCCGACGTCAACGAGGTGATCGAGACTGCCCTTGGCGGCTTGCCCATCACGACCACCATCGAGGGGAGAAATCGCTTCACCGTGAACGTGCGCTACGCACAGGACTTCCGCACGAGCCTGGACGGCATCCGCGACGTCAACGTGCCTCTCCCCGGGCAGATGGGAGACGGCCGCCCGAGCGAGTCGCCCGGGGCCCAAATGGCCTCCGACATGGATGCGACGTCTCCCCGTCGGGCCACCCAAGCGGCACAGATCCCCTTGGGTGCCATCGCCGACGTGCGCGTGGCCTCAGGTCCGCCGATGATTCGCGACGAGGCCGGGCTTCTCGTCGGCTACGTGTACGTCGACATCGACGCGAGCCGCGACATGGGGACCTACGTCGCAGACGCCAAGCGCCAGGTCGAACAAGCCACGGGCCGCGGCGAGCTCCACATTCCATCGGGCTTCTATCTGAAATGGACCGGCCAGTACGAGCTGCTGGCCGACATGGAAGTACGGATGAAGGTCCTCATCCCCATCGCGCTCCTGATTACGATTCTCCTTCTGTACCTCCAGTTCCGAAACTTCACCGAGGTTCTCATCGTCTTGCTTTCGGTGCCCTTTGCGCTCGTAGGAAGCGTATGGGCGCTCTGGCTTCTCGACTACAACCTGTCCACCGCGGTCTGGGTGGGCGTCATCGCGCTCGTTGGCCTCGCCGCCCAAACGGGCGTGGTCATGATCGTGTACATCGACCACGCCCATGAACGGCGGCTCCGTGAAGGGCGCATCCAGTCGCTCGACGACATCATCGAGGCCCACGCCGAAGGGACCATCCAGCGCGTCCGACCGAAGTTGATGACGGTCGGCACGATGATGATTGGCCTAGTCCCATTGCTCTGGGCCCAGGGCTCCGGCGCCGACGTGATGAAGCGGATCGCCGCACCCATGGTCGGTGGTCTCGTCACGAGCGCCTTCCTGACGCTCGAGATCATCCCGGTCATCTACACCTACTGGCGCAACGAGCAGCTCCTCTGGCGGAAGCTGCACGAGGCCGACGTCAGGCGACTGCGCGTTCTGCATCGGCTCGCCTTCTTGCTGAAGGCAGCAGCGTTCATCGGTGGGGCGGCTCTCGTGAGCCGGCTGTACGTCGCGGCTCCACCCCCGGCGCTCGTAGTCCTGCCGGCGGTCATGGGGGTCGTTTGCCTTCTTGCGCTCGGCGGATATCTCTTGCAGCGGCACCGCGCACGAAAGGTTCTTCAAACAGCCGCGTCGGCTTCATCCGACGCGCGGATAAAACAGAAAAGGAGCGGACGATGAAATCACAGAATAGAAGCGGCATGTGGCTCGCCTTCACGTGCGGTATGGACATGTTTTCGCGGATCGGTGGTGGTGCAATGAGAAGCGGAATCAGCGAGTCCAAGGTCTTCGGCGTATTTCTCGCCCTTGCTGGCGGATTATTCGTTGGAGCGTGCTCGGGTGAACACGATGCTGGCCATGGTGCGGATGCTGGAACAATCGGCGATGGCGGAGGAGAAACATTCACTTCCATCCCGAATCCGGCTTTGGTCGTGGCGAACGGAGGCACGGGCATGGTCCACATCATCGACCCGACGTCGCTCTCCGTCGTGTCGTCCGTCTCCGTGGGTACCGGTCTGCATCCGCACCACCTGGCTGTCGCCCCAAGCAAGACGGCGGTGCTCGTCTCAGCGACGAGCGCCGACCTGTCAGAGGGACACGGAGGTGAGCACGGTGGCCATGGCGTCTCTTCGACGACGTTCGTGTACCGGATCGACGTCGCCTCGCGCGAGATGAAAAAGGTCATCGCGGTCGACGCAATCGCTCACAACGCCGCGTTTACGCCCGATGGAGCCAGCATCGTCCTCGCGATGATGGAGCACGGCATGGTCGCGGGATACAGCGCGAAGACATTCGCACAGACGTTCTCGACGTCTGGTTTTCAGATGCCGCTCGAGGTGACTCCAACCAATGTTGGGGCCCTTCTCGTTGCGGAGTCGGGGGCCTCCCGCGTCGCGCTGTTCGATCTCGCGAGCCGTTCCGTCGCGACGGCCTTTGAAGTCGGCGCGACTCCGGTCGCCGCGTGGGCATCCGGTGGACCCAACTACTTCGTCTCCGTCGAAGGTGGGCGCGCGGTTCGACATCTCGTTGAGGGCGGAACGAACGTGACGCTCGACACGCACACTCTCGATCCAGAAGGGATTCCGGGGCAGGCGATCCTTACTCCGGACGGGACGGAGCTCTGGGTTGCCGTCGAAGACAGGGCGGTCGTCGCGATCTTCAACGCCTCGACTCACGCCAAACTGGGCGAATTCGCCGCCGGAACCAAGCCGCATGGCATTGCCTTCGAGCCTAGCGGCACGCGCGCGTTCATCACCGACGAATCCGGCGGACGGGTGCTCGTTGCCGACGTCGCCGCGCGGAACGTCACCGGCGAGATCACCGTGGATGGCAAGCCGAATGGCATCGCGTGGGTCGCACCGTAATACGCACGTTCGGTTCTCTCACGATCGTGCTGGGAGCCTGCGCCTCCCCCCTGCAGCGCCCCGCAGCGAACGGAGCCCGAACACGAGCACGCCGCGGCACCTTCAGTAGAGGGCCAGCACCAGCGGAAGAAAGAGCGCGAACTCGATGCCGGAGAAGATCATGGCCCGCCCGCCTCCTGGGGCTCTAGGCTGGCCGCTCGCGGCGGCGGCTGGCGAAGGAAGGCGAGCCCGCCGGCCAGCGCCCAGTCGGCGAGCTTGCGGTTGCCTTCCGCGTTGACGTGCTCGAGGTCGGGCTCGAAGTCCATCTCATCGAGCGGGGAGCCATAGGTCATGTCGACGATGCGAACCCCGGTCCGGCGGCCGAGCTCCGCCGCCCACGCGACGTATCGGGCCGGGGCGTCGGCCTCTGCGGGGATCATCGTTCGCAGGTGTGGGAACAACACGATCGTGACATCCATGTTGCGGCCGCGGAAGTAGGTGACGATCTCCTCCAGGGCCCGTCCTTCGCCGGGATCGGCGCACTTCGGGTACATGCCCGCGATCGAGCCTCGCAGCTTGTCGATGCGCGCCTGGCGGAGCTCCGCGCGCTCCTCGTCGTCCGGCTCGCCGCGCGCCAGACGCTTGAGCGCGTCCAGCAGGCGGGGATGGCCCCGTTCCTGGACCAGCACCGACCCAGGGAAGAGGGCGTGGTAGCGCCGCTGGAGGTAGTTGCGATTGAAGTCGTTGAGGCCGCGGTGGGCCACGTCGGCCGCGAAGTGCGACAGCGACCAGGCCCGGGCGGGCAGGTTGGGGACCTCCGATTCACGCCGGCACATGTCATAGAACTCGGTCACGAGGATCACGCGCGCCAGGTTGTTCCGCCGCAGGCCCTCGGACGTCCCGTCGGTCTCCTCGATCAGCGGGCGCAGCCGGTGTTCCAGCACCCATCGATAGGACGTGAAGGTCCCCCACTCCACAGGGATCAGGATCATCTGGCGCGGATCGGCCCCCGGCCCCGAAATCACGGTGTCACGTACCGGCCGGAACGAGCGCGTGTGACTCGATCCCAGCATCAGCGTGTGGGGATTCCCCGCCTGATAGGCGGCGACGCCTTCCTCGACCTCCAGCGGTGGCGGCGGCAGGGGCGCAAACCGCCCGAGGGCTCCATCGGCAACGATCACGGTCAGCACCGCGCCGGCCGTGACCAGCAGCGCGGACTTGAAGGACGGCGACATCATGGGACGCGGGATCAGGTTTCTGCCATGGAAATCTCGCCCGGGAAAGGAGTACCGTGACGCCCATGACGGAGCGAGCGCCGGCCTCTCGATACGACTGGCTGGATCCGGTTAAGGCGTTGGCGCTCGTCGGGGTGCTGTGGAATCACTTGATCGAGGCGTTCGGCCCTGGCCCCTGGTTCACCAATCCTTCGAACGACTGGCCGGACTTCGCCAGGCGGATGGAGCGCCTTTGGCCCCCGGGGCCGGCGCCGATCGCGCTGGCGCGGTTCTTCGGTTGGCTCGGTGACAGCGCCCCCGGGGTCTTTCTGGTGGCGAGCGGCATCGGGCTGACGTCGTCGATGCTGGCCCGCGGGCGAGGTCCGGGATGGGTTGGCGCGTTCTTCCGCGCGCGTCTCGGCCGCATTTTCCCGCTCTACGTGGCGATGCACTTCGTGATGCTGGCAGGATCGCTGCTGGTGCCCGAGAGCGACCTCACCATGGCCAGCAAACGCACGCTGGCGAGCCTGCTCGGGCTGCGCTTCACGGCGTCCCTTTTCTACTACATCTCGCCGGCCTGGTGGTTTGTTTGGCTCATCATCCAGCTCTACCTGATCTTCCCCGCGCTCTACGCCCTCCTCGAGCGCTGGGGCGCGCGGCGGTTCCTGGCCGTCACCTTCGCCTTCACGTTTGCGTGTCGGACGGGCTTCATCCTGTTTTCCGGCCGCCTTTATTACTGGATGTCGGGGATGTTCTTCGGGACACGCCTCGGCGAGCTGACCGCCGGCATGGCCATCGCCGTAGTCCTCCACGAGCGATCCCGCCGCGGCACGCCCGCCCCGGACGGCAAGAGCGTGGGCGCCGCGGCCGCGCTCCTATATGCGTTGGGGTTCGCCTGCTCGTTCACCTGGGCTGGCAGCGTGGTCTCTAATCTGCTGGTCACGCTGGGGATGACCGGCCTCTTCTATGTCGCGTGGACCGCGGCCATCAGGAAGGTCGCCATCCTCGCCGCCGCCGCGACCTGGGTGGGCGCTCACTCGTTCTCCATTTATCTCGTCCACCACACGCCGCTCGCCTGGACGGCGGACCTGCTGCCGGGCAACCCCTTGGCGCACCTTGCGGCGGCGCTCCTGGTGCTCGCCCTGTCTTTTCCCACGGGGCGGCTGATCGAAGGTGTAGTGGACAGGACCGGCGCCGCCGCGGGCCGGGCGGCGCGCGCGGGAAAGGTACCGGCCAAGATCTCGTGGGCCGTGTCGATGGCGGCGCTGGCTGCCGCCGCCGTCGAGTCGCGGTTCTCCGCCCCTTGGGTACACCGCGCCCTCTCTTTGGCTCTCGGGGCCGCCGTGCTGCTGCTCGGATATGTCGAGTGGGCACGCGACCGACGCGGTGGCTGGCCTGAGCGCCTGGTCCGCTGGACCGCCGCCGCCGCAGGCGTTCTGACGCTCTTTTTGCTGCCGCCTGGTATGGGAATAGCGGCCGTTGCGCTCGGCGCCGTCGCGGCTGTCCTGGGTCTCTTGGCAGCGTCGCGAATTCCGTCGCGCCTTCGCGCCTGGTCGCTGGCAATCGCGGTCTGTGGTCTCTTGGCGGGGGCCTCGGAGCTGGCGCTCCGGCGTCTTGGCCCCATAGAGGCGGGGAGCTGGGGCGAGCTCCCGGCCCTGGAGACGCACACGACTCGGGTCTATGCCCTTAAGCCGGACCGCGAGACGCACCTTCGCTACAACAACTACGACTATCACCTGCGCACGAATGCGCTGGGGCTCCCCGGGCCGCCCGTGATGCCCGGGTCCCCGCCCCCCGGGACGCTGCGCATCCTGGCGCTGGGTGACGCCTTCACCATGCCCGAGGGGGTCGAGGCCCCGCGCGCCTATACGACGCTGTTGCAGGCATCGCTGGCCGAGCGGCTGGCGCCCCAGCGCGTGGAGGTCGTGAACGGCGGAGTCACCGGCTACGGCCCGTCGGAGACCAGCCGCGAGATCGCGGAGCTCGGCCCGCTGCTGCGGCCCCACGTGGTGACCTACCAGTTCTTCGTGAACGAATTCGGCGAAGTCGGGCTCAATCCCGCCGAGCGTCTGGAGGAGATCGGCCTTCTTCGCGGCGGGCGTTCCGCGCTGCAGCGCCTCGTCGAGGGCTCCCAACTCCTGGCGCGCTTGCGGCAGGGTCACGAGCGTCTCGCCGAGCGCCTCGCCGGAAAGCCCGGCCGATGGCGCTACAAGAAATCGCTGCTGGAGTATTACCGCCCCGGCGAAAACGATCTCTACGCCGAGCCCACCCTCAAGGCGCTGCGTGCCCGCCTGACCGAGATCGGTGACGTCTGCCGAGTCTTGGGGGCCAAGCTGGTCATCTACTACGTGCCGGCGGCCGTCGCCGTGTCGTCGCCGGATCAGATCTCGTACTATCCGACCGGCGAGAACCTCGCGCGCTACGACCTTGGCCGGCCGTTGCGGGCGCTGACCGAGATCGCGCGCGAGCTGGCGGTCCCGGTCGTGGATCTCACTCCGCCGCTCAGGGCGAGCCCCGTCCAACCTGTCTACTTCTCCGACTCGTGGCACTGGAATGAAGAGGGCCATCGCGTGGCGGCGCAGGCCATGGCCGACACGCTGGCCGCAGTGGTGCAGAGCGTGTCGGAGCCACGGTAACATCAGCGCCTGGTGTCACGACATTTTCGTCGAGCCGGCCTACCGGATGCGCGGCTTGTTCGTCACCCTGCTTCGCCGCGTCACCCTGGCGCACAGATACGCCCTCCGGGTGTCCTCACAACTGAAGAGGGCTCAAGGCGAGGAGGCGCCGTGGTCGTGTCCGGGTGGCGTGCCTGGCTGGCCGTCGGCTGTGACCTGAAGGTCGCCCATCATGCCCAGCTCCGCGTGCTCGAGGATGTGGCAGTGGAACATCCAGTTGCCCAGGGGCTCGTAGGCGACCGCGAAGCGCAGCGTGGCCTTGCCGGGCACGTTCACCGTGTCCTTCCACGCGCGCGGATGGACGCGGCCACTGCTGTCGCTCTGCACTTCGAAGAACATGCCGTGGAGGTGAAAGGGGTGATCCATCTCGGTCTCGTTCCGCAGCTCCCAGATGTCGGTGTCGCCTTGTTTGACAACGACGGGGGTGTTGATGGGCCAGCGCTCCTTGTTGATGAAGAACATCGGTCCCCCGGGACCTTCACTCTCGCTGAGCGTAAAGGTCCGTGTCGCCTTCGGTGGCGAGCTGGCGAGCACCAGAAGGTCGCGCCACGAGGTCGGCAGCGGCGCTGGAGAGACCGACGTGCCTCCGGTGCGGATCGAGAGCAACATCTTGGGACCGGGGTCCGGGATGTCGTGCCCGCGATCGTAGTGCACGGTCTGCAGCTCGAACGTCCCGGCAGTCCGGGGGAACGTGATCAGCACCTCGTAGCGCTCCCCGGGCGCGATGAGCAGGCGCTCGGTCTCGAAAGGCTCGGGCAGGAGGCCTCCGTCGGTGCCGATCACCAGCAGACGAAGACCGGGAACCACGAGGTTGAAGTAGCGGCCGTTCGCGGCGTTCACGAAACGCCAACGTTCGCGCGCGCCGGGGGCCACGGACAGAAAGGGGACACGCTGGCCGTTCACCAGCAGAACATTGCCCTGGCGCCCAAGCATGCGATCGAGATCGTCAGTCGCGGTCGAGAGCGACCCATCGGCCTGCAGCTTGACGTCATCGAGCACCAGATAGCGGTCGGTGGCGACCTCCGGCAGCGTCCCGCCCTCCACGATCAAAGGACCGTAGAGGCCGCGTTCGATCTGCACGTCGGCGCTGACGTGCGGGTGGTACCAGAAGCTGCCAGCGTCGCGCGCGTGGAAGCGATAGTCGAAGGTCCCGCCAGGGCCGACGGGCCGCTGCGTGGAGGTCGAGCCGTCGGCGTCAGCGGGAAGACGCAGGCCATGCCAGTGGATGGTCGTCGGTTCGGTAAGCTCGTTGCGAAAATGCACGATGACCTCATCGCCCCGTCGCGCGCGCAGCATGGGTCCTGGTACCGTTCCCACGCTCTCCGGGCGCGCGCCATCGCGATAGGCCCACACGGCTGCGGGCTTTCCTGGAAGGTACGCCACGGAGGATCTCGTCGCGACGAGCGAGACCTCCACCACGGTCGGATCCGGATTCATGTCGACGAGCGCGGTCGGTTCGCGCAGCTCTCTTGGTTCGTTCTGGTTCGGCGCGGATCCCTCCTCGCCTCCGCAGGCGATTGCCGGCAACGCGAGGACGAGGCAGGAGAGGCAGACGCCCGCGCGGTCCCGAACGTGATCGCTCATCGCTCGGTCCCGCGGCACAAGAGACATCGAGAGGTTCACGTCAGTTGTTCGGCGCGCCGGCCATGATCCAATCAGCGAACTTCTTCTTCGTCGCGGCGTCGAGTGTCGGCAACGGCGCCGGCGGCATGGCCGTCATCGGTTTGCCGGGTGACTTCTCGCAGGCGCCCCCGTTCGTCGGGTCACCCGCGATCACCTGATAGAGCTGACTGCCGCTGAGCGATCCCCCGCGCACGTATCGCTTCTTGGGCGAACACATCCAGGCGTCGAGCTGCGTGAGACGTTCATAGAGCGAAAGGTCCCGACACCCGGTCGCTTTACCGTCGACCATCCCGCCGTATCCGCGCGCGCCGAGAGGCACGTCCTCGAGGGCGAGCCAGCCGCGGCAGTCCATGTTGCTCCAAGCGAAGTAGGCTTCGCGGGTGTGACAGCCGGTCGTGCTTGACCCACACGATTCGAGGAGCACCGGCACGATGTCCCGGCGGAACGAGACGCCCGTTGCCGGCGGCTGGGCATCCGCCTGAGACGATCCGACATCCGGAGCGCTGTTGCCGCCAGCGTCCCTGTTGCCGCCCGCGTCTTCGGACAAGGACGAGCCCGCGTCCGCAGGCTTGTCCGCCGCGCCCGCGTCCGCCTTGGCGCCGGGCTCTGGCGCGGGCTCAGGCTCGCCAGCGCCGGTCACCTTCACGGTCGCTTCCTTGGAGTAGGCGGAGACGCGATTTCCGGCGCGCGCGCGCACCCTGTACACGTACGTCGCGCCGGGGAGGACGTCGGCGTCGTGGTACTGGGTTGTGTCGAACGGGGTGTTCGCCAGGACTGCGAAGTCTCCGCCCGGTGGCTTTCGCTCCAGCGAGAACTCGTCCTCGCCCGCGACGTCCTTCCAGGTGAGGTGAACGCCGCCACCGAGCGGCGCTGCGGTCAGTGAGGCAGGCGCCGCCAGGTCATCGCCGCCTTGCCCATCCTCCTTAGGACTCTGCCCGCAGCCCGCTCCTGACGCGACAAGTAAGACAGCCACGAGCCAGGTGCGCCGATGGTTTTGCATGTCCTGCTCTCACCCGGCAGGACCTCGATCTTGGGAAGTCGATCTTTGTGTTCCCCAAACAGGCGACCTTGCGGGTGTTGAATGCGACAATCGGCCGAACCCGCACCCCACATGCAGGATGAGGAGCTGGCAGCGCTTTACCGCCGTTGCGGGGCGGCGATCTATCGACGCTGCGTGAAGCTGCTGGGCGACCCCGCGGCGGCGCAGGACGCCACCCAAGAGGTCTTCATCAGGTTCATGAATCACCAGGAACGTCTCGACCCGCGCGATGACTACTTGCCCTGGATCTTCCGGGTGGCGACGAACCATTGTCTGAATGTCCTGCGCGACGATGCCCGGCTCTCGCTGCACGACCCCAGCTCGCTGCCTGACGCGGGCGCGCCGGGCGAGGCCGCCGCGTTCCCCGAGCGGGATCTCGGCCGTCAGCTGCTCCGCCGCTTCGATGAGACGAGCCAGGCCGTCGCGGTGCTGACGCTCGTCGATGGTCTGAGCCAGGACGAGGTCGCCGAGGTGCTCGGAACGTCCCGCAAGACCGTGGGCAAGAAGCTGCGCGTGTTCCTCGAACGTGCGCGGAGGTTCATGGAGCGGTCATCGTGACGGCGCATCCTTCAGAGCTGGCGCTCGAGCGCGGCGGAGCCGCCGTGGATGCGCACGTCGCCGCCTGCGAGCGATGCCAGGCGCGAGCGCAGGCCGCGCGCGAGGTGACCGACACCTTCGAGCGCCGGGTCTTGCCCGCGACCCTCCCGGCGATCCGCGCGCGTGTGGGTCGCAAGCAGGTCCGATGGCGGCTGTGGATCGGGTTGCCCGCCATCGCGGCTGTCGGGCTGGCGTTCTTCGTGGGCGTGCATTCACGAGACGCGCTCGACACGACCAAGCCGTACTTTGGAACGAAGGGCGCGCCGGTCCTCTACGCGGGTGCGCTGGAGATCGTCGTCAAGCGTGCCTCGGTGGTGAAACCTCTCGAACCAGGGGAGAAGCTGCACGCGGGTGACAACCTGCGCTTCGTTTATCGAGGAGAGCGATCTCGGCACGTCGAGTTGCGCATCGTGGAACGGTCGGGGGAGGCCTTGCTCTTTTATCCGGAGCGTGGCTCCGCGCCGCTCATGCACCCCGGCGAAGCGCTTCCTGGGGCCGCGATCGTGGACAATCAGGCGCGCGCCGAGGAGCTCATCCTGCGCTTGTCGGATCGCCCGTTCGACACCGCCGATGCGGGCGCGGCCGCTGAGACCCACCACATCCGCCTCGAGAAGGAATGAAGATCCTCGCTTACATAGCCATGGCCACGCTGACGGCTCTGCTCGCCAGTGAGGCCGCCGCCGAAACGGTGAGATTTGCCATTGTCGTCGGCGCGAACCGCGGTGGGGACGGCACACAGCCGCTACGCTTCGCCGAGCGCGATGCGGAGCGCTTCGCCAAGGTCTTGGGTGAGGTCGGCGGCGTCTCCGCGCCGCGGATCGCGCTCTTGCCCTCGCCAAGCGCCGTCACGCTGAGGCGCGCGTTCGATCGCATCGAGGCGGCGATTCGCGCCGCGCGCACTCGCCCGGACGATCGGATCATCCTGATCTTCTTCTACTCGGGACACTCCGACGGCGTAAACTTGGAGCTCGGCTCTTCGGATCGCCTCCGGTTCGGTGAAGTGCGCGCCCGACTGGAGCGGTCGGCCGCGCACGTGCGGCTGGCGTTCGTCGACTCCTGCAAGTCAGGCGGGATCACCGAGAACAAGGGCCTCGCGCGTGGACCTTCCTTCGACCTTGCGCTCAGCGACGAGACCGATGTCGGTGGTGCCGCCTTCGTCACGTCATCCTCGGCGAGCGAACGCGCGCAGGAGTCCAGCGAGGTGGGCGGCTCGTACTTCACGCACTTCCTCATCTCGGCGCTGCGAGGTGCCGCCGACAACGACGGCAACGGCCGCGTGACGCTCTCCGAGACGTATCAGTACGCCTTCGCCAAGACCGTCGCCGAGACCGCGCGCACTGTGGCCGGCCCGCAGCACCCGTCGTACGCGTACAAGCTGAGCGGGCGCGGAGATCTAACACTGGCGGATCTCCGTGAGGCCGCCGCGACGATCCGCTTCCCCGCAGGCGCGGGCGGCACCTACCTGGTGATAGACGGCCGCCGTAAAGAGTTACTCGCCGAAGTCGTGCAGCCCCCCCGCGAACCGCGCAGGCTGGCGGTGCCGAGGGGCGATTACGTCGTCGGCCGCCGGGAGGGCGATCGCTTCCTCGCCACGCGCATCAACGCCGTCGATGGCCGCGAAGCCACGGTCGCCGAGGCCGAGCTGCGGGCGGAGCCGCTCACGCTCGCGCTCGCGAAGGGCTGGGACGCCGACCTCGAAAACGCGATCGCCGCCGGCTACACCGTCGTCGGCGGTGCGCTCGGCACGTTCAACGCCTCCAACGAAGTGGCCCTCTCGTACCGCCGCGCGCTCGCGTCGTCGTGGCACGCGATGCTACGAGGAGGAATAGGGTTCGCCAGCGTAGACGCCTCTGGCCTCATGTACCGGTACCGCGCCGTCCACGGAGATCTCGCCGTGCTTCGCGGCTTCTCGTTGCCCGCGATGCGACTCTATCTCGGCGCGAACGTCGGGAGCGCATACGCCACGCAGACGCTGCTTTCGGGAGAAGATCAGCAGGGTGTGGTGTTCCGGTATGGCGCCGTCACGATGCTCGAGCTGCCCATTGTGGCTGGGTTATCGGCGAACCTGATCTGGGATCTCGGTGCCACCGCGGTCCGCCTTAACGGGGAGCTCACGCAACGCCTGCTCGTGCGAGCGGGGATCGGAGTCGGATATGCGTTCTAGCAGCCCGTGGGTCCGCAGCCGCCCAGGCGACGTGGAGCGACTTCCACCACGGGCTGCTAGTCCCCTGGAAACGAGAAGACTTGCATATCTCGCCGAGGCATCTTCGTTCCTGGCAAGGCGCGAGGAGCGCGAATACCCG
>Ga0187894_10000955_pt1 | contig 38335 bp, 35 predicted proteins | sample GBC1701081metaG_FD_136650 | JGI IMG/M metagenome (GOLD analysis project Ga0187894, IMG submission 136650) | White microbial mat communities from a lava cave in the Kipuka Kanohina Cave System on the Island of Hawaii, USA - GBC170108-1 metaG ... | reverse complement strand
GGCCAGGACGCTGAAGCCGGTGGTCATCCGCGACCTGGCGATATTCGTCGATGTCGACGGCGAAAGCGTGGCGTTCATCGTCGCCCTGGCCAACCTGAACGACGCGCTGCGCGATCTCGACGGCCGGCTGCTGCCGTTCGGCTGGGCCAAGCTCGCCTGGCGCCTGCTGGTCGACAAGCCGCGCACGGCACGGGTGCCGCTGATGGGCGTGCGCCGCAAGTTCCGGAACCATCCGCTGCTCGGTGCCGGGCTGGCCATGATGGCGATCGACGCGCTGCGCGAGAACGGCATGCGGATCGGCATGAAGAGCGCCGAGCTCGGCTGGATCCTCGAGGACAACAAGGCCACCAACAACATCATCCGTTCCTCCGGCGGCAAGCTCTACAAGAAGCACCGCATCTACGAGAAGGTGCTGTCATGACCCCTCTCCGCCCACGCAGTGGGGGGAGAGGGAGGGGCCCGCGCGCAGCGCGGGAGGGTGAGGTGGGTGTTGGTGCAGCAGGTGTCTTGCCAACATAGACCCGATGGTTCTGCCACCCACCTCACCCTCCCATCGCTTCGCGATGCGCCCCTCCCTCTCCCCCCACTGCGTGGGCGGAGAGGGCTATGGCTCATGACCCGCTTCACGGCGCTGGTGCTGGCGGGCAGCCGCGGTGCGGTCGACCCGGTGGCGCAGGTCGCCGGCGTTCAGCACAAGGCGCTGGCGGTCATCGCCGGGCGGCCGATGCTGCTGCGGGTGGTCGACGCGTTGCGTGCCAGCCCCCCGGTCGGTCGCATCGTGCTGGCCGTACAGGGAACCGCGATCGTCGACGCCCTGCCGGAACTCTCGGCCGCGGTCGACGGCGGTGAGATCGCGCTGGTGCCGACCGAGCCGTCGCCGGCGCTGACCGTCGAGGCCGCGATCCGCAGCCTGCCGGATGCGTTCCCGCTGCTGGTCACGACCAGCGACCATGCGCTGCTGACGCCGCAGATCATCGATAGCTTCACTCGCGGCGTGGCGGCGGACGCCGATGTCGCGGTCGGGCTGGCGACGCGCACGGCGATCCTGGGCAAGTACCCGGACTCGGTGCGCACCTTCATCCGGCTGGGCGGCGAAGGCTACTCGGGTTGCAACCTCTTTGCCTTCGCGCGTCCGGAGGCGGCGCGGGCCGTGGCGTTCTGGGTGCAGATGGAGCGCTACCGCAAGACGCCGTGGAAGATGGCCGCCCGCGTCGGTTTGCGGCCGCTGCTGCTCTATGCGTTAGGACGGCTCGATCTTGACGCGGCCTTCCGCGAGCTCTCACGCGTGGTGGGCGTGCGCGGCGTGCCGGTCGTCCTGCCGCAGCCTGAAGCCGCCATCGACGTCGACAAGCCCGCCGACCTCGTCCAGGTCGAACGCATCCTGGCGCGTGCCCAATAGGAACACAGGCTGTCATCCCGAGCGCAGCCAGGGATCTTTCCTTCGGCCGTCGGTGCGGATGCGACCGCCGAGTCCAAGATCCCTCGCTGCGCTCGGGATGACAGCTGTTCGTCAGCATCCGCCTGAGGGACAGGACCAATGCCCTGACAGCCGGGCTGGGTTGTGCCCGCAATGCCGGGTTGGCGATTGCCACGCGGCACGGGGGGCTCAAGACTGCCGACAAGCAAGGACGGGCCGTCGCATCATCGCGGCGCGCCGTGTCGCAAGGGAGGAATCGATGGTCGAGCTGATCAATTCGGCGCGCGAGCGGCTGAAGCGGGGCGAGTTGGCGCTCGGTGTCGGGCTGCGCCAGGCGCGCACCGTCGACATCGCGGCGGCGATGAAGACTGCCGGCTTCGACTGGCTGTTCATCGACCTTGAGCACAATTCGATGGGGCTCGACATGGCGGTGCAGATCGCGGTCGCGGCCAACGGGATGGGCATCGCGCCGATCGTGCGCGTCCCGTGGGGCCAGTACGACATGGCAACGCGCGTGCTCGACGGCGGCGCAATGGGCATCGTGATCCCGCATGTCGACACCGCCGAGGAGGCGCGCGTCGTCGCCGACCGCTTGCGCTATCCGCCGGTCGGCCACCGCTCGGTGGCGGGCGCCATGCCACAGATCTTCTTCCAGCCCGTGCCGCCGGCCGAGGCGACCAAGGCGGTGAACGACGCCATCCTTGTGGTGGTGATGCTGGAGACGCCGACGGCGATCGCCAACGCCGACGCCATCGCCGCCGTGCCCGGCATCGACGTGTTGCTGATCGGCACCAACGACCTCACTACCGAGATGGGCATTCCCGGCAAGCTCGATACGCCTGAAGTGGTGAAAGCCTACGAGACGGTGATCGCCGCCTGCCGCAAGCACGGCAAGTGGGCCGGCATGGGCGGCGTCTACCTGCCGCCGGTCATGGAGAAGTACATCGGCATGGGCGTGCGCATGCTGCTGTCGGGCAGCGACTTCACGTTCCTGATGGAGTCGGCGCGCAACCGCGCCGCGTTCCTGCGTGCGGTCAAGGTGCAAGGGCTCCAGTAGCCTTCATGGTGAGCCTGTCGAACCATGAAGGCAACGCACGGACGGCTGTGCGGCGCTTCATGGTTCGACAGGCTCACCATGAAGCGATTCTTCCATCTTTGAGTCAGGTTTGAGCCAGAGGAGGCGGCGATGTACGACCTTGTGATTCGCGGCGCCACCGTCATCGATGGCCTGGGGAACGACGCGCGGCGCGCCGACGTTGCCGTGCGCGACGGACGGATCGCCGCCATTGGCGACGTCAGGGATGCAGGCCGCGAGGTCGTCGACGCCGGCGGCCTGACCTTGATGCCGGGCATCGTCGACGTGCACACGCACTACGACGCGCAGATCACCTGGGACCCGACAATGTCGCCCTCGCCGTCGCTGGGCGTGACGACGGCGGTGATGGGCAATTGCGGCTTCGGCATCGTGCCGGCGCCGCCCGCGGCCCGCGACCTGGTCATCCGCAACCTGTCGGTGGTCGAGGGCATGGACCTCGAGGCGCTGCGGGTCGGCATCAACTGGGAGTTCGAGAGCTTCGGCGAGTACATGGCGGCGCTGCGCCGGCGCGGCGCCTACGCCAACGTCGCGGTGCTGACCGGCCACTCGACCATCCGCACCGTGGTGATGGGTGAGGACGCCTCGCAGCGCAAGCAGGCGACGCCCGAGGAACTGGCGCGCATGAAGGCGATGGTCGCCGACGCCATGGCCAACGGTGCCATCGGCCTGGGAGCGTCCTATTCGCTCAACCACTCCGGCTACGGCGGCGTCCCCATGCCGTCGACCATCACCGACCTGTCGGAACTCGACGCGCTGATCGGCGCGATGGGGCCGCGCGGCCGGGGCGTGGTCGAAATAGCCTCCGGCGCCAAGTCGCCCGAGGAGCTGGAGCCGCTGGTGGCGAAGCACGGCCGACCGATGTTCCAGGGCACCGGCATGGCCATGTACAACGAGCAGGCGCCGCAACGCGCGATCGGCATCTTCGAGGCTTGTGCGGCGGCGCAGCGCCGCGGCAACGGGCTCTACGTGCAGATCCCCTGCCAGCCGTTGTCGTTCGACTTCACGATGGCCAACGCCTACCCGTTCTACAGCCACCCCGCGTTCGATCCGATCAAGGCGTACACGCCCGAGCAGCTTGCCACCGTGTTCCGCGACCCATCCTGGCGCGCCAAATTCCGAGAGAACCTGCGCCACCCGAAGCCTGGCATGATCTTCCAGGGCAACTGGGATCGCGTGATGGTGGCGGTGGCGCAGAAGCCGGCGAACGCGCGCTACGTCAACCGCCAGGTCACCGAGATCGCTACCAGCGAGGGCCGCGATCCACTCGACGTCGTCCTCGAGCTGAGTCTCGACGAGGATCTGCAGACCGCGTTCCTCGGCCGGTTCCTCAATGTCGGTGACGACGGGGTGGCCCGGCTGTTGAAGCACGAGGCCGGCGTCGTGGCCCTGTCCGACGCGGGCGCGCACCTGATCTACATGTGCGACGCGGGCTTCGGCCTGCATTTCCTCGCCCACTGGGTGCGCGAACGCGGCGACTTCGACCTCGTCGAGGGCGCGCGGCGACTCACCAGCCATCCCGCCGACCTCTACGGTATCCCCGACCGCGGCCGCATCGCCGTGGGAGCGCACGCCGACCTGCTGCTGTTCGACCCGCAGACCGTGGGCGTCTCACCGGCCGAGCGCGTCGCCGACCTGCCTGGCGGCGGCCGCCGCACCATCCGGCGCCCGACCGGCGTCCATGGCGTGTTCTGCAACGGCGTGAAGACCTTCGACGGACGCGACTACGTGCGGCACGCCCGCGGGCCCGGCGCCGTGCTCGACCGGTTCAGTCGCTCACAAGGCGCACACCTCCAGCGCGCGGCAGAGTGATCACCGCGCGCCGCGCAGCGATCACTGGGGTGGCCATGGACATGAGTAGCCGACAGGGCTGCAAGAGGCGCCCGCACGGGGTCATCGCTAGACGTCATGAGGTGACGTTCTCGGAAGAGGGGACCTGCGCCTACGCCTTCCAGGCTGCGACCATGGCGCGGGCGCGGTCGAGGTCGGGCGGGAAGTCGACCTCGCCCCAGCGCAGGCCGTGGATCAGGCAAGTGCGGACGGCGCCGGTGCGGGCCAGCCGGTCGATCGCCTGGAGGTACCAGACCTTGGCGCCCTCTGATGTGCGCATCATCGCCTCGACCGTGTCGACGAACAGCTTCGGGCCGGTGCCGCGGAACAGCAGCATGCCGATGGACTCGCCGTTGACGGTCTCCAGCGGCAGCTTCTTGCCGACCGCCTTCAGGCCGCCATCCTCCTCGACGATCTTCATGTCGTCCTCGTCGTAGGCCGGCTTGCGGTCGATGGTGATGGTGATCGGCGCCGCGGGACTCGACAGCACCTTGCGCGCGATGGCGGCCTCGAACAGCGTGTCGCCGTTCACGATCAGGAAGTCGCCCGCCATTTCGGCGCGCGCCATCCAGCACGACCCGAGATTGTCGGCCACCTTGTAGAACGGGTTGAACAGCGGCCGCACGCGGAAGCCCGGCGCGTCGTGGCGCGCCAGATGCGCCTCCATCATCTCGGCCTGGAAGCCGATCACCACGACGGCCTCCTCGATGCCGCAGGCCTTCAGCGTCTCGAGCTGCCAGTCAATCAGGGTCTTGGGGCCGACCGGCAGCAGGCACTTGGGGCGGTCAACCGTCAGCGGCGCCAACCGCGACCCCTGGCCGGCGCTGAGCAGGATCGCTTTCATCGGGAAGTCCTTTCCGGGCGCAGCCTATAGCACGCACCAACCGTTCCGCGACGCCGCTTTTTGCCGACTCTTTCCTCCCCAGCTTTGCTAAACTTCGTTGGGGAGGTGCCCCGAAGGGGCGGAGGGGAGCCGACGTGGTCCTTGAAACAAAGACACGGCTCCTCGTTACAAACACCACGTCGGCTCCCCATCCGCCCTTCGGGCACCTTCCCCGCTTCGCGGGGAAGGTATGATGCGGGCGAGACGCCCGCGCTCCGTGTAGGGTGTCGACAGGGCCGCCATGCGCCCCGCCGCCATGACAGCGCCGCACGCCGCCTGTAGATTTCGGCCAACCATACGAAAGCCGAGCACGCCCCCGACCGCCGCATGTCCGCATTGTCGCCAACGCCCGCGTCCGAGGCCGCCTCGGCCGCGCCGGCCTCGATCTGGGGACCGCTCGCCATCCCGGCCTTCAAGCGGCTGTGGATCGCCAACATCGTCTCCAACATCGGCGGCTGGATGCAGACGGCCGGCGCCGGCTGGATCATGACCGACATCGCGCCATCAGGGGACAAGGCGCTGTTCGTCGCCGCCATGGGCGTGGCCACCACCTGCCCGGTGTTCCTGTTCGGCTTCCCCGCCGGCGTGCTGGCCGACCGCTTCGACCGCCGCCGCTACATCCTCGCCTGCCAGGCCTGGATGATGCTGGCGGCGCTGGCGCTGGCGGTGCTGGCGTTCATCGGCCGGCTCGATCACTGGAGCCTGCTGGGCCTGATGTTCTGCGTCGGCATCGGCAACGCCGTGAACGGCCCGGCCTGGCATGCCGTGGTGCCGGAGATCGTCGGCCGCCGCCACCTGCCGCAGGCCATCGCGCTCAACAGCGCCGCCTTCAACCTGGCGCGCACCGTGGGGCCCGTCATCGGCCAGATCCTGCAGGGCATCGCCGGCATCTTCGTGCTGTTCGCCGCCAACGCGCTCACGTTCTCGGCGCTGATCGCCGCCATCTGGAGCTGGCGCCGGCCGGCCGAGGCCCACGCGCAGCAGCGCCGCGAGAGCCTGTGGGGCGGCTTCGCCAGCGGCCTCGCCTTCATCCGCGACACGCCGGCGCTGTGGCGGGTCTGGGCGCGCGCGGCCTGCTTCTTCATGCCGGCCATTGCTTACGCCACCCTGCTGCCGCTGATGGGGCGCAAGCTCGGGCTGAGCGACGCCGAGTACGGCTTCCTGTTCTCCAGCTTCGGCGTCGGCGCGGTGCTGGGCACCATGATGCTGCCGCGCATCAACGCCTGGCTGGGCACCGACCGCGCCAACATCACCGCCATGCTCGTCGCCGCCGCCGCCACCGCGCTGGGCGCGTCGGTGCCACATGTTGTCGCAGTCGGCACCGGCCTGGCTGTGTGCGGCGGCTGCTGGATGGTGGTGATCGCCAACAACAACGTGGCGACGCAGAACCTGCTGCCGTCCTGGGTGCGGGCGCGCGGCATGGCCGTGCACCAGATGGTGTTCTTCGGCAGCCTCACCATCGGCCAGGCGGCATGGGGCATTGTTGCCGATGCCATCGGTGTTCCCTTGACGATGGGTTGCGCCGCGGCGCTGCTGTTGCCGATGGCGTTGGTCGCCGCGTCGATCCCGTTGCCGACGTCCGCCGCGAGGCCAGCAGCCGGCGACTGACGTGGTCCTGACGGGCGGTTGTGGTGTTGCACCCTCGACACGCTCGCGGAAAAAATTCGGGTCGAATCCGTCTAATCGTAAGGTTTGCACTTGCGAAAGCCACGATTAGGCGTATTTACCGTTTCCAGACGCCCACGCACGTGCCTATGGCCCATTGTGGTTATGCAACGACGGAAAGCGTCCTTCTTGGAAATGCCGGCCTAGACCGGCGCCGAAAGGGACCTTTGTCATGCATACTCTCCGTGCGGGGCGCGTGCCCCGTGTCCTCGTTTTGCCGCCGTACGATACCAGGCCGGTATCGTATGGCTGCCTGATCGGCCGGAAGAATCCGCTGTCCAGTATGTGCGCCTCCTGCTGATCGCTCGTTCGAGCGCAGCAGGAGAAGTCGTGTGTCGAGCTGCCGCGAGGCAGGGCCCGATATGGCGCAATCACTGGCTTACGGATTTTCTTCGAAATGACTGACCGCATCCGACGTTTTCTCCGCGACAAGCAACCCGAGACACCCTGCCTGGTGATCGACCTGGACGTGGTCGAGTACAACTACAAGCGCATGCGCGAGCTGCTGCCGCAGGCGAGGATCTTCTACGCCATGAAGGCCAACCCGGCGCAGGAAGTGCTGTCGCGCCTGGGCAAGCTGGGCTCGAGCTTCGACACCGCCAGCCGCGGCGAGATCGAGCAGTGCGTCGCCGTCGGCGTCGATGCCAACCGCATCTCCTTCGGCAACACCATCAAGAAGGAGCGCGACATCGCCTGGGCGTACCAGCAGGGTGTCCGCCTGTTCGCCTTCGACAGCGAGGCGGAGATGCTGAAGCTCGCCCGCTCGGCGCCGGGTTCGCGCGTCTTCTGCCGCGTGCTGGTCGACTGCGGCGGCGCCGAGTGGCCGCTGTCGCGCAAGTTCGGCTGCGCCCCCGACATGGCGCGCGAGCTGTTGCGCAAGGCCGCCGAATCGGGCCTCGAGCCTTACGGCATCTCGTTCCATGTCGGCTCGCAGCAGACCGACCTGGAGCAGTGGGACCGGGCGCTCGCCCAGGTGTCGCAGATGTTCTTCGCCCTGGCGGAGACCGGCATCGACCTGAAGATGGTCAATCTCGGCGGCGGCTTCCCGGCCCGCTACCGGTCCGAGGTGCAGCCGATCGACGCCTACTGCGAGGCGGTGCAGCGCGCGCTCGTGCGGCACTTCGGCAACCGCATGCCCGAGGTGATCATCGAGCCGGGCCGCTCGATGGTCGGCGACGCCGGCGTGCTGCAGAGCGAGGTGGTGCTGATCTCGCGCAAGTCGGCCAACGACCGCAAGCGCTGGGTCTATCTCGACGTCGGCAAGTTCGGCGGCCTGGCCGAGACCATGGACGAGAGCATCAAGTACCGGCTGACGACGCCACGCGACGGTGGGCGCACCGGCCCGGTGGTGCTGGCCGGCCCGACCTGCGACAGCGCCGACATCCTGTACGAGAAGACCGAGTACAGGCTGCCGCTGGCGCTGAAGGTGGGCGACAAGGTGGAGATCCAGGCCACCGGCGCCTACACCACGACCTACTCGGCAGTGAACTTCAACGGGTTCGCGCCGCTCAAGGCCTACTGCATCTGACCCGCACACCCGGTGCGGGGAGGGAACGGGGCCTGAAAGGGCCCCGTTTCGCGTTCGAGTTTTCCTCCCCAACGAAGTTGGGGAGGTGCCCCGAAGGGGCGGAGGGGAGCCGACGTGGTCTTGATAACTGAGACCACGTCGGCTCCCCATCCGGCCTTCGGCCACCTTCCCCGCGAGCGGGGAAGGGAAAACTTTCGCGTTCCAGTTCAACGTCCAGCTTCTCAGGAGAACATGATGGTCAAGACGGCGAAGAAGGCCGTTGTCCCGGCGCGTGGCAAGGTTGCCGCCAAGGGCAAGGCGTCCCGGCCGGCGGCCAAGGCGGCGTATCGCAAGCACGTCGCCTTCGCGGGCCGCATGGTGATGATCGGCTTCGGCTCGATCGGCCAGGGTGTGCTGCCGCTGATCCTCCGCCACATCGACGTCAAGCCGTCGCAGATTACGGTGATCTCGCACGAGGACCGCGGCGGTGGGGACGAGTTGACGCGCTTCGGCGTGACCTTCGTGCGCAAGCGGCTGACCCGGGACAACCTCCGCCAGGTGCTCGACAAGCGCATCGGCAAGGGCGACTTCCTGGTCAACCTGTCGGTCGAGGTCGCCTCGACGGCGTTGATCGAGCTGTGCCAGGAGAAGGGCGCGCTCTACATCGACACCTGCATCGAGCCGTGGCCGGGCGGCTACACCGACCCGAACCTGTCGGTATCGCACCGCTCGAACTACGCCCTGCGCGAGCGGGCGCTGGCGCTGCGCGAGCGCTTCACCGGCGGCCCCACGGCGGTGATCGCCCACGGCGCCAATCCCGGCCTGGTGTCGCACTTCGTCAAGCAGGCGCTGCTGAATATCGCCCGGGACACCGGCCATGCCGCTGCCCGTCCGACGACGCGGCAGGGCTGGGGCGAGCTGGCGCGCGAGCTGGGCATCAAGGTGATCCACATCGCCGAGCGCGACACCCAGGTCTCGCACAAGCCCAAGGAGGTCGGCGAGTTCGTCAACACCTGGTCGATCGACGGTTTCGTCTCCGAGGGCGGCCAGCCGGCCGAGATGGGCTGGGGCACGCACGAGAAGGCGCTGCCACCTGACGGATCGCGGCACGACTTCGGCTGCGACGCGGCGATCTACCTGAACCGGCCCGGCCTGCTGACCCGGGTGCGCACGTGGACGCCCAGGGAGGGGCCGTTCCACGGCTTTATCATCACGCACAACGAGGCGATCTCGTTGGCCGACTATTTCACGCTGCGCAACGGCAAGCAGGCGGTCTACCGGCCGACGGTGCACTACGCGTATCACCCCTGCGACCAGGCGATCATGTCCATGCACGAGATCTCCGGCAAGAACCTGGCCCAGCAGAAACGCCAGCGCCTGATCGTCGACGAGATCGACAGCGGCATCGACGAGCTGGGCGTGCTGCTGATGGGCCACAACAAGGGTGCCTACTGGTACGGCTCGCAGCTGTCCATCGCCGAGGCCCGCAAGCTGGCGCCCTACAACAACGCCACCTCGCTGCAGGTCTGCGCGCCGGTGCTGAGCGGCATCACCTGGGCCCTGGAGAACCCGCAGTCGGGCATCGTCGAAGCCGACGAGATGGATTTCGAGCGCAACCTCGAGATCTGCATGCCCTATCTCGGCCCGGTGGTGGGCCGGTATTCCGACTGGACGCCGCTGCAGGGCCGCGGCGTGCTGTTCCCCGAGAACCTCGACCAGGAAGATCCCTGGCAGTTCGGGAATTTTCGGGTGGTTTGAGGGTTACTATGGCGTACGCAGAGCAGCCGCTCACCCTGTGCAGCGGCTGCATGCCTGCGATTTGCGTTGGCGTCGGAATAGCGCAGAATAGTGCGTGTTGATAGAGGCGACGGGCCGGTGGTGGAGAGACGCCCTCGGCCCGCCGAATGGCATTTGTGAACGAAGTCGCCGATTTGTTGCCCCAGCACGTGCCCGCCCTGCGGCGCTACGCGCGCGCACTGACCGGCGATGCGTCGTCCGCGGACGACCTTGTGCAGGATTGTGTGGAACGGGCGCTGACCCGGGCCCACATGTGGCGGCAGCCGGGAAATTTGCGGGCCTGGCTGTTCACCATCATGCACAACATCAATGCCAACGAGAAGCGCCGGGCGGCATCGCGACCGCGCCTGGCCACGATCGACGATGTGCCGGAACCCGCCCGGCCGGCGTCGCAGGTCGAGAAGCTGATGGCCAGCGAGACGCTGTCGGCATTGAAGTTGCTGTCCGTGGAGCATCGCCAGGTGTTGTTGCTGGTTGCATTGGAAGGGCTGCAGTACGCCGAGGTGGCGGAAGTGCTGAATGTGCCGGTCGGTACGGTGATGTCGCGCCTGTCGCGGGCGCGCGACCGCCTGATGCAGTTGGCGAGCGGCGAACGCGTCGCTCAGCCGAGGAGCGTGACATGAGTACGCTTGGTGCCGACGCCGGGCCCGTGCGGGACGAGGATCTGCACGCCTACGTCGACGGCTACCTCGACGCACCGCGTCGCCGGATCGTCGAGGCCTATCTGCTGACCGACCGCGAGGCGGCGGCCCGGGTCGCCGACTGGGCCGAGCAGAACCGGCGCCTGTCGGCTTTGTTCGACCCGGTGCTGGACGAACCCATCCCGCCACAGCTCGACGCGGCGATCGCCAGGGCGAGGCAGCGGACGACCCCGTCCTGGTCGGTCGGCGGCTGGGCGATGCGCGCGGCCGCGTCCTTTGCCATCCTCGCCGTCGGCGCGGTGCTGGGATTTGGCGCCGCCCGCTGGCAGGGTGGCGGCGAGCAGCAGGGTCCGACCTTGCAGGCCACGCTGCCCTTCGAAGCTCAGACTGCATTCAAGGTCTACGTCACCGAGAGACGCCACGCCGTTGAGGTCGCGGCGGCCGACGTCGACCACCTGACCAACTGGCTGTCGAACAAGATGAAGACCAAGGTCAAGCCCCCGGACCTGTCGACGGTGGGCTGGAACCTGCTCGGCGGGCGCCTGCTGCCCAGCCGGGAGGGCCCGGCGTGCCTCTTTATTTACGAGGACAAGAGCAATCCGCCGCGCCGCGTGATGGTCTACCTGGTGTCCAACGCCAACAACGAAGGCACCACCATCCAGTTCCGCGACCAGGGCGGCGTGCGCTCGCTGTATTGGCTCGAGGGCCCGCTGGGCTACGCCCTCACCGGCAACCTCGAGCGCAACGAGCTGATGCCCATCGCCAACGTGGTCAAGGAAAAGATGCGGTTCTGAATCTTCCTCCCCAGCTTCGCTGGGGAGGTACCCCCAAAGGGGGCGGAGTGGATCACCTGTCATCCCGAGCGAAGCGAGGGATCTTCTGCGAATGGCGCACCGGGCGCCTGCATCGGAAGATCCCTCGCTGTGCTCGGGATGACGGCTTTTCCCCATCCGCCCTTCGGGCACCTTCCCCACTTCGTGGGGAAGGGAAGGCGCTGGACGCGCCCGGCCTCTGCCTTCAACCTGAGTGGTCAGGGGCTTGGGGGACGAACAACATGGGGCGGATGGGGCGCCGCGGCAACGCGGGCAGGGCATTCAGGATTCTTGCGGCTTTGATCGGCTTCACCGGCCTGGCGGCCTGTGCGGAACATCCGGAACCGGCGCCGCTGCCGCAGCGCGAGAGCAAGGCCGCGCCAATCACGCGCAGCCCGCAGGGCGGCTTTCGAACCACGCTGTCGGTGCTGACGTACAACGTCGCTGGCCTGCCGTGGCCGGTGCGGACGGGCCGGGACTCTGCCCTGGACCAGATCGGTGCCGACCTGCGCCGCCTGCGCGAGGAGGGTCGCGCGCCTGATGTCGTGCTCCTGCAGGAGGCGTTCACGTCGACCGCCGCGCACGTCGGCATTCGTGCCGGCTATCCCAACTGGGTGCGCGGCCCGCAGACCGGCGATTCCAGCACCATCGCCGCGCCGGCTCCGGACCGGGCCTTCCTCGACGACCGCAGTTTCTGGAAAGGGGAAGGGGCAGGCAAGCTGCTGCCGAGCGGACTCTACATCTTCAGCGCCTATCCGATCTCGCAACTGCACGTGACATCCTTCGGCAAGGATACGTGCGCCGGCTATGACTGCCTCGCCAACAAGGGGGTGATGCTGGCCCTCGTCTCCATTCCCGGCGTGCCGTCACCGGTCCAGGTGCTCAACACGCACCTCAACTCTCGTGGCGCCTCTGGTACTCCCGCGAGCCGGACGCTCTATGCGCACAAGCGGCAGATCGACGAGATCAGGCTGTTCCTGAACCAGCATCTGCGCAAGGAATTGCCGTTCATCTATGGCGGCGATTTCAACACGCGCAAGTCGCCCGACCGTTTCAGCCACAAGCTGGCGCAGATCCCCGGCACGCTCGTCCATATGTACTGCCTGAAGACGCGGGGAGCGTGCGACATCCGCATGTCGTGGGATGGCGACGCGCCCTGGCTGGACACCCAGGATCTCCAGGGCTTTGCCGGCGGAACCTCGGTCCGGGTGCGGCCGATTCGCGTCGAGGCCATGTTTGACGCACCAGCCGGTGTGCCGCGCAAGTCGGCGGCGCGGCTGTCGGATCATGACGGATACCTGGTGACCTACGAGTTGTCCTGGACCGCACCGCCGCGCGCCAGGCCGGTCGCATCGCAGCAAGTGCCCCCCACGCAGCTGCAAGCGGTGGGGAGCGGACGGACGACGCAGCAGCTTGTGGCGAGCGTGGCGACCGGCATCGTCGTTCACACCGACAAGCCTGTTCGCCTCATCGCAGCCAGCGCCTGGTGATTGCCGCGTCCAGGCGGGCAAGCTCAGGACGGATCGGTGCGCGCCGACACCGGCAGCGTGCCGACGCCATCAGGGCCGTCAGTCACGGGCTCGAAGCGACCCGTCTTGGGATCGCGCACCAGCAGGCGACCCGTGGCGACACCGAAATAGGCGCCGTGCAGCTGAAGCTTGCCGCGTTCGACCAGGATACGAACGCAGGGGAAGGTCATCAGGTTCTTCAAGCTGAGCTCGACCGACGCGAGCTCGAGCCGGCGCAACCAGTCGTCGGCGTCGGCCATGCTGCGCGGGCCCAGGCTCTGCGCGGCGGGCGTGATCTGCGACATCCAGCGGCCGATGAAGTCACCCGGAGACAGCGGCTCCTGCTCGTCGGCGAAGGCGCGGATGCCGCCGCAATAGGCGTGGCCGAGCACGACGATGTGCTTGACCCGCAGCGCCTGCACGCCGAATTCCAGCGCCGCGCTGGTGCCGTGCTGCGAATCGCGGTCGGGCTCGTAAGGCGGCACCAGGTTGGCGACGTTGCGCACCACCAGCAGCTCGCCGGGCGCGGCATCGAAAATGACCTCCGGCGAGACGCGCGAATCGACGCAGCCGACGACCATGATCTCGGGCCGCTGCCCGGTCTCGGCCAGCATCTCATAGCGCGAACGCTCGCTGGCGAAGCGGCCGCCGAGAAAGGCGCGATAGCCGTCGGTGAGCCGTTCAGGAAACATGCGGGGCATCCTTGCATATGCCATGCCGTCGGTGTCTTGCGCCGCTGCGGCGGCGACGGGACACATCCGCCGATGCTGATGGCAATCTACCAGTAACGAACCGGTCCGGTGTCGAGATGAACGAAACCGCTGCGCGGATAGTAGCCGACACCGCCGAGCCCCAGCGTCCGGGCCGCGGCGCGGATCTGGCCCGCCGTACGGCCCGGTAGTGTTACGTCCATTGCCTGGCCACGCATGTGGAGGCTGTCTGACGCAACGCCGCGACTGACACTGGCCAACCACGAATTGGTTTCCGGCGAGCGATAGGCGGACAGAACCCGGTAGGGTGCGGAAGAGCGGAGGCGGTAGCGCACCCGCCACAGCACGTTGAACAGCTCCGGGTCCATCTGCACATGGGTCCCGTTGCGATTGTCAGCCAGGAAGTCGTTGAGGCGGTCCAGCTCGGACTGCTGGAACTGGCCGTCCCTCCAGAAAGTGACCGTGATCTCTTCGTGAGTGTGGACGTGGTAGAGGGACAGGATTCTCGGCGCCGCGTCGTCGATCGGCGCTGGTTCCGGCGGCAGGACCGAGAAGGGGCGGCCGTAGCGTGACACGCGGCCGTAGCGTGTCGAGCGGTACCGGTCTCCCGGCGTACCCGGCCTGACGCGCTTGGCATAGCGGGACGATACGGCCCTCGCGGCCGGCTTGGCGGTGCGGTGCGCCGCAGCGACTCGCTTCCCGGCCTGGCGATGGCCTGTGCCGGGCTTCTGCTTGGCCCTGGCGTGGGATGTCGGTGCATAGTGGCGCGGCGCCGGCTTGCCGACGATGCGTCCAGGTTTCGACGCCTTGCTCACGCGTCCTGCCGCGGCCTTCGTCTTTCCGCGCGGATGCGCGCTGCCTTGCAGCCGCTTCCTGTCCCGCGATGCGGTGAGGCTGTGCGATGCTGCCGCCGGCTTTGTCGTTGCCTTCTTCGGGGGAGTCCGCGTGACCTTCTTGGCCGATCCGGAAGATGTTGCCGATTTTGCTTGTCCGTAGACTTCAACGCCGCCCCCCAGCATGACGGTCCATGCGAGAAGCAGAATGGCGAGTGTACGCAGCATGCAGGCGCCCTCTGGAGTGAACGCGGGAGGGAGGTTGCGTTTCGGCAACAACGCCAATACCCGTCGCCACGCCGCGCCGCAACCTCTCGCGGGACAAAATCGCCACAGGCATCGTCCCGGGCATGGGTGACCAGGTCGCGAATCGTCCAGGCCCGGTCAGCGGAAGAAGATCAGCGTCAGCAGAACGAACAGCGGCACCAGGATGGCGCACGACCAGGCCATGTAGCCGAAGAAGCTCGGCATGCGAATACCGGCCGCCTCGACGATGGACTTGACCATGAAGTTGGGTGCGTTGCCGATATAGGTGTTGGCGCCCATGAAGACGGCGCCGCAGGAGATCGCCGCCAGCGTCGCCGCCATCGGGCCCATCAGCACCGCGGCATCGCCACCCGCAAGATTGAAGAACACCAGGTAGGTCGGCGCATTGTCGAGAAAGCTCGACAGGATACCTGATAGCCAGAAGTACCAGGCGTCGATCGGTGTCCCATCGGGGCGGTTCACCAGGCTGACCAACGGCTCCATGGCACCCGTCTTGCCCGCCTTGAGTATCGCGATTGCCGGCACGATGGTGAGGAAGATGCCGGCGAACAGTTTCGCGACTTCGACGATCGGTGCCCAGGTGAAGCCGTTCCCGTCGCGTACCTTCTTTGGCGTGAACCTGATCGACAGGATAGTGATCGCCACAAGCAGCACATCGCGCACCAGGTTCTGCAGCTCGACATCGACATGGTTGATGGACCACGTCACGCCCGGCTTCCAGGTGCCGCTCAGCAGCACCGCGCCGATGATCGCCATCATCAGCACGATGTTGACGCCGCCCTGGACGTCGACCGGGCTGTCCGGTGTCGGGTCGCGCGGCAGGTAGCCTTCCTTCCTGTACCAGTAGCTGTCGAGCACATAGAAGACGCCCAACAGCACGATGGCGCAGACCAACATTTCGGTGAAGAGATGCGATGTCGGCCAGAAGAACTCGACGCCCTTCAGGAAGCCCAGGAACAGCGGAGGGTCGCCAAGCGGAGTCAGCGCGCCGCCGATGTTGGCCACCAGGAAGATGAAGAAGATGAAGACGTGACGCTTGTGCCTGCGATTATCGTTGGCCCGGATCAGTGGACGGATCAGCAGCATCGCGGCGCCGGTTGTGCCCATCCAGCCGGCCAGCACGGTGCCGACGGTCAGCAGCACGGTGTTCATCGTCGGCGAGCCGTGCAGGTTGCCGGTCACGACGATGCCGCCCGTCACGGTGAACAGCGCCAGCAGCAGGATGATGAACGGCACGTACTCGAGGATAAGCGTGTGCATCACCTCGTAGCTTGCCGTCGGCAAACCGAACAGGATGGCAAACGGCACGATGAACACGAGTGCCCAGGCCGCCGACACCTTGCCAAAATGGTGATGCCAGAACGACGGCACCGCCAGCGGCATGATCGCGATCGACAGCAGGATGCCTGCGAACGGCAGGATCCAGACGATGCCGAGCTGGGCACCGTCAATGTGCGGCGCCTCGCCCGCGGCAAGTGCGCCGCCGGCGCCGGTTGCCCATACCGATGCGACAAGCGCCGCGATCAGGAATCCACGCATTGTCCGCCACCCCTGTCTGATCGTTCCGGCTTGATCGCCGCGTCGTCGATTCGCCCCTATGACCCGATACGGCTGCGCCGGCTTCTGTTCCGGTGCAGCCCTGGCACTGCTCAGCGGCGAAGCCGCCGGCGCTTCGCGCTGGCACTGTACCAGAGCGCCCGCAGCGGACCTCTGCAGCCGAATGCTTCTACTCGCACACCTTCGTCGGTCGATACAATGCCGGTGCCGATCCCGGTTCCCGATCGCTACGACATGAGGCTCCGGTCGTGTTATCCACATTCGATCTGCTCGCGGTCCTGCTGAGTCTTACCGCCGTCTTCGGCTGGCTCAACCATCGCTATATCGGTCTGCCGCACACCATTGGCCTGCTGGTCATGGGCCTGGCTGCGTCGTTGCTGCTGGTAGCAGTCGAGTTGGCAATCCCTCACACGACCCTGTACGCCGACGTCGTGGCGGCGATCCGCCAGATCGACTTCTACGAAGCGGTCATGAACGGCATGCTGGCGTTCCTGTTGTTCGCCGGCGCGCTGCACGTCGACCTCGGCACCCTGAGAAGTCGCTGGCTGGTGGTCGGGCTGACGGCGACGCTCGGCGTCGTGATCTCAACCGCGATCATCGGCTGCGGCCTGTGGCTCGTGGCGGGCTGGATCGGCATCGCCCTGCCGCTCGGCTGGGCGCTGGTGTTCGGGGCGCTGATCAGCCCGACCGACCCGGTGGCGGTGCTCAGCACGCTGAAGGCCGTGAAAGTGCCGGCAGCGCTCGAGACCGACATGACGGGTGAATCCCTGTTCAACGACGGCGTCGGTGTCGTGGTGTTCGCGGTCCTGCTGGCCGTTGCGGCGGGCACCATGGGAACCGTCAATGCTGGCACGGTCACCAGGCTGCTTGTCGTCGAGGCGATCGGTGGCGGCATCCTTGGGCTCGTTACCGGCTATGTTGCCTACCGGGCCATGCGCGCGATCGACAACTATCCCGTCGAGATCCTGATCTCGCTGGCCCTGGTTGCCGGAACCTACGCACTTGCCTCCAAGCTGCACGTCAGCGGGCCGATCGCGGTGGTCGTGGCCGGGCTGCTGATCGGCAGTCGCGGCCCGCTCGACGCGATGAGCGGCCAGACGCAGCAGTATCTGTTTTCGTTCTGGACGCTGATCGACGAGATCCTGAACTCGATTCTCTTCCTGCTCGTGGGGCTGGAAGTGCTGGTTCTGCGCTTCGACCCGGCACTGGGCTGGCTCGCGTTGCTAGCCGTGCCGCTGGCCCTGATGGCCCGGCTCGCCTCGGTAGCCGCTCCAGTGGGCCTGCTAGCATTGCTGGGCCAGAAATTCACAACCGGCACCATCCCGGTTCTGACGTGGGGTGGTCTGCGGGGCGGCATCTCCATCGCGCTTGCGCTGTCCCTGCCGGAGGTTCCCGAAAAGCCTCTGATCCTCGCCGCCACCTACGCAATCGTTCTGTTCACCATTGTTGCCCAGGGTCTGACCTTGGCGAAGGTGGTCCGCTCGACGGTGCCGGCACAACAGTGAGCGCGAGCGAGCGCCGGGTTGCGGGCGGCTGATGGCGAAGGAAGAGGCGCCCGCCGTGCTGATCGCCGACCCTCGTCCATGCCGGACTGCGACTGCCCATTGTGTGAGCGTGTTCGGGCAAGCACTTCCGGCGCGGTCACCCCTGGGTTGACGGTCGGGTTTCAGTCTTGCCATTGTCGGGCAGGATCGATGCCGCGACATGCCGTCGGCCGACTGTCGCCGGCACTAGGAGCGGGAGGGTACACAACCAGGTCCGCCAAGCCGGTCGGGAGGGCAGGGTCACGCCACCAAAGGGTTGAGACCCGACTACGAGCGCCAGTCAGTGAACGGTCGCGAGGAACAGTGGGCGACATTCCCGAAGACCTTCTTGCCTTCCTGCAGACGACCATCGGCTCGATCTGGGCGCTTGATCTCATGCTGACCCTGCGTCGGCAGCCGTTGGCCCCCTGGACGGCTCCAGCCCTCACGGCGGAGATGCGCGCAAACCTGCAGCTGGTTTCCGACATCCTGCGTCGGTTCGAACGTGCTGGCCTCGTCGCGATCGTTGAGCCGGGACGCTGGATCTGGCGGGCGGCCAGTCCCGAGCTCGACCGCCTGGCGGACTCGGCCGCTGCCGCCTACGCGCACGCACCGTTGCGCGTTACGCGAGCGATCGCCGATTCCTCCAACCGCCGGATCCAGCAGTTCGCCGATGCGTTCAGATTGCGGCAGGACAAGGACTCGAGCTGATGTTCGCTGCCCTCATCTATCTGCTTTGTGCGCTTGCCAGCTTCGCCTGCATGTTGCTGCTTGCTCGCGCGTACCGGCGCACCCGCGCCTGGCTCCTTCTGTGGAGCGCGATCTGCTTTGTCGGACTCGCCATCAACAACCTGCTGCTCTTCGTCGATCTGGTGGTCCTGCCCCAGATCGACCTCTCATTGCCACGGATTCTCGCAAGCTTCGGGGGCGTCGCGGCCCTCATTGCGGCGATGGTTCGGGAGAGTGAGCGGTGAGCGACCCGGCCGTCATGCTTTCCGGCGCAGTTGCCGCCGGCCACATGGTCGTCGGGGTCTTCTTCCTCCGCTTCTGGACCCGGACTCGTGATCGCCTGTTTCTCGCTTTCGCAGGAGCGTTCGGGCTTCTTGCTGTCAACCAGGTCCTTGTTGGAATCTATGGCAGCACCTCGGAAAGCCAGGCGCCTCTGTACCTTCTTCGACTTGCGGCGTTCGGCCTGATCATCCTTGCCATCGTCCGCAAGAACGTAAGGCGCGATTAGGCTCGCGATCGCGCGCGTCGGCGTACGCATGCTCACGCGGTGAATGACGCATTGAACCCAGGGGGCGAGCATGACATGGGAATTGTACGCGCTTCTGGCGGCGACGGTGCTCGGACTGGCGCACGTGTCCGCGGCTTCGTTCTCGTTCAAGGCCCAGGTCGGCAACAAGTATACCGTTGGTGCACGCGACGAGGGCTTGCAGCCGACGGGTATCTCGGCCCGCCTTTATCGCGCGAACGCGAATTTCCTCGAGACCTTTCCATACTTTGCCGCCTGTGTCCTGACCGTTCGTCTGGCTGACGCGTCCGGAGGCCTCAGCCAGATTGGATGCGCGCTCTATCTCGGCGGACGCTTGGCTTTCCTGCCCCTCTATGCGATGGGCATACCTTGGATCCGGACTTTCAGCTGGAACATCGCGACATTGGGCCTGGTGCTCGTGGGCCTACAGTGCCTGTTCCCGAAGTGAACGGTACCCGGCAATCATGGTGCATCGCCGATGGGCTTGGGCTGCCCGCCGCCGGCACCATGCCGCCATTCCTCGCGCGTCATGGCGTAGCGCAGGATGATGCGGCCGTCCTTCTCCATCCGCTCCTCCAGCCGCCAGCCCATGCGGATCAGGACGCGTTCGGCCGTCGGGTTGGTGGCGCGCGTGATCGAGATCAGGCGCGGCAGGTGGGCCACCTCGAAGGCGTAGTACAGCATGGCTCGGCCGGCCTCCCCCGCGAAATCCTGTCCCCAGGCCGCCCGTGCGATCGCGACGCGCGTGGCGACGCCCAGCCCGTCGTCGCGGTTCCACAGGCCGCAGACGCCGATGAAGCCGCCGTCGTCGCGCCGCCGCAGCGACCACACGCCGTAGCCGTGTTCCTGCCAGGTCGACTTGTAGGTCTCGAGCAAGGCGCGCGCGCCGGCCGCGTCGAGGACGCCGTGGTACAGGCGGCCCGCGACCTCGGGGTCGGCCATCAGCTCGATCAGATCGGAAAGGTCGGAATTCGCCGCCGGCCGCATGGTCAGTCGCGGCGTTGTCAGGATGCGCGGATCGGGTGCGGCCATGTTCAGCGCATCATGAAGGTGGCCGACACGCCGCCATCGACGACCAGGGTGTGGCCGTTGACATAGGATGCCGCATCGGATGCCAGGAACAGCGCGGCGCCGGCGATCTCCTCGGGCCGGGCGATGCGGCCCATGGGCACGCGCGCGCGCCACTGCTCGCCGGCCGGCGAGGTGAACAGCGCCTCGTTGGTTTCGGTCATGAAGAAGCCGGGCGCGATGGCGTTGCAGGTGACGCCATGGACGCCGACTTCCGCCGCCAGGGCCCGCGTCAGCGCCGCCAGCCCGCCCTTGGCCGCGGTGTAGGAGGCGGCGCGCGGCGCCGCCAGGTCGGCGGCGATCGAGGTCACCATGATGATGCGGCCGGCGCGGCGTTCGATCATGCCCGGCAACACCAGCTTGGCGAGCGCGAAGGCCGCATTCAGGTCGACGTCGACCAGGCGCTCGAAATCGGCGGTCGACAGCTCGTCGAACCGCCGCCGGTCGCGCTCGCCGACATTGTTGATCAGGATGTCGATCCTGCCGCCGGCCAACGTGGTGCGTACCGCCTGTTCCATCGTGGCGCGATCACCCATGTCAAACGCGATCGCATCAGCCGCGAGCCCGGCAGCGCGCAGTGCGTCGACACGCGGCTGCACGCGCTCGGCGGTGCGCCCGTTGAGCAACACACGGGCGCCGGCCTCGGCCAGCGCCCTGGACATCTCCCAGCCCAGGCCGCGCGCCGCGCCGGTGACCAGCGCGACGCGGCCGTCGAGTCGGAATGCATTGAGGATGGTCATCGGTACCTGGAAAAGAGAGGGGGCCCCTGTTGCATAGCCCGCGCCGGTGATCTCGAACAAGCCGGGGAAGCGTGGTAGCCGATATAGTGATCTCGGTTGATCAGCTCGATCTGGGTGGGGGCCGAGCATGCCATAGACGCTCACTTTGAGCGCACGGCGGTGAGGTCGGACCGCGCGCCTCCCGGCGCACTCATGCTTTGCCGCGGAACAACCGAAGAGCGCGGCAGGAGCCGGGCTACGGTGCCTTGCCCGCCGTGCCCGCCGATACCTCCAGCAACGCCAGCAGCCCTTCCAGCAGCTGCAGCGGCGTCGGCGGGCAGCCGGGGATGTGCAGGTCGACTGGCACGACCGAGGCGAGAGCACCGGCGCAGGCGTAGGAGCCGGCGAACAGGCCGCCGGTGCAGGCGCAGTCGCCGGCGGCCACCACCCAGCGCGGCGCTGGAGTGGCCGCGATGGTGCGCAGCAGCGCCTCCTGCATGTTGAGGCTGACCGGCCCGGTGACCAGCAGCACATCGGCGTGGCGTGGCGAGGCGACGAAGCGGATGCCGAAGCGCTCCAGGTCGTAGACCGGGTTGTTGAGCGCGTCGATCTCCAGCTCGCAACCATTGCACGACCCGGCGTCGATCTCGCGGATCGAAAGGCTGCGGCCCAGCCTCTTGCGCGCCAGCGCATCGACCTTGCCCGCCAGTTCCCGCAGCGCGGCGTCGCCCGCCGCCGGGCCGTCCACGGTGACCGGCCGGGAGAAGAAGGAGCGTGCGAGCTGCTTCAGCATGGCGGCATCAGTAAGCCTTCATGGTGAGCACCGGCACAGACGCTTTGCGTCTTGCCGGGTCGAACCATGAAGGCCCTCGCACGAACGACGGTGCGAGCCGCTTCATGGTTCGTCCCTCGACAAGCTCGGCATGAAGGGCTCACCATGAAGCGGCTCACAGGTCGTGCCCCGAATAGGAGCAGTTGAACGATTTGTTGCACAAGGGGAAGTCGGCGACGATGTTGTCGTAGACCGCCGTCTCCAGCAGCGGCCATTGCAGCCATGAGGCATCGCGCGCGTGGTAGCGCGCCACGCTGCCATCGGCCGCAAGGCGTACCCAGCCCAGGATCTCGCCGCGGAAGGCCTCGACCAGCGCCATGCCCTCGCCGGCGGTGACGGGGACGTCGATTCGCGTCGGCCCGTCCGGCATCGCCACCAGCATGCGCTGGATCAGGTGCACGCTCTGGCGCACCTCCCCCATGCGCACGCGCACGCGGGCATCGACGTCGCCCGCCGTGAAGCGCGGCGCGGCGAAGTTGAGCTCGTCGTACGGCGGATAGCCCGGCACCAGCCTCGCATCGCGTCCGGCGCCGGCGGCGCGGCCGACATGGCCGGGCGGCCAGAAGCGCTCGATCTCGGCACGCGTCGTGATGCCGGTGGTCACGGTCCGGTCGAGCAGCGATCCCTTCGAGTCGTATGTCCTGCACAGCGCTTCGAACGGCGGCAGCAGGTCGGCGGCCAGGCCGGCAAAGGCGGCGGCCTGCTCCGGCGCCAGGTCGACGGCGACGCCGCCCGGCACCACGCCATCCATCATCAGCCGGTGCCCGAAGGCCTTGGCACAGGCCTGCAGCACCGTCTCGCGCAGCACCGTGCAATGCGCCTGGATGAAGGCGAAGGCCGCGTCGTTGCAGACGGCGCCGATGTCGCCGAGATGGTTGGCGATGCGCTCCCATTCGGCCATCACGGCGCGCACCCAATGGGCCCGGGCCGGGATCTCGATTCCGGCCGCGGCCTCGACGGCGCGGCTGAACGCCAGCGCGTGTGCCACCGTCGAATCGCCGGAGATGCGGCCGGCCAGGCGCACGGCGTCGGCCGGCGGCTTGCCGCATGTCAGGGTCTCGGTGCCCTTGTGCACGTAGCCCAGCCGGGCTTCGAGCCGCACGATGGTCTCGCCGTTGGCATGGAAGCGGAAATGGCCTGGCTCGATGATCCCGGCATGCACGGGCCCGACCGGGATCTGGTGAAGGCCCTCGCCCTCGACCGGCAGGAAGGGGTAGTCGGTGGCCGCCCGCGCAACGGCGGGCTTGGCGCCCGTGGCGGCCAGCGGCGTGGCCGCGCGCCACTGGCCATGGTCGAGCCAAGGGCGGTCGTCCACGGCCCCGGCGGCGTTCAGCCCCGCCAGGTCGCGGATGGCGCGCTCCAGCCGGATCGCCGCCGGACGCACCGCGCCGAGCGAGGGGTACGTGCCGTCGACCGCCTCCAGCGAGACGACGGCGAATTCCGCCGCGGAATGATCCTCCAGCGCCGCGTGCACCGTGTGGCCGTCGGCCCACACGCCCAGCAGCGGCCAGCGCCGATGTCCCAGCGCGTGGATCAGCTGGCGCCAGCCCGCGACATCGAGCGCATAGCGCGGCCAGGGCCGGTGCGGCTCGACCGCGCGTCCGTACCCGGCCAGGACGGCGTGCAGGGTGGAGCGGGGCGCCGGGTCGCTCATCGCGTCATCCCAGCAGCCGGGCCACGGACTGGAACCACGCCACCAGCGGCGCCGGCAGGTAGATGCCGGCGACCAGCGCCAGCGCCAGGTGCAGCCAGACTGGCACCAGCGACAACTCCAGGCCGACGCTGCGCCCCGTGCTGGCGTTGGGGCTCGGCTGCCCGAAAGCGAGATGATGCAAGCGCAGCATCAAGGCGCCGAAGCCGACCAGCAGCCCGACCGCCAAGGGCAGGGCCAGCAACGGCTGGCGCGCGAAGGTCGAGGACACGACCAGGAATTCGCTGGTGAACACGCCGAACGGCGGCAAGCCGGCGATGGCGACGACACCCGCGACCAGTGCCCAGCCCAGCGCCGGGTGGCTGGCCGTGAGCCCGCGGATGTCGGCGATGCGCTGCGTGCCCTTGACCTGCGAGATGTGGCCGACGGTGAAGAAGATCGCCGCCTTCACCAGGCTGTGCATGGTCATGTGCAGCAGGCCGGCGAAGTTGGCCAGCGGCCCGCCCATGCCGAAGGCGAAGGCGGCGATGCCCATGTGCTCGATCGAGGAATAGGCGAACAGCCGCTTGATGTCGCGGCGGCGGTACAGCATCAGCGACGCCAGCGACAGCGACAGCAAGCCCATGCCGATCATCAGGGGCCCCGGCGCCAGCGCCTTGGGGTTGGCGGCCAGCAGCATCTTGAAGCGCAGCACGGCGTAGAGCGCGACGTTGAGCAGCAGGCCCGACAGCACGGCCGAGATCGGCGTCGGGCCCTCGGCATGCGCGTCGGGCAGCCAGGCGTGGAACGGCGCCAGCCCGACCTTGGTGCCGTAACCCACCAGCAGGAACACGAAGGCGACGTTGAGCAGCGCCGGATCGAATTTCGCGGCTTGCGCCAGCAGCGACGACCAGGTGACGGCCGCCATACCGTCGCCCAGCGCTGGCTGAGCCGCCAGGTACATCAGCATGGTGCCGAACAGCGCCAACGCGATGCCGACGCCGCACAGGATGAAGTACTTCCACGCCGCCTCGATGGCGGCTGGTGTGCGGTAGAGACTCACCATCAGCGCCGTCGACAGCGTCGCGGCCTCGACCGAGACCCACATCAGGCCGAGGTTGTCGGCCGACAGCGCCATCAGCATCGACGTGATGAAGGCCTGGTACATCGCGTGGTAGAAACGCAGCAGCGTGGGCGTCAGCCGACCGTGCATCACCTCGTGCGCGATGTAGGTGGCGCTGAAGATCGCCGTGGTCAGCGCCACGAACGCCGTCAGCGCGATCAGGTAGATGTTGAAGTCGTCGACCAGCAGCAGGCCGCCCGGCGCCGGTCGCTCGGCGACGAACAGCGCCGCCGACGCCGCGAGCGTCACGGCGCAGGCCGCGACGTTGAGCCACGCCGCCAGGCGCCAGTTGGCGATGAACGCCAGCACCAGCGCCGCGGCCGCGGGAACGCCCAGCACCACCAGCAAGGTGGTCATGGCTGCCGTTCCCCCTGCATCTCCTCCAGCCGCGACACGTCGAGCGAATCGAAGCGCTCGCGGATCTGGTAGAAGAAGACGCCGAAGATGAAGGTGGCGACCATCACCGAGAATGCCACGCTAGCCTCGACCACCAGCGGCATGCCCTTGACGCCGACGGCGGCCAGGATCAGGCCGTTCTCCATCGACATGAAGCCGACCACCTGGATCACGGCGTTGCGGCGCGCGATCATCAGCAGCGGCCCGATCAGCGCCACCGCCAGCGCGAACGCCAGGTCCTCGCGCAGCAGAATGGTCTCGCCGGCGGTCAGCGGCAGCACCAGCAGGATCGACAGCGCCGTGACGCCGACCCCCAGCCCCATGGTGAGAGTGACGCCGAACACCGCCTCGACGCCGCTGCTGATGTTCATGCGCCGCACCAGCCAGTGCAGCAGCAGCGGCACGGCGATGGCCTTGAACACCAGCGCGATGCCCGCGGTGGCGAACAGGTGCGGCGTGTCGCGCGTCACCGCCTGCCAGGCGGCGGCCGCGGCCAGGACGGCGGCCTGCATGGCCACGACGTTGATCGCCGCGGTCAGGCGCCGCTGGTAGAGCAGCGCGAAGCTGAGCGTCAGCACCAGCGCGCCGAGCAGGTGGGCGATGTCGAACGCCAGCCCGCTCATTTCAGGTGCTGCGAGATGTAGAGGAAGACTACGCCGAGGATCGCGAACAGCAGCGCCGCGCCGAGGAACTCGGGGTAGCGGAACACGCGCATCTTGGCGATCACGGTCTCGAACAGGGCCAGCGCCAGCCCGCCGGCCGCGAGCTTGGCGAGCCACGCGCCCGCGCCGGCGGCAAGGGCGGTCATCCCGGCGTCGCGCGCGATGCCCCACGGGGCGAAGATGCAGCCGATCAGCGACAGGTACAGCGTCAGCTTGAGCATGGCGCCCAGCTCGATGAGCGCCAGGTGCCGGCCCGAGTACTCCAGCACCATCGCCTCGTGCACCATGGTGAGCTCGAGATGGGTCGCCGGGTTGTCGACGGGGATGCGCCCGGTCTCGGCGATCGCCACCATCACCATGGCGCCCAGCGCCAGCGCCAGCGACACGCGCAGGCCGACGCCCTCGCTCATCGCCTTCGACAGGTCGGGCAGTGCCGTCGACTTGGCGACCAGCGCCAGCGCGATGATGGCGACGAGCATCGCCGGCTCGGCCAGCGCGCCGATGGTCATTTCGCGGCTGGCGCCGATGCCCCCGAAGCTGGTGCCGACATCCATGCCGGCCAGCGCCACAAGGATGCGCGCCAGCCCCAGCAGGCCGGCAATGGCGATGAGATCCAGGCCCAGGCCGAGCGACGGCGTTGTGGCGAAGGTCGGGATCGCCGCCATCGCCAGCCACACCACGGCGAAGCTGACATAGGGCGCGCCGCGGAACAGCCACGACGCATTGAAGGCGAGGACCGGCTCCTTGCGGAACAGCCGCGCCAGGTCGCGGTAGGGCTGCACCAGCGCCGGGCCGCGCCGGCCGAGCAGGCGCGCCTTGATCCTGCGCACCAGCCCGGTGAGCAGCGGCGCCAGCGCGACAGGCAACAGGAGCTGGAAGATAAGCAGCGCCAGGTCCGTCATCGCGTCACCGCCACCACGACCAGCAGGCCGATCAGGGCCGCGAACATGAGGCTGAGATAGACCCTGATGGCCAGGAACTGCAGCGCATTGAGCCGCTCCGTCGTGCGGCTGACCAGAGCGATCAGCGGGTCGAACAGGTAGTGCCACGCCGGATCACGCATCGCGCTGGCGAAGGTCGCGGGTCGCAGGTCGCCTGCCGGCGGCATCTCGACCCGGTCGCGTGCCGCCAGCGCCGGGCCTCCGAAGATGCGGCGCAGCGGTTGGCCGGCGCTCGACGCCGTGTACTGCGTCGCCGGGTTGGGTTCGGGAAAGCCGCAGTCCCAGGCCGGCGCGCGCCGCGCCGGTGTGCGGGACGCCATGCTGGTGACGCCGACGGCGATTCCGGTCAGCGCCGCCAGGCCGAGCGCCGCGACCATGCCGGAATAGACGGCAGTCAGGTCGCCATGTGGCGCGATGGCGAGCCAGGCGGTGCGTCCGTCACCCTGCCCGACGAACAGGCGGCCGGCCGCGCCCGATGGATCGACCATCATCCCCGCGGCGCGGCCCAGCGGCTCCAGCGGCACGCCGGGCCAGGCGCCGAAGGCGAGGCACAGGGCGGCCAGCCCGGCCATGGCGGCCAGCATCGCGGGCGTGACCTCGTGCGCGTTTGCCGCCACGGCATCGCGTGGGCGGCCAAGGAAGGCGATACCGAAGAACCGCACGAAGCCGGCAGCCGCCAGGGCCGCCGCCAGCGCCAGCAGGGCACCGATGACCGGCGCCGCGAACTTCAGTTCCCAGTGACCCAGGCCGGTGGCATCCAGCACCGACTGGAAGACGAGCCACTCCGATGCGAAGCCGTTGAGCGGCGGCACGGCCGAGATGGCGAGGCAGCCGATCAGCACCAGGGGTGCGGTCCAGCGCAGGCGATGGATCAGGCCGCCGAGCCGGTCCAGCTCGCGCGTGCCGGTGCTGTGCAGCACCGCGCCCGCGCCGAGGAACAGCAACGACTTGAAGAGGCCGTGGTTGAGCGCGTGGAACAGGGCGGCGGTCAGCGCCAGCCCCGCTTCCAATCTCTGCCCCGACGCCTTGAAGGCGATCGCCAGCCCCAGCGCCGCGGTGATCACGCCGATGTTCTCGATGGTCGAGTAGGCCAGCAGGGTCTTGCTGTCGTTCTGGGTCAGGGATTGCAGCGCGCCCAGCGCCGCGGTCAGGCCGCCGATGACCGCCAGCAGCCCGCCCCACCACCATTGCGGCGTGCCCGCCAGCTCCAGCAATCCGCGCGCGAGCGCGTAGAGCGCAACCTTGGTCATCGCGCCCGACATCAGCGCCGAGACATGGCTGGGTGCCGCCGGATGCGCCAGCGGCAGCCACACGTGCAACGGCGCCAGGCCCGCCTTCGAGCCGGCGCCCAGCAGCAGGGCGAATGCCGCCAGCGTGGCGATGGCCGCCGACGGCGTCGATCGGCGCATCGCGTCGAAGGTGTAGCCGCCGCCCGCGCCGGCCAGCGCACCGAAAGCCATCAGCAGCGCCAGCGCGCCGAAGGCGGCCATCGTGAGATAGACAAGGGCGGCGCGCCGGTTGTCGGCCTGCTCGTGCCCCGTCAGGACGAGCAGCCACGACGCCAGCGACATGAGTTCCCAGCCGACCAGGAAGGTGAAGGCATCGTCTGCCAGCGGCACCAGGTTCATGCCGGCGAGGAACAGCGGAAAGGGCGCCAGCACGCGCGCCGGCTCGGTCGTGTGGGCATCGTAGCCGATGCCGTATACGGCGGCGGCAATCCCGCCGAGATTGACGATCACCAGGAACACGGCTGCGAGGCCGTCGAGCCGCAGGTGCGATTTGATGTCCGGCAGCCCCACCGGCAGGACGCGCCTGGTGACGACGTCGGCGTCCGGGGCGAGCAAGGTGCCCAGGGCAGCGACCAGCGCGACCACGCACGTCAGCGCCGCGAGGGCGTAGAGCGGCACGATCAGCACGGGCCGGCGGTTGGTCATGCAGCCGCCGACAGCGAGCCCCACGAACGTGGCCTGGGCCACGCCGATCAGGGTCCACTGATCGACGTCGGACATGCTCGTTCCTGCTCCCCCGTCGCGCGGCTGTTTCGTTGGTGATTGCGCCGGCATTTAACGGCACGCGGACTCGCTTGGAAAGCGGAAATACCCCTGCACATCCGCTTTGGGCCGCGCGTCCACGCGCGCACCGGCGCGGAGCGCCGGATCATGAGCGCGCGTAGACACGCGCGGTCCAAAGAAGAAACGAATCGTTGAAGCTTGGCATCGCGCATCCTACCGTGCGGCCATGTCTCTCCCATCACTCGTCCTGCCACGCGTTATCGGTCACCGCGGTGCGGCGACATATGCGCCGGAGAACACGCTGGCCTCGCTGCGCGAAGCCAGGCGCCGCGGTGCCACCTGGGTCGAGTTCGACGTCAAGCTGTCGGGCGACGGCGTGCCCATGCTGATGCACGACGACTCTCTGAAGCGCACGACAAGACTCGATCGGGCCGCGTCGGCAACGCCGTGGGCGACGATTCGACAACTGGATGCGGGGACCTGGAAGGCAGCCCGCTACGCCGGCGAACCCGTGCCTTCGTTCGAGGCGGCCATCGCCTGCCTGGCGGAAGAAGGACTCGGCGCCAACGTCGAGATCAAACCCTGCCCCGGCCGCGAAGCGGCCACGGCGGTCGCCGTTGTGGAAACGCTGCGGCGCGTCTGGCCGGCGCGGCTGCCGACGCCGCTGCTGTCGAGCTTCAAGTACAAGGCCCTGGCGGCGGCGCGCGCCGAGGCGCCCGGGTTCCCGCGCGCGGCGCTGATCGATGAACTGGCCGACGATTGGCGCACGCGCGCCGAGGCGCTGGGCGCGGTCTGCATCAACACGAACGGCACGAAACTCACCGCGGCGCGCGCGGCGGAGATCAAGGCGGCAGGCTACCTGCTCGGCGTCTATACGATCAACGACCCGGCGGTGGCGACCGGCCTGCTGGAGATGGGGGTCGACAGCATCATCACCGATGCACCCGACATTATCGCTGCCACCATCTCGGCATAGTGGAGGCGGCCTTTGGCTGGGGGCCCAGGCGCGCGTCGCAGACGACCCTGACGTCTGACGGCGCTGCATTGATCTTCTCTGCCAGGATCCGGCACGCGGTCCTGGAAGCTGCGACCGGCTCCGTGCCTGCGGCGAGCCGACGGTCATAGAGCGTTTCCAGCAACAGCCGGTCGACCTGCGTCAGGCTCGTACGCCCTGAAACGTAGCTGAGGACGCTGTCGGCGGCGTGGGCATGGGACTGGAAGCCGAACCCGTGGAATGTTTCGTGCACCACGCAACGGTCGATCCCGCGCCAGGACCTGAAGTTGACGTTGAGCTCCACGCGGGTGATCTTCCCGTCGTCGGAGCGCCACCACTGCGCATAGCAGGATTGGCTGCCGCTGGGGCCTTCGTTTTCGCTGAACCGCGCCACGACGTTCGCACGCTTGTCGTTGGGCTCGACCACGACCAGGTTCAGCCCGGCGATGGCGGCCATCTCGCGCAACGCCTTGCTGACCTGGCGCTCGATCGAAGGTTGGGCGCCGCCGTTATGCGGCGTGTAATAGAGCGTCTCTGTCCATTTTGCGAGCGCTGCCGGGATCGCGTCGTTGACCCGCAAGGCGCCCTCGTCGAAGGCACGGGCCAGCATTTCGAGCTCCGACCGCTGCGGGGATGCGGTCGCAGCCGTCGTCAACGCAATCGCGAGGCCGAATACCGAGCCAAATATGGTGATCCTCATCCAACGCACCCCCATGACGGTGGTTTTTTGAACAGCCCTTCCAGGTGGACCGGGCCCCAAAGGTACAAGCTTCACGGCATAATCAAGGCAATCGGTCGGCTGTGCGTTCGATCGGTATACCGGCAGCGAGGCGACCGCTACGCAGGGCACGAATCGGCTTGGCCTGCCGGCGGGATGCATGCACATTCTCTGCCAAGATCAGGTCGGCGACACGCGACACGGCTCCAGGCTCCGTGTCGGGTTTCAGCCGGCTGTCATAGAGGGCGCAGGTCGGAAGCCGATCCGCCGCGGTGTGCTCAAGCCGCGCGACGCTGCGTTTGGCAACTGGCGCCCGCTCTGCGCCGCGCGCACGCAATGCCGTCTCGTTGAACGCCCGGGCGATGACCCCGGGATCATCGCGTGGCGCAGCCGCAGCCGGCATCGACGCATGAATGGCGGCGGCCCCCGCCAAGGCACAGGTCGCCTTGCGCACGCTCTCCCCCCCTTCGTCCCCGCGCCACCATAGTCTCTCCGGCGGCATCACTGCCAGAGGCAAGTTTCAGACAGCAGGCGCACGTCAGGGGTATTGCCGGACGGGCCGAAAAAACGCCCGTTCGTTCACAACAGGAGGATTTACCCTCTTTTCGCACCGGCCAGCGCCGGGGTAACGTCAGCGACACAAACCCGCAATAAAGCGGTGACGTGCCGGCTCTATCGCGGGCCGTCGGTTCAACTCGTGAGGGGAGGCGTCAACACATGCGCACCGGATTGTTTGTTTCCACCGCACTTGCGGCTCTGATTGCCGCGCTGCCGGCCCACGCCCAGAAGGAGATCCAGTGGTGGCACGCCATGGGCGGCAACCTGGGCGAATCGGTCAACCAGTTGGCGGCCGAGTTCAACAAGTCGCAAAGCGAATACAAGGTCGTCGCGGTCTTCAAGGGTTCATACACTGAAACCCTGACGGCGGCGATCGCGGCCTTCCGCGCCCGGCAGAACGCCCACCCGCACATCGTGCAGGTGTTCGAGGTCGGCACCGCGACGATGATGTCGGCCAAGGGCGCGGTCTATCCCGTGCATCAGCTGATGGCCGACGCCAAGGAGCCGTTCGACCCGAAGACCTATATCGGTCCCGTCTACGGCTATTATTCGACCACCGACGGCAAGCTGCTGTCGATGCCGTTCAATTCCTCGACGCCGGTGCTGTACTGGAACAAGGAGCTGTTCCAGAAGGCCGGCCTCGACCCGAACGTGCCGCCCAAGACCTGGCCGGAAGTCGGCGAGATGGGCAAGAAGCTGGTCGGGTCGGGCGCCAAGTGCGGGTTCACGCCGCAGTGGCAGACCTGGACGATGATCGAGAATTTCGGTGCCTGGCACAACCTGCCGTTCGCGACCAAGGCGAACGGCTTCGGCGGCCTCGACATCGAGCTCAAGATCAACGATCCGGCGCGGGTCAAGCACATCCAGACGCTGGCCGACTGGGGCAAGGACAAGGTCTTCGTCTACGGCGGCCGCGAAGGCAAGTCGACAGCCACGTTCAATGCCGGCGAGTGCGCCATGCACATCGGTTCGTCGGCTTCGGCGTCCGGCATCCAGAAGGCGCTCGGTGCCGAGAAGGTCGGCATCGCCATGATGCCCTACTGGCCCGACGTGATCGCCAAACCGCAGAACTCCATCATCGGCGGCGCCACGCTGTGGGTGCTGCAAGGCAAGCCCAAGGAAGAGTACGCCGGCGTGGCCAGGTTCTTCACCTTCCTGTCCAAGGGCGAGGTGCAGGCCAAGTGGCACCAGGAGACCGGCTACGTGCCGATCACCCTGTCGGCGGCCGACATCTCGGAGAAAGCCGGCTTCTACAAGCAGAACCCCGGCCGCGAGATCGCGGTGCAGCAGCTGACGCTCAACCCGCCGACCGAGAACTCCAAGGGCCTGCGCATCGGCAACTTCGTGCAGATCCGCGACGTGATGGACGAAGAGCTCGAGTCCGTGTGGTCGGGCAAGAAGACCGCCAAGCAGGCGCTCGACGACGCCGTCGCCCGCGGCAACAAGCTGCTGAAGGACTTCGAGGCGGCCAACAAGTAGACCGACTGCCCGGCATGCCCTCTCCCGGCAAGGAGCGGGCAAGCCGGGCCACGGGCGCCGACTGGCTGCCAGCCCGACGGCCAGGCCAAGTGCCCCGCGGACCGAGCGGCAATGCACAAGCGCGTCACGTTCGATACCAAGCTGCTGCCCTACCTGCTGCTCGCGCCGCAGCTCTTCGTCACGATCGCATTCTTCATCTGGCCTTCGGCTCAGGCCGTCTGGCAGTCGTTCATCCTCGAGGACGCGTTCGGCGGCAACACGCAATTCCTGTGTTCCGGACTGCTTGCCGACCCGATGGGCGGCGCGGCCTGGCAGCGCTGCTTCCGGCATTTCGACCGCCTGCTGAGCGATCCGGGCTACTGGCACTCGGCGCGTGTCACGCTGTTCTTCAGCCTGATGGTGGCGGTCATCGGGCTGGCCCTGTCGCTGCTGCTGGCGGTGATGGCCGACCGTACCGTTCGCGGCGCCACCGGCTACAAGACCCTGCTGGTCTGGCCCTACGCCGTGGCGCCGGCGGTGGCGGGCGTGTTGTTCGGCTTCCTGTTCAATCCGAGGGTCGGGATCCTCGCCTACACGCTGAACGCGATGGGTATCGACTGGAACCATCAGCTCGACGGCACGCAGGCGCTGTGGCTGGTCATCTTCGCCGCCTGCTGGAACCAGATCAGCTACAATTTCCTCTTCTTCCTCGCCGGCCTGCAGTCGATCCCCAAGTCGCTGATCGAGGCGGCGGCGATCGACGGCGCCGGTCCCGGCCGGCGCTTCTGGACCATCGTCTTTCCGCTGCTGTCGCCGACCGGCTTCTTCCTGCTGGTGGTCAACCTGATCTACGTCTTTATCGGCACCTTCGGCATCGTCGACGCGCTGACCCAGGGCGGGCCGGGCCAGGCGACGGAGATACTGGTCTTCAAGGTCTACAAGGACGGCTTCCGCGGCCAGGATTTCGGCGGCTCGGCAGCCCAGTCGACGATCCTGATGATGATTCTGATCGCGCTTACCGTCGTGCAGTTCCGCTACATCGAGCGGCGCGTCCACTACTGAGGCACCGGCGAATGACATCGACCCGCAACCGGTGCCTCATAGCCTTCATGGTGAGCTTGTCGAACCATGAATGCCTCGCACGGACAGCGGTGCGGCGTGTCATGGTTCGACAAGCTCACCACGAAGCGATTCCCACATGTTCGGTCAGGCGCTGAGGCGGCGATGGTCGAGAACCGCCCCTGGCTCACGGTCTTCGCCCACGTCGTGCTGATCCTCGGCGTGGCGGTGGTCGCGTTCCCGGTGTGGGTGGCGTTCGTCGCCTCGACGCACGATTCGACCACCATGCTGCGCCCGCCTGTGCCGTTGCTGCCCGGACCATACCTGGTCGAAAACTACGCCAAGGTGCTGGGCGAGGGCTTCGCGCAGGCCTCGCGCACGCCGTTGTGGCAGGTGCTGACCAACAGCCTGATCATGGCGCTGGGCGTCTGCGTCGGCAAGATCGCGATCTCGCTGACGGCGGCCTACGCCATCGTCTATTTCCGCTTCCCGCTGCGAATGACGGCATTCTGGATGATCTTCATTACGCTGATGCTGCCGATCGAGGTACGCATCGTGCCGACCTACAACGTGGTCGCGAATTTCGGAATGCTCAACAGCTACGGCGGGCTGATCGTGCCGCTGATCGCTTCGGCCACTGCCACCTTCCTGTTCCGCCAGTTCTTCCTCAGCGTGCCCGACGAGCTGACCGAGGCGGCGCGCGTCGACGGCGCCGGCCCGACGCGGTTCTTCATCGACATCCTGCTGCCGATGAGCCGCACCAGCATCGCGGCGCTGTTCGTGATCCAGTTCATCTATGGCTGGAACCAGTATCTGTGGCCGCTGCTGGTTACGACCGAGGAAAGCTTTTACACGGTGATCATGACGCTCACGCGCCAGGCCAACGTCGTCGACGGCGTGCCGCAGTGGAATCTGATCATGACCGTCGGCATCCTGGCGATGCTGCCGCCGATGCTGGTGGTGGTGCTGATGCAGCGCCAGTTCGTGCGCGGCCTGGTGGAGACCGAGAAGTGACGCCACCACTCTTCGAACTGCGAGACGGCGAACCACAGAGGCACAGAGACACAGAGGTGGCACAGAGAAGGACGCCACGCGCGCCGGCAGCGCGCAACCCGATCATTCTCTGTGCTTTTCTCTGTGCCTCTGTGTCTCTGTGGTTAGTCTTCATGACGCCAGGTGCGACAACCCTGCGGGAAGAGGGGGGTGCGACATGGCCGGCGTGAGCCTGCGCGGCGTCAAGAAGTCGTACGACGGCAAGGTCGACGTCATCCACGGCATCGACATGGAGATCGCCGACGGCGAGTTCATCGTCATCGTCGGCCCCTCGGGCTGCGGCAAGTCGACCCTGCTGCGCATGATCGCCGGGCTGGAGCGCATCACCGGCGGCGAGGTCGCGATCGGGCCGCGGGTGGTCAACAACCTGGAGCCCAAGGACCGCGACATCGCCATGGTGTTCCAGAACTACGCCCTCTATCCGCACATGTCCGTCTACGACAACATGGCCTACGGCCTGCGCATCCGCGGCATGTCGAAGGCAGAGATCGAGCAGCGGGTGCAGAAGGCGGGCAAGATCCTGGAGCTGTCGGCATTGTTGCAGCGCAAGCCGCGCCAGCTGTCGGGCGGCCAGCGCCAGCGTGTCGCCATGGGCCGCGCCATCGTGCGCGAGCCGGCGGTGTTCCTGTTCGACGAGCCGCTCAGCAATCTCGACGCCAAGCTGCGGGTGCAGATGCGGCTGGAGATCAAGCGCCTGCAGCGCGAGCTGGGCACCACCAGCGTCTACGTCACCCACGACCAGGTCGAGGCCATGACCCTCGCTGACCGGCTGATCGTCATGAACGCTGGTCGCGCCGAGCAGATCGGCACGCCGATGGACGTCTACGAGAACCCGGCCTCGACCTTCGTCGCCGGCTTCATCGGCTCGCCGGCGATGAACTTCCTGTCCGGCAAAATCGGCCCTGACCGGCGCTCGGTGGAATTGGCGACTGCCGACAAGCAGCAGGTGATGTTGCAGCTCAAGAGCCCGGCTGCGGGCGAACCTGGGCGCGTGGTGACCCTGGGCGTGCGGCCCGAGCATCTGCTGGCCGACGGCGGCACGGGCGCCATCGCGCTCCAGGTGGAGATGGTCGAGCCGCTGGGCGCCGACACCCTCCTGCACGGCCATTTCGGCAACTCGAAGGAAGACATCACCGTGCGCATGCCCGGTCACGTGCAGATCAAGGGCGGCGAGCTGCGCCGCTTCGCCGTCGACGCCGCCAATGTCCACCTGTTCGACGCCGACAGCGGCCAGCGGTTGGCGCTGGGATAGGGCGGCGCTTCGCGCAGAATGACTGAGGGCCGACGACGGTGCGTCGGGGTCAAAATGGAAGCAGGCCGTTGTGTGATGTGCGAAAAGCAGACAGACTTGTGCGACGCTGCGGCCCGACCTCGCAGGTGCCTCCGGAAGAGCAGCTTCGTTGTCATGGTTAGGCTGCCGACTTCAGGGCCTGCCGCACCGCCTTTGGATTGCGCACAGTCACCATAAGGTAGGCGCGCGCGGCTTGATCCGGCTTGACGCGTCCTTGTTCCCAATCGCGCAAGGTGCCAACCGGGATCTTGAACCTTTCTGCGAATTCCAACTGTGACAGTCCCAGCGCCTGCCGCACTACCTTTGGATTAGGTCGGTGCATGCGCTTGAGCTGCGCGTCACTGAGCGGTTGAGCATCAGGGTTGCGGCGAGCGGCTGCGAGGATGCCTGCTTCCGTCAGCACGTCGAATTCGCGCCAATCGTGCTTCGTCGCTGTGGACTTGTCGGCACCCTTCCGCTTGACAAGCCTGTGGCCAGCTTTCGGTTGCCTAGGCCTCATGATACCGCTTCCTTTCTCGGCGCTCCGCCGGACGCGCCGAGATGATGCCGATGACTTCAGTGCCGCTATCTTCGTCGAGTCGTGCTGCATGGGTCACAGCAAGCAACCGGTCTTCCACCATGCCAATGCGGTGAACCGTTCCTCGCCGTAGTTTCCGTCGCGTCCATCGTCACTCGTTGCCTTGGCGTAGCGGTGTATTGTGCGGCGACGTTATGGGAGATCCGATGAAACTCAAAGGCAAAGTGGCTCTCGCCGCCGGCGCTCTCGTGCTCTGCTGGTCCTGCGATCCGGCACGGACGTGATCCGCGTCCCCAAGCCGATGCCCAAACCCAGGCCGGCGGTCAAGCCAAGGGCCTTCGAGGAGATCTGTGACCAGATCCGCGCCCAGCTCGCCGCCGGCAAGCTCAAGCCCGGCGACAAGCTGCCGCCCGAGCGCGAGCTTGCCGGGCGGCTCAAGGTGAGCCGCGCCGCGTTGCGGGAGGCACTGCGCAGCCTCGAGATCGCCGGTGTCGTCGCGCTGCGCAAGGGCGTGAAGGGCGGCGCATTCGTCCAGTCCGGAGATACCGCAAACATGACGCGGGTCATCCAGGATCTGATGCATCTGGGTGCCATCTCGCTCGCCGACCTCACCGAGGCGCGGCAGCTGATCCAGAGCGGCGTCGTGCGCCTGGCCTGCGCGCGCGCGACCGAGGCCGACATCGAGGCGATCGCCCGCAACGTCGAGCGCACCGCGGAGACGTCGCGCCGCGGCCAGGGCGAGGAGCGCCGTGCCGCGATTGCGGAATTCTACCGCCTGCTGGCGCTCGCCACGCGCAACGAGGTCCTGAAAATCCTGGTCGATTCCATCACCGATATCCTGGTCCGCTTTCTGCGCGGGGTGTCGGAGGACATCGAGCTGCCCGGCCTAGTCGCCCACCGCCGCCGCTTCCTCCGCCACCTCAGGGCGCGCGATGCAGCCAAGGCGGCCCGGGAGATGGAAGGCCATCTCGACAAGCTGCACGCGCTCCTGGCCCGGAGTCGACCCCGGTAGGCGGGCCTGACGAAAGAAGCTTCGGCCACGGCTCACGCCCGGAGCCGTCCGCTGGCACACTCCGCGTCATGCCGACGCCGGCCCGGACCCGCGCTACCGGCCGGTGTGGCGCTTGCGACCGGCGAGGCCAGCCGGCGACGTGCCCGGCGGCACGTGGTTGTAACCTTGCGGAGCGATCATGCGTTTGACGCTGTTCCTCGCCGTCGCTGCGGGTGCGTTTGTCCTCGCCGCACCGGCCGGCGCGCAAAGCTATCAGCAGGACCGGCGGGCCTGCCTCCATGGCCCGTTCGACTACGAGAGGGTCGTCCGGCAATGCACGGCCGTGCTTGAGGCAGGGCATCTGACGCCGCTGGAGCGGGCGATCGCGCTCAACAACCGGGCCATCGGCCGGGGGAGTGCCGATCCACCGGACATCCGCGATCTCACCGAGGCGATCAGCCTCGCCCCCACCATCGCCACGCTGTTCTACAATCGTGGCCTGAAGCAGTCCGATGATCCGGCCCGTGCCATCCCCGACTACGACCAGGCGATCCGACTCGACCCCAGATATGCCGTCGCCTGGGCCGGCCGCGGCGAGGTCTTCGTCGAGCAGAAGCAGTACGCCCGCGCGATCCGGGACTTCACTGAGGCGATCCGCCTGGCGCCCACCTACATGCACCCCATGTACAACCCCTACGAGTCGCGCGCCCGTGCCAAGGAAGCCATGGGCGACGTCAAGGGTGCCGAGGCCGACCGCAAGCTCTACATGCCGCTCTGGATCCGGGCCGACAAGGTGAGGCCGGGCCCCAACGTCAGCGGCCGCCGCAGCTGGGAGGGCTGGCTGACAAAGTAACCGGGCGTCGCCGCGGGCACGTGCCGGGGGCAATACCATCCCGCGGCGCGTCTTCTCCTCGGGCCAGGCACGGCGGGATCCTGATCCGATTGCCCCCCGAGTCGACAAGGAATGGTCTGACCATTACAATGGCGGTCATCAAAAAGGGAGGAAGCAGTGCTC
>Ga0187894_10000954_pt1 | contig 38350 bp, 30 predicted proteins | sample GBC1701081metaG_FD_136650 | JGI IMG/M metagenome (GOLD analysis project Ga0187894, IMG submission 136650) | White microbial mat communities from a lava cave in the Kipuka Kanohina Cave System on the Island of Hawaii, USA - GBC170108-1 metaG ... | reverse complement strand
TGCCCTGCGGGTGGCGGCAAAGCGGGCGATCTGCCACGTCGAAGAGCTTCGCCGTGGCGCCGCCACGCCTTCAGCCCTTCTCCTCGCAGCCCATCCCGCTTTGCCGCCATCACGGCCTCATAAGTAGTGGGTCTGGACCCTACTTCCATGCCGCCGGATACCAACGGTCATCGTGAAAAAGCTCAAGCGTTGCGCGAATAAGTGGGGACCGGTTATTCGCAAAAGCACGGCTCGGTCGACGAGGTCGTCATCGAACGCATCATTCTGGCGCTCCGCCAATGATCGGCCTCGTCCCAACCCATAAGATCTACCTCGCCTGCGGCGCGACCAATATGCGCAAAGGGATCGACGAGTGCGTGGCCCTTCATCGCCAGCAAAGGCGACCGCGATCTGGACCCTGTTGCGCCCGGCGCTGCCGGGCATTGATTCTTCGGTCTCAACCATCGTCTGGAAATCGACGGCGAGGTCCGCCGCGTCGGCGCGCTGGACGGCGAAGTTCTCGATGAGCGGCCGTTCGCGCTTGGGGACCACCGCGTTTCGCGGCATCAGGAAGTCGACGTAGACGTCGATCGCCGGCCCGTCGTCCTTCGCTGGCACCTCGCGCACCAGCTGGAATGGCCGGTTTTCGGCGCGCTGCGCATAGCCGTGCGCCCGCAGGGCGTCGATCAGCTCAGCATATTCGGTGTCGTCCAGCACGACCGGGTCGAGCGCGAGGTCGATGTCGAGCGTGCCGACATGGACCACGTCGTCCGGGTGGAGCAGCAGCCAGGGCACGGCGCCGCCGATCACGGCGAACTTAAAAGTACGCTTCCGCTGTTACGGATGATATTCAATGCATGATACTATTGGCCTGACTGTTCGGATCGGAGGTATCCCGAGTAAGAAGATGAAGTTGGCGAAGTCTCCGCCAACGCGCATATTGCTCAGCCTTGGCAGGGTCGGGATCTTCGCGGTCATTAAGCCAAAAATCATACCAGTCTACGGTTCCCCCTTGGGAGGAAAGGCGTTCCCATGGTTTCACCGGATTGTGCTCGGCGTCAGGATAAGACCAATATTCGACCGGGCGGCCCTGGCGGCGGAGGATAGCAAAAATGTCCCACCAAACGGCGTGACCACCATAGTCTTCGATCCGCAGTGGTGTGCGGATGCGGTGAAGATTGAAGCTCGGGTCGCGCTCTGCCCAAACGCGGGCGTTCTCCTCGCCCCAGAGCGGAAGTCCCATCATGCGCTCAGCTTCGAGCATGCCGGGATACCAAAGGCCAAAGAACGTCACGTATTTGAATACAGAGGTGAAGCTCGGGTCCGAGACCGACGCCGCGGCAATTTGCAGATCGGAAAAGGTGATTGCCTCCTGGACATAATAACCGGTGCGGCTCCAGCCATGGATGCCGACGCGCGCGCGATCGATCAACCCTTCGCGATCGAGCCGTTCGATGATTGCTTTATAACCGGCAACCTGATTGCGCGCTTCCTCGACATCACCGGAGGGGCCGAGACCATCACGAACCTGAAGGACGATCATATCGCGACCGGCAAGAGCGCGCGCCGCAAACCCAGCAACGCTCGAACCAGGACCATCGACGAGAAAGCTATCGGGATCGTACCCATGGGTGAGGATCACGAGTGGATAGCGCTGTCCGGTGATGTAACCGGGCGGCTTGATCAGGCCGCCAATCCATTCACGTCCTGAGGGATCACTCCATCGAATTGTTTCCGCCGTCCCCATGGCGATTGAACGCAACTGAGGATTGAGATCTGTGACAATTCGGCTGCGTCCGGTCGCCAACTCCGTCGCGCGAATTTCGGGAGCGCGGTTGAGGCTTTGGTCGACTCTGACCGATATCGCTGCGCGGGGCACGTTGGTCGTTTCTGTCCAATTGCGCCCACGGCGCACATAGGTTGTGGGATCAATGCCACCCGCCCAATGAATGACTAGCCTGTCTCCGATCCGCTGCGATCCGGCATACGCACGCAGCGTCCCCCTGCCTGGATCTTGAAGCACATCGACGATGCGTCGCACAGCACGGGTATGCAGGTCGACTTCTGCAATCGACGGCGCCGCCTGACGGCGGACGACCTCTCCTGCATCGGTCTCGTTGAGAGGCAGAAAGGTGTTTGCGAGAACCACCGAGCCTTCGTCGACCGACCAGTGCGCGGATAAAGCGGAGCCCCCGAAGATGATACCGGATGGAGCGTCGATGAGGGGCTCGGCGGCGCCGGTGCGCATGTCGATTAGCATGAACTGTAGGAAGACATTCGGGTGCGGTAGAGCAAAGCGCCTATTCTCGGGGTCGTTGGCCCCTTGCAGAAGGGTCGCCCTGGCGACTGGCCCATAGTCTCGCCACCAGCTGTCGGGCGGATGGTCGACGTGCTCAAGCGCTATGGACCAACGACCACTTGGCGAAAGCCAAACCTCGCGTGGCCACCCAACTAGTAGATAGGGCGCGATTTGAGCCGAACGAACGGGCGAGGTGAGCGAGTCAGCGATGAAGTAGGCGATAGTAGGGAACAAAGACCGAGCCCCCGCGCCCAACACATCATGAAGGGGCTCGGTGTCGACCGCGTAACCACGAGCAATACGCTGCGACCAGTCGCGAGGCGCAATCGCACTGTAGATTATCCGCTCCGAACCTGGCTGGATGTCGAATGCAACCACATCAGTCGGATGGGCGGTACGCCTAGTCAACGACCCCGTCCTGATGTCGACGGTGTAGACCTGTGCGACTTCGCCGGGGTTTTCGCCCAGGAAGGCGACAGTGCGGTTATCGTATAGCCATTTTGCGCTGCCGATGCCGGGCGAATTGGATGCGGATTCGAATACTGCCAGAGCACGTCCGGCTGGAAGCGCACCACCATTAAGAGCAGCCCTGACGACGGCAACATCGTACAGTATCAGAGTATAACGGTTACGCCCCGTCTCAACGTCGCCACGCCGACTGACGATGACAAACCATCGGCCATCCGGCGACATCTTTACAGACGGGGCGAGAAGCTGTGCTAGGCCAATATCCGGGTCCGCAATCGCGTTCATCTGGATCGAGTCGACGACGGTGAATGGCCGTGGCGCCACGGTCGTCCGGCCTGTTTCAGCGCCCAGGATACCGATGATGATTACGCCAAATAATCCGGCTCGGTGGTAGCGGCCCAGGAATGTCATCAGGAAAACGGCTCGGACAGCCAGAAATATACGAAGCGCTGCCGCAATTCGATCGAGCTCGGTTCAGAGATCTGCCCGCCGATCAAGGTTCCGACACCTTCGAGCAATAGCCCGAAATCCACATAAGCAATTCGTCGTTGCGCCCTGCAATAGCGAGCTTGCTATCCTGCGAGGTCAGTGAGAACGCGGTGGCGCAACATGACGCCGCATTCGCCGCCACCCTCACCATCTGTGATTCAGTCGCACCGAGAAAACACGTCCGAGCGGATTGGCGTTAGCTGGGTCATAATCGGGCTCATTCACGGTCCGCTGAACGAACGGTGGCGCTTCGTCGAATAGGTTGCGCACAGCCAATCCGAGCGTCGTCGTTCCCCCTGCTATCCCCTGATCGAAACGATACTGCAGGTTGAGATCAACGGTCGTGAAAGGATCGATTCGCGGGCTACCCGCCACGTTTGTGTTCTCAAAGGATGATAGATGATTGACAGCGCCTGTCGCCGTAAAGCCGCCCGACCTGGCGGTAAGCTGCACTCTCAGCTTCAGCTCCGGCTGTTCGGCGAAGCGACCGACGAAGTCCTCAGGAACCGATGACGCCGAAATTCGCCGCTCATCCTTTAGAACGTAGGTCGCGGCGCCCTGCGCTTCCAAACGCAGATCGCCGACGTCGAATCCGTAGCGCGCTTCGAAATCCAACCCACGCACCTTCTGCACGGCGAGATTTCGGAACCTCAGGTCGATGATGAACTCATAACTCGAGAGCGGGATTGATGGATCGAACAAAAACACACTGCCGCCGCTAGCAATTGCAGAATCGATAAGTGTCTGAATTTCGGCGACCGAGCTGACGGGACGGAACAGATCGCCAAAGACGTCCGGCCTGAGCAGTATGTTCGCGTCAAGCGGTATGCTGGTGAGCCTATCCCTATAATTGTAGTCGAAATAGGTAACCGACGCAAAAAAGTCGGGTACCGGTGCCGGTCTGACCTCAAGTCCCGCAGTAAAAATCCTAGCCTTTTCGGGTGCGAGATCAGCGAATCCTCTCACATCGATGACGTTGGCGCGTCCGGGACGCGTCGGCGACAAGAACAGGATGTTCTCAGCGATAATGCTGCTGACGCCGCTTCGTGTGAAATCGTCGACTGTCGGGGCGCGGAACGCCGAGCTGTAGGTTCCGCGCAGGCGGATGCCGGACAAAATATCGACGACCAATCCTGCCTTTCCGGTCCAAGCGTCACCCACGTCCGAATAATGATCGTAGCGACCCGCCAGCGATATGGACGCGCGGTTCAGGAAGGATGACCCGTTGTCATCGCCGACGACCGGAATCAAAAGCTCCGCATAGGCTGAGCTGACATCGCGCGAGCCTTCACGAAAGACCGGACCGAAAGTCGAAGTGAAATCGAAGGTAAAATCTTCCTGCCTGTGCTCGGCGCCGAGCGCGAAGGAAAGCTCACCGCCTGGGAGACGGATGATATCACCGCTAATGTTCGCGCTGGCGTACCAGAGATCGAAATCCTGATTCCCTGCCAAGAAGAAAGTCCGACCGATCCCCTGACTATAATTCTCTTGGCTCACGTCCTCGCGCGAGATCGAATAGCCGCCGTGGACGTTCGCTCGAAGGCCGCCGGCCAGGTTTGCTTCCAGCGAGCCGTTAATGCTGAATTGCTGTGCGGAAGGCTCAAAAAGTGCGAAGTTCCCAGCGCCGCCGGAAACTTGCCTCTGATCGCGGCGACTGTACCAGGCGTCGATTGATCCTTCGACGACATCGCCAAGCTCCTGACGGACCACCGCGAGCCCTGAATATTCTTTCTGATCGGGGTACAGCTGGGGGGGCAGGACCAGACCATTGAAGTTAAAAACGCCGAGCTTCCTCGAGAAAGGGCGCTCCGATGCCTGGAGATCATTCCTATCGCGATAATTACCGCTTACGAGGAAGCTTCCGGTTCTCCAATCAGTCCCGAAAGACTGAGCGAGATTGAAGTTGGAATAATCACCTTCCTCGGCGAGCTCATAGGAGACGTTCGTCTCGGCGCCCTGCAGCCTCCTGCGCAGGATGAAATTCACCACTCCACCGACCGCTTCGCCGCCATAGACGGCGGACGCGCCATCGGCGATGATGTCTACCCGTTCGATTGCGTTCAACGGAATTGCGCCGATGTCGACGAACGCGCTTCCCGCCGCGGTCGCGACGCGATGCCCGTTGACCAGCGTCAGCGTCGATCCTGGGCCCAAACCTCGCAGGTTCGGACTCGTTGCGCCGGTGGTATTGAGTAACCGTTGAAAGCCGCCGCCAAGAACACCATCGGGGGTCAGACCGAACGAACCGCCACTGAAATTCTGGGGAACGGTTTGAAGAAAGTCGCTAACATCGGTTCGGGCGGTTTGCTGAATTGCCTCGCGGGAATAGGTGGTCAGCGGAGACGCCACCGCCTCTCTGTTTCGAATTCGCGAGCCGGTCACAGTAATTTCATCTTCCGCGCTCGCTTCTAGTACGGTGGTGCGCCCTGCGTCGGCTTCCCCCGAAGAAAGAGTCACCGTCGATCCGTCGGAGGACGTGATGACTAGGCCGGTGCCCCTGATCAGCCTGTTCAATGCATCTTCGTTCGAGAACTCGCCTCTGACTGCCGGCGACCGGCGCCCCCTGACTGCATCATAAGAGAACAGCACCTGCCTGCCGGATTGCCGCGCATAGGCCTGAAGCGCGGTGGTCGCATCCTGGGCGGGAATGTTGAAGCGCCGACGCGCCTCTTGCGCCATGGCCTCGCTCGTCAGGCTCATGGCCGCGACCGTAGCCAGCAAAATTCCCCGCACGCAGCGGCTCCGACGAGATGATCCTGTGCTCATTGCGCCTTCTCCCCCTCTGTCGAGCGCCGGTTTTCGCGGTCGCTCTCAAAGGGTCTGATGGACGGCCAAGGGCCGACCGTAACGAAAGCGCAAAAAAAGTTCTAAGAAGCCCCGCGGCCGGTCAGCTGCACCGATCCATCGGCGCGATTGGCGGCCCTGATCGGGAAGGTGGTTTGGAGCGCCCTGACAAAGCCCCCGATGTCATTAGTCCGGAAATAGCCGCCAAGCCGGTAGCCCGCGATTCTCTGATCCGCGATCACGATCTGCTGGACATTGTAGCGGTTGAACTCGGCAACCGCCTCGACAAGCGGCTGCCCGTCCAGGGCTATGGCACCCTGCTGCCAGGCATGGGTGCGCGTCATCTGTTCCGGCGAGATCGATCGGGTACGGACGCCATCAGGTCGAAACTCGCCGCCAGACCCGGCAGCCAATTGAATGGGCGCAGCGGGGCCGCTTGCTATGGCGGGCGTCGCCTGGACACTTCCCTCGCGGACCGCCACCGCCGCTCCATCATCGCCGAGCCGAACCGTCAATTCCGACTCGGCGGCGGTGAAACTCGCGTCGACGGTCGTCACGACGAACGGACGCTCATCCCGGGCGACGTCAAACACCGCTTCGCCGCGAACGAGCTCCACCTCGCGCCGGCCGCTTCTGTAGCGGACGCGGATCTCGCTGTTGGTGTTGAGCTCGACCCGGCTGCCGTCCTCGAGCACGACGACCCGTCGCTCGCCGATCGCCGTCGCATAAGCCGGGTCTGTAGGGATGCCTAGACTGAGGGTCAGCGCCGTGCCTAGACCAACCGCGCCAATCAGGGCGGCAGCGATCTTGCGCGGAAGAGTCCATGTTCGCGAATGGACAAACCCACCGTCCTCAACCTCATCGTCGTCAACGGCGAAAGGCGCCGCCGCCAGCAAATCGGGCTGAGGCGCCGACTCACCGGGCCGAAGCGCCTGGAGTCGGTCGAGCCTTTCCCATGTCGCCGCTTCGCGCTCATAGGCGACTTCATGCTCGGGGCTGGAGTCGCGCCACGCCTCGAATGCGGCGCGGTCGAGCGGGGTAATCTCGGGTTCGGAAAGACGGATGACCCAGGCGGCGGCTTCGTCCCTCAGCCGTTCCCGTCCTGATGCCGCGTCTTGAACCATCTATCCGTTCCTCCTCTGCGCGGTTTCCGGACCGGTTTGCGCGCAAGCCGCTCCGAACAGAAACGCAGTCCCTTCGTCAAATACTTCTCAATAGACGAGACGGACAGACCAAGCTCTTCCGCAATGCTCGCGGTAGAAAATCCGTACACCTTCCTCAGCGTGAAGGCGCGGCGCATGACCTCGGGCATCGCCGCGACCGCATCCTGGAGACGGCGCAGCTCGTCACGCGACATCGCCACCGCTTCGGCGTCCGGCGCGTCGTCGATCATGGCGAGGATCGCATCCTCGGTGGCGATTCCGAAAGCGACGATCGTGCTGCGGCGCGCGGCCTCGGCCGAGAGGTTGCGCAGGATCCGCTTGGCATAGGCCGCAGCGCAATCGACCTCGCGCCAGTTCTCGAGCGCAATCATTCGGACCATCACATCATTGACGAGATCGGCCGCCTCCGTCTGCCCCGGCCGCGCAAGCCGATCGGCGAAGGCGTGCAGTTCGGCTTCCAGCGGAAGCACCTCCCGCCGGAACCATGCTCTGCGCGCCTCGGACTCCATTTCGGACACGTTCGTCCCCTCGGGATCGGTGTTGCGAGGGAACAAATTTCTCGCACGTTGCGAAGAGATTGCCAAGCCCATGCAAATCGAGTCCGCGGCTGGAATGACGCTCCATGATCGGCTTTCGCAGCCGATGTCGAGGCGCGGGGCCGGTCGGTCGCACCGGCATTGACCCGGAGCGATTGCCCCGACGCATTCCCGATTTCTCTTGACTCGTAACGCAGAACGTAATAAATAAAAGATACTCGCGAGACGTGGGCCAGGCCCGCGCCGATATGCGTTGCGCGCTGGTTCGCGGCCGCGGCCCTTCACCGATTTCGCCGCGCCGCGAGGCGCCGGGCCTCGCAGGAATTACACCTTATGCGCCTTGCCAAAGGCCGCGCCTTGCGCGCGCTCGACCTCGAATTGCTGCGTGCCGTGCTCGGCTATGATGCCGAGACCGGCGCGCTGGTCTGGAAGGAGCGGACGGCCGACCTGTTCATCGAGCCGCCTGAAGCGGTCACCGCAAAGGCGCGCAAGTGGAACGCGCGCTTTGCCGGCAAGCCGGCCTTCACCGCCCGCGCCGAAGGCTATCGCCGGGGTCGTGTGCTCGGCGTCGGCCTGCTCGCCCATCGTGTCGCCTGGGCGATTCATCACGGCTGCTGGTCGGAAGAGCAGATCGACCATATCAACGGTATCCGCGACGACAACCGGATCGCCAATCTGCGCGAGGTGCGCGACGGCGAGAACGGCCGCAACGCCAAACGCCATCGCGACAATCGCAGCGGCGCGACCGGCGTTCGGCGGATCGGCGAGCGATGGGGAGCGAGCCTGACCTATTGCGGGCGATACTATCATTTGGGCACGTTCGACACCAAGGAGGCCGCAATTGCCGTGCGCAAGGTGGCCGAGCGCCGGTTCGGTTTCCACCCGAACCACGGCCGTGACGGTTAGAGTATCCGTGATGGTCAAGCCCGGTTCGAAGCCGGCGCCACTCACCGCCCTCGGAACAGGCCCGCTTGCAAACCACCTTACGATCTTCTATCTTAGCTAGAATTAGCTAAGGAGCGTGTCGTGTCGATGGTCAATATGTTGGAGGCCAAGTCCAACCTCTCGCGACTGGTGGAGGCAGTTGAGAGCGGAGCCGAAGCGGAAATCGTCATCGCTCGCAACGGTCGGCCGGCGGCCAAGCTTGTCGCGGTCGGGCGCGCGCGCAAGCGGAAGCGGCTGGGTGTCGCAAAGGGCAAGTTCGCGGTCCCCGACACGATAGATCGGAACGAGGATCGGATCATTGCGCTGTTCGAAGGCGGCGATGGGTGAGGCTTCTCCTCGATACGCACGTCGCGCTTTGGGCGATCGTCGACTCGCCCGTCCTTCCCACCGTTGCACGCGGGATGATTGCCGATCCCGACAATGAGGTGATGATCAGCGCCGCGAGCATTTGGGAGATCGCGATCAAGCATCAAATATCGCGGGGCCGGCCCGACGCCATGCCGATTTCAGGCGAGCAGGCGCTCGAACATTTCCAAGCCGGTGATTTCCGGCTGCTCGCGATCACCGCGGCGCACGCGGCGGCGGTGGATCGGCTCCCGCTCCATCATCGCGATCCATTCGATCGGCTGCTGGTGGCGCAGGCGCTTGTCGAGCCGCTCCGGCTCGTCACCCATGACGACCGGCTTCAGGCCTATAGCGACACGATCATCCTGATTTAGCCCGGCTCGAAGCCGGCGCCACTCACCGCCCGCGGAACAGGCCGCCGAGGATGCCGCGCACGATCTGACCGGCGATCCGGGTGGTGAGCTGGCGCTGGACCGAGCGGCCCAATTGCCGGGCGATGCTCTCCGCCATTGGCGGGTTGCGACGACGCTCGCGCTCCTCGGCCGCCGCCTGGCGCTCGGCCTGGACCCGATCGCGCTCGGCCTGCTGCGCCGCGGTCGCCGCCGCGGCGGCCGTCGCGGCCTGCTCGGCGCGCACCTTGAGGATTTCGTGGGCGCTCTCGCGATCGATGGCGGCATCATATTTGCCGCCGATCGGCGACAGGCCGCGCAGCACGCCGCGCTCATTCGGGGTCAGCGGCCCCGCGCGCGAGCGGGGCGGCGCGATCAGGGTGCGCTCGACCGGGCTCGGCGAGCCGTCGGCTTGGAGCACCGAGACCAGGGCTTCGCCGGTGCGCAGCTCGGTGATCGCGGTGGCGACGTCGACCGAAGGATTGGTGCGGAAGGTCTCGGCCGCCGCCTTGATCGCGCGCTCGTCCTTCGGGGTGAAGGCGCGCAGCGCGTGCTGGACGCGGTTGCCGAGCTGGGCGGCGACCGTTTCCGGAATGTCGATCGGATTCTGCGTCACGAAATAGACGCCGACGCCCTTCGAGCGGATCAGCCGTACGACCTGCTCGACCTTTTCGAGCAAGGCCTTGGGCGCCTCCTCGAACAGCAGATGGGCCTCGTCGAAGAAGAACACGATCCTGGGCTTCTCCGGATCGCCGATCTCGGGCAGGTCCTCGAACAATTCCGACAAGAGCCAGAGCAGGAAGGTCGCGTAGAGCTTCGGATTCTGCATCAGCCGGTCGGCGGCGAGGATGTTGACATAGCCGCGGCCGTTGTCGTCGAGCTTGAGGAAATCGGCGATGTCGAGCGCCGGCTCGCCGAAGAAGCGGTCCGCGCCCTGGGATTCGAACGCCAGCAGCTGGCGCTGGATCGCGCCGACCGAGGGCTTGGTGACGTTGCCGTAGCGCGCCGACAGGTCGTCGGCACTCTCGGCGCAATGCGCGAGCATCGACTGCAGGTCGGCGAGGTTGAGCAGCAGCAGCCCTTCCTCGTCGGCGAGCCGGAAAGCGATGTTGAGCACCCCTTCCTGGGTCTCGTTGAGGCCCATCAGGCGGGCGAGCAGCAGCGGTCCCATTTCCGAGACGGTGGTGCGGATCGGGTGGCCGGATTCGCCGAACAGGTCCCAGAAGATCACCGGATTGTCGGCATAGGCATAATCGGCAATGCCGAGATCGGCGGCGCGCTGGGTGAAGGCGGCGTGGGCGCGTTGCGCCTCGTTGCCGGGCATGGCCATGCCGGACAGGTCGCCCTTGACGTCGGCGGCGAACACCGGGACTCCGGCGCGCGAGAAGCCTTCGGCAAGCTCCTGCAGGGTGACGGTCTTGCCGGTGCCGGTGGCGCCGGCGATCAGGCCGTGGCGGTTGGCGCGGTCGAGCCGCAGAAGCTGCGCTGCATCGCCGGCTTTACCGATCAGAATCCCGTCGTCGGCCATGCTCATCTCCTCGGAGGAACGTCTTAGAGCCTCGCCGCGCGATGGCGAAGAGGGTTTAGGGTCCAAACTCGGTCACGGCTCATCTTCTGATTGAGTTTGGACCCTAAGGGACCGGGCTATGGCTCGGCTGGCGGCCGCCCTGATGCTGGCGAATGATCCGAAGATAGGCGTCGACCAGCTCCTGATTGACCGAATCCCAGCCGTAGCGGAGGCTGGCCTCGCAGCCGGCGACCCCCGCGGCGCGGCGCGCCTCCGGATTCTCGCAATATTCGAGCAAAGCGTCGGCAAACTGATCGAAGGCGCCGGGACGGATCAGGCGGCCGGTGATGCCGTCGCGGACCAGGCTCTGACTGCCGGTCGCGCTTGCGGCGACGACCGGCACCCCGGCGGCCATCGCCTCGAGCGTGACGTTGCCGAAGGTCTCGGTCACCGACGGATTGAACAGGATATCGGTCGAGGCGACCGATCGCCCCAGATCGGCGCCGTGCTGGAAGCCGGTGAAGATCGCATTGGGGAGGCGTTGCTCGAACCATTCGCGTGCCGGGCCGTCGCCGATCGCGAGCACCTGATGACGGATCTGGCGCCGGGCGAGCCGGTCGATCGTCTCGGAGAAGACGTCGAGGCCCTTTTCCATCACCAGCCGGCCGACGAAGCCGATCACCGGCATGTCGTCCGCGATCCCGAGCGAGCGCCGCCAGGCCATGTCGCGCTGGCCAGGATTGAAGATCTCGCGGTCGATGCCGCGGGTCCAGATGCCGACATCATAGTTCATCCGCTGGTCGCGCAGCAGCTGCGCCATCGAATCTGACGGGGCGAAGATCGCGTCGCAGCGCCGGTAGAAACGGCGCAGGATCGCCAGCACCAGCGGCTCGGAGAACGCCCAGCCATAATAACGCGGATAGGTTTCGAAGCGGGTGTGGACCGAGGCCACCACCGGCAGGTCCCAGCGCCGCGCGAGGCTCACCGCGCGGTGCCCGGTGATCTCCGGGCTGGCGACGTGGAAGATGTTTGGGCGGAACGCCTTGAGGTCGCGGCGCACCCGCGGCGGCAGTGCGACGCCGATCCGATATTCGGAGCGTCCCGGGATCGGCAGCGACGGGACCGAGACCAGATCGCCCTTGGGTTCGAAGGCGGGGGTTCTGGTGGTCGGCGAATAGACCCGGACCGCGGCACCCTGGCGCAGCATATAGTCGACCAGGCGATTGAGCGCCTGGTTCGCGCCGTCGCGGACATAATTGTAATTGCCGCTGAAGATCGCGACGCGGAGCGCGGCGCCGTCCATCAGCGATCGTCGCGCTTCGGATGATCCCTGAGGAAGCGTCTGACCCGGCGAATGCCGATCAGCGGCGGCAGGATCAGCAGCGCCAGCAGGAAGAGGACGAAGAGTTCCTTCATGGGTTCCTCAGAGCAATTCCCTGAATCGGGAATTGCTCTTTATCCTTTTGTTTGCCGCGCTTCCTGATCGGAAAACCGGTTCCCACTTTTCCGGAAAGCGCTCCAGCACGAAGGCGCCCCGCCGCGTCAACGGCAGAGCGCCTCCCTGTGCTCGATTGCGGACCTTATTCCTGCTCGGAGCCGGCCTGCAGATATTCCCCGGCATCGGCGTCGGTGCCGTGGCCGCTCGGGGCAACGGTCGCGAGCGGATCGGCATTGATCGCCGCCTCCCGGCCCTGGGCGAGCTCGGCCTGATGCTCCTCGGCGGCTGAATTGGCGGCGATCAGCGATTCCTGGATCGCCCGATGCTGGGCGCGAAGCGCCGCGTCGCGCGACGAGGCCGCGATCCGCATCCGCTTCATGCCGGCGCCGGTGCCCGCCGGGATCAGCCGGCCGACGATGACGTTCTCCTTGAGCCCTTCGAGGGTGTCGACCTTGCCCTGCACCGAAGCCTCGGTGAGAACACGGGTGGTCTCCTGGAACGAGGCCGCCGAGATGAACGACCGCGTCTGCAGGCTCGCCTTGGTGATGCCGAGCAGTACCGGCTTGCCCTCGGCGAGCTTCTTCTTGCCCGCCTTGAGCCTTGCATTGACCTCGTTCATCTCCTGCCGGTCGATCTGCTCGCCGACCAGGAAAGTCGAATCGCCGCTCTCGGTGATTTCGACCTTCTGCAGCATCTGGCGGACGATCACCTCGATATGCTTGTCGTTGATCTTCACGCCCTGGAGCCGGTAGACCTCCTGGATCTCCGAGACGAGATATTCCGCCAGCGCCTTGACCCCAAGCACCTCGAGGATGTCGTGCGGATCGGGGCTGCCGCCGATCAGATTGTCGCCGCGCTTGACGAAATCGCCTTCCTGGACGTCGATCACCTTGGACTTGGGCACCAGATACTCGACCGGATCGCCGCCCTCCTCGGGAATGATCGCGATCTTGCGCTTGGCCTTATAGTCCTTGCCGAATGCGATCCGGCCGGAGACCTTGGCGATGATCGCATTCTCCTTGGGCTTGCGCGCCTCGAACAGCTCGGCGACGCGCGGCAGACCGCCGGTGATGTCGCGGGTCTTGGCGGCTTCGCGGGTAACGCGGGCGAGCACCTCGCCGGCCTCGACCGACTGGCCTTCCTCGACTGAGAGCATTGCGCCCGGAGACAGCATGTAGCGCGCGGCCTCGCCGCTTTTGGCGTCGAGCAGGGTGATCCGCGGACGCAAATCCTCCTTCGAGCGGCCGATCGCGCGATATTCGATCACCACCCGCTGGACGATGCCGGTCGCTTCGTCGGTCTGCTCGACGAGCGTCTTGCCCTCGATCACGTCCTGGAACTTCACGACGCCGCCCTTTTCGGTGATCACCGGCATCATGAACGGATCCCATTCGGCGATCCGATCGCTCTTGCTGACGATATGGCCGTGATCGACCATCAGATGCGCGCCGTAGGGAATGCGGTGCGAGGCACGCTCGCGGCCGTCCATGTCGACGATCGCCAGCTCGCCGTTGCGGGCCATGGCGATGCGCCGGCCGCGTGGATCGATGATCGTCGGCAGGTCGCGAAGCTCGATCGTGCCGTCGACCGAAGCTTCGAGGCTCGACGTCTCGTTCAACTGGGCGGCGCCGCCGATGTGGAAGGTCCGCATCGTCAGCTGGGTGCCCGGTTCGCCGATCGACTGAGCGGCGATGACGCCGACCGCCTCGCCGATATTGACCGGCGTGCCGCGGGCGAGGTCGCGCCCGTAGCACTTGCCGCAGACGCCCATTTCGCTCTCGCAGACCAAAGGCGAGCGGATGTTGACCGACTGGATCCCCATGTCATCGATCTTCAGCGCCGCGGCCTCGTCGATCAGCTCGCCTTCCTTGACGATGACGTCGCCCGACTTGCCGTCGACCACGTCTTCGGCCGGAGTGCGGCCGAGGATGCGCTCGCCGAGCGACGCGATCACCGCGCCGCCCTGGATGATCGGGCGCATGTCGAGGCTGTTGTCGGTGCCGCAATCCTCCTCGACGATCACGCAATCCTGCGAGACGTCGACCAGACGCCGCGTCAGATAGCCTGAATTGGCGGTCTTCAGCGCGGTGTCGGCGAGGCCCTTGCGGGCGCCGTGGGTCGAGTTGAAATATTCAAGGACGGTCAGGCCCTCCTTGAAGTTGGAGATGATCGGCGTCTCGATGATCTCGCCCGACGGCTTGGCCATGAGACCGCGCATACCGGCGAGCTGCTTCATCTGCGCCTGGCTGCCGCGCGCGCCCGAATGGGCCATCATGTAGATCGAGTTGATCGGCGCCAGCCGGCCATTCTCATCCTTCGGCTGGGCCTTGATCTTGTCCATCATGGCGTTGGCGACCTGGTCGCCGCACCGGCTCCAGGCGTCGATCACCTTGTTGTACTTTTCCTGCTGGGTGATCAGACCGTCCTGATATTGCTGCTCGTAATCCTTGACGAGCGCGCGGGTCTCATCGACCAGCCCGACCTTCTCGTGCGGGATGATCATGTCGTCCTTGCCGAAGCTGATCCCGGCCTTGAACGCATGGCGGAAGCCCAGCGCCATGATCGCGTCGGCAAACAGCACCGTCTCCTTCTGGCCGGTGTGGCGATAGACGATGTCGATAACGTCGCCGATCTCCTTCTTGGTCAGCAGCCGGTTGACCGTCTCGAACGGCACCTTGTGGCTCTTGGGCAGGGTCTCGGCGAGCAGCATCCGCCCCGGGGTCGTCTCGAACCGCTTCATCGTGACGGTGCCGTCCTCGCCGGTCTGGGGGACGCGGCTGGTGATCTTGGTGTGCAGGGTCACCGCGCCGTTGAACAGGGCCTGGTGGACTTCCCACATGTCGGACAGCATCGAGCCTTCACCGGGCTCGCCCTCGCGCTCCAGCGACAGATAATAGAGCCCGAGCACCATGTCCTGCGAGGGCACGATGATCGGCTTGCCGTTGGCGGGCGAGAGGATGTTGTTGGTCGACATCATCAGCACGCGGGCTTCGAGCTGCGCTTCAAGCGACAGCGGGACGTGCACGGCCATCTGGTCGCCGTCGAAATCGGCGTTGAACGCGGCGCAGACCAGCGGGTGGAGCTGGATCGCCTTGCCCTCGATCAGCACTGGCTCGAACGCCTGGATGCCGAGACGGTGGAGCGTCGGCGCGCGGTTGAGCAGCACCGGATGCTCGCGGATCACTTCGTCGAGGATATCCCAGACTTCCTTGCGCTCCTTCTCGACCCACTTCTTGGCCTGCTTCAGGGTCATCGAGAGACCCTTGGCGTCGAGCCGCGAGTAGATGAACGGCTTGAACAGCTCGAGCGCCATCTTCTTCGGCAGGCCGCACTGGTGGAGCTTGAGCTCGGGACCGGTGACGATCACCGAACGGCCCGAATAGTCGACGCGCTTGCCGAGCAGGTTCTGGCGGAACCGGCCCTGCTTGCCCTTGAGCATGTCGGACAGCGACTTCAGCGGACGCTTGTTGGCGCCGGTAATGGTCCGGCCGCGGCGGCCGTTGTCGAACAGTGCGTCGACCGCCTCCTGGAGCATGCGCTTCTCGTTGCGGACGATGATGTCCGGAGCGCGCAGTTCCATCAGCCGCTTGAGGCGGTTGTTGCGGTTGATCACCCGGCGATAGAGATCGTTGAGATCCGAGGTCGCGAAGCGGCCGCCGTCGAGCGGCACCAGCGGGCGCAGCTCGGGCGGAATCACCGGGACGACGTCGAGGATCATCCATTCCGGGCGGTTGCCGGATTCGAGGAACGATTCGACGACCTTGAGACGCTTGATGATCTTCTTGGGCTTCAATTCCGACTTGGTCTCGGCGAGCTCCTTGAGCAGCGCCTCGCGCTCGCCCTCCAGATCGAGGTCGATCAGCATCTGCTTGACCGCCTCGGCGCCGATCCCGGCGGTGAAGGCGTCCTCGCCATATTCGTCCTGGGCGTCGAGCAGCTCGTCCTCGTTGAGCAGCTGGAACTTTTCGAGGGGGGTCAGGCCGGGCTCTGTGACGATATAGGATTCGAAATAGAGCACCCGCTCGAGCTGCTTCAGCTGCATGTCGAGCAACAGGCCGATGCGGCTCGGCAGCGACTTCAGGAACCAGATATGGGCGACCGGCGCGGCCAGCTCGATATGGCCCATCCGTTCGCGGCGAACCTTCGAGACGGTGACCTCGACGCCGCACTTCTCGCAGACGATCCCCTTATATTTCATGCGCTTGTACTTGCCGCACAGGCATTCATAATCCTTGATCGGACCGAAGATGCGGGCGCAGAACAGGCCGTCCCTTTCCGGTTTGAAAGTTCGATAATTGATCGTCTCAGGCTTCTTGATCTCGCCGAACGACCAGGAGCGGATGCGCTCCGGCGAGGCGATGCCGATGCGGATCTGATCGAACGTCTCCGGCTTGGCGACCGGGTTTGCGAAATTGGTCAGTTCGTTCATCTTCTTGTCCCTTTCAGGGGAAAATTCGGCGCTCTAAGGCGAATTTCGTCAGCGGGCGAAGGGGAGGGGCGTTGCCGCCCGCTCCGTCACTCGGCCGCCTCGGCGAACTCGTCATTCTCGTCGATGATGCTGTTCAGCTCGACGTTGAGGCCGAGCGAGCGCATCTCCTTGACCAGCACGTTGAAGCTTTCGGGAATGCCGGCCTCGAACGTGTCGTCGCCCTTGACGATCGCCTCGTAGACCTTGGTGCGGCCGATGACGTCGTCCGACTTCACCGTCAGCATCTCCTGGAGGGTGTAAGCGGCGCCATATGCCTGCAGCGCCCACACCTCCATCTCGCCGAACCGCTGGCCGCCGAACTGCGCCTTGCCACCCAGCGGCTGCTGGGTGACGAGGCTGTACGGGCCGATCGAACGGGCGTGGATCTTGTCGTCGACCAGGTGGTGGAGCTTGAGCATGTAGATATAGCCCACCGTCACCTTGCGGTCGAACGGTTCACCGGTGCGACCGTCGAACAAAGTCACCTGGCCCGACGGGTTGAGCCCGGCCTTGATCAGCATCTCGGTGACGTCGGACTCCTTGGCGCCGTCGAACACCGGAGTGCCCATCGGGATGCCGGTGGTCAGGTTGGAGGCGAGCTCCATCACCTGATCGTCGTCACGGCCTTCGATATCGGCATGATAAGGCTTGCCGTAAATGTCCTTGAGCTTGGTGCGGACCTGCTTGGCGTCGCCGCTGTCAAACTCCTTGCCCTTGGCATGAATGTTGTCGAGCAGCTCCGCGACCTGCCGACCAAGGCCGCGCGCGGCCCAGCCCAGATGGGTCTCGAAGATCTGACCGACGTTCATCCGCGACGGCACGCCGAGCGGGTTCAGCACGATGTCGGCGGGGGTGCCATCCTCGAGGAACGGCATGTCCTCCTCCGGAAGAATCCGGCTGATGACGCCCTTGTTGCCGTGGCGGCCGGCCATCTTGTCCCCCGGCTGCAGCTTGCGCTTCACCGCGACGAACACCTTGACCATCTTGAGCACGCCCGGCGGCAGCTCGTCGCCGCGTTCGAGCTTCTCGATCCGGTCCTCGAGCCGGCGCCGGATCACGCCTTCGGCCTCGTCATATTGGGCGCGAACGGCCTCGAGATCGGTCTGGCGCTTGTCCTCCTTGACCGCGAACCGCCACCATTCGTGCGGCTCGACCGCATCGAGCGTCTCGGCATCGATCTTGCCGCCTTTCTTGACGCCCTTGGGCGCGGCGGTGGCGATCTGCCCGAGCAGCATGTCGCGCAGCCGGGCATAGGTCGAACGCTTGAGGATCGCGCGCTCGTCCTCGGCGTCCTTGCGGAGCCGGTCCTTCTCCTCGGTCTGGATGGCGCGGGTGCGGTCGTCGATATCGATGCCGTGGCGGTTGAACACCCGGACCTCGACGATGGTGCCCTGGACACCCGGCGGCAGCCGCAGCGAGGTGTCGCGGACGTCGGACGCCTTCTCGCCGAAGATCGCGCGGAGCAGCTTCTCTTCCGGCGTCATCGGGCTCTCGCCCTTCGGCGTGATCTTGCCGACCAGAATGTCGCCCGGCTCGACCTCGGCGCCGATATAGACGATCCCCGCCTCGTCGAGGTTGCGAAGCGCTTCCTCGCCGACATTGGGGATGTCGCGGGTGATGTCCTCGGGCCCGAGCTTGGTGTCGCGGGCCATGACCTCGAATTCCTCGATATGGATCGAGGTGAAGACGTCATCCTTGACGATCCGCTCGGAGATCAGGATCGAATCTTCGAAATTGTAGCCGTTCCAGGGCATGAACGCGACGAGCACGTTGCGGCCCAAAGCGAGCTCGCCAAGATCGGTCGAGGGGCCGTCGGCGATGACGTCGCCCTCGTGGACATAATCGCCCTTCTTCACCAGCGGACGCTGGTTGATGCAGGTATTCTGGTTCGAGCGCTGGAATTTCATCAGGGTGTAGATGTCGACCCCCGACTTGCCGGCTTCGACCATGTCGGTCGCACGCACGACGATGCGGGCGGCGTCGACCTGGTCGACCACGCCCGAGCGGCGAGCGGCGATCGCCGCGCCTGAATCGCGCGCGACGGTCTCCTCCATGCCGGTGCCGACGAACGGCGCCTCGGCGCGGATCAGCGGCACCGCCTGGCGCTGCATGTTCGAGCCCATCAAAGCGCGGTTGGCGTCGTCATTCTCGAGGAACGGGATCAGCGACGCCGCGACCGAAACCAGCTGCTTCGGCGACACGTCCATCAGGGTGATCTGCTCGCGCGGCGCCATCAGGAAGTCGCCGGCACGCCGCGAGGAGACGATCTCCTCGCCGAAGCCGCCGGTCTTGTCCAATTCGGCATTGGCCTGGGCGATGGTGTGCTTGGCCTCCTCCATCGCCGACAGATAGACGACCTCCTTGGTCACCTTGCCGTCGATAACCTTGCGATAGGGCGTCTCGATGAAGCCATATTTGTTGACCCGGCTGAACGAGGCGAGGCTGTTGATCAGGCCGATATTCGGCCCTTCGGGAGTCTCGATCGGGCAGATCCGGCCATAATGGGTCGGGTGGACGTCGCGCACCTCGAAACCCGCGCGTTCGCGGGTGAGGCCGCCCGGCCCGAGCGCCGAGACGCGGCGCTTGTGCGTCACCTCGGAGAGCGGGTTGGTCTGGTCCATGAACTGGGAGAGCTGCGACGAGCCGAAGAACTCGCGCACCGCGGCGACCGCCGGCTTGGCGTTGATCAGGTCGTTCGGCATCACGGTCGAGACGTCGACCGAGGACATCCGCTCCTTGACCGCGCGCTCCATGCGCAGCAGCCCGACGCGATACTGATTCTCGAGCAATTCGCCGACCGAGCGGACACGGCGGTTGCCGAGATTGTCGATGTCGTCGATCTCGCCTTTGCCGTCCTTGAGGTCGACCAGGGTCTTGACCACCGCGACGATGTCTTCCTTGCGGAGCGTCGTCACCGTGTCCTCGGCGTCGAGATCGAGGCGCATGTTGAGCTTGACCCGGCCGACCGCGGAGAGATCGTAGCGCTCGGAATCGAAGAACAGACCGGCGAACAAGGACTCGGCGGTCTCGCGCGTCGGCGGCTCGCCGGGGCGCATGACGCGATAGATGTCGGAGAGCGCCTGGTCGCGGTCCTCGGCCTTGTCGGCCTTCAACGTGTTGCGGATCCAGGCGCCGGTGTTGACATGATCGATGTCGAGCAGCTCGATCCGGTCGATCCCGGCTTGGTCGAGCTTCTCGAGATTCTCGGGGGTCAGCTCGTCGCCGGCCTCGATATAGATCTCGCCGGTCTTGTCGTTGACCAGATCAAGCGCGCTGTAGCGGCCGAAAATCTCCTCGGTGGGGATCAGCAGGGCCTTGAGGCCGTCCTTTTCCGCCTTGTTGGCGGCGCGCGGCGAGATCTTCTGGCCGGCCGGGAACACGACCTCGCCGGTCTTGCCGTCGACAATGTCGAACGTGGGCTTCTGGCCGCGCCATTGCTCGGCGACGAACGGCACTTTCCAGCCGCCGTCGCCGCGGACGTAGATCACGCGGGCGTAGAAGGTGTTGAGGATCTCTTCGCTCGACATTTCGAGCGCGTGGAGCAGGGCCGTAACCGGCAGCTTGCGCTTGCGGTCGATCCGGACATTGACGATGTCCTTGGCGTCGAACTCGAAATCGAGCCACGAGCCGCGATAGGGGATCACCCGGGCAGCGAACAGATATTTGCCTGAGGCGTGGGTCTTGCCCCGGTCATGGTCGAACAGCACGCCGGGCGAACGGTGCATCTGGGAGACGATCACGCGCTCGGTGCCGTTGACGATGAACGTGCCGTTCTTGGTCATCAGCGGCATGTCGCCCATGTAGACGTCCTGCTCCTTGATATCGAGAACCGAGCGGGTCTCGGTATCGGGATCCACCTCGAACACGATCAGGCGCAACGTCACGCGCATCGGCGCGGCAAAGGTCATGCCGCGCTGGCGGCATTCGTCGGTGTCGTATTTGGGATCTTCGAGTTCGTAATGGACGAAATCGAGCTCGGCGGTGCCGGCGAAATCGCGGATCGGGAAGACCGAGCGCAGGGTTTTCTCAAGGCCCGACACATAGCCGTCCTGCGGCCGCGAGCGGAGGAACTGCTCGTAGCTCTCGCGCTGCACCTCGATCAGGTTCGGCATTTCCGAGACTTCGTGGATATTGCCGAAGATCTTGCGGATGCGCTTGGATGCGGTGGCCTTGGTATCGGGGCCCGGGGCTGCCTTGGTCGCCATGGAGCTGTATCTCTTTCGCCCTGTCCCGGCGGATCGCCGGGCGCTGTTGCTCTCGTGTCGCCGGCGCGTCCGCATCAGCGGGGCCGGGCGTCGAATTTCAGACGCGTCTCAAACGCAAAAAGCCGCAGGCTTCCCGCTTGGAAAACTGCAGCTTCGCACGTCCTTGAAACCTCAGCCGATCAATGCGTGGGACGCGCTGCGCGACGGCGCGACCTGTTCCGAAGGGCTGTGGTGAGGTGCGCGATATAGGGACCGGGCGGGGGGATGTAAAGCCCCGCCCGCGGCTCGCGGAACGGCGCTCGCTCCGCCGCTCGGTTAACACCGATCAACGCAGAGTCGGCGATGAGCCGAGCCCGTTTGCGCGGCGAATTCGTTGCCCTCCTGTTATGACACACACCCCCAATCTTGCCCGCATCGCCGTCGGCGCGCTGTTCGCGTCGGTCGTGCTTCCCATCAATTTTGTATCCGCCCAGGACGCCCCGGTCGCGGTCACCCCGCCCCCGGTGGTCGTCGTGACCCCACCGCCGCCACCGGTGACCAGCGCACCCGCGCCGACGACCGCGCCCCCGTCAATGCTGACCAACCCGCCGCCGCCGGTGACAACGCCGACTCTGCGGACCCCGGTCGAGGCCGCGCCGGCTCCGGCGCGTATCACCCGGGCGGCCCGCCCCGCGCCGCGCGCGACCGCGGTCCGGCCGCGCGTGGAGGCACCAGCTCGCGCCGCGCCTGCCCCAGCCCCGGCTCCCGCGCCAGTCGCCGAGGTACCGCCGCCGGTGCCGGTGACGCCGCCAATCGCGGCGGCGCCGCTGGCGCCCATCGCGCCGGTCGCGCCGGCACCTTCGGCCGCGCTTCCGGCCGAGACCGGGACGCGCGGCGGCGCGATTCTGCCCTGGCTGGCTGCCGGGGCGGGTCTCCTGCTGCTCGCCATCGCGTTGCTGATGATGCGCCGCCGTCGCCGCGACGAGGAGGAATATGTCGCGGTCCATGGCGAGCCGATGCTCCGGACCATCCCCGCGCCGGACGTGGTGGAGACGCCCTATGTCGCGCCCTTGATCATGCCGGCCGAGATTCGCGCGGCCGAGGGGCAGCTGGCAGACCCGGCTGCTGCCGGGGATTCCGAGCTGGAGCTGGAAGAGCAGACCGACGCGACTCCCTCGATCGAGAATGTTTCGGTCTCCGAACCGAGCACCGACGATGTCGCGGCGATCGCCGCCGCGTCCGAGCCAACCCCCAACCGGCCCTGGATCGAGTTCCTGATGCGGCCGATCCGCGCCGGCACGACCAGCGAGGACACGCGCGTCGAGTTCGAGCTGACGGTTGGCAATACCGGCTCGCTTCCGGCTCGGGACGTCAGGGTCTCGACCTGGATGTTCGCCGCCGGATCCGCTCAGCAAACGGACATGGAGCATATGCTGATCGATCCGCCGGCGGAGTCATGCGTCTCCGAAGGCACGATCGAGCCGGGCGACGGCACGCGTGTCGAGGCGTCGATCGCCCTGCCGAAGACGACGCTCGAGGAAGCGGTGCTGCCGATCGTCGTCGCCGATGCCCGCTACCGGCTGCCCGACGGCAGCGAGGGTCGCACCTCGGCCTCGTTCGCGGTCGGCATTTCGAGCGACGGGGAGCTCGCTCCGTTCCCGACCGATCGTTCGTCGGGCATGTTCGAGGCCGTCGAGGCCCGCCTCCACGGCGACCTGGCCCGCCGATAGAGAAGACCAAGCCTTCGGCCCTGCCGCTTGCTCCCTAGAGCGGCAGGGCCAGTTTCGTTTCACGACAGGCCTTCGTCGCGCCGACCTAACGCTCTGGCGCGAAATAGTTTCGCCTCGACCGAAGGAGATCGCCGCGGCGCACCGTTGATGTACATCTTTCGGTAACTTCGGTGCGCGAGTGTCGCAGTGAGTTGCGTTTGGGGGGCGGGGATGGCCGAGGCCAAGACCCTGATTGACGAGGAACCGGCAGCGCCGAGCGAGGGCGCTGCGCCGCTTTCGCCCGCCGCATCTTTTTCCTCGGCCGCGAGCCCGATGGCGATCAGCGCGACACTGGCGCTGGCTGCCTGTGGTGGCGGATCGGATTCCACGCCGACCCCGACTCCGCCTCCGCCGCCCGCCGCGATCAAGCCGACCCGGCTCGAAGCGGCGCGCTTCCTCAGCCAGGCGACGATGGGACCCAATGCCGCCAGCATCGAGCTGGTCGTGGCGAACGGCTATGAATCGTGGCTCGACACCCAATTCGCGACGGCGCGCGAGATCACCCATTGGGATTGGCTGGTCTCGGCCGGCTATGCGGTCCCGGACTCGGCGAACAATCAGGCCGGCTTCGACCCGGTGATGTGGCGGCAGCTGATCGCGGGTCCGGACCAGCTGCGGCAGCGGGTGGGGATGGCGTTGCTCGAAATCCTCGTGGTCGGCATCGACGGCGTCAGCATCCCCTGGCCGCAATTTGCGGTCGCGGCCTATGTCGATGTCCTGCTCGACAATGCGTTCGGCAATTTCCGGACCCTGCTCGAGCGCGTCTCGACCAATGTCGCAATGGGTTACTTCCTGACCTTCGCCGGTAATCGGAAGGCCAATCCGAACACCGGCGCGGTGCCCGACGAGAATTACGCCCGCGAGCTGATGCAGCTCTTCACCATCGGCCTCGTCAAGCTGAACCCCGACGGCACGGTCCAGACCAATGCGGGAGTGCCGATCGAGACCTACGGCCAGAGCGACATTACCGGCCTCGCCCGGGTGTTCACCGGCTGGAACGTCGATTCGGCCGACAACAGCACGCCCGACCGGATGCGCCGGCCGATGGTCAACAATGCCGGCCAGCACGAGACCGGCGTCAAGACCTTCCTCGGCACCACCATCCCGGCCGGGACCAGCGGGCCGGACAGCCTCAAGCAGGCGCTCGACGCGATCTTCGCCCATCCCAATGTCGCGCCCTTTGTCTGCAAGCAGCTGATCCAGCGGCTCGTCACCTCCAACCCGCCACCGTCCTACGTGCAACGCATCGCGCAGGTGTTCGAGAATAATGGCAGCGGCGTGCGCGGCGACCTGAAGGCGGTGATCCGTGCGATGCTGCTCGATCTCGAGGCGCGCAGCCCGACGATCGCGGCGGCGCCAAGCTACGGCAAGCTGCGCGAGCCGATCATGCGGCTGACCGGCTGGGGGCGCGCGTTCAATGCCAGCTCGCCATCGAACGCCTGGCCGATCGGCAATACCTCGTCGACCGCCAACCGCCTCGGCCAGAGCCCGGGTCGCAGCCCCAGCGTGTTCAACTTCTTCCGCCCCGGCTATACGCCGCCGAACAGCGCCATCGCGAATAGCGGCCTGGTCGCGCCCGAGCTGCAGATCACCAACGAGCCGACGGTGATCGCTTATGTGAATTATCTGCAGGCGCTGATCGTCAACGGCGCCGGCGATTTCCGCGCCAATTATGCCGACATCGTCGCGCTTGCCGACAATAGCGAGCGGCTGATCGACGAGGTCGACATCCTGCTCGGCGCGGGATTGAGCGCGGCGGCCAAAGCGAGCATCCGCGGCGCGGTCGATGCGATCACCTTCACCGCGACCACCGGCGCGACCAACCGCGCCTATACCGCAATCCTGCTGACGATCGCGTCGCCCGACTTCCTGGTGCAGAAATGAGCCTCGACCAATCCCGCCGTGCCTTCATGAAGCATGCCGCGGCCCTCGGCATCGCAGGCGGCGCCGCGCCGTTCGTCGTCAGCCTCGCTGCGATCGGCGAAGCCGCCGCCGCGACCGCGAGCGATTACAAGGCACTGGTCTGCATCTTCCTGTACGGCGGCAACGACTATGCCAACACCGTCACGCCATATGACCAGCCGTCCTACGCGCTCTATGCCGGCCTGCGCAGCACGATCGCCCATCCGCGCGCCTCGCTCGCCGCGACGTTGCTCAATCCGACGGTGGCGCTGCCCGGTGGGCGGCAATATGCGCTCGCGCCCAATCTCGCCCCGCTGATCCCGATCTTCGACGCCGGCCGGCTCGCCGTGATCCTCAATGTCGGCGCGCTGGTTCAGCCGACCAGCAAGCCCAATTATCTCAACCGCAGCGTGCAATTGCCGCCCAAATTATTCTCGCACAACGACCAGCAAAGCTTCTGGCAGGCCTCGAATCCCGAGGGCGCGATCACCGGCTGGGGCGGACGGATCGGCGACCTGCTCCAGTCGGGCAATGGCAGCGCGACGCTGACCTGCATCAATGCCTCGGGCAATGCCGTCTTCCTGGCGGGCCAGACCGCGATTCAATATGGCGTGACCACCAACGGGCCCGTGCCATTGCTCAACAATGCCTCGGCGCTGTTCGGATCGGCGGCCGGGATGAGCGCGCTGAGAGGGCTGATGACCGGCCCCCGCGCCAACCTGTTCGAAGACGAGCATGCCAAGGTTTGCAAGCGCTCGCTCGACCTCCAGGCGCAGGTCAGCGGCGCGCTGGCGGGCGGCCCGGCGATCGCGACGCCGTTTCCGGCGAACAACGCGCTGGCCGACCAGTTGCGGATCGTCGCCCGCCTGATCTCAGTGTCGCAGGAATTGGGAGCGAAGCGGCAGGTCTATTTCGTCTCGCTCGGCGGGTTCGACAATCATGATTCGATCCTGACCCAGCATCCAATCCTGATGACCCGGCTCGGCGCGGCGATGCGGGCGTTCCACGACGCCACGGTTGAACTTGGCGTGGTCGATAAGGTGACGAGCTTCACCGCCTCGGATTTCGGCCGGACGCTGACCTCCAACGCCAACGGATCGGACCATGGCTGGGGATCGATGCACTTCGCAATGGGCGGTGCGGTCAATGGCCGCCGCTTCTATGGGACGCCTCCGGCCATCGCCGACAATGGCCCCGACGATGTCGGCCAGGGCCGGTTGTTGCCGAGCATGTCGGTCGATCAATATGCGGCGACCCTGGCGAGCTGGTTCGGCGTCGGCAGCGGCCAGCTGCCCACGGTCCTTCCCAACATCAACAATTACAATCCGAGTACCTGGAATCTGGGCTTCGTCTGAGCGGAACATGAAAAAGGGCAACGCCCGGGAGCGCCGCCCTTCTTTTCATTCTCCGGCCGGAGCCGGAATGAAGAGAACCGACTAACGGAGTTCGACGGTGCCGCCGGCGTCCTCGATCTTCTTCTTGATCTCTTCGGCTTCGGCCTTGTTGACGCCTTCCTTGATCGGCTTGGGCGCGCCTTCGACCAGGGCCTTGGCTTCGCCGAGACCGAGATTGGTGAGCGCGCGCACTTCCTTGATCACGTTGATCTTCTTGCCACCGTCGCCGGTGAGGATCACGTCGAACTCGGTCTGCTCTTCGGCGGCCGGAGCGGCGGCGGCGGCGACCGGAGCCGCGGCAACGGCGGCGGCCGCCGAGACGCCCCACTTCTCTTCGAGGGCCTTCGCCAGATCGGCGGCTTCGAGGACGGTCAGCGAGGAGAGCTGATCGACGAGGGAATTGATGTCTGCCATGTTAAGTCTCCGATGCGGGGCCAATGCCCCAAAGGGTTCAGGTCAAATTGATAGGTTCAGGCAGCGTCCTTGGCGGCATAAGCGCCGATGACGCGGGCGAGCTGGGCTCCCGGCTCACTGATCGTCCGCGCGATCTTGGTCGCGGGTGCCTGGATGAGGCCCACGATCCTGGCACGGAGTTCGTCGAGCGACGGCAGCGCGGCGAGCGCCTTGATGCCTTGCGCATCGAGGAGGGTCTGGCCCATCGCCCCGCCGACGATCTCGAGACGATCGTTGGTCTTGGCGAAATCGACCGCGGCCTTGGCCGCGGAGACCGGATCGGACGACGTTGCGAGCGCCGTCGGGCCGGTCATCATTTCGCTGATCGGGGCGTAGGTCGTGCCCTCAAGCGCGATCAGGGTGAGCCTGTTCTTGGCGACCCTGAAGCGGGCTCCGGCGTCGCGCATCTTGTTCCGGAGATCGGTGGACTGGGCCACCGTCAGGCCGAGATTGCGGGTGACGACCACCACGTTGGTCTCGGTGAACGTCTGCTTCAGCGCGGCGACCGCTTCTCTTTTTTGAGCTCGATCCATGCTTTGCTTCCTTCACACACACTCGCCCGGCAAGACGTTCGCCGGGACGGGCGTTCCGGCTTGCGCCGGAACAACTCTGGTCCGAAGGGGAGGGGTTCGAGCCGAAGACTTCGGCAACTCCACGCTCGGCATCGCACGCCCGCGCGGTTTGAAACTCTTCCCCGTCTAGGCTGGAAATTAAGAGGGCGGTCTTGCCCTCACCAACGGTCTCGGACGGATGCCCAGGGCCGAGGCCATAAGCGAAACCGGGCATTTAGAAGGATTTGGGGGGAAGTCAACTGCATCCCCGGTACCCGAGAGTCTCACGCTGCCGCCGAACTTATCCCCAACTTTTCTCACGAGCGCTGGAACGTCAGCGGGCCGGCGACGTTGGTTGCGCGTCCCTTGGATCGAAAGATCCAGTGGAAATGATGGTTCGACCTTTCGGGGAAGAGTCGTCAGGGAGCCCCGCCGGGTCAAACCGGCGGGGCTTACTCTTTGGGCCCCTCCTCCCGCTCGGAGAGCGCCATGAAGGTGCGCGCAGCATCGCGGTCGGCCTCATCCTCGAACGCCACGTCGAGGTCCGGCGCGCCGCCCAGCATGTGCATCAGCGCCCAGAGGGCGAACCGGCGGCCGCGATCCCGCTCGAGCCCGAAATCGACCTGCATCCGTTCGACGCCGGCGGCGAGCGCCTCGCGCGGCACCGCCGACAGATCGGTGAGTCCGAAATAATGGCGGAGCTGATCGTCGAATTCCATCGTGCATCCCTCACGCGCCGCTGCCCGGTTATGTCGCGGGGCGCTCCTCCTCGTCATGCCAGTCGGTCCGCCGTCTGAGGCGAGGATTGAAATAGAGCAAGGGAAGCTTGACCAGGATCAGGCTGCGATGGACGAAGGCGTCGGCGAGCCGCTCGCGCCGGCTCGGCATCTCGCCGCCGCGCCCCCGCAACCACTCGGCATAGGGCAGCCAGTGGCTCGGCTCGTCGCGCTCGATCACCTTGAAGATCTTGGTCAGCGCCCGCTCGGACCGGATCGCCCGCGAGCGGAGCAGGATTTCAACCTGGCGCATGCCGCGCATCTCGGTCAGCATGATCACCCGGCACAGGCGTTCGAACAGTTCGGGCCGGTTGATGATCTCCTCGGCGTCCAACTCGTCAATGCCGCAACCGAAAGTGAGCCAGATCAGCCGGTCGATATGACCGCAGGTGTTGTCGACCCGATAGGGCTTGTAGCCGAGATGCTCGAAATAGCGGCGGAACATCAGATAATGCTGTCGCTCGTCGCGGCGGTGCTTCTCGATCCGCGCGATGAAGCTGGTCTGCCCCGGATATTTGACGCGGACCGCGTCCAGGACGCGGTCGATGCTGCTGTAGCCGCGATGCTCATTGTAGATGTAGACCGACGCGAGGATGTCGAGATAGCGCCGGCGGAACGCTGCGAACATCGCGCGCCGTTACGCCCCGAAAATCAGAAGGTCAAATGAACTCAGCGTCTTAAACGGCCAGCGAGCAGATCCCGATAGCCCAGCTCGACGCTGCGCGAAGCGGCGTCCCAGTCGAACGCGGCGCTCGCCGCGCGGGCGGCGGCGGCGAGCTTGCGGCGCCGTTCGGGCGCTTCGATCAGCGGGCCGAGGACGGCAGCATATCGCACCGGGTCGGGCGGGGAGAGGATGCCCGAAACGCCGTCCTCGATCAGCGCGCGGGCGCTGGGCGCGTCGGCGCTGACCACGGCGAGGCCCGAGGCCATCGCCTCGAGCACGACATTGCCGAACGCCTCGGTCGTGCTGGCGCTGAGCAGCAGGTCGGCGCTCGCCACCGCGCGCGCCAGTATCTCGTCCTGGAGGTGGCCGGTGAGCAAGGCGCCGGACAGCCGCTCGAAGCGGCCGGCGGCGGGGCCGGCACCGATCACCAGCGGGCGCGGATCCTGGCCGAGGACGCGCAGCCGCTCGACTGTCTCGATATAGGCATCGACGCCCTTTTCGCGCACCAGCCGGCCGAAGAACAGGAGGACGACGTCATCGTCCTGCCAGCCCTGCGCCCGCCGCCATTGCGGATCGCGCCGCATCGGGCTGAACAGGTCGTGGTCCACGCCGCGGCTCCACAGCCGGACCCGCTCGACGCCGACCAGAAGGCTCATCTCGGCGAGAATCGCCTGATTGGGCACGAGCACCAGGTCGCTGCGACGATAGAAGCGCCGCAAATGCGCTTCGAGCAGGCCTCGGGCCCAGCCGGCGCCATAATAATCGAGATAGGTCTCGAAACGGGTGTGGAAGCTGGCAACCACCGGAACGCCGAGCCGGCGGGCGAAGCTCTGCGCGCGGATCCCGAGCAGGTCCGGGGTCGTGACGTGGAAGAGGTCCGGAGCGAATCGCCGAAGGTCGCGCCGGTTCGCCCGGGGCAGGCCGAGCGCGGCGCGGAACTCGCCGCGGAACGGGGCCCGGATCGAGCGAACAGGGATCAGGGTTCCGGCGGGCTCGAATGCCGGCGTGTCGGTCACCGGCGAATAGACTCGCGCCGCATGGCCCGCCGATTCCAGATAAGTGACGAGGCGGTTCAGCGCCTGGTTGGCGCCCTCGCGCACGTAATTGTAGTTGCCGGTAAAGAGCGCGATCCGCATCGGGGCCAGGTTCCCAGGGCTTTCAGACGCTCCGGAAGTTCAGCACTGCGTTGAGCAGGAAGGTGGCGAGCCCGGCGAACACCGAGGCGACGACGCGCGCGGCGATATAGTGGAGCCCGACCGCAATGAACGCGGCGAACAGGATGATGGTGAGAACCAGCCCAATCGCCGCGTTGATGAGGAAATAGACATAGCCCGAGCCCATTGCGCGCTCGGTGCCGGAGAAGATCCAGACCCGGCAGAAGGCATAATGAATCGTGTTGGCGAGCACGAATGCGACCGTCGCGGCGGCGAGCTTCCCCATCCCGAGCTGCTCGACGAACAGCCAGAGCATCGCCAGATCGACGGCGAAGACGAAGCAGCTGACCAGGGTGTTGCGGGCAAGCAGCCCGCCGGTCCGTCCGCTGAGCAGCCGCGCGGCAAGGCTGCCCGATCCCTGCTGGTCGGCCAAGCCGGCCCCACCGGCGGCGGGAGCGATGTCCAGGCTGATCCGGGCCACGATCGTGCACGCACCTTTCCGGGCGGTCGCGCCGGCGCGCGGGCCCTATCGCATTGGTTTTGAAGCAGGACGCCGCCACTGTCAAAAGCCGCGGCGATGAAGAAAGGGCCGGAACTCGCGTCCCGGCCCCTTGTCTTCGTTCAGCGAAGGCCGGCGCGCTCAGGCACCCGCGGCCTCGCCGACATCGACCTTGAGCCCCGGGCCCATGCTCGAACTGATCGCGACCTTCTTGACATATTTGCCCTTGGCACCCGAGGGGCGGGCCTTGACGATGGCGTCGAGGAAGGCGTCGAAATTCTTGCGCAGGTCGGCCTCCGAGAAGCTCGCTTTGCCGATCCCGCTATGGATGATCCCGGCCTTCTCGACGCGGAACTCGACCTGGCCGCCCTTGGCCGCCTGGACCGCCTCGGCGACATTCGGCGTGACGGTGCCGAGCTTGGGATTCGGCATCAGGCCCTTGGGGCCGAGCACCTTGCCGAGCCGTCCGACCACGCCCATCATGTCGGGGGTGGCGATGACCCGGTCGAAGTCGATCTGCCCGTTCTGGATGGCCTCCATCAAATCCTCGGCACCGACCAGGTCGGCGCCTGCCTTCTTGGCTTCCTCGGCCTTGTCGCCCTTGGCGAACACCGCGACCCGCACCGCCTTGCCGGTCCCGGCCGGCAGCGTCACGACGCCGCGGACCATCTGATCGGCATGGCGCGGATCGACGCCGAGGTTCAGCGCGATCTCGACCGTCTCGTCGAACTTGGCGGTCGCGTTGGCCTTGACCGTGCTGATCGCCTCATCGACGTCATAGACCCTGGTCGGGTCGAGCTCGGCCATCTTCTTCTGCTTCTTGGTCAGCTTCGCCATCGCTCTAGCTCCCCGTCACTTCGAGGCCCATCGCGCGGGCGGAGCCTTCGATGATCTTCGCCGCCTGGTCGATGTCGTTGGCGTTGAGATCCTTCATCTTCACCTCGGCGATCTCGCGCAGCTGCTGCCGCGTGACCCGGCCGACAACCGCCTTGCCGGGCTCGGTCGAGCCCTTGGCGATCCTCGCCGCCTTCTTCAGCAGGAAGCTTGCCGGCGGGGTCTTGGTCTCGAAGCTGAACGAGCGATCCGCATAGACGGTGATGATCGTCGGGATCGGCATGTTCTTCTCGAGATCCTGCGTCGCCGCGTTGAACGCCTTGCAGAATTCCATGATGTTGACGCCGCGCTGACCCAGAGCCGGACCGATCGGCGGCGACGGATTGGCGGTGCCCGCAGGCACCTGGAGCTTGATATAGCCCGTTATCTTCTTCGCCATTTTACCTTCTCACTCTCTTTCAAGTTTAGCGGTCCATGCGATGCTCCGAAGACCATCTCCCGCGGCATTGACTGTTCCCGGGCACAGGCCAGGGTCCAGACTGGGCACCGGCCCGCGCCGGTGCACAATTCCTATTTGACCCGTTCGACCTGCTCGAACTCGAGCTCGACCGGTGTGGCGCGGCCGAAGATCGAGACCGAGACCTTGACCCGGCTCTTCTCGAAATCCAGCTCCTCGACCAGCCCGTTGAAACTGGCAAACGGACCGTCGAGCACCTTCACATTGTCGCCGATCTCATAGTCGACGCTGATCTTCGCCTTGGGTGCGGCAGCGGCAGCCTCGTCCTTGGTGTTGAGGATGCGCGCGGCCTCCGCGTCCGAGATCGGCTGCGGCTTGCCGCTGGTGCCGAGGAAGCCGGTCACCTTCGGCGTGTTCTTGACCAGGTGATAAACGTCGTCGTTCATCTGCAGCTTGGCGAGCACATAGCCGGGGAAGAATTTGCGGTCCGACGTCACTTTCTTACCGCGGCGAACCTCGGTGACCTTCTCGGTCGGAACTTCAACCGATTCGACGAGCGGCAGCAGCCCGAGACGGGTCGCCTCGGCCATGATCGCGTCGCGGACCTTGTTCTCGAAGCCCGAATAAGCGTGGATGATATACCAGCGGGACATGCGTTCTCTGTAATCCTTAGCCAAGAAGGCCGAGCAGGGCCTGGACGATCGCGCTGAACGCGGAATCGACCCCGAAGAAGAAGATCGCGAGCATCGAGGTCATGATCACGACCATCAGGCCGGTCATCAGCGTCTCGCGCCGGGTCGGCCAGACGATCTTCGCCGCCTCGGTCTTGACCTGGTTCAAAAATGCCCCTGGACTGACTCTCGCCACGCTCGAATCCTCGAAAAAATCTCAAACACAAAATAGGCCGCGAACCGCCGCCCGCAACCGGGAGCAGCCGTGACCTGGACGCCGTCCCCGAAAAACCCAGTCTCGAACCCAGCCCCGCCTAAGCGAGAATGGCAGGAGTGGAGGGACTCGAACCCACGACCCTCGGTTTTGGAGACCGATGCTCTACCAGCTGAGCTACACTCCTAAGAGCCGGAGGCCGCGGTCCTTAGCGGTGGGGTGATTGCGACGCAAGTTTCTTGAGCTTCCCGCTTGGATTCGGCACCAGCCGCTCCTGGGCAAACTCACGCGGCGGCGAGTTTCCTGTTCTCTCCGAGCATCGCCTTGACGGTCGACGCCGAGACCGGTCGGGAGAAGATATAGCCCTGGATCCGATCGCAGCCAAGGGAACGGACCAGCGCCATCTGCTCCTCGGTCGAGACGCCCTCGGCGACGGTCTTCATGCCGAGGCTGCCGGCGAGCGCGACCACGGCGCGGATGATCGCGGTGCTCTCGGGATCTTTCGCGCTGATCGCCGAGACGAAGCTGCGGTCGATCTTGAGCGTGTCGAAATCGGCCTTGCGCAAATAGCCCAGCGACGAATAGCCGGTGCCGAAATCGTCCATCGCCAGGCGTACGCCAAGGCTCTGAATCTGCTGCAGGATCTTCTGGGTGGTGCTGGTCAGCTCGAGGAAGACAGTCTCGGTGACCTCGAGCTCGAGCCGGCTCGGCTCGAGGCCCGCCTGGGTCAGCGCCGAGACCAGGGTGACGATGAAGCCCGGATCGCGCAGCTGGCGCGGTGAGACGTTGACCGCGATCGAGATGTCGGCCGGCCAGGTCGCCGCCTCGCGGCATGCGCCGCGCAACACCCATTCGCCGATCCGGCCGAGCATTCCGGTCTCCTCGGCGATCGGGATGAACTTGGTCGGCGGGATCTGGCCGAGCTCCGGATTGTGCCAGCGCAGCAGGGCTTCGAAGCTCTTGATCTTGAGCGTGCCGGAATCGACCACCGGCTGATAAGCGAGGCTGAACTCGCCGGCATCGACCGCGCCGTGCAGCGCGAGCTCGATCTTGCGGCGTTCTTCGGCGCGGGCATGGTAGGCGGGCTCGAAGAAGCGGATGTCGTTGCCGTTGCCGTCCTTGGCCCGATAGAGCGCGAGGTCGGCGCTCCGGATCAGATCCTCCTCGCTGGCGCCGTCGCGCGGGCCGATCGCGACACCGACGCTGGCGCCGACGAACAGGCGCTGGTCGCGATAGAGGAACGGCCCCTGGAGCGCGCTGACCAGCGCGAGGCAGAGCTGCTCCAGCTCTTCACGGCTCTCGATTGCGGGAACGACGATCGCGAATTCGTCGCCGCCGAGCCGGCCGGCGGTCATCGCGTCGGAAATGACGGTTTCGAAGCAGCGCGCGACCTGCTGGAGGAGGTGGTCGCCGGCGACGTGGCCGAGGCTGTCGTTGATCGTCTTGAAGCGGTCGAGATCGACCAGCAGCACCGCGCATTCCTCACCGCGAGCCTGGGCCGATTTCAGCGCGTCGCCGAGATTTTCGAGCAGCTGGAGCCGATTGGGAAGGCCGGTCAGCGCATCGTGGCGGGCCATATGGGCAATGCGGTCGGCGGCCTGGCGGGCGACGGTGACGTCCGAGCCGACGCCCTGAAAGCCGATGAAGCGCCCCTGACGGGAAAAAGTGGGGCGGCCGGACAATTGGATATTCTTGATCGTATCGCCGACCGTCAACGGAATGACGATCTCGCTGATCGCCTCGCGCCGGCTGGCGCTGGTCTCGAGCGACGCGATCGCGCGGCGCACCGTCTGATCGGTGCGCGGCACGTCCTTGAGCAGGTCGTGCAGCGACGCGCCCTCGAGCTCCTCGAGGCTGCGGCCGATGGCGCGGGCGAAGCGCGCCGAAACATTCTGGAAGGCGAGCTGACCGTTGGTCTGCCACAGCCAGTCGGCGTCCGAGCTTTCATATTCGCGCAGCAGCAGGCTGACCGTCTCCTGCCGCTCCTCGAGCGCGAGATCCAGGCACTTGCGCTGGAGGAAGCCGCGGCCGTTGATCAGCACGATCAGCAGCATCGCGAGGGTGTAGACCGGGCCGATCGCGGTGATCACCCACGAGCCGGTCGTCGAGAGCATCTGGGTGGTCGCCGTTCCCATGATGACGACGAACGTCGCGGCGGCGAACGGAATCGCCGACAGGAACGAGGCCGCTCCGGCCATCATCGTCGCGGTGATCACGCACAAGGCAAGCTGTTGGCCAGGGTTGGCGAATTCGAAGAAAAAGCGCGCCGGAAACCCCCAGATCACGCCGAAGAAGACGCTGTGATAGGCCGCGCGGTCGATCGTCTGGCGCCGCACCGAGTGGATCTGACGGCCGCGCAGCCTGGCGCGGTGCCGGCTGATATAGTGCATCAGCATGGCCAGGCCGAACAGCCACAGGCCCATGTGGATATAGGAAACGCGGCCGGCGAGCAGGTAGACGATCAGGAGCGCGTTGATCGTCTGCCCCCAGGCCGCGATCGAGACCGCGCGGCCCATTTCGTTGAGCTGGGCAGCGCGCACCCGCCCCCAGCCCCTGCTGCCAACAGGGGCGGATCGGTTGAACACAACCCGCCAATCGATCTTGGGCAAGTTTTTTTCGGTCATGGCGCTTCCGAAGAAGTCCATGACAGCAAAGCGTTAGAGAAGCGTTAGTATAACCTGAAACAATCGAAACGACCGATTAACCATGCCGGCGCCGGTCGATGTCGCGATGCGGACCTAAGCGGCGATGTCGTAAGTCTGGATTTCGCCCGACAGATAGAGATTGCGGGCCTTGGCGCGCGACAGCTTGCCCGAGCTGGTCCGCGGCAGCGAGCGAGGCGGCACCAGCTCGATCACGCAGTTGATCCCGGTGATCGCGCGCACCCGGTCGCGGATCGCATCCCGCAGCCGGCCGCGCTCCTCGGTGTCGGAGGTCCGGCACTGGACCAGCACCGCCGGCGTTTCCTCGCCGCCCGGCGTGGTGATCGAGAAAGCGGCGATGTCGCCGGCTTTGAACCCGGGCAATTGCTCGACCGCCCATTCGATGTCCTGCGGCCAGTGGTTCTTGCCATTGATGATGATCATGTCCTTGGCGCGGCCAACGACGTAGAGATAATTGTCGGCCATGTAGCCCATGTCGCCCGTGTCGAGCCAATTCTGATCGTCGAGGCAGGCCTGGGTCGCTTCCTCGTCGCGGAAATAGCCGTGCATCACCGACGTGCCGCGACAGAAGATCCGACCGATCTCGCGCTCGGCGAGCAGGCTGCCGTCGTCGCCGCGGATCGCGACCTCCATGTCGCGCACCGGCTTGCCGCAATTGACCACCGCGCGATAGCGCTGCGGCCGGTCGCGCTCGCCCGGGCCGCCGCCGGCGAGCAGGGTCTCCTCGACCATCTGGATGACGATGCCCTCGCCCGGCGGCATCACGCTGACCGCGAGCGTTGCCTCGGCGAGGCCGTAGCTGGGCAGAAAGCTGCTCGCCTTGAAGCCCGCCGGAGCGAAAATGTCGACGAACGACTGCATGACGTCAGGCCGGATCATGTCGGCGCCATTGCCCGCCACCCGCCAGCGCGACAGATCGAAGCGGTTGGCGACGTCGGTCTGGCTCGAGATCCGCCGCGCGCAAATGTCGTAGCCGAAGGTCGGCGAATAGCTCATCGTCTGTTCTTTGTTGCGGGTGACGAGATCGAGCCAGGCGAGCGGGCGGCGCGCGAAATCCTCGGTCTTGAGATAGTCGACCGACATCTGGTTGGCGACCATCGACATCATGCAGCCGACCAGCCCCATGTCGTGATAGAAAGGCAGCCAGGAAACGCCGCGGTCGCCGCGGCCGATATGCATCGAATGGGCATGGGCGGCGAGGTTGCTCATCAACGCCCGGTGGGTGATCGCGACGCCGTGCGGGAAGCGGGTCGAGCCGCTCGAATATTGCAGATAGGCGATGTCGTCGGCCTCGAGCCGCGGAAGCGGCGTCTCGGCGGCGGTATCGGCGAGGAAGGCGGTCCAGTTCTGCGCCCTGACCCCGACGGACTCGGCGGCAGCGCCGGCCATGGTGAGTTCGGGCGGATAGAGCAGCAGCGCCGGATCGGCGCTCCTCAGCTGCACCGCGAGCTGATCGATATAGGCGTCCTTGCCACCGAACGAGGTCGGCAGCGGCAGCGGCACCGGCCAGACACCGGCGTAAAGCGCGCCGAAGAACAAAGCGAGGAATTCGGCCGCGGTCTCGGCGATCAGTGCCACCCGTTCGCCCGGCGCGATGCCCCGTGCGGCGAGAATATGGGCGGCGGCATGCGCGTCCGCCTGCAGCTCGATATAGGGATAGACCCGCACCAGGGTGGCGCGCGCGTCGTGGAAATTGATCCCCTTCCTGCCGCGCGCGACATAATCGAGCGCGTCGGTCATCGTCGCGAAATCCGCGTGGCGGCGCGGGAGATCGTCGTCGGTCGGGGTCGGTTGCAATGCCGCGAGAGCCGCGTCTGCGCGCGACTTCACCCGGTCTTGATGATCAAGCACGTCGGCTGAATCCTCGTTCATGGCCGTTCAACCCCCGCCCTTACGAGATGAGGCGCGTTCATAATCCGGCTCGACTGTGGCACAAACATGGCGGTGAGACCTAGAGGTCATAAAGCCACCTCCTCGCCGCTCGACGGCGCGGCGCTCGAGCGGGCGGCGCTGCGCTATGTCGAACGCTATGCGACGACCAGGGCTAAGCTCGCCGCTTTCCTCACCCGCAAGCTGCGCGAGCGCGGCTGGGACGAGGCCGGGGAGCCGCCGGTCGCGGCGCTGGTCGAACGGCTGGCGGGGCTCGGCTATGTCGACGACCGCGCGTTCGCGACGGCGCGTGCCGCCGCGCTCGGCCGGCGCGGCTATGGCGAGCGCCGGGTGGACGCGGCGCTGCGGGCCGCGGGGATCGGCGAGGAGGAGGGGGCAGAGGCACGCGAAGAGGCGCGACGCGGCGCCTGGGCGGCCGCCTTGCGGTTCGCCGAACGGCGCCGGATCGGTCCGTTCGCGGCCGAAACGCCCGATCGCGCCGGCCGCGAAAAGGCGCTCGCCGGCTTGCTCCGTGCCGGCCACCCGATCGCGCTCGCGAAGCGGCTGGTTACAGCCAGACCCGGCGAAATCCCGGATCTGGACAGCGACTGAACAGCGCAGGTTCACAAAGACCGAAACCATGGTAGTTCTACGGTAAGGCTAAGTGTGAACAGCGAGTTAGCTTGTCGATCATGTCGCGTCAGGGAATCGCCTCCGAACCCGTGCCCGTCCATGACGACGGCGCTGCACCCGCGCATGAAGACGCGCATGAAAAAGACGCGCGTGACGAAGACGCCCATGACGGGGAGCAGCTCACCGCATTCACCGGCACGGTAAAATGGTTCGACGCGACGCGCGGCTTCGGCTTCATCGTCGCCGACGGCGCCAAGGGAGACATCCTGGTCCATTTCAGCGTGCTCAAGGAGCATGACCGCCGCAGCCTTCCCGAAGGCGCGATCGTCGAATGCCTGGTCGTGGAGCAGGAGCGCGGCCTGCAGGCGCGCAAGGTGATCAGCATCGACCTGTCGCACGCCGTGGTGCCCGAGCTCGGCCGCCCCAGTATGGCACCGGGGGACCGGATCGATCCGTCGGCGCTGGTCGACGAGGCCGGCGCCTTCGAGCCGGTCCGGGTCAAATGGTTCAATCGCCTGCGCGGCTACGGCTTCCTGGTCCGCGAGGACGATGAGGATCAGGATATCTTCGTTCATATGGAGACGGTGCGCCGCGGCGGGCTGTCCGATCTGATTCCCGACCAGCCGCTGCGCGCCCGGATCGCGGTCGGTCGCAAAGGTCCGCTTGCCGTGGAGGTCGAAGCCCCCTGATGTCGCGTAAATTGTTAGGGTCCAGACCCGCCACCGGAGGCGGCCGTGACGGGTTGGCATCTGTTGTCTGGCAAGGAGCGAGGAGGGAGCGATGCTGATGCATCGTGACCGATCGAGGGACGCTGCCCAGGCGACAGAGGACAGCCCGCCGCTTCGCGGTCGGC